>ENA-USUG01000067-USUG01000067.1-human-gut-metagenome-genome-assembly--contig:-NODE-67-length-122657-cov-57.868975_pt1 | contig 122657 bp, 100 predicted proteins | sample MGYA00250059_ERZ773394 | MGnify/ENA primary metagenome ERZ773394 (study PRJEB29103, sample SAMN06111957) | human gut metagenome | biome: human gut; feature: ankylosing spondylitis patient; material... | reverse complement strand
CCGATGGGGCGGGCTATGCTGAATATCTGTATCGTGTTCGCCCAGCTTGAACGGGAAACGATACAGAAGCGGGTGACAGACGCTTACTACTCCCGCAGTCAGCGGGGCTTCAAGATGGGCGGGAAAGCCCCTTACGGCTTCCACACCGAGCCTATCAAAATGGACGGTATCAACACAAAGAAGCTGGTGGTAAACCCGGACGAAGCGGCCAATATCCGGCTGATATTTGAGATGTACGCCCAGCCCACAACCTCTTACGGGGACATTACCCGGTACTTTGCCGAACAGGGGATTTTGTTCTACGGCAAGGAACTGATACGCCCCACACTGGCGCAGATGTTACGCAATCCCGTCTATGTGCAGGCGGACTTGGATGTGTACGAATTTTTCAAAAGCCAGGGTACGGTTATCGTCAATGACGCCGCCGACTTTACGGGGACAAACGGCTGTTATCTGTATCAGGGGCGGGATGTGAAGCCCAGCAAGAAAAACGACTTGAAAGACCAAATGCTGGTGCTGGCTCCCCATGAGGGCATTGTTCCGGCGGATATATGGCTGGCTTGCCGCAAGAAGCTGATGAACAACATGAAAATCCAGTCCGCCCGAAAAGCCACCCACACATGGCTGGCGGGGAAAATCAAGTGCGGGAACTGCGGATATGCGCTTATGAGTATCTTCAATCCGTCCGGCAGGCAATATCTCCGCTGTACGAAACGGCTGGACAATAAAAGCTGTCCGGGCTGTGGGAAAATCATCACTTCCGAACTGGAAGCGGTGGTTTACCAGCAGATGGTGAAGAAGCTGGAAAAGCACAAGACGCTGACGGGCAGGAAGAAAGCGGCAAAGGCCAATCCCAAAATCGCCGCCCTGCAAGTAGAGCTTCTCCATGTGGACAGCGAGATTGAAAAGCTGGTGGACAGTCTGACGGGCGCGAACAATGTCCTGCTCTCCTATGTGAATGTGAAGATAGCGGAACTGGACGGGCGCAAGCAGGAACTTGTGAAGCAGATAGCCGAGCTGACGGTGGAAACCATCAGCCCGGGACAGGTCAACCAGATTTCCGGCTACCTCGACACATGGGACGATGTATCCTTTGACGACAAGCGGCGGGTGGTGGATTTGATGATTACCACCGTTGCCGCCACAAGCGACAGCTTGAACATTACATGGAAAATCTGACGGGCGGTAATCCTCCCGTCAGACCGTTACCCTGTGTAGTCCCTTGTAAACTGTACTTTAATATTGTTTAGACTTTTCTGGTAAGAATTCATATACATTGTGAGTAAAGGCACTACATAATAAAGGGCTTTAATCATTATTCATAATACAATTGAAAACTGCAAGTATATATGATATTATATATCTATAAAAACATGCAGAAAGCACTGGTATATTTGATGAATCTTGCTAATATTTTTTATAATAACACTCTATCGTATTTAGATGACATGCCTAAAGCAGAAAGAAAAAAGATAGGCCAATTTTTTACTCCAGCTTCTATTGCAAACTATATGGGAAGTATGTCAACAATTTGTAATGATACCGTTCGCATTTTAGATCCTGGAGCAGGCAGTGGAATTCTATCAGCTGCTATTATAGACAATTTAATTCACAAAAATGTATCTACTATTATTCTTGATATCTATGAAAACAACTCTGATATTTTGCCATTATTAAACAGTAATTTGCAAGTCCTAAAAATAATCGCTGATAAAAATAATATATGTTTTACTTATACTATATTTGAGGAGAATTTTATAACCTCAAATCAACTGGCCTGGAATGGCTCTGTTGATTCTGAAAAATATGACATCATAATCGCTAACCCTCCTTATAAGAAAATAAAGAAGGATGCTATTGAATCAGTTATAATGCAAGATATTATTCATGGCCAGCCTAATATATACTTTCTGTTTATGGCTATGAGTGCATGCCTTTTAAAAGAGCATGGTGAACTTATTTTTATAGTACCCAGAAGTTTTTCGAGTGGTTCGTATTTTACATATTTTCGTAAATATTTCCTAGAAAAAGTTAAAATATCAAATATTCACTTATTTGCATCTAGAGAAACTATTGGTGGCGCAAAAGATAGTATTTTACAAGAAACTATCATATTACATGCAAAAAAAACATTCAAAACACCTGAAACTATAACAATAACAGAATCTTATGATGATGCTTGTCATATACATAAAAAGCTTAATGTGGATTATAATATTTGTGTAAAAAATGATGACAACCATTTTCTCTTTTTTCCATCAAGCGAGTCTGATATTAAAGTATTAAATTTCGTAAATAATTGGCCCTCTTCTTTTTCAAAACTTGGTTATAAAATGAAGACTGGTATTGTTGTAGATTTTCGTGAAAAAGATTGGCTAAAAGTCTCTGCAGAAAAAAATACTATTCCTTTACTATGGTCATACAATTTCAAGGACAATAGAATAGTTTTTCCAGTAACTAATATTATAGGAAAACCACAATATTTATTAAACACTAAAGACACCATAAGATTGCAAATGAAAAAGAGTAATTATCTCTTATTAAAACGTTTCACTTCCAAAGAAGAAAATAAGCGATTACAATGCGCCCTATTATTTGAAGATGATTTTCCTTCTTATGATTCATTTAGTACAGAAAACCATTTAAACTTCATAACAAAACTATCTTGCCCAATGACCAAAGAAGAACTATATGGTTTATTTGTTTTAATAAATTCTAATTATTTGGATCAATACTTCCGTATACTCAACGGTTCAACTCAAGTTAATGCCAATGAAATCAATTCATTCCCATTACCGTCTTATGAAATTATTATTGAACTAGGGAAAAAAGTTATGGCAATTCCATCAATTGCTAATATAAACTGCGATCTTCTAATCGAAGAACAAGTAGAATCAAAAAAATTATATTCGCAGGGAGGAAATTCTATCTTGAATAAACTAAAAGAAGCTAAAGGCATTTTGTCGGCCATTGGAATGCCAAAACAACAAACTAATGATAGAAGTGCTTACGTTTTGTTAGCCCTGGCAAACATAAAAGAAACAGACACTTGGAGTCATGCTGAAAAAAAAGAACTGCGTATTGTTGATATGATGAATTTTATGGCTACTTATTATGACAAAGTTTATAAACCAAACACCCGTGAAACTATACGAAAGGATACTATCCACCAATTTGTAGACGGTGCAATAGCCGAGAGAAACACCGATCAATCAGATCGTCCAACTAATAGTCCTAATTATTGCTATTGTTTGACAGACGAAATGTTAAAATTGATTACTACATATGGAACAACTCAGTGGCAAATAAATTTAAAGAAATTTATTGACCAAAAAGGCACTCTCATCGAAAAATACCATCAGCAAAGAGAATTTGATAAAGTTCCTGTTACTGTAAATGGCCAAATTTTTAATTTTAGCCCTGGTGATCATAATACTTTGCAAAAAGCAATAATTGAAGAGTTTGCAGCTCGTTTCGCCCAAGGAGCAGAAATTCTTTATGTCGGCGATGCAGAAGACAAAGATCTTATAAAAAATAGAGAATATCTTGAATCAATAGGTATTATTATGACCGATCACGACAAACTTCCTGATGTAGTTTTGTTCGTTAAAGAGAAAAATTGGGTTTATTTTATTGAAGCAGTTACAAGTGTTGGAACTATATCTGTAAAAAGAATGCAAGAAATTGAAGCTATGTCTTCAAAATGTACCGCTGGAAAAATTTATGTCACAGCTTTTCCTAGTAGCAAAATATACAAAAGATTCGTTGACCAACTCGCTTGGGAGACCGAAGTATGGATTGCAGATAATCCAGATCATATGATTCATTTAAATGGTGACAAATTCATAGGGCCAAGAAATTAATTTTTTAAAGAGGTGTTAAAATGACACTTAAGAAAAAATCGCAGTAAAAAATGAGATAGTAGTAATTTCATATACCATGTCTATAGATGAAAGAATGAATTTTTATAAAAATAAAGAGTTGAAATACAAAAACCCCGCATAAATTATGCGGGATTTTGTTTAAATTATTCAGTTTATATTTATCATTAATTTTTAGGATGCGGCTTAATTATACAATAGTTTGGAAGTGGCATTGTATAAGAATTCGATTCTGAAAAGCTTGTGCAAATAAAGCAATCTGCCTTATCTGCCTTATCTGCCTTATCTGCCTTATCTGCCTTATCCACCTTATAAAATTCAAATGATATGGTTCCTTCTTTTCCCTCTCTATCACTGGGCATTTCTAACGTAATTCTCGAAATATTTTCCTTATCTCCAACGAGTTTAAACAGATAAAAATAACCATCTATTTCATTAGCTGATATTTTAGTAGAATCAAAGTCATAAATATCATTTGTGCCATCTTTATACTCTACTGTCAAAGTTGCGTTCATTCTAAAATCTTTTAATATATATAATTTTATTTGTTCTTCTTGTCCATAAATATCTTCTCCAATCATAATATAACTACTGGCTCTTAAAAGATACGCTGACAAATTTTCTACTACCTTTCTGCCTGCTACAGATATATTTTTATTGGGAGTCAATAAATCTTCATAAGACGGAAAATCAATAGCATAAGATTCTGGAATCAAATATCTATCGAATATCTTTTTAATATGTTTTTTCCAAAGAAATACCAACAGAATAATAGTGCTAATACCAAGAGTAATAGACCACTCTTCTGATATCTTATATAGGTACACCAAATCTAAAGTAATGGCAGAAATGAAACACCAACACGCACAATAAATTAAAGTCCAATACAACTTTCCTAATTTTATTAGATTCTCATTTTGAGTAAAAAAATGTTTATAGAGATTATTATATCTTGTTAGAAAAAGCTCAATATTGTACCTATTCTCAATAACAGTATTGAAGTCTTTTTTATAACTAATATACAAATTAGACGTTTCTTCTAAATGATTTTTAATGACCTCTGCGTCTCTACCCATATTATAATTAATAATTCCAGCTAATATTGCTATTAAAGCAATGATAATAGTACCAATAGCGACCAAAATAGCTATAGTATTACTCACAAAAATTCCGTTAAATAACATACATTTAGCCTTCAACTCCAAATTACAGACAAAATTTGTTAAAGTCCACCATATACTATTCACCCAATAACAGGCAAAATCTGTTAAAAACAACCAAATACTATTCACCCAATAACAGACAATATCTTTTAAAATCAACCCCATATTATTCACCATAACCTCACATACTTATTTTAATTTTATCTACTATCAGCCCGTTACATGACAATAAAGAACAGTCCATCAATCTTTCTGTTGCTTATTATACCACAAAGAATAAAACAGGTCAGATACTAATGTATCTGACCTGTTGCATTATGCAGTTAAAGTTTACTCTTCAATGGCTGCTCCTTCAACAAACACTCTCTTAAAAAGCTCGACTTGTGATTCTACATCAATAGATATATCATTATCACACTCTATACTATTAATGTACATTTCCCAGTCTTCCCTGCTAATTTTATCTCTGTTATCAAGCAGTAATCTTTCCAGTTCTAATTTTGCATCAGAAGACTTTAATAATTCTGCCCATTTTGAAAAGCCAGCCATACATGCAATAATATGTTGGGCTTTCATTAACGTCAAATCATTCTCATCATAAATACCTTCAAAGTCAAAGAAGATACTGCTGACATCGAAATTTTTTCCATTGTACTGATAACGCGTACTACCATCTACATCAGTATACGTAGTCCTCGTTTTCCAGTCCTTAAAAAGGTTTTTGGCTTGCATTTTGAAATACTCAATATGGGTCATAATATAATCATCCTTTCTGTATTGCCTAAGCTCATTATCTGAAATTATGCGTTCGTAATCTTTATAGATAATAAACCTGGCATTATAAAGGTTAATTATATTATCTTGTTGGTTGATGAAATCTTTGCACGAACGAGCTAGCATACCAACGGCTACACTTATATTGTAGGTTATATATAAAATAAAATCAACGGCATACTTAACTTTAAATGATATTTTAGTCTAATTGTAACTACTAAAAACTCAGAAAAAACCCTCACAAAACATGCTGAGGTTCTATTTATTTTTAATATTTCTCAAACTTTCTTGCCAAAATTCATATAGATGGTGATTTCTCTTCTTTTTAATTATTGAATAATTTGGCTACTTGTACTTTTTATTGATCAAACAAATAAATACCGATTTCTAGGTAATTGGTATCATTAATCCATAATCATAATAGGATTCTCAAATACAAACTGTTTAGGTTCCGGTAGCATCTGCACTTTTACCTTGTTGCTTTTAAAAACTGATCGCCAGAATTTTCACTTCGGAACAAATATACAGAGGGTTACTACTTCGAAGCAACTTAATCCGAAGTAAGCTATTGCGGTTGGCTGTGTTTTTTAGGTGTGATATAATCAGCTTAATATTAATTATTTACTATAAGAAAGCAGGTCATATAATGTCTTTTTTCTATTCGCCATTTACAGATAAAAACGGAGATCCCATAGATATATTTCACATCCAGCATCGTCACTTAAATCAATTACTGTCAAAAGAGATTGAAGAAGGTTATCAAGTTGAATATAAAACCAATTTTACTGATAGTGTGAAAAAGAAAATACCAAAAATCATAACTTCATTCGCAAACTCGGCAGGCGGCTGGTTATTCATTGGTGTAGATGAAAAAACACTTGCGATTGATAAACTTGAAAAACCTTTACGAACAGATTATAGTCAGATAATTTCCCAGCTTCTACGTGAACATGTATCTCCTTTACCTCGTTTTAATGCTCGCTTTCTTAAATCAAAGGGCTCATCTTCTGGGGTTCTTGCTGTTTATATCTTTGAGGGCAACAATCCTCCATATGTAACTGATGGAACAGTTTATATCAGGAATGGAAGCAGTTCTGAACCTGCCAAATCACAAAGAAGCGAAATTGATGTCCTTTATCAGAAACGTAAAGATTTTGATTCGCGAATAAAAGATTTCTGCAAACGTGAGATATACTATCCTATGGACGATAGAGATGTCACCAAAGTCGTTTTGTGTAATATTTATATAATGAATACAGCTAAATCTTTCTCACAGCATTCATTAATGCATTTTGAGGAATTAGCTAAGAAAATATTAAATATTTCTCCCAATCAATTTCACAACTACATCTTTAGTAATGGATCAGTCGTTTTTCAAAATAGTAAAGTAATTGGGCAATCTCAGATAGGAACAACTCTTGAAGTGTTCTCTGATTATTCAGCCAAGATACATATACCTATCCAGTGGCTTGATGACAATGAAAGAGATATAGCAATAAAAGAATTGCAACATATTTCGGGACAACATTATGTTGATGACTTTTTGTTATTAGACGGATTTAGTGCTTGCCAGAGCTTCCAATATATAGTACAACAATATTTTCAATTTCTAAAATCTGAAAATATTGATATATCTACGTTTCTCTACCAAATGTCATTTGAAAATGCTGAAAACAGTATTTTATACTTTGATAGTAATCCTTATAAGACATATATAAGCAAGCATGATATCCCTTATTGTTGCAAAAGTACCTTGCAAACAACTCCCTATTATTTTAAGCAACAAACAACATGCAATAGACCCTCCGATTTTGTAATTTTGCTAATGCATTTCTTTTTCTTGTTTGGACTTAGTCCTAAAGAGGCTGGGGAAATGTATATAGAAGCAGTGAAAGCTAATCCCACAAGAAATTTGAATATCTTATAAGATATATCAAATCCACTATCGAAATAGGGGCGTGATTTTTATGAAGAAATTTATCACTATCACCTTAGCGTTTATCATTGCTCTGTCTATTCCGCTGGCAGTATACGCGGCAACCTATGTCGGTAACCGCAACAGCTGGAAGTTCCATTATCAAGGCTGCCAATGGGAACGAAAAATGAACGAAAGCAACCGCATTTATTTTTCCAGCCGTCAGGAAGCAATCGATAGGGGCATGGCTCCCTGCAAGGTCTGTCATCCTTAAAAAATATATCATTGTTATAACAACAAAACCCCGCACAAAATGTGCGGGGTTTCTCATTTTACATTATGCCGCCTTCAAACATAGTGCGCCAAGGATTACTCCTCAGACTGCCGTTTTTTCTCTTCCAAACTTTGCAGCACTTTTTTGATTTCCTGCAGTGACACTGGTTTCGTGATATATTCGTCCATGCCTGCCAGATAGGCTTTACTTACATCTTCGTTAAAAGCATTCGCCGACATGGCAACGATGGGAGTATGCTTGCGGCCCTGCTGCTGTTCCAGCTGTCTGATCTGTCTGGTTGCCTCATACCCATCCATGATAGGCATTTGGATATCCATAAATATGCTTGCATAATAGCCTTCAGGCCTGGCTTTTACCAGCTCCACTGCTTCGCTGCCGTCCCAGGCTTTTTCTACACTGGCGCCGCAGATACCGAAAAATTCTATGGCGATTTCCATATTGAGTTCGTTATCTTCAACCAGCAATATCTGCCCGCTAAAAGCAGCATTATCACCTAAAAGGCTTGTTGCCTGCGACTGCTCCAGCTGCTGGCGGTCGCTTATTAGTTCCAGCATAACATTATATAGCTTGGATCTGAATAAAGGCTTGGCCAGAAAAGCGTTTACGCCCACCTTTTTCGCCTCTTCGGCTATCTCTTCCCAGTCATAGGCTGTTAAAATCACAATAGGTATCTTGTTGCCTGCAAGCTTACGGATCTGTCGGGTCGTCTCCAGACCGTCCATTACAGGCATCTTCCAGTCCACGATCACTGCGTCATAACCAGGTGCTTTAGCAATTTTAGTCAGTGCCTCTGTGCCCGACAGCGCCCAGTCACTGCTGATACCCAGTGCGCCCAGCATTGCCGCCGTGCTTTCACAAACACTTTGATCGTCGTCGATGACCAATTTATATTGTTGTGCCGAAATAAATTATTAGCGCTATTTTAAGGAGACAATTGTTTTTATATTTGCACAAAAAAGTCAGGACAGCACGATTCGTGCTGTCCTGCTTGCGGCAGACTCCAAAAAAGACTGCCTTTATAAAAATTGAATTTTGAGAAGCGGTTTAGAAGGTCCAGCGAGCGCCGATGTTCCACTGCCAGTCTTTTTTGAAGTCGCTGCCTGCGCTGCGTTCTACGTCAAAATAGAGGTGGCTGCTTCTGCCTGTTTTTAAAGCCGCGCCGATACCGTATTCAAACCAGGTATCATTAAAGATATCGCTGACGGTCACTGCGCCGCTGCTGTCGTGCATGCTTACGTCATAGCCGCCGCCAAACTCGTGCAGAAGGTTGGCTTTAGCATAGACGATACCTGCAGAGCTGACCTCTTTGCCGATGTTGAAGCCAAGGCGGCCAACGGCGCTTTGGATGCCGCTTTGCCTTACTTCGATACCGTTATTGGTCGTATAGTTGTCGCCGCCCAGATAACCAAGCGTAAACTGTGCCTGCGGCTCGATGTACCAGCCGTTTTGCAAAGTGTTTTTGCGGCCGTATTCAGCACTCAGCGACACGCCTGTATTATTAAAGTCACCGGTGATCTTGTTGCTGTTGGTATCGTAAACAGCAAAATCATTGTCCATATTGCTGATTTTAAAGACGACATCCAGGTAATGCCCTTTGCTGCCGATCTCGGTAGTATAGAAACTGATAGCCTTATTGCTGTTATCGCCGCTGCCGCTGCTGTAACCGCTGCTGCCGTCAGTATAGCTGAACGCCGCGCCCTGATAACGTTTTACTTTAGCTGTATTTTTAGTCAGTGTATCATAGCCCAGCTCGTAAGCAGTATATTTATTTTCAAAGCCGAATTTACCGTTACGGCCGATCTTGCTGCCGTTCATCCTAAACCAGGCGCCGGCGGTGTCATCACCATTGTGGCGCAGCTCACCCATACGTTGGAGCAGCTTATCGTTTTCTGTGCGCCAGGTATGGTAGTTGAGGGAGGAGGACGCAAGCACCGTATCGACGCTGGTAGTAGGTTTGTCGCCGGGATCCAGATTAGATATTTTATCTAAATACCAGTCAGTAGTATAACCAGCTGTGTCGCTTTGTTTGTTTGCCAGATCGTAATGAGTATAGAACAAAGTCCCTTCACGATCTTTAGCGGTAAATACACCGTCGCCGTTGGTGCTGGCCAGTAACAGTCCATGCCCTTCTTCGCTTTCTTCTGCCGGAACATAGTTATCTTTTTGGTAAATGTCCAATATCTGGCTGCCGCTGAAGTCGTCCTTTACAAAAATCTTGTCACTTTCCATACTGCGTACATCTATATCCTGTTTAAAAATACTGCCTGTACCGACAAGCTTTTGTACTTCCAGTTTGCTGTAACCATTTTTATCCGCCCGCATGTCGACAACAGCACCGTTATTCATCGTTAAAGAAGTCAGATTGCTGGCAGCAGTCATGTTCCAGAAAGAAGCGGCATTATTCATGCGCAGATCAATAGCATTGTCTTTATTATCTTTTGAAGTTTTTATTTTACCGTCTATTTTTACAGTACCGGCGCCGGAGTTGTTGATGTGGATCTGTCCGCCACCAAAAGCTTTGATCAAAGTATCTTTCTGAGCCGTAGTGTCAAAATCGCCATTAAGATTTAAACCTCCGTTTTTGCCTTCTGCTTGAGCGGCGATAGCGGCTTTAGTAGCGACAGAACCATTAAAGGTAACATTGCCGTCGCCCGAAGCTAAGATAGCGATGCTGTTTGCGCCGCTGACCTCGATGAAGGCATCCTGCCCGACAAATGTAGCTGCACCGTTGCCGGAGCCAACACTTAACCCATTGCCATTCTCATCACCCAGGGCTTTGATATTCAGCAGGCCATTTACTGTAGCCTGAGAACTATCAACTACATGAAAGGCACCGCTGCTGTTACCATTGGTAAAGATACTTACATTTTGGCCTTCCAAGACTGAATTCAAGTACAGATGTATCCCTATTGCATTGCCGTTTTCATTATCGGCTACTACCGTAAGGTCATCGGTAAATTTTGCTGTACTACCAACTCCGGCTTCTAATCCATGAGCCGTTTTACCGCCAAAGGCCTGCAAAACAGTTTCACCCATAGTGGCGTTAGCATTATCATATAAAAACAAAGCCATATTATCGCCTTTATCGTTATCCAGATACTTATTATTCGCAAAACTGTCGGCAACAGTAAGCACGGTTTTGCCCGCAGCATTGATAGTACTGCCATCACAATTGATACCTATATTTTCACTGCCGCCAAGGACAGTGATATTAGCTGCACCGTTAAAGTTCATACTGCTGTTGTTCCAGGCACCGATGCCGTAATTGGTCGCATCGGCATTGGCGTGAGCGATGCTGGTAATATTTAAGGAGTCGTTAAAAGTGACTGTGCCGCCAGCTTCATTTCCCCAAAGGTTGATGCCATTGATATTCCAATCGTTTTCTGAACCCTTCAAATTTATGTTAACAGCTCCAGCTGCTTCAAAATTACTGCCGTTGGAGACTATCATTCCATAAAGTTTATCATCGGAGAATGTCCCCTGCGACCGGTCAAGGTCTATGGTCAAAGCGTTGCTCGAAGCTGTGGAATTTTCTGCTGCCAGCAGTCCGTTGTAATTGTCGCCCCGGATAATAGTTTGTTTATTGTTGAAATTTAAAGTGCCGTTACTGGCAACGGTTACGGCATCAGACCACGCTTCTTTAATATTGTTGGTAATGGTAACTGTATCACCGCCGAAATTGATCGTACCGCCGTTTGCTCTTACAGCGCCAAGACCGTGGCGGCCGGCTACAGTCAGTTCACCAGAGGTAATTGTAATGTTCGTAGTTTCACCATTGTCGGCATATACGGCGTAGCTATTGCTTACTATGATAGTACTGCCATCGTCGTATGATTTAGTCGTATCATGAACGGTTTCGGTTTCGTGTACAGGAGCGGCTTCAACTATCGACATACCTAGCATTGCACTGTATGCTATAGGCATTGCAGTTAAAGCGTATAATATTTGACTCTTAAGCTTACCTTTTGATATTAGTTTTTTCATCATCATAAATTTGCATCCCCCATATCTTAGTTCTTTTAGCGATTTTCAGCTTAGCAAATACCATTAATAAGTAATTTTCTTTATTACTATATTTTGATTCATTTGCAATACTTGAAATATATTTTACCACGTTTGTACCCCCCCGCAAGACACTTGCTTTGAACTTGTGTAAAACGCCTGCGAGTCTTGCCCGGCGCATTACGCCAGCAGCTTTAAAACTGTCGGCGTCTGCGCGTTTTTTTATGGTTCTATTACTTTTTGCGTTTCACCAACCTCAGCAATCACTCCCAGAGCACAGCCCCTGTAAATCATACTAAAAATACAAAAAACGCCTGCCGTTGAGGCAGACGCTGCAAAACAATAAAAACCTCCTTTATTCAAATAATAGAAATAACAACTCATCTTTAAACGGGTTTAAGTATTTTTCTGTAAAATATATACTTGTAAGTTTTTTATAGATTATATAAAAAAACTGCCTTTTCAGACAGTTTTCTTACCATACGCAATAATACTCTCAATATTAAATTGGAAATAATTCGCAATCAAAAATCGCTATTATATCCTTCCATGCATCCAACTGGCAATTTCATCAGCTTTTCTTTGAGAAACTATCCCTTTATCAATATAACTTCTTAAAATTGCCACTAAGCTTGAGAAATCATTTTCCGTAAATTTCCTGTGAGCCTCAATAGCATACACTTCATCACAAAAAACCTTGCCTATCGCTTTATCAGATTGCCCAGAATCAAATAGTCTAATCAGATCATTTACCCATCCCTGAGCAATTTCACTTCTGCCAGTAGAGGTAATCCCTCCTCCGCTACCATCCACAGCATCTCTGTGGATAGCATAATCAAGCGCATAAGTCATAGAATCGCGATAAGTAACTCCGTGGCTATGCAAAAATACTGAGCCACGGATAACAGCGCCTGGAATAACATGTTCCCATTCTCCTCTGCTATCCAATAAATCGCTGGCAGAACCTCCCTCCTTATAAATTTTTACACGACCACACCTTTCACCATGGTCACAATTTGGATCAGTACAAATAATACACATAACCAATACCTCCTTATATTTTAATCTGATTTTAGAATAACATTAACCTGATTTACAATGGTGGAAAATGCCGCCTTCCGCAAAATAATAATTTAAATACTCAGACAAAAAAAGAGCAAACCAAAATGGTTTGCTCTTTTTTATGATAAACTTGCTGTCTGCCGGACTTATTTTTCTTCTATGCCCTTCAGCATTTTTATGACCCGCACAACTTCGTCGATCGTGATCTCGCTGTGCTTTTTTTCGTCGGTTTTTTCTGCGCCTCTGACCAGATAATCCAAGCTTACCTGCAGGATATCACAGACCCGGCACAGCATCTGCAAAGTGATCCCGCTGCGGCCATGCTCGATATTACTCAGGTGTGTCTGCGAAATACCCAGTTTAGAGGCGCATTCAGTCTGTGAAACCGCCAGCTTCAGCCGCATGATCCTGATCCTGGTGCCGATCTCTTTATAATCGATGCTGTTATCAAATGCTTTTCTGCCCATCTGCTATTCAGCTTTCGCTGTATCTTCAGCCAAAATCTGTTCTACACGATAGGAAACGGTTTTCTGTCTGGCGGCTGCGGCCTGGGCAGCCAGCTCCTGCTCGCGTTGTTTGTCTTCTATCACTTTACGGGCTTTTGATTCCGAGCTTCTGCCAAAGCGGAAGGTCGCGCCGATATTAGCTGCCTTCTCACTGCCGCTGATCGAAAAACCCACGCTCAAAAGGACGTCTTTACTGGGGTTGTGGAACAGACCTGCCGCAATAGCGCTTTCACCGCTGTAAGTACCTGCCGCCATCGAGAATTGAGTCGGGGCATCCGGGTCATATTCCAGCGGATGCAGGCCGGCCATGGCGACTGCCAAAGCTCCGACTTTATCAATGCGTCCGTCCAGCTCGTCGATGCGGTTGCTTAAGCCGTCGATCCGCCCGTCTAAACGCTGTACTTCCTGGATGCGTTCTGTCCGTTCGGTAGTGATTGCCTGCGTATTTTTTTCGATATTTTCTTTGTTGGTCGCGATGTCGCTGGTATTTTTTTCTACAGACTCTTTGCTGGCAATTCCTTCGGCAACCGTGATATCTTCACCAGCTTCGTTTTTCAAATGCAGCTTACCTGTTTCAGCATCATAAACAGCATCAGCCACATCTGCTTCTTTACGCAGTTCAGCTTCTTCTTTTACTTTATTATCCACATAATCAGTCCCGGCAACCTTAATATCTACCTTTTCCTTATCATTGGTAATGATGTTCTCACCGTCAAAATTATGTTCTTTCTTTTCTGCTGTGATCGTTACTGTTCCATCATCATTTTTATTATATGATATTGTGGTTTCATTATCGACATAGGTATCTTCGTCAGTTGCCAGGTCTTCGTAAAACTGCTCTTTCGAACCTTCATAACCACCGGCTACAGCACTTTCATAAGCGCTTTCGCCATCCTTACCATCTACGCCGTCCTTACCGGCAGCGCCCTGCTCTCCTTTGTCGCCTTTATCACCCTTTTCGCCTTTCAATTCTCCGTTCTCGATTTTATCATTGACATCCTTAACTGCATCAGCCAATTTTTTATCATTTTCTACCAATTTATCTTTTATTTCCGCAATCTGCCCTACTGTCAAGTCACCGGCACTCTCACGGCACTCAATGTCATCTTTATGACCGCCAGCATAATAGTCTTTATGTAATATTTCCGGGTCATCTATTTTGACACCACCTATGGTCTCAGTCTTATTCGTCGGTATCCTAGAATCACTCTGGATAATGAACCCTTTGCCTGCAGCCGCATAGCTTTTTAAACAAAAGTCCCCCCCATATGTACTCCGCCCATTATCAGGCTCAAAACGACCGCCTTTGCTAAAACCTTATTCATCCTTTTCATATTCTTTTACCCCCTTGAGATTTATTTAGCATCTTTCTAAAACATGCTAAATTTCACCCTAGTATTTATTCAACATCTATTTATTCAACATCCAGCAAAAAAATCCTGCTCTCTTTTTACATATTTAAGCAATTATAAGGGATAAATTAGCCATTTTATGTATATTAATATCATATTTTATAATATTAATTCATTTTATTTCTTCATCTGCCAGCATTTCTATTTTTTATGTTTATTTCTTATTTATATTATTTTCGATTATTTGCTTTTATTTCCTAACTTGCGAAATCAGAAAAAATTTTTATACATTTTACTTTTTTAAATGCCAACTCAACAGCAAACAGTATTCTTATTACAAATATAACAACTTTCAGCACACTCTGGCCGCCGTACCCGAACCGCAGCTGTCAAATAAAAATAAGACCGGAAAATCCGGTCTTATTTTACTGTCCGCTTCTTGCTCAATACACAGTATATTTTATTTCTTTTTCAATAACAGTGCCTGTTTCAGGGTTGAATTTCATTTCGCCCCGTACCTCCGGCGTGTAAAAATCTGCTTCATATTCATAAAGCCCGTCACCGCGGTCTAATTCTACTTTAGTAAAAACAGCATTCGGAAATTCCTTACGGACCAGATTTTGCACATCATTTACTGAAAGGACGATTTTAGGGCTGCCCAGAACGGTCTGCGCTTCCATTTTAAACTCTCTTACCTTGCCGCCGTTTCTTAAAACTTCTATTTCATAGGCGGTATTGGTTTTATTATCATAGAATTTAACGTCATAATGAGGCACGAATTCAAAGCTTTCGTCCTTAGTCACCAGATGTGTGCTGCCTGCCGGTACCCATTGAGCAGCAATACTGCGCGCCTGTTCCGCATTGATGAGTTCGGCAGCTAAAGCTGTAACTGTGATCGCCAAGGTGCAGAGAGCTGCTGCCAGCATCGCTATAGATTTTCTTTTCATATCCTTTACCTCCTTAACGGCCGTTACGTCGCCGGCCTTTGCTTTGTCTTTATTTTATAACGCCAAGATTAAAACCAGATTAAAAGCCGCATTACCTGTCAAGGCCTGCTGCGGCTGCCTTTTGAACCTAAAACATATAAACAGCTCCACTCTGTTCAAAAGATGATTTCCAGTAAATTTTTTTGAAATTTTAAAGCTGTTTCATTGTTTTTTGTTGACTGCTTTTATGCAGATCATCAGCCGTGCTGTGCTGCTCCTATCCTCAGAATAAAACCCCTGTCTGCTTAGCAGACAGGGGTTTTGCTGTTAGTTTACTTTTGCTTTCAGTTCTTCTATTTCCCGGCTTTGTTCTTCCAGCTTAGCCAGCAGCAGTTTGATTTTTTCATCCTGCGCTGCCAAAGAGCTGTCTACCTCTTTACGGGTATAAACTATATCTCGTGCTTCTACCTTACGGTCTCTAGAGCGATCCAGCGCAAAGTTGACGCCGAAGTTGCCCATTTTGCTGCCGCCTTCAGAAACACCCAGTCCCAGTGAGAACATTACTTTTTCATTAGGTGCGTAGAAGCCGCCGACTGCTAATGCGCTTTTACCGCCGTAACCGCCGTAAGCCATGGCCAGCTCGCCCTTGTTACCGTCCTGGAAGCGCGGATGCAGCCCTGCCATCGCTGCTGACAGCGCGCCGACCGTATCGATCTCATCACCCAGCTTATTGATATCTCTGTGGATATTGCCTATATCCTGCTGTACTGCATACAGCTGACTGCCGTTGATGGCGTCCATCGAGGTGGCGCTGACTTCGCCCGCCGCTACATTGCCGATCGTGGTGCCATTGCTGCCTTCCAGCGTGATTTTGTTTTTATTGATAGTGCCGCCGCTGTCCACATCGTATTTGATAGCGCTGTCAGAAACAGTTTTCAGCTGGTCTTCGGTCGCCGCCTGGCCGCTGGTGATATTCTCTGCGTCCCAGGCAGTATTGGTCAGACCGCCGATCGTGCCTGCACCGCCGTCGATAGTGATCTTATCGGCCGTAATAACGCCGTTGGTACCATTCATATTGATATTACCGGTATTGATCGTACCGTTATTGCCGTCGATAGTGACTTTATTGGCGCCGCTGCCGATCTCGACTACTTCATTCAGCTTCAGCTCGTGATCGATGCCGCCGCTGTCATTAGTGGTTTTTGTGACGATAAAGTTACTGTCGCCTGTCGATACCGAGCTTTGCTGCGCGGCCAGCTCGACTGCTTCCGCCGCCGTATCGTAGATCGCTTTCAACTGGTCTTCCGTTGCCGCCTGCCCGCTGGTGATATTATCCGGGTCCCAGGTAGTATTGGTCAGGCCGTTGATCGTGCCTTCATCATCTTTATTGATCGTCACGCCGCCGGCAGTTATCGAACCGTCGCTGCCGTCGATGACAACATTGCCGTTACCGACTTCGATCTTACCGTCGCCGGTGCCGTCTACTTTGACGCCAGTACCGATCTCCAGCTCATCAGCCAGCTTCACTTCGTAATCGGTGCCGCCGCTGCTGTTGGTAGTTGACGTAACGACGACATTGCTGTCGCCTGCCGAAACAGTAGCCTGCTCGGCCGCTTTCTGCGCTACTTCATACAGCTGGCTGCCGTTGACGGCATCGGTAGAAGTGGCGCTGACCTGCCCTGCCGCTACGTTTTGTATCTGACGGGTCGCCCCGGAGCTGCCTACGCTGACAACGCCCACAACATCGCTGACGCCGGCCCATTTAGTATAGCTGCTGTTGCCCGTAACGCTGTTGATCGCCGTCGCTGTAGAATTATTTCCCAAAGCTACACTGTCTTTTAAGCTGATACTGATATTATTTCCCAGCGCCGCCGAATTTTCTGCACCGGAGCTGATCGTATTGTTATTGCCGATAGCAGTGCTGTTTTCAGCGGCAACTTCATTAGCAGTACCGACTGCGGTACTGCTGCTGCCGGAAACAGTATTTCCCGTTCCGAAAACATTGCTCTTGGAACCGCTGGCAATATTATTATAGCCAAAAGCATTGGCATTATCGCCGCTGGCAGTATTGCTGAAACCAAAAGCGCTGGACGCCAGGCCGCCTGCAGTATTACCGTAACCAAAAGCACTGGCATTTTCATTCGTAGCCGTATTATTATAGCCGATCGTACTGGAACCTACGCCGCCGGCTGTATTATTGTAGCCAACTGCACTGGCAGCCAGAGCATTAGCATTATTGCCATAGCCGACAGCGCTGGCATTCTCACTGGCCGCTTTATTCCTGAAACCAACTGCGCTGGACGCCAGGCCGCTCGCCTCATTGCTATAGCCAAAAGCACTGGCATAGTCCACTTTAGCAACATTGCTGAAACCAAAAGCACTGGACGCTACACCGCCGGCATTATTGCCATAACCGACAGCGCTGGCATTTTCATTGGCCGCTTTATTCCTGAAACCGAGCGCGCTGGACGCCAGGCCGCTCGCCTCGTTGACATAACCAAAAGCGCTGGCATTTTCGGCGCTGGCAGTATTGCTCCAGCCAAAAGCACTGGATGCCAGGCCCCCGGCAGTATTGAAATAACCAAAAGCACTGCTGGAATTAGCGGAAGCTGTATTATTGACACCGGCAACAGTGGAATCAGAAGCACTGCCACTGGAAAAAACGGGCGCCGCCTGCACATTACTCGCATACAGGCCTGAAAAAATAAAGACACCGCTGCTTAAAAAAATCATAATTTTTTTCTCTAACTGAACTTTTCGGGATTTAGACAATTCCCCACCTCTTTTCCTTAAATAGTTACTTGCTTTGTATAGTATGCTGAAACAATAAATCTGCCCCGCATCTATTTTTTATAAAGCTGTTCTGTTTTTTAGGCTGACCTCTGCTTTCTCCATCGTCTTTTCATTCGTAATAATTTAAGTAATTTTAGTTTAATTAATTTATAAACCTTAATACTTAATATTATTTATATGGATTATTTTTGCCATATTAACATATTTTCTTTGCACCTTGCAAGATATTTTTATTACAATTAAGCACTTTTTTATAATTCTTATAATTTTTATAACTATTACATTTAAAATTTCAAAAAATGATCCCTTATCTGCCGCTGTGGCAAAGGGATCATTTTTTGAAATCAGATGAGCAGCAGCAAGCTTTATGCTGAAAATATCGCTGCTGCTTTCTATTTAAATGCTGTGAAACGGGCAAAACTGTACTGTTACTGCTGTTGTTCGCCTATGGGCTGAAAGGAAAACGCCCCTAGATCGTTCTGCTTATCGAAAACGAATATAAACAGCAGAGCTTTCTCCTTACTGTATTTAGCCAGATAAGTCAGGCGGTCGCCGTCAGCATACCGCTGATAGGCCAGAAACCTGTTTTCGCGCTGCTCGCCGTAGCTGCGGCGCAGATTATTTTTCACACTGCCAAAAGTTTTTTCATCCAGCTCTGTTTGCAGCTTCGCTGACATCAGCTGGCGTATGCCGGTATATTCCATCCCGTTCTGACCGTTTAAGGCGGCAAATACCTTAACTACTGCCTGCTGCTGTTTGTTCAGGTCAGCGCCGTCGCTGGCCAGGCAAACGCTGGTCATCGCCAGACTTATGACCAGACATAAGATAAAGCTCCAGATCTTTTTCATACTTACTGCTCCTCTGCTCAGAAAGTTTGCCCCAGCCTTGCAGGCCGGGGCAAGTATAGTATTTTCTGTATTTACTTTTCTACCTGTGCTCGCAGGTATTCGATTTCACGGCTTTGTTTTTCCATTTCTCTGCTTTGTTCTTCGACCTTGGCCAGCAGCAGCTGGATCTTTTCATCCTGCGCCGCTAAAGAATTATCTACTTCCTTACGGGTATAGATGATATCTCTAGGTTCTTCCTTGCGGTCTCGAGAGCGGTCCAGTGCAAAATTGACGCCGAAGTTGCCCATTTTACTGCCGCCTTCGGAAATGCCCAGACCCAGCGAGAACATTACTTTTTCGTTGGGGGCGTAGAAGCCGCCGACTGCTAATGCGCTTTTACCGCCGTAACCGCCGTAAGCCATGGCCAGCTCGCCCTTGTTACCGTCCTGGAAGCGCGGATGCAGCCCTGCCATCGCTGCTGACAGCGCGCCGACCGTATCGATCTCGTCACCCAGCTTGGTGATATCCTGATTGATATTATTGATGTCCTGCTTGACCTGATACAGCTGGCTGCCATTGACGGCGTCCATCGAGGTAGAGCTGACTTCGCCTGCCGCTACATTGCCGATCGTAGTGCCGCTGCTGCCTTCCAGCGTGATTTTACCGGTGTTGATATTACCGCCGCTGTCCACGTCATATTTGACTGCGGTATCATAAACGGTTTTCAGCTGATCTTCCGACGCAGCCTGCCCGGAAACGTAATTATCTGCGTCCCAGGTAGTATTGGTCAGACCGCCGATCGTGCCGGAACCGCCGTCGATAGTGATCTTATCGGCAGTTATCATGCCGTTGGTGCCGTTCATATTGATATTACCGGTGCTGACAGTGCCATTTGTACCGTCGATAGTGACTTTATTGGCGCCGCTGCCGATCTCAACGACATCATTCAATTTCAGTTCGTGATGGTCGCCGCCGTCAGCGTTAGTGCTTTTTTCGATCAGGATATTGTTGTCGACAGCTTCCATAGTTGTATGCTTAGCTGCCAGCTCGGCCGCTTCCGCAGCTTTATCATGGATCGCTTTCAGCTGGTCTTCGGTCGCTGCCTGCCCGGATACATAATTGTCCGGGTCCCAGGTAGTATTGGTCAGGCCGTTGATCGTGCCTTCATCATCTTTATTGATCGTCACGCCGCCGGCAGTTATCGAGCCGTCGCTGCCGTCGATGACCACATTGCCGTTACCGACATCTATCTTGCCATCGCCGGTGCCGTCGACATTGACGCCAGTACCGATCTGCAGTTCGTCAGCCAGCTTCACTTCGTAGTCGGTGCCGCCGCTGCTGTTCGTGGTAGGTGTAACGACGACGTTGCTGTCGCCGGCCGAAACAGTAGCCTGCTGCGCTGCTTTCTGCGCTACTTCATACAGCTGGCTGCCGTTGACGGCATCGGTAGAAGTTGCGCTGACCTGCCCTGCCGCTACATTTTGGATCTGACGGGTCGCCCCGGAGCTGCCTACGCTGACAACACCCACGACGTCGCTGACGCCAGCCCATTTAGTATAGCTGCTGTTGCCCGTAACGCTGTTGATCGCAGTCACTGCGGAATTGCTGCCCAAAGCGACGCTGTTAGCCAGCGAGATACTGGTATCGTTACCAAGCGCGAAAGAATTATCAGCGCTGGTGCTGATCGTATTGCCGTTGCCGACAGCGGAACTGGAATTAGCAGCAATATTATTGCCATAGCCAAAAGCATGGGACGAATTGCCGCCTACATTATTAAAAAGGCCTACCGCCGTTGAATAATCGCCGCTGACAGCGTTATCATAACCCAGGGCATTGGAAACGTAGCCGCTGATATTATTGCTGTGGCCAAAAGCGCTGGCGAATTCAGCAGTCACCTCGTTATTGTTTCCGAAGGCACTGGAGGCATAGCCGCTGACTCTGTTGCCGGCGCCGACAGCGTTAGTGTATTCTTCTGACGCTGTATTTTCATTGCCGATAGCGTTGGATTTGACGCCGCTGGCAGTATTCTGATAGCCTACGGCGCTGGCATAACTGCCGGAAGCCGTATTCATACTGCCGAAAGCGTTGCCGACATAGCCCGAGGCCGCATTGCCATAACCAAAAGCACTGGCATAATTAGCAGACGCGTTATTGCTGGCGCCCACAGCACTGCCGAGATAGCCGGCCGTTGTGTTCTGATAACCCAGAGCACTGGCAAAGGAACCCGAAGCGTTATTGTTGACGCCGAAAGCGCTGGAGGAAGAACCCGACGCCTTGTTCAAAGCACCGAAAGCATTGGCATATTCGTTGCTCACTTCGTTGGAACGACCCACGGCGCTGGCCGAAACCGCGCTGGCCGTAGCCTTGTTCTGATAGCCGATCGCCGAAGAAGCAAAAGCCTGCGTCTGGTTGTTATAACCGATAGCGTTAGTATAATTGCCGCTGGCGGTATTATTATAGCCAAAAGCATTACTGACCTCACCGCTGACGGTATTATTCGAACCTACGGCCGCACTGCGAATATTGCTGACTGTATTATCTGTACCGAAAGCGCTGGCGAAATTGCCGCTGATGTTATTATTGTAGCCAGATGCGATGCCATGCTCGCCGCTGACGATATTGCCATAGCCAAAAGCACTGGCATAACTGGCATTGGCTTCGTTATGTACACCGTAAGCATTAGCATAGGCTCCGGAGGCCACATTCGAGGTGCCGATGGCGTTAGCCAGATAGTTGGATGCCGTATTGTCATAACCAACCGCTGAAGCAAAATTGCCTGTCGCCACGTTTTTCACACCCAGCGCACTGCCCGCATAGGCCTTAGCCTCATTTTCATGCCCAAAAGCGCTGGCATAACGCTCCGTCGCTTTGTTCTGAGCGCCGAAGGCCTGAGAATCCTGACCCGTAGCTTCGTTTAAATAACCGAAAGCCTGGGCATTATGGCCGCTGGCAGTATTGCTGATACCGACAGCGCCTGCCGAGATCCCCGAAGCCGTATTCTTGTTGCCCAGCGCCGTAGCATCGTTAGCTGTAATATTGTTGCCAAGGCCGATAGCGCTGGAATTCTCACCGATAGCATAGTTATCATTGCCGATCGCAGTAGAATACATCGCCATTGCCTGATTATTATTACCGATCGCACTGCCGCCGGTAGCGATCACCTGATTATTGCGGCCCATTGCTACGGCCTCTGCCGCTGAAATGGTATTGGTAAAACCAAACGCCACTGATTCATTGCCGCTGACATTATTCAAATAACCAAAGGCGCTCGTACCGATACCATCCGCCAGATTGCCGGTACCGAAAGCATTGGAATTATCCGAATTCGCCTTATTGGCAGTACCAAAAGCGTTACTGTCCAAGCCATTAGCCACATTATCCTTACCAATAGCATTAGACCCGACGCCATTAGTGATATTGCCGCTGCCGATCGCGTTCGATTCATTGGCATAAGTGTTGTTTTTACTGCCGATGGCATTGGAATCCTCGGCCAGAGCCTGGTTATTCGCGCCGATCGCGTTGCTGTTATCAGAAATAGCATGATTGTTATAACCTACAGCATTAGTATTCTCACCGCTGGCGTTGTTATTTACGCCTGCAACAGTCGAATTGGTCCCTGTCCCATCCGCAAAAACAGCCGCGGCATAAACGTCGCCTGCACAAAATCCTGAGATCGCAAACAAACCGCTGCTCAGAAAAACCATGATTTTTTTCTCTAACTGGTACCTTTTGGATTTAGACAACTGTCTCACTCCTTCATCATCAATTTTTACTACAAATTTCTACCCGTTATCGCGCAGGGGCAGCAGGCGTGTCACAGCCTGACTTCTACTGAAAATGGTTGCCCTGGCTTTTGCCTTTCCCGCTCCTTTCTGTAAATTTTTCACGCCGATTGCAAGACCCCGATTATACATAAAGGGTTGTTTGGAAATAATATTTTAAACAAAGGAATCATCTGTGTTCCCTGTCTAAAACGTTCATCAAAGCTGCAGCTTTAAACCGCAGCGCTCATTTGGGTTTGCCGCTCTGCTTTTTTAGCAAAGCGGCACCTGTGGGGAAATATTTTCAAGCAAGGCGGAGGGTCGCAACGCCTTGGTGAAAACCTTACTTGTCATGTCTACTTTCGCAATATTTTAATTAATTCTTGTTTTGATAATTTCTTATTCCTTATACTTAATACTATCTATATAGTTTATTTTTGATATAATACCATATTTGTCCCCCCCCGCAAGACATTTTTTGTTATAAATGAATACGCCTGTCTGAAAGTCTTGCAACTAGTACCCGAACTGCAAAAAACCGCCTGCCCCGGCAGACGGTTTTGTTATTTGAATTATTTACTTGCCAACCTTGTACAACAGCCTCCTTTTTTTGCTTCTAAAAACAAATAAAAAACACCGTATGCAGTCATACATACGGTGTCCCAGAACTTTTATTCTCTTTTTCAATGCTTCTGCAGCTGTTTATTTATTTCACGCACCAGTGTCGCTAAATTTAAAGGCTTGGCTAAATGGCTGTTCATACCTGCCTTTTTCGCTTCGATGATATCTTCGGCAAAAGCATCGGCCGTCATCGCCACGATCGGTACAGTTCTGGCATCGGACTTAACAGAAGCGCGGATCTTCTGCGTGGCTTCATAGCCGTTCATCACAGGCATCTGCACATCCATCAGCAGCAGATCATAATAGCCGGCCGGCGCCTCCTCAAATTTTGCCGCGCCTTCTGCGCCGTCACAGGCACTTTCTACCACAGCGCCGGCAGATTCCAGCATTTCCATCGCTATCTCACGGTTCAAAGCGTTATCTTCCACTAATAAAAAGCGTTTACCGCTGAAATCAGTTTTACTCTTTTGTTCATCGGCAGCTGCTTGGCCTAAAACATATCTCTGTAACGCCCGGCACAAAGTCGACATAAAAACAGGCTTCGTCATAAAACCGTTGACACCCGCATGACGCGCCTTCGTTTCAACATCGGCCGAATCATATGCTGAAATCAAAATGATCGGCAGCGGTTCGCTGATAGCGCGGCGAATGATCGCCGCCGTTTCCACTCCGTCCTGATCCGGCATCCTGCAGTCCAATATCACCGCGTCGTAAGGCTCACCCGCCTGATGCGCCGCCAGGACCTTCTGCACCGCCCGCTGTCCACACGTTTCCCAGTCCGAACGAATGCCAATCTGCCGTAAAAGCTCCGTCGTATGCTCACAGACGATCACATCATCGTCGACTACGATGATCTTCAAATCGGGAAACTTAAAATTGCCCAATTCCAGTTCACTGATCTGCAGCGGCAGGCTGATCGTAAATTCAGTACCAGTACCAACCTCGCTGCTGACCTCGATCGTCCCGCCCATCAAATCGACGATTTTCTTCGAGATCGCCATCCCCAGACCACTGCCTTCTGTTTTATCGATCCGGCTGTCTTTTTCGCGGGTGAAGGGTTTAAAAATATCCCTCAAAAACTCCGGCTTGATTCCGATTCCGGTATCCCTGACTGTAAATTTGAACCAGGCTTTGGCCGCATTTTCTGACGCCGTTTCTTCGATATCGAAACTGACGGTACCGCCCGGCGGCGTAAACTTGGAAGCGTTGGAAAGCACATTGATCAGTACCTGCCGCAGACGCAGCGAATCGCAGCACAGCTGCTCGTGCCTGATATGCCGCAGGCGCACGTCAAACTGCTGCTGCCTGGCCTTGACACTGCTCTGCATGATCGAAACGATAGTATCCATCACCTCCGGCAGCTCGATCACTTCTTCCGCCAGAGTCATTTTTCCGCTTTCTATCTTCGACATATCCAGCACATCATTGATCAGGCCCAGAAGATGCTGACTCGAAAGCGAGATTTTCCGCAGACAATCCTGTACCTTTTCCGGAGTGTCGATATGCGCGGAGGCAATATCTGTCATCCCCATAATAGCGTTCATCGGCGTCCTGATATCATGCGACATCCGGGAAAGAAAATCAGATTTTTCACGGTTAGCGACTTCTGCCGCCTGCAGTGCCGCCTGCAGTTCCTGTGAACGTTTTTCCAGCTGCTGCTGCAGTTCCTTTTGTTCAACGGCTTCAGTAACATCAATAAAGGTAGCGTAAATGACCGGGATATCGTTAACCTTTTGGTCGCTGAACATACCGCTGACTTTGATCCAGGAGCAGCTTCCATCTTTACGCGGCATCCTGCAGATACATTCATAACCACTTTTCCCTTTCAGCAATGCCTGTTCAACTACCATCGCCATTCTTTCATACTCTTCCGGGTACTGCTCAAAATATTTGCGGCAGCTGTTATGATAGATTGCTTCATACTCTTGCTTTGTGTATAAAGTCTGCGAGTAAAAATAATCATTAGCCCAGACTACCGTAAAATTTTCGTCCATCAAGTGCTTACTGACACTAACGTTCATTGCACTCATCAGCATATTGTAATCATAGACCGTCTGCTCACTGCTTTGTTCGTTCAATTTAAGGCCGTAACTGTCAGCGTTCATGCTTTCACTTCTCTCATTATTTTAAATTTCTGCAAATCCTCTCATCAATTTAAGTTTTACAATTATCTTATTTAATATTTTCTAAATTATTCGTTATCTAATTAATATTGTAGTTAACTGATTTTAAAAAAGCAATATTCTTGCAATATTATTTTTTGATATCGTATAGTTTTACCCCCCCACAGGACAATCATACTGATTTACTTACTCGTTCTTTTTAAGCTTCCCCATATTGGTGAATATATGTAAGCACTGCAAAAATATCATTCAACAAATCCTGCAAACTATTCTATTCCTGTCATATATACCAGCAGACCAACAATATAATAAAAAACACCGCACAAAATGTACGGTGTTTTAGTGTTTTATAATTTATTTTTGGGATTCGGCCGCTGTTTAAAGCAGTGATAACTGCAGTAATACTGCCGCCGGCGTCCGGCCAGTGCCGTATAGACATGATAGGTTTTATTGCAGGAAAATTCCTTGCCGCAGATCGGACATACCTCCAGCAGACTTTTTAAAGGACCGCTGGAACTGCTCCCGCCACCCGTTATTTCATTGCCGATAACATCATCTTCATTTTTCATAACAGCTGCTCCCATCCTGCTTATTTTTTTAATTGCATCCCGTTTATTTTTTGTATTACCAGTTATACTTTTTATTATATAATTAATAAATTTATATAATTTTTCAGCACGGTTTATTATAATACATCAAATCAATTCCTGCAAGATTTTTGCCGTATAATTTATATTTTATTTTCCAAGCCTGACTTATGACGTCTTCCGGCCTTTTTTACATACAGCCTGCTGCAGATAAAAGAAGTAAACGGGATCGTAAACAGGATGCCAAAGCTGCCGATAACGGCCTGCAGGATCTCTACGACCACCATTTCCTTGTTCAGCAGATACAGCAGCGAATGGTTATAGGCAAAGAACAGCAAAACTATCGTCAGTGAACCGCCGATATATGCCAGGATCAGCGTATTGGACATCATGCCCAGGATATCGCGGCCGATATTATTGCCGGCCTGCAGCAGCATTTTCCTCGTAGGTTCAGCAGTAGTAGCCGCCAGCTCGTTCAGCGCCGAAGCGATATCCATCGCCACATCCATGATCGCTCCCAAAGCGCCGATAATGATCGCGCTGAATATGATCGCTTTCAGATCGACCGGGTCAGCAGGATTCAAAAACAGCAGGTACATGGAATCCTCGTCTACCAGCCCCGTAAGCTGCAAAAAACTGTCTGCAGACGCACTGATAAGCGCCGCAATGACAAGTCCGCCGATACAGCCCAAAATAGTCGCGATCGTTTTTCTGCTGATGCCATTCACCAGCAGCAGATTAGTCACGACAATAAAAGCACAGGTCAGGATCGTCCAGCAGTAAACGTTCTTGCCCGACAGTATCGCCGGCACAAAAACCGCAAAGATCGACAGGCAGCAAAAAATCAGAGAGATCAAAGTATTTACGCCCTGCATTCGTCCAAAAGCGATAATACTTAAAGCAAAAACAGCAAACAGCCACATCAGTACATTACTGCGCAGATGCTCGGCATAACTCCATTCCCCCTGACTGCTCTGTCCCGGCAGCAGCAGCACCTTATCGCCAACGGCTACATCGCGCCCAACCGCAAAACTGCCGGCTTTATTCTGCGCAGCCGTCACTTTGACGCCTTCCTGCCTTCCTGACAATAATTCGGCTTCAAATCTTATCTGCTCAAATTTAGCCCCGGCTGCTGCCGGTAAAAGCTTCACTACCCTTGCCTCAACAACGTCAGTAGGCGATTTCTCTTTAAAAAAGCTTAAACCCTGCACAGCAAAATAATGCCCCGCCGCAAGATACAGCACAGCCAGAACGATAGTAACGATATAAACAAATTTATTTTTCAAGGTACGACCTCCAAAATTTATTTAAAATAAATTTTGGCAGTTCTCAATTATCAAGACGCACTTTCAGCCCGATCAGCGTCAGCCTTGCCAGACTGGCAGGCAAAGCCCTGCTTCCAACACTTTCAGCTGGAGCTGACAGACTCAGCAGCAATGGCAGCAGCGCCGGCAGAACATAATTAAGACAGCTGCCGATAACGCTGATCGTCAGACACACCGGACAAGCTGTTCCGCTGCAGTCATGTCCGTGACTGGCCTCTACATATAGAGGGGCCCAGACTGCGCCGACAGCAATAACCAGTATCAGCAGTAAAGCTGTTATCGATTTATAATTACTTTGTTTTAAAGTCATGGCACTCACTCTCAAAACAAGATTTTTCTGTTACTCTATTTATTAATATACCACAAAAATTTCCGCTGACTTGTGAACTTTTCAGACTTATCCTTTCTATAGCTCTTACCGAACAAAAAAAAGCGTACAGCAAATTGCTGTACGTTCACTGTAATTTCCAAATATGATTTACATATATTTAGCTATCATCTTATACAAAGCATCGACATCAATTGGTTTCGCAATATGCCCGTTCATACCTGCATCTATTGCAGTTTGAACATCATCTCTGAATGCATTAGCTGTCATAGCGATAATTGGTATAGATGCAGCCGCAGTATGTTTCGAAGTCCTTATTTTTCTAGCCGCATCATAACCGTTCAGTAGCGGCATCTGAATATCCATCAAGATAAGCAGAAATTCACCGGGAGCAGATTGCAGGAACATTTCTACAGCTTCCTGGCCATTTTCCACATGTGTTACGTGCAATCCTGCCAGCTTCAGTAATTCTATTGCTATCTCTGCATTAAGTTCGTTATCCTCTGCCAGCAATATCTTTTTTCCTGCAAAATCATATTTTAACGTTTCTTTACCACCATCATCCGAAAGCTTTCCCTTTTGGGCCACTGTCAACAGTGTATTATATAATGTCGAAGCAAACAGCGGCTTGGCAATAAAAGCATTCACTCCTGCTTCACGAGCCTGCTGTTCGATCTCTGACCAGTCATAAGCACTAATAATAATTATCAAAGCATCAGGTCCGGTATATTCACGAATGCGCCGCGCTGTTTCAATACCGTTCAAGTCAGGCATACACCAATCGATAAAACAGACATCATAACACCCAGCGCCACTTTCAAGTGCCACTTTCACTTTGCCGACAGCTTCAAACCCGTTGAGTACCCAATCCACATATACTCCCATTTTCTGCAGTAAAAACGACGCATGCTCGCAGCAATCACGATCATCGTCAACCACCAGCACTTTCAGCGCATCCAGAGCAGGGTCCGCTGCTTTGGCCTTTTCAGTCAAACCAAACGGCAAATCAACGCTGAAGCTTGTCCCTTCACCTTCTTTACTTTGAACATTGATCGTACCATCCATTAACGAAACGAGGTTTTTCGTAATCGCCATTCCCAGACCAGTGCCGCCATATTTTTTAGCTACGCTATTATTGGCCTGTTCAAAAGGCTCGTACAAATGCTCTAAAAAGCTTTGCTTCATCCCAACACCGCTGTCTTTTACAATAAACCGTAGCCATAACCTGTCACCCTGACAGCGCAGCTTTCTTATTTCCAGTTTTATACTGCCTCCCTGAGGTGTAAATTTTATGGCATTCGACAGCAAATTTATCAATATCTGATTAACGCGCAACGGATCGCCGACCAGCATTTCATCATCAAAGCCGTTAATGACCATTTCAAAAGATAAACCTTTTGCAACAGCCTGTGGATAATGGATATCGCTTAACGATTCCATAATTTTTTTCAAATCAAATACTTCATAACTGACATTTAATTTACCATCTTCAATCTTTGACATATCCAACACATCATTTATCAACATTAACAGATGTTTGGAAGAAAAGGTTATTTTACTTAGGCAGTCAGTCAAGCGTTTCCTATCATCAAGATAATTAAAAGCAATAGTTGTCATGCCAATGATCGCATTCATCGGCGTCCTGATTTCATGCGACATCCGTGCTAAAAAAGCACGCTTAGCGTCATTGGCTTTTTTAGCACTGTTCAGAGCATCCTGCAAAACCAACTGATGCTGCATTAGTTTGCGATTTTTCTGAAATTCGTTCCTTAATGTGCACAGCATTAAAAAAACAATCAGAAAACCGCTGAATATAGCATAAATAATAGCACGTTCAGCACGCACATCTGTATCCTCTTTAATCAGCAGTACCCTTCTGTCGGCAGAAGCCATCACTGTTTTAATAGCCTGTTCCGTCTGTATTTTCAATGGTTCAATTTCTGCTGTAAAATGTTCTTTAACGCTGCCATGCTCAATATCGCCATTTCTATCATTTTCAAAAAGTTCTGCACTTTTCAGCAGAATCCTTTCCAAGTCATTTAAAGCTGTCTCTAAAACTATCAGATCATGCGGATTACCCAAATAGATTTCTTTTAAAATCGTGAGTGATTTTTCATTTTTTCTCTGCGCAGCTTTTAGGTTATTTTTGATTTCAGCCAGATTATTTTCACTATCAGAAAAAAGAATCGGTAAATACGCTGTTGTCTGCGAAACTATCCCTTGTATCTTATTTACTTCTGACATGGCTTTATAAGGATGTCCTGCCACATAATCAAGCTGGCGGTTAATATTCAAAATTACCAAGGTAGTCCATACGACATAGCCCAGCATCAAAATACAAATGGCAACAACACTGACTATCAGCTTGTTTTTTTTAAAAAAGTCCATATTTTTCCTTCTTTCAGGATTTATAACAATTTACGATTACATTTATGGTTATAAGCAATTTTATATTTGTAATAAAAATATATTATATATATTATGTTGCCGTTATTATATTATGACAAGGTATTTTTATAATAAAAATAATATTCTAATTTCACTCAATATCCTTTTTCCAACACTTAAAATAAGCATAAATAAAAAACAGGCCAGCCTTCTAAAAGCTGACCTGTTTTTTATTCATGCCTGCTATCAGGCATTTTCATAATATCTGATTACTTTTATGCGCCGCATTCTTCTATCATTAGCTTTGACCGGCGCTTCATCACACTCCGGATCGACCAGATCCTCCAGCCTGCACCCGAAAATACTGCGCAGCTTCAACAGCAGTTTCAAACTGCCGGGGACTCTGCCATTTTCAATATTGCTCAGGTGGGTCTGCGTTATATCCAGCATTTCCGCCAAAGCTGTTTGCTGAATGCCCTGTTTTACTCTTCTGACTTTGATTTCATTGCCTATTTTTTTCAAATCGATACTTTGCATATTCGTCCCACCACTTTCTTTAAAAGTCTTTTTGCTTAGCTTTAATCAAGGTAACGAATGACCCTGACTCTCTTTTTCCTAGGTTTGTTTTCATCTTCCAGACAAAGCAGTTCGTCGATCGTACAGCCTAAAATATTTTTCAGCTGCAGCAGCAGCTCCAGGCTAAGCATAGCGCGGCCAACTTCGACGTTGCTCATATGTGTCTGCGAGATCCCTAATTTTTCTGCCATCGCTGTCTGAGAGATCAGTTTCTGCATCCTTCTTACTTTGATATTCATCCCTATTTTTTTTCTGTCTAAAGTTTCCATTTTCCACTCCTTACTGTGTACGTATGCATATAGCTTCCTTTAAAAAAATATATCCTGCATTTCTACACGTTTTTCTATTTCAAATTTCATCATAATTGCAAACTGTACACCAACATTTTTAATGTTTAATTATTTTGCCAATTAAATTAAGTATAGTTTATTGTTTTTATTATAGCATTTATTAAAAACCAGCACAATATCTTATATAAAAATGTTGCTCCAAGCCGTTTTTAATCACATATTAAACTTTTTCATATTTTTAACAGAAGTAGTTTTGTATTAATTAATAAAATTATATTTTTTATTCTTTTACATTTGTTATTTCATTCTTTAATAAAAATAAAGTATTTTTAAATTATATCTAATCGTTTTTTCAAATAACTAAATTTACTATATGTTTTACTATAAATGTTTATGTTATAATTTACTTGTAATATTTTCGAAGGGATATTGGCGATGTTAAGCAAAAATACGCTATTTGAATTTCTTTATCAAAATTTACACGACCAGATCACCTGCGGCCATCTGAAACCTGGCGATACTCTACCTTCCATGCCGCAGCTTGCAGCCACTTATAATGTCGGCATCCGTACCGTCAAAGATGTTTTGGCCAGATTAAAAACAGAAGGCCTGATCCAAACGACAGAACGCAAACCGGCACGTGTCATTTACCGGGCTGAAAAAAACAGTGCTTCTCAAAGCTATGCTGTTGGTCTGCTGCGGCGTCAGAAGTCGCTGACAGAAGTTTATCAAACCATGGGGCTCATTTTACCGTCCATTTTTCATTTTTCTGCCGCACACTGCGATATCAAAAAACTGCCCTCCTATCAGAAGCTGCTCAAAAAAAATAACTGTCAGGATACTGCAGCGCTCGATGCCGCTTTTTCAGCTCTGCTGAACGAACTGCTGCGCAGCTCCAACAATCTGCTCTATAACGATCTGTATAACAGTCTGAAAACTTATTCTAAGGTTACTTTAGCGGCACCTAAAAATATGCTGTTTAAGTATGATCCGGAACCCTTCCGGTTGCTGCTGGCTGCTTTACAGAGTAATGATTACCAGCTTGTCAATAAGCGTTTCAATGATATGTATCTCAGCTTTTCTGTTTCAGTCAACAAATATATCTGGAAAGTATACAAAAAATACCAACAGGCAGAGATTCCCGAACCTGTTTATGATTATAACTGGAGCGCTGAAAAAGGACGCGACCATTACTATACCCAGATCGCCCGTGACCTGATCGACAAGATCGCCGCCAGCATCTATGAGCCCGGTACACTTTTACCTTATGAAGCTGTACTGGCCAGAAACTACAAAGTCTCTATTTCCACGATCCGCAAATCGCTGGCTCTGCTCAACGAGATCGGCTTCGCAGAAACCATCAATACCAAGGGCACTATTGTCAGGCTGCCGCCTACCTTCATCACCGCTAATTGTATGCAGAACGAGCGTTACAAAAAAGATACGCTGATCTATCTCAGCGCCTTGCAGCTAATGTCAGTTATTATCAAGCCTGTCGCTGTGGCTGCAGCCGGCAGGATCGATCCCCAGACACAGAAAGCCTGGCGGTCAGAATTTGGTCAGCCAGGTAAAGTACCCCTGGCCTTAATAGTCAATTCCCTGATCGAACTTACGGAGCTGCAGCCGCTGCGGGCGATACTGCAGGAAACCAATAAACTGCTGCACTGGGGTTATTATCTGGCTTTTCACCGCCAGAATCTTGCAGGAACGACGGATACTCTTTGCAAATATACATGGCAGGCTTATTTATACCTGGAAGCACGGGATATTGAAGGTTTCAGCACTTATCTGGCAATTTGTTTTTCCTATATCCTTGAAACGATCCGTGATTTTATTATACAGCATGGCCTGCATGAAGCCGCAAAGCTTGCAACACCTTACAAGATACCCGATTTAAATATCAAATAAAAAAATAGACCTGCCCTAGGGCAGGTCTATTTTTGGGGAATATCTTCAAACAAGGCGGAGAGGGTTGCAATCTACCTTGCCGAAAATCGACTTCACAAATTTTAAATATTGCAATATTTAAATTCGCAATATTTTAATTTATGTTATTATAGCACATTCCCATTTTTTTCAAAATAGTTTTTCAGAAATTTATTTTTAAATCAAAAAGCAGCTTCTCCATTATTAAGATGAGAAGCTGCTTTTACATTTTTCCAGGAATATTCCCTGCTGTTCTCACAGCATATTTTCATCAAATACGACAAAAACATTTTTGCCTTTTCCCTTGGCTTTATACAAAGCGCTGTCCGCTTTCTGATACAGGTCGTCAAAAGCAGCGCCGTCGTCAGATTCACAGAACACCATCCCGATACTGCAGGATATCTTCAGTCCTTCTTTTGCCGCGCCTTTAGTGTACAGACTGCAGATCTGCCCGGCTTTCACCAGGGCATTTTCCATACTAGTGATATCACACATCAGCACCGCAAATTCATCGCCGCCGATACGGCCCAGCAGATCCGAGCTGCGGAAGCTGCGCTCAAGATTGGCAGTAAGCTCACACAGCACCGTATCACCGAAGGCATGGCCCCTGCTGTCGTTAACATTTTTAAAATCATCAATATCCAGCAGGAAAAAGGCATGCTGCCGTTTCGAGCTGTCAGCTAAAACCTCATTGACATATTTTTCAAAAACAGCCCGGTTATAAATACCCGTCAAAGGATCGCGCTCAGCCTTATGCTGCATCCGTGCAAATTTATTCTGCGTATCGTTGATATCCAGAACATTACCTAAAACACGCTTGATCTGCCGCTTATCATCAAATACCACCGCCATATAAAAACGATACCAGTGATAATCGCCATCAGAAGTATGCAGGCGCCCCTGAAAAACTGTCCTGCCGGCCCTTTGCAATTCTGTCAGAGCCTTCTGCACGGCACTGCTGTCTTCCTCATGAAAATACTTATTTAAACTGCTGCTATTCTTTTCCGCAATAGTATCAGTAATAAAGCCGCCCAATTTTTCCAGTATCTGTTTTTCGGTATTATGCCCGGCCGCACCTTCACCGGTATTTTTAACGATCAGAAATTTACATGCTTTCAGATCAAATTCAAACATGCAGCCTTCCATCAAGCCCGCCGTCAGCCGCAGACCCTCTATCTCCGCATTGATCTGTTTTAAGCGGTCTTTTTCGATCTGCCGCCAGATATAGATGATAACGAGAAAGCACAGACAAATGAGCAGGAAATATTTTCCCATCGTATCCCGAGCGATCTTATTCAGCATCTGCTGATCTGCCAGCAGATTGGTTCCCGAAACGATCTGGAAAGTGTACCAGTCGTTAACTTCTACAGGCGCAAAGACTACATACTGTGTCTCGCCAAAGATATCAGTATAATAGAAAGCGCCGCTTTCTTTATTGGCAATAGCTTTTTCCAGGTCTTGCTCCGTCATCGAGCAGCCAATGGCTTCCTGCTCCAGGAATTTAAAGAAATTTCCCTGCTTGCCATTGCCGATGCCCATAATAACGTCGCCCTTTTCATCTGCGATCATCGTAATGCGGTCCTGCTGCATATTCAGCACCGCCAGCAGCGTTTTCGTCGCATTGTCAAGATCATAGGCTTCATGGACAACGCCGATGACCTCTTCATCCTTATACAGTGGCTTAGCCAGAATAACTACTTTTCTGCCGCTGGACGGCAAAACGACCGGCCCTTCAACAACTTCTTCTCCCTCTAAGGCCCTTTTATAATAATCCTGATCCAGGATATTGATTTCCTCGCCATTGCTCATCAGGGTTTTCTGACCACGATAAGTAAGTCCAACAGTCGAAAAATGCCCTGTGTTGGAAACTGTACTCAAAAGATTGACCAAATTATCCTTCTGCCCTTCATATCGAGGAGCGTTTCTCAGCACGATATCCAGTAATTCATTCTGCCGCTGGATCTCGGTATGCAGAATAACCTTGGTATGATGGGCTGCGTCCAGCAAATAATCGTAAGTCTGGCGTTCCAGAATGTCCTTTTGACTGGCACTGAAATTGAATGCAAAAGAAACCGCCAGGATCAAAACTGAGATTATAGTTATGACGATCAGCTCACGATGCAGTTTTCCCCACATAAAGCTACCTCTTTCTATTTTTTACAAATGCTCTCTGAATTCTACAAAATAAAACAATTAGGTTATCCGCTATTAATTATAACCTATTTTTTATATTATAGCATTTTTACTTTTAGCAAATAAATACTTTTATCTTTATTTTTTAAGCCCGGCCGCTGTTTTTTACTGCCGCCGAAAAAAAGCAAAACACCGCTTTCTGTAAAAGCGGTGTTTTGCCTGTAGGAAGCTATATATGAGATGTAATTGCCGTTAAGGCTTAAACATGGCTGTTGGAAACTTCAACAGTTTTGTTCATGACGTTGGTAAAGAATGTAACCGGCACCATAGTCTTGCCATTTACTAAAATCGGAGCGTTGTCCAAAGTAATAGTTTGGCCATTGCGTACATATTGGTTGCTGCCAATAGTCATAAAATAGGTCTGATCACCTTTTTCCATCGAAACATTTTGCATACCGGCATCCCAGAATACCTGGTAGTCCATTTTTTCCATCAGCGGACGCAGGGGCAGGTATACTGTATCTTCTTGAACCATGATGGCTTCATCAGGAGTTAATACCAGCTCTTGTTGATCCATAACGATGGTTCCTGCACCAAGATGGACTTTGATATCGGCACTGTTGGCTTTAGCAATAGACCAGCCAAAAATGCCCACCAATAATAAGCAGACCACTACGATTACAGATTTTTTCATTTTCATTGACCTCTTTCCTTTCCTGCTGAGCAGGTTTTGTTTACGATTTTTATTATATACACTTTTTCATCTGTGTGAAGTTTTCAATATTTAAATATCAACTAGAAAAAAATTACAGTTTACTTACAAAAATACTTTTTCCGCCTTTTTTACAGGTCTGAATGGCGCATTTTAAAGCCCTTAACCCCCCTGAAACAGTAGAAGTAAATAAAAAAACGACCTTTGTAAGCGCAGTACCTGCAAAGGTCATTTTTGAGTATAAAAATTTTTTAATCCAAAGACTTGACGATCACCAGAACAGGAAACGCCGCATCGGGCAGATCGCTATGAGCACCGCCGCAGACCTTTTCTTCATAAGCGTCCCGGTCCAGCAAATCAAAATCTACAATAATATCGTCACTGTAATATTCCTGAGCCGGCTCAATATCTTCTTTGCGGATACCCTGCCAGTCAGCTTTCGGCACTTTTGCCGCAAAAAATTCCAAAGTCGATGATTTAGCATGATAAATCTGGATCGCGTCTTCTGCGGTATACAACATAAGTTTCAACTCCTGTCTTTTCAAGATCAACGGCGCGCTGCCAATGAATGACAGCATCGCTTGTTGTTATTATCACTATATCACAGAAAGCAGCGACAGTCAAAAATCTTAATAATAATTATTAGTTGCATTATTTTCTAAAATATGATTACTAAAAAGCGGTACTGCCGCCATATCAGGACAGTACCGCAAGTCAGCTTTATTTATTATGCCTCGATCGGCTCGTTCTGCAGGGCTTCATAGCCTTCCTCGCCAGTACGTATCTTAACGACGTTCTCTACATCATAGATAAAAATTTTACCGTCGCCATACTTACCGGTATAAAGCACTTTTTTCGCAGCTGCCACCACCGCAGCCACAGGAATAGCCGAAACAACAAGTTCTACTTTGACCTTGGGCAGCAGATGCACGCTTACTTCCGCACCGCGGTAATATTCGGTATTGCCTTTCTGCAGCCCGTAACCCAAAACCTTCGTTACCGTCATACCGGTAATACCAAGTTTATCCAAAGCTTCCTTCAAGATCTCAAAACGCAGCTGCGAAGTAATGATCACGATCTTCGTCATTTTCGGTCTGCCTGCTGCCGGCAGAGCGGCAGTAACGTGAGTAACGGCAGCACCAGCCTCTGCTGCTTCTTGAGCAGTCACAGCACCATGGAAATCTTCTGCTGCCGGCATAAAATCGGCATAAGAGCTGGCCAGACCATGCTCTTCCATATCCAGCCCGGCGATTTCCTCACGCGTGCTGACCCGCAGCCCGATAGTCTTATCGAGGATTTGAAAAATCAGTGTCATCACGATACCTATATACGCCGCTACCGCTGCAACTCCCGTCGCCTGAATGATCAGCAGCTCACTGCCGCCGCCGTACAGCAGACCGCCGTCTACTGCAAAAACACCAACCAGCAGCGTGCCCAGCGCACCACAGACTCCATGTACCGAAATTGCGCCGACAGGATCGTCGATTCTGGCAATCTGGTCAAAAAATTCTACTGCAAAAACGATCACAAGCCCGGCAATGATACCGATCACAAAAGCTCCCGGAACACTGACTGCGTCACAGCCAGCAGTAATAGCGACCAATCCTGCCAGCGCGCCGTTCAAGGTCATCGATACATCAGGCTTGCCGTAACGCAGCCAGGTCAGGAACATCGTTGCCGTCGCGGCAGAGGCAGCGGCCATATTAGTAGTAACAAAGATCCTGCCCATTGATGTCAGGACATCGTCACCGGTCGCGCAAACTGTAGAGCCGCCGTTAAAGCCAAACCAGCCGAACCAGAGAATGAATACGCCCAAAGCGCCCAGCGTCAGGCTGTGTCCTGGTATGGCATTGACACTGCCGTCAGCATTATATTTTCCAATACGCGGACCAAGTATCTTGGCACCGACAAGCGCGGCTACACCACCAACCATATGGACCGCCGTAGAACCGGCAAAATCATGAAAACCCATGGCGCCGAGCCAGCCGCCGCCCCAGATCCAATGCCCCGAGACCGGATAAATAACCGCGCTGATCAAAATACTGTAGATACAGTAAACAGAAAACTTCGTCCGTTCGGCCATAGCACCTGATACAATAGTCGCCGCCGTAGCACAGAAAACAGTTTGAAAGATAAAAAAGGCCCAGGACGGATAAGACGCCCCATAATCGTTTTGCACAAAAAAATCAGGCGCACCGATCAAACCGCCGATATCCGTGCCAAACATCAGGCCAAAGCCAATGATCCAAAAAACGATACTGCCCAGACACAGGTCCATAAAATTTTTCATCACGATATTGCCGGCATTTTTAGCTCTGGTAAAACCGGTCTCGACCATGGCAAAACCCGGCTGCATAAAAAATACCATAAACGCGCCGATCAGTACCCACATCGTATCCGCTGCTGCGTATTTTTCCATCATCATAGTCCCCCCACATCCAATCATTTTAGCTCTATTTATAAAAAAGAAGCGTATCCTCAGCGGATACGCTTCTTCGCGTTGTCAGCTTCCCCAGGGCGTCCTTTAATTGTTGACGCCGTAAAGCAGCTTGCCGTAGGTCGGATACGGCAGATAGTCTTCACCGATCAGCTCTTCGGCAGCATCAGCATAGCTGCGCAGGAGCTCCATTTCTTTTAAAACCGTGTCATGATAATAGTTGGCCTCCGCTTTCATATCAACGCATTTTTCAGCACCTTTCAGCGCTTTGGCCAGCTTTTCACCGCTGTTATACATTTTAGCGGTCAACTCGGAAATCTTCGCCGCCAGATCAGCTTCAAAGCAGTTTTTGATCCCCAAGTCCTTTTTGGCCGCAGCATTGCCCAGCAGGTCATTAGTATAAGCCGCTGCCGCCGGCAGGATATCCTTATACAGCATATCCAGCATCGTCAAGGCTTCGATATTGATCGTTTTGGCATATTTTTCCAGCATGATCTCCACCCGGGAACGCACCTCGGCCGCTGTAAAAATACCGTGTTTAACAAACAATTCGATATTTTTTTCCGCTTCCATATAAGGCAGCGCTTCCGGTGTGGATTTAAGATTAAGAAGCCCCCTCGATTTGGCCTCTTCTACCCATGCGTCCGTATAACCGTCACCGTTGAACACGATACGTTTATGCTTGACGATGGTTTCTTTGATCAATTTCTTCATGGCAGCATCTTTATCGGCTGCTTTTTCTAATTTGTCTGCGAATTGATTCAAAGCTTCGGCAACGATAGTATTGAGAACGATATTAGGGCCGGCGATAGAAAACTCGCTGCCCAGCATTCTGAACTCGAACTTGTTGCCGGTGAAAGCGAACGGAGACGTACGGTTTCTGTCCGTATTATCCTTGGTCAGTGCCGGGATAACATCGCCGCTCAATTTCAATAACGCCGCCGCGTCAGGATTGTACTGCTTCCCTTTTTCGATAGCTTCCAGAATATTGGTCAGCTCCGTCCCCAGGAAAACAGATACTATCGCAGGAGGCGCTTCGTTCGCGCCGAGACGATGATCGTTACCGGCGCTGGCTACACTTACGCGCAGCAGATCCTGATATTCATCAACAGCTTTGATGATAGCTGCGAGAAACAGTAAGAAACGGGTATTTTTATGTGGTTCTTTACCGGGATTCAGTAAATTATCGCCTTCAGTAGTCGCAATAGACCAGTTATTATGCTTACCGCTGCCATTAACGCCAGCAAAGGGTTTCTCGTGCAGCAGGCATACCAGTCCGTGACGCAGGGCAACGCGCTTCATAAATTCCATTGTCAGCTGATTATGATCAGAAGCTACGTTAGTAGTAGTAAAAATAGGTGCCAGCTCATGCTGGGCCGGAGCAACTTCGTTATGCTCCGTTTTAGCAAGCACGCCCAGCTTCCACAGCTCCTCATCCAGCTCCTTCATAAAAGCCAGGACGCGCGGCTTGATGATGCCAAAATAATGGTCTTCCATCTCCTGCCCTTTCGGAACCTTGGCTCCGAACAGTGTGCGCCCCGTATATACCAGATCCTTACGCTGCTCCCACATCTCCTTATCGACGAGGAAATATTCCTGCTCCGGCCCGACAGTAGTCACAACCTTCTCGGTCGCCTGCCCGAACAGCGCCAGTATACGTCTGGCAGCCTGGTCGACACAGCACATCGAGCGCAGCAGCGGCGCTTTTTTATCCAATACTTCGCCGGTATAGGAGCAAAACGCAGTCGGGATACATAAACAGCCATCCTTGATAAACGCATAAGAGGTAGGGTCCCAAGCAGTGTAGCCGCGGGCTTCAAAAGTAGCGCGCAGACCGCCCGAAGGAAAGCTGGAAGCATCAGGCTCGCCCTGGATCAGTTCTTTCCCGGAGAAATCCATAATAACGCGGCCGTCTGCCGTCGGAGCGATAAAGCTTTCATGCTTTTCGGCAGTAATACCGGTCATCGGCTGGAACCAATGGGTAAAATGGGTCGCGCCATGTTCCAGCGCCCAGTCTTTCATCGCATTGGCGATGATGTTGGCAATCGGCAGATCCAGCGCTTCGCCTTTTAAGACAGCGTTTTTGAAAGTCTTGTAGGTAGCCGTCGGCAAACGGTCTTTCATAACCGTTTCATTAAATACCAAGCTGCCAAACATTTTCGGTACATTGCTCATAATTTTCTCCCCCTCACTGAAACTAAACAGAATAAAACAAAAAGCAACGGCGAACTCAGGCCTTGGCCTGCAACTTCGCTGTTGCTTATGCTGTGATTATAAATCACTTTTCAGGATTTGTAAAGAGTTTTAGCAAATATTTTTCTATATTTTTATTTAAATGTTCGGATTTTTAGCATAAAAACGCCTTTTTTTACTATTTTTTATATTAAATGTTCCGAAAAATCATTGACAATGAAAAGCAAACAAGCTAAACTAACAATGTAAAAAATCCATCTACCAATATCAACACTTGCGATTTAGCAGGCGACGAGTGCCTTACATTCGCCGGCTCTACTAATAAATTTATTTAAAAGAAAGCAGGTTACAGACAATGGCAAAAATGTTGTATGAAGGCAAAGCCAAAAAAGTTTTTGAAACCGAGAACCCCAATGAAGTAATCATCTATTATAAAGATGACGCTACCGCCATGAACGGCCTCAAAAAAGGCACTATCGCAGATAAAGGCATTATGAATAATACGATCACCAGCTTTTTCTTTGACCTACTTGCCAAGCACGGCATCCCCCATCATCAGATCAAAAAGCTCAGCGATCGTGAAGCGCTGTGTAAAAAAGTCAGTATCATCCCCATGGAAGTAGTTACCCGTAACATCGCCGCCGGCAGCCTGGCCAAAAAAATGGGCGTCGAAGAAGGCTATGTTATGAAACGCCCTATCGTAGAATTTTACTATAAAAACGACGACCTTGGCGATCCGATGATCAACGCTGATTATGCCGAAGCTTTTGGTTTGGCAACCGATGCACAGGTTGCAGAAATCAAAGCCTGCGCCCTGAAGATCAACGAAATCTTAAAAGCCTTTCTGGCTGAACGTAAAGTACGCCTGATCGACTTCAAAATGGAATTTGGCGTCGATGCAGACGGAAAAGTGATCCTCGCCGACGAGATCACACCTGATACCAGCCGCTTATGGGACTGGGATACTAACGAAAAACTCGACAAAGACCGTTTCCGCCGTGATATGGGCAGCGTCGAAGAAGCCTATCAGGAAATCATCAAAAGACTGACAGGGAAATAATTAGCATATCACAAAATAAAAAGCCGACTGCGAGGTCGGCTTTTTTGTTATATAATTATGATAAAATTAATGCCGCCTGACGAAAGCGAGGTATCTGCCATGGAAAAACAAACCTTGATCGCTCATTGCCTTACTTATCCTAATGCTGTCGAAGATTATCCCTTTGCCGATAACGATCTCACTATTATGCGCCATCCATCCGGTGGTAAATGGTTTGCCTGTATTATGCATCTTCAAGGCAAGCTCTGCATAAATCTGAAATGTGATCCTGTCAGATCCGAATTTCTGCGCCGTACTTACAAAGGCGTTTACCCGGCCTGGCATATGAACAAAGAACATTGGAACACCGTCGAAGTAAACAGTGTGCCCAAAGGCGAATTATTTGCCATGATCGCCCACAGCTTTGAACTGACCGCGCCCAAAATACCAAAAGCGAAGCCCATGAGAAAAACAGAGAAATAAAAAAGCACCGCTTTCAGGCGGTGCTTTTTTATTTCTCTTCTGTTCAGATTTCAATACTGCTTAGAAACTCCAGCGAGCACCCACATTCCACTGCCAAGGAGTTTTAATATCATCGCCAAATGTTTTAACTACATCAGCATAAACATAACTGTTGTCCGTAGTTTTGAAGTTGAAACCCAGGCCTGCTTCATACCAGGTGCCGCCAATATCCTGACTGTAGCTGTTGCTGATACTATTCAGGTTCAGATAAGTATCGGCATTACCTGCAAATTCATGCAGCAATAAAGCTTTGGCATAAATGCTGCCTTTATCGCTGATAGTTTTACCCATTTCAAAGCCCACTCGTCCAACGCAGCTCTCCAGTGTATCCTGGTTGACTTTGATACCGTTATTAGTAGTATAATCCTCACCGCCGATACGCATCAATGTCAGCTGAGCCTGCGGCGTTACATACCAGCCGTTATCGAGGCCTACCTTCATACCATATTCACCGCTCAAAGAAGTTCCCCAAGCATCATAATCTCCATGAGTATGCCCTGCTGCCGCATAATTATCGTATTCGTTGGATAAACGACCCTGTTTTAAAACAATATCAGTATAATGTCCTCTATCACCCAGCCAGGTTCCATAAAGTGACAGGGAGGTGCTCTTGTTTTCACCTTTACCGCTATCGTAAGTAGTTTTTCCGTCGTTATGGCTTATTGCCGCACCATAATGCCAGCTGCCAAAAGCTTTATCATAGCCCAATTGGAAGAAATTATACTGATTTTTATAAGCGCCGCTGTATTCAAATTCACCGCGGCTCATACGTGCCCAAATGCCTTGGTCTCCCTTGCTGTTACGCAATTCTCCTAACCGCTGGCTCAGCGTGCTGTCCTCCTGCCGCCATGAAACGATCGCAACACTGGCAATATTGCGCATAGAAGTCATAGTAGAACTTTCCTTATTTTGTTTGACGCTGTCAACCTTGACCGTACTGCCGCTGGCAGCAGTATCCAGATCAGCGCTTACCGAACCCTTTAACAAACCTTCTGCTACATTAGCCGTAGCTGTAAGACTAGTATTAGTACCTTCCGCAACACTAATATTTTTAGCTAAACCCCCTAAATCATCAGCCACATTGTTAAGATCGTCGGCGGTGATACCAGTGTAATTAATTGTAAGTTTAGGACCGGCCGCAGCTTTGGCTTTGAGATCGATTTTATTTACAGCATCAGATTCTATCATACCAATTGATAATTTGGCGGTTTTTAAATCGGAGCTCGTTAACATATTTACAGTGCCTCCACTGCCATTAATGTCACCAAGTTTAACTTCCTGCCCCTCACCGCCATTCACATTAATAATACCATCGTTAAAATTTAGTTTATTAACAAAGCTGTTCTCATCAGTATTCCATTGTGCACCGTTGGCAAGTCCTAAGGTCATGCCGCCAACCTCTTTTTTCCCGTCTGGCGGATAAGGATTACCGTTAACAAAGATATTGCCGTTAAAGACAGAGTCTTGTGTTGTTAAATTTAAATCAACAATTGCATCTACCGATGTTCCTGATGTCGGTTGGTCATAGTTAAAATTAATATCTCCGTTGATTTTAACTGTGCCCTTGCCATCTTTATTGATCTCTGTTGTTGCACCGCCGCGAGTGCTCAAAAAAGTTCCTGACTCTACTGTTAAATTACCGTTAATAATTACTTTAGCACCGCTATAATTAACAATGCCGATATTATTATATTCCCCTGCGGTTGGCACTTTATTACCAGAAGTTACGTTAATATATGTGTTATCAGCATCTATTTTCACAGTGGACGGATTGCCATCATTTACAGTCTTATTATTTTGTGCCCAAATACCAACAGCTAATCCTTCCGCCGAATTGGCTTCAATACTTACATTTTCACCTTTGACATTAATAATGCCCGGTTCAACCTCACTGTTGTTCGTTGAACGTATTGCATTCAGCCCCAGAGCATCTTTTTTCGCGTCAACCTTCACCGTGACATTTTTAGTTGTATCATCACCAAGGTTTAATGTCCCGCCATTTATAACATGCTTGTCTTTATCAGTGAAAGCCCCCGCATATACTGCTCTTGCTTCACCTTCCGTATTAGTAACCGATATGTTTATATTTTCTGATGCCGCATTCAAAACGGCTTTATCCCCAACAAAAATTCCATATACACATTGCGTTTCACTGCGTTTAATATCTGCAGCAGTAAAATCTGCTTTCTTATCGCCCTCGCCGTGGTATATAAATTCCGCATTTGGCTTCACAGTAAGAGTATCGTAATCAACAATTGAATCAGCCGCTAAAGCTGTTCCTACCGGCAAAGCTAATACTAATCCCAGTGTTATTTTTAGTGCCAAATTTTTCTTAGTTTTAACCAACATTTTCTACACCTTCTTCAATAAATTTCAACACAGGCAAAATGAGTAACTATCTGTCCATACACCCTAAAATTCAGCACCATCCCCTATTCTTGATCATTTAAGATCAAATAAAAATTTCTGATATAGGTCTTGAATTTCCAGATACAAAACAGCCGTTTTATTTAATATTTTTTAATTATTTTGTATCTCTTATGATATATTACCACATCTGTACCCCCCCCCGCAAGACATTTACGTTGGTGTATTTCAAACTTTTTATGGTCTTGCACAAATTTTCGATTCAATTGTTATCAAAACACACAAAAAAACTTAAAGAGCCTGTTGTCTGTAAAATACAGACAACAGGCCCTGATAGCATTGAGCTCTATTTAATTATCCAACTTTCAAGTACCACTTCACGGTTTTAGTTATATACTATTAGTCCAGTTTAACTGCGGTTCCGGAAACGCTGACCATCAGCATACCGTTAGTTTCGCCCAGCACTTCATAGTCCACATCGACACCGACTACGGCATCGGCGCCCAATTTAGCGGCGCGTTCAGACATTTCCGCCAGCGCTTTTTCACGTGCTTCCTGCAGTTCCTTTTCATAGGTCCCGCTGCGGCCGCCGATCATATCCGTAATGCTGGAAAACATATCCTTGATAAAATTAACGCCGGAAACTACTTCCCCAAAAACAATACCTTTATAAGCAACGATTTTTCTGCCTTCTACAGCAGGTGTGGTCGTAACAATCATACTGTCAGCTCCTTTTATTTTACTGTTACCAGTTCATACGCGCGTGTTCCCATACCCAGCTTTTCGGCATGAGCAAGACAGGTCTTCCATTCAGATTCCGGTGTCAGGTTATGGAAATGATCATGTCCCTGACAGCCTTCCGGATCAGCTTTTAAATGATCGTCCAGCAGTGAGTTCGCCATGACCGGCGCTGCGTTGACCAGATCTGCACAGGCCTGATCCAGCGCCACCGGGTCAAAAGATGCCAGCATACCGATATTAGGCACTACAGGTGCGTCATTTTCCGCATGACAATCACAGTAAGGAGATACGTCAACGATCAGGCTGATATGAAAATGCGGCCTGCCGTGCAAAATAGCCCAGGCATATTCCGCCATCTTTTTATTTAGCGCTTCCATACTGGAACCATCAGCGGGCGGCTTCACCGCGTCCATCGGACAGGCACCGATACAACGTCCGCAGCCAACACATTTATCCAGATCGATATGCGCTTTTTTATTTTCGATGATCGGCGCACCATGCGCACAGATCCGCACGCAGGCACCGCAGCCGATACATTTGCGTTCACTGATATGCGGTTTGCCGTCATGGTGCATTTCCATTTTGCCGGCACGAGAACCGCCGCCCATACCGATATTTTTAATAGCGCCGCCGAAACCAGTAGCTTCGTGACCTTTAAAATGGTTCAGGGAAATCACGATATCCGCATCCATCAATGCTTTGCCTATTTTCGCCTCTTGCACCAATTCGCCGCCCGGCACAGTTACATAAGCTTCGTCAGTACCCTTCAAGCCGTCGGCAATAATAATGTGACAGCCTGTTGAAAAAGGACTGAAACCATTTTCGTAAGCAGCTGTAATATGCTCCAGCGCATGCTTACGACGACCTACATATAAAGTGTTGCAGTCTGTCAGAAACGGACGTCCTCCTTGTGCGGCAACGGTATCAACAACTACTTTGGCATAATTTGGGCGCAGAAAAGAAAGATTGCCCGGTTCGCCGAAGTGGATCTTGATCGCCGCAAATTTATTCTGAAAATCAATATCTCCGATCCCGGCTGCTTCGATCAGCTTACCCAGCTTCTGCGGTAAACTCAACCCGCCATATCTGGTACGCATATCCGAAAAATAAACTTTTGCCTTCGTCATATTCCATTCCTCCCTTATAACAATCCCGGTAAATTCAGGTCGCTGCTGTCGATAACAGGCCGGCCCAGCGCACGTGACGGCACAAAACTGCCGTGGCAGTCGCTGCCGCCGCTGACAAGAAGCTGATGCTGACGGCAATAAGTGAGCAGTGCCGCAGTATCTTCCCTGCTGTGTCCCGAATGGTAACATTCAAACCCATCAAAATCCTCCTTCGCCAATTCCAGCAGTGTCGCTGCCAGCCCCGGCCCATGAAAACTGCTGGCTGCATGCGCGCATAAAGCTACGCCGCCGGCAGCATGGATGGCATCCACAACTTCTTTGATCGAAGGAAAAACCGGAAAACCAAGATCATGTTCTTTGGTAAAAATCCTGCTGAAAAAATCATTGACATCGCCGCAGAGCCCTTTATCCTGCAAGAAAGCCAGGGCTTTCCAGCCTCCGCGTCTTCTATCATAATCATACCGCAAAAACTCTTCAAAATCCAGCGGCCAGCCTCGTTCGATCAACATTTTTATGCTTTCATCATCCTTGCTGTTCAAAAGCCGCTCATTATGCTCCAATAAATCCAGCAGCCGTTTGTTTGTGACATCGATACCATAACCCAGGATATGAAAACAGAAATCGTCTTTCGTCGAACAGATCTCCGCACCGGGAATAAATTTTAATCCTGCTGCGACGGCCAGCTCATGTGTCGCCGCCACATTGGCCACGCTGTCATGATCGGTAACAGCAATAGCTCCCAACCCTGCTGCAAGCGCCGCTGCAACAACTTCCGGCGGAGTCCAGGTACCGTCAGAAGCGGTACTGTGGATATGCAGATCAACTTGCATCCGTCTGCTCCTCCTTCCTGCAGCGGCAGATCTTGCATTCTGCCGTCAGGTTCTCCTGTGCATGCGGTTTCTGATAAAAACGTCTGCCAAATAAACAGCTCAAAATAAACATACAGGTACCAGTCAGTACAATAGTGCCGCCCGGCGCTAAATTAGCATAATAAGATAAGGTCAGTCCGCCTGAAACGATAACGAGCCCATAAGCAATACCACCGTAAATCGTCCCGGCAAAGCTGCGTGCCGTCTGCAGTGCGCAGGCTACCGGTATCACCATCATAGCGGAAACCAGCAGCAGGCCTACGATACGCATCGAAAGCGCAACTGTCAGCGCCGTCAGCACCGCCAGCCACATATTGAGTCGGTCAGCAGGCAAGCCTGCCACCCGTGCCGATGTTTCATCAAAGGTCAGATACTGCAGCGGCCGGTAAAAAAGTACCACAAAAATACAGGCAAAAATCCCCAGGCCGGCCACTATCCATAAATCGCTGCTGCTAATCGTCATCAGACTGCCGAATAAAATACTGCTTAAATTAAAACCGCCCATACGGTTCATACTCGTAAAAACAACTGCCAGCCCGATCCCACTGTAAAAGAAAATTGCTAAAATCATCTCTGAAAAGGCCGCCAGCCTGGTCCGTACCCATTCTATCACGAGCGCCCCAAGCACAGTGACCGCTGCCGCGCTCAAAACGGGCTGCCAGCCCATCAGCGCTCCGCCCGCTACACCGGCGAAGGCGATATGTCCCAGGCCGTCACCGATCATCGACTGCCGCCGCAGCACTAAAAAACTGCCGATCAACGGGCAGATCACTGCCACGATCAAACCGGCCAGCCAGGCGCGCTGCATAAATTCTGTTTCAAACATTTCCAACATATAAGTACCTTCTATCTGTAAAAGTAACCGTGCTTATGACGATGCACCAGCGCCTGCTGTACGTCGCCCCAGAAGCAGACATCGTGGTCAAGGCACAAAGCATTATGCGCCACTTCGGCTGCCAGCTCCAAATCATGCGATACCATCACGATCGTCACACCCAGCTCACGGTTGATATCCCTGAGCATTCTGTACAGTTCGATTTTCGCATCCGGATCGACTCCGGTAGCAGGCTCGTCCAAAAGCAGCAGTTCAGGCTGCCGCACCATAGCGCGTGCCAAAAAGACACGCTGCTGCTGACCGCCTGATAACTCACCTATTTTACGATGCGCAAGCTCTTGAAGATAAAACCGTTCCAGCATCGTTTCCACTCTGGCTTTGCCAGCCCGGGAAATTTTCTGAAACATACTGCTGCCACACAAAAGGCCCAGACCGATAACCTCTTTGACACTGATTGGGAAATCGCGATGCTGTTTAGCAGGATTCTGCGGTACATAACCGATTTTTTCCCAGGCCTTGAATTGCGGCAGCGGCGTTCCGTACAGCTCTATCTCGCCGGAAGTCGGCTGCAGAATGCCTGCTAAAAGACGCAGCAGCGTACTTTTCCCTGCCCCGTTAGGGCCAATAACGGCAACAAAATCTCCCTGGGCAATCTCCACCGAAAGATCGTGCAGAATCCAGCCTTCGCCATAATTATAGCCTAATTTGTTTATTTTAATGATATTTTCCATAGATCCACCGTTTATTTAACGCCCAATGCCAACTCCAGATTGTCGATATTCCGCGTCATGATTTTTAAATAATCGTCGCCGTTGTTTCTGCCTGCTTCACTCAAACCTTCCAGCGGATCAAGCACCAGCGTTTCAGCTCCGGAGGCTTCCGCAACAGTTTGAGCGATCCTGGGACTGACAAGAGTTTCAAAGAAAACATATTTTACCTGATTGTCTTTGATCGTACTGATCAGATTTTTCAAATCAGCCGGAGTTGGTTCCGCATCAGGAGAAATACCCATGATCGCTACCTGCTGCAGACCATAATCTTCAGCCAGATGACCAAAGGCGGCATGAGTCGTGACAAACAGCTTTTGCGGTGCTTTAGCCGCCAACTCTGTCAAACGCTGGTCAAGCTGCAGCAGTTTTTCCTGATAGGCTTCGCTGTTCTTTTTATAAACAGCAGCATGTTCAGGATCAGCCTGCACCAAAGCAGCCGTTATTGCAGCAACTTCCAATACAGCTTTTCTCGGACTCAGCCAAACATGCGGATCTACATGAGTAGCTTTTTCGTCAAACAGCCCTTTGCCGGCCTCCACACTGGCTACCTGCTTGTCCTTTACAGCTTCTAAAGCAGGCCGGGCCCAGTTCTCGACCCCGCCGTTATAAACAAAAAGCCTGGCATTGCCTAATTTTGTTAAATCCTTGGCTGTCGGTTCCCAGTCATGCGGTTCCACACCGTCAGCGATCAATGTATCGACCTGCAGTAGATCTCCGCCGATCTGTCTGGTAAAATCAGCCATAGGATAAAAGCTTGCCACTACCGGCAGCTTGCCATCAGCCTGTTTTTGTTCACTGCCGCAGCCGACTGCCGCCAGTAAAACCATACCCAATATTACAACTAAAAACTTCTTCATTCTTACCTCCTACAAATTACCGCAGCTAAAATTTATTATTAAGCAGTAAGCCGCTTCACTTCTCCCCGGTGAGCCCTTGCCAGAACGCACCAACCTTATTTTTACTCTTTATCACCTCTTTCCTCAGACTGCTCAGTTATCACAATCTTCACAATAACCATATAAAATGCTGTGCTGCAGGCTTAAATTAAATTTATGCTTATGCAGTACATGCTCTGAAAACATATCTAAGTGCTCACAGCTCAGAGGAATGACTTTTCTGCATTTCAGGCACACCAGCTTCCCTCTTAAATCAGCCTGCGGACAAGGCAGACGCCAATACTGCGTTCCCGATCCATCAACCGGCTGGATTTTAATGACAGATCCTTCCAAAGCCTGCCGCTCCAGAAAACGGTACACCGTCGTCTGACCGATGTCGATCTGCAATTTTTGCAGGCTGCTCAGCAAATCTTTGACAGTTAAAAAATTATGTTTATCCTCTAAAAAATATTGCAGCATCGCTTCCTGCTGAGCTGTTTTATAAGGATTACGTTTTTTCATAAAGCACTCCCTAATTTGAAATTGAAATTCATATTCACATCTTACTCTGATTTAAAAACCTTGTCAAGCACACAGTCAATTACCTGCAATTTAAAGAAGCTCTATAATCACCTGCCAAAATAGAGTATAATACTGTTAACAAGCATCTTTTTTAAGGAGGATTTTGCCATGCTTACTAAATTACCCGCCCAAAATAAAATCGCCGCGTTCGATATCGACGCTCAAAATACCTTTACTCCGGTCTGTCCGGACGAACTTCCTGTTGCCGAAGGCGACCAGATCGTTGAGGAACTGAATGCTCAGGCAGCTCTAGCATCGCTGCGTATCGGCTCGCGTGACGCCCATTCCCCTCAGGCAGTCTGGATCGCAGGCAACGAACATCCTGTGCTCAGTCCCGTCAGCGGCTACCCCGATGTCGATGTATACTGGCCGGCTCATGCCATTGTTGGGACCAAAGGTTTTGAATTTATTACTGGTCTTGATCCTAAGAACTACAACTTTCAGGTCTACAAAGGTATTGAAATCGACAAACATCCCTATGGGGCCTGTTACCATGATTTAGCCAACACACTTTCTACCGGCGCGATCGAGTATCTGCGTGAACATGGCATCACTACAGTGATCTGCGGCGGCCTGGCTACTGACTACTGCGTAAAAAATACTGTTTTGCAATTACGTGCCGCAGGTTTCGAGGTCATCCTGAACCTTGCTGCCTGCCGCGGAATCGCTCCCGATACAGTTGCGGCGGCACTCGAAGAAATGCGTACCCACGACGTCACGATTGTCGAAAATACCGCAGAATTAAAGAAACTGCTGTAAGCACGCAAACAAAAAGGACGAGCATATGCTCGTCCTTTTTTCATTATTATAGTTATTCTTTCTGCCACACCTCAATACCACGCTGGCTTGGCAAGATCGCCGGATCGAACTCCGGCTCTACGATACCGGCACGTTTTTGATCCATATAATCATGCAAAGCAATATAAGCATACTTGCCTAAAATCGCGATCGCCACTAAATTCGTTATCGCCATCAGCGCCATAAACAGATCGGCCAGATCCCATACCAGGGCAACTTTAGCCACACTGCCAAACAGTACCATACCAACTACGAAAACGCGGAACAACATCAGCGTCATATAATTTTTACTGATAAACCCGATGTTGATCTCACCATAATAATAATTGCCTACAATAGAACTGAACGCAAACAGGCAGATCATTCCTGCCAGAAAACTCGGCGCCCAGGGTCCTAAATGCTGTGACAAGGATTGCTGCACCAATTCGATACCGGTCAGCTTACCTTCAGTATAACCATCGGACAACAGCACGATAAAAGCTGAAGCCGAGCATACCAGTAAAGTATCAACAAAAACGCCAAAAGCCTGGATCAGGCCCTGTTTTACGGGATGCGAAGCACTGGCAGTAGCAGCAGCATTCGGCACACTGCCCATACCAGCCTCGTTTGAGAACAGGCCGCGCTTGATACCGGTCATCAGCGCCGCACCCATACCGCCGCCGGCAACAGCCTGCAGATCAAAGGCCGAACTGAAGATAGCGTTGAAAACCTGCGGCAGTTTCTCAATATTCATCAAGGTCACGCCTAAAGCTATTAAAAGATACAAACCGGCCATAATCGGCACCATCCATTCAGCGACCTTCGCAATACGCGCCACGCCGCCGAAAATGACAATACCGGTCAAAGCGGCAATTATACAGCCCATCACGAAACGATCCAGTCCAAAGGCAGCCTGCAGGGAAATTGTGATCGTATTCGCCTGTACCGAATTAAAAATCAAACCGAAGGTCACACTGATCAAAACGGCAAACAAGGCCGCCATTGGTTTATTTCCCAGTACGTTCTTAATATAATAAGCAGGTCCGCCGCGGTAACCGCCGCCTTCACGCGGAACTTTGTAAATTTGCGCCAGCGTGCTTTCAATAAAGCCCGTAGCCGAACCTAAAATGGCGATGATCCACATCCAGAAAATCGCTCCGGGACCACCGCTGACGATAGCGATCGCAATGCCGGCAATATTACCAACACCAACACGGGAAGCAGTGCTGACACAAAATGCCTGGAAGGAAGAAATATGGTTATGTTCAGTCTTCTGCCCAACGCCTTCCTTTAAAAGACGTACCATTCCCTTCAGGCAGCGCACCTGTACAAATCGTGTCCGCAATGAAAACCAGATCCCCAAACCCACCAGCATCACAATCAGAACATATGACCATAAAATATCATTGGTAAAAGCAACAAAACTCTCTAAAAACTCCATTTTTTCTCTCCTTCATAATCAGACCTGTTATTACTTTTCTCTCTCGGCAGGTACCTCTACATATTCGCTGCCGACCTGTTCCAGCTGCGTTGCCGTATTAAGCGCCTCAGTCAGCCACCGCTCCGCCTCATCCTGCTGCTCTTGTTTCATATACAGCAAAATCCTGGCCTGCTGACCATATTCTACCGACGCCACTGTAAAAAGCTGCTGCTGATAGATAATATTCAGAAGTTTTCCTGCGTCCGCCGCGTCCGCACTTAAAGCAAAAGTACCCATTAAAATCTTCCGTGCCAGGCCGCAGCTTTGAACAGCTTTGGACACGCTGCCAGTATACGCGCGCACTAACCCGCCTGCACCAAGCTTGATCCCGCCGAAATACCTTGTCACTACCGCCGCAACGCCGCTCAGCTGATTTTTCCGCAGCACTTCAAGCATCGGCAGTCCTGCCGTTCCTGACGGTTCGCCGTCATCACTCGATCTTTGCGCCAGCTCATCAATAATATAAGCAGAACAATTATGCGTAGCATCCCAAAACTCTTTTTTTACAGCCTTGATGAAATCCTGCGCTTCTGTTTCACTGCTTACTTTTTTCAACGTGCAGATGAACCGCGATTTCTCAATAACTGTTTCGTCACGGTAATCGGTCCTGATAGTATACAATGCTTTTACTCCTTTTCCAATACGCTGTTTTTATTATAGCATAAGGCAATATTTCCCGAAACTTTATCTTTAGCCTTTTAACTTTAAAATTTTTTTGTTATAATATTTGGAAGTATTAATAAAAATATGCAAACCTCTGCTGTTTTCCGCAGACAAAAATCTACACCATAAGGTGTTGATCTGATATATTTTATTTTTATTCAAGGGAAAGAGGTTTTACACAATGAAAACGTTTTGTCATCTGATAGGCAAATACTTTGGTATCATCGCCGTTGTATTTCTTATCCTGGGCATGACCGTACCCGACAGCTTTAAATGGGTAGTCGGTAATATCGGCGGCATCCCGGTTTTGAGTACCTTATTGGGCGTTATTATGTTCGGTATGGGCACCACACTCAATCTCCGTGATTTTGCTTTAGTTTTAAAGCGGCCTGTCGATGTTTTTGTCGGTGTCTGCGCCCAGTATCTTATCATGCCTTCACTGGCTTTTTTACTGGCTATGGCCTTTAATTTAGACCCGGCTCTAACTGCCGGCGTAGTTTTAGTTGGAACCTGCCCTGGCGGCACTTCCTCCAACGTCATTACCTTCATGTCCAAAGGCGACTTGGCCTTATCTGTAACTATGACCAGTGTTTCCACACTGCTTTCACCGATTCTTACTCCGCTCATCACCTATCAGCTTATCGGACAGAAAATCGCTTTTGACCCGCTGGGAATGTTCTGGAGCATCATTCAAATCGTTATTATACCGATCTGTCTTGGTCTGGCTGTTAAAGCGCTGCTGCCTAAACTTGCTGAACAGGCTACCGATTATCTGCCTGCTGTTTCGGCTATCGCTATCTCCCTGATCATTGCCGGCGTTATCGCCGTCAGCCGTGACAACATCGTCAAAACCTCCGGTATCATTCTGCTGGTCGTCATCTGCCACAACTGCCTGGGTTATCTGTTAGGCTTTATTTTAGCCCGGATCACCGGCATGAGCTGGAAAAAAGCCATTGCGCTTTCAGTTGAAGTAGGTATGCAGAATTCCGGTCTGGCTACAGGCCTGGCTAAAACTCATTTTACTTCCATGCCTATGGCTACCGTTCCTGGAGCTATTTTCTCTGCTTGGCACAATATATCAGGCGCACTGCTGGCCTGGATCTTTGTCAACTTCCTCAATCCCAAATATGCTCCTGCCGAAGAAGAAGAATCCGTATCATCTCAAGCTTAATATTACAGAGAGATAAAAATTAAGCAAGCGTCCGTTTCTTAAAAGAAGCGGACGCTTTTTTTATCCGAATAAACACTGCTTCTCAAACCACCGGCAACAGTGTATAATTCATTTTAGTAATATTTTTAAAATTTCCAGCAAAAATATCTGTTTAAACTGATATTTATAAAGGAGTTGCTACATTGTCCGAACTTGCTCCTCTTATCGAAGACCTTGCTTTTATCCTTGTACTTGCCGGTATAGTTACCATTTTCTGCAAAAAATTCAATCAGCCTTTGGTTTTAGGCTATATTTTGGCAGGCTTCTTTGCCAGCCCGCATTTTAACCTGCTGCCGAATGTAGTCGATACAGCCAATATTACAGTCTGGTCGGACATCGGCGTTATTTTTATTTTGTTCAGCCTGGGACTTGATTTCAATTTTGCCAAAATCAAAAGTATCGGCGGCACAGCGCTGATCGCCGCTGTCACAGAACTGACAGGCATCACGCTGCTTGGCTATGCCTGTGCCAGACTGCTTGGCTGGCAGCCTATTGACAGTTTCTTTGCCGGAGCTATGCTTACCATGTCTTCTACAGCAGTCGTCAGTAAAACCTTTGAAGAGCTGGGACTCTTGAAAGAACGCTTCACGCAATTTACCTTCGGTATCCTGGTATTGGAAGATATTTCCGGTATCATTATGATGGTCATGCTCTCAACCATCGCCGCGGCAGGCGCTGCCATTTCCGGTACAGAAATGCTCGGCAGTATCGGCGAGCTGGCTTTTTTTCTCATTATCTGCTTTGTCTGCGGTATTTTCTTCCTGCCTACCTTCTTCCGCAAAGTCAGCCGCTACCTGACTTCCGAAACACTGCTTATTTTCTCGCTGGGCCTTTGCCTGAGCATGGTAGTCCTGGCAACTAAAATGGGTTTTTCGTCGGCATTAGGCGCCTTCCTTATGGGTTCACTGCTTTCCGGTACGGCTTTTACAGAAACCACAAAAAAACTTTTGACGCCGGTCAAAGATCTTTTTTCCGGGATCTTTTTCGTTTCTGTCGGAATGATGGTAGACCCCGCTCTGATCATTAAATATGCGCTGCCGATCGCTGTACTTACAGCAGCTTTGATCATCGGCAAAACTATTTTTTCATCACTGGGCGTCCTTCTGGCAGGCAAAGACCTACAGACAGCGCTGTGCTGCGGCTTCAGTTTGACGCAGCTGGGTGAAATAACCTTTATCGTAGCCTCTATCGGCGCTGCCCTCAAAGTCACCAGCGATTTTTTATATCCTGTTTTCGTAGCTGTTTCAGTTATCAGTATTTTTCTTACGCCTTCAATCCTGCGCCACGCCGATAAAGTATCCGGCTGGCTTCTGCGTAATCTTCCCGCAAGACTGCTGCGGCTTTTACCTCAGCCTGATGAAGCTCCCGCCAGCGACGAGCAGCGCAGTGCCTGGAAAGAACTGCTGCAGAGTTACTTTACCCGCCTCACAGTTTTCTGTGTAATTCTCAGCTTCCTTGCCTATCTGGGACAAAGTAAGCTACTTCCATATTGCCACAGGCTTTTTGACGGCTATACAGCTGATATTATTGCCGCAGTTATCCTGCTGTTGTGTATGGGGCCATTTTTAATGGCGGTCATGTTCCAGAGGGTTGCACATACAGACCTTATAGCAAGTCTGTGGTTCCAAAAACCCGCTAATCATCTGCCCATTTTTCTTCTGCTTTTTATTAAGATCGCTGTTGGTTTGTTTTTTATCCTGTCCGTATTTACAAGTATACTGGGTTTCAGCAAATTTATCGCGTTTGCTGCAGCCTGCATTCTGGCAAAATTCATCTATTCCTCAGAATATTTCGTGGAACGCTATTTACAGATCGAGGCTCAGTTTATGATTAACCTGAATGCCAAAACTCTGGCAGCACAGAAAAAACACGCCGCCAACCATCCTGCCTGGCTCGATGAACAGCTGCATGTCAAACGCTACCGTGTAGCAGCGACTTCACTCTGCGGCGGTAAAAGCCTCAAAGAACTTAATCTGCACCGCCGTTATAATGTTTTCGTGCTTGAAATCCAAAACGGCAGCCAGATCCTGCCTATTCCCAGCGGCAGTGCCGCTATCTATGCCGGCTCTCAGCTGCTTTTAACAGGTACGCCCAGACAGCTGCAGAATTTTGAACTGGCAATCCAATCCTATGATATGCAGATTCTGCCGCTGGCTACTGATAACCAGCAGACACTGCACCAGTTTTTAGCCGATCCAAAGCATGGCGGCACAGCCTACTTCTGTTACGCGATGCCGATCGACAGGCATTCGCCGCTCTGCGGCTCCACGCTCAAAAAAAGTTCTTACCTCGGCAATGTCAATTGTCTGGCTTTAGGTTTGGAACGTGGTAATTATACGCATCTCAATCCTGATGCCTCCTTTGTCTTTCAAAAAGGCGACATCCTCTGGATCATTGGTACTCAGGAAATGATGAACCAGCTTTTTATCAGCGAAACCATTTAAAAAGACAGCAGAGAAAATTCTCTGCTGTCTTTTACTGTTTTTTCTGCACTTTATCTTCGTACATCTTCATATCGACACGTTCCAAAAACTCTTCCAGGGTTTCTTGTCCGTCATAAGCCGCCACGCCGCAGCTGATTGCTATACTGTACTCACTGTGCCCCTTTTTAAAACGGTGACCTGTAATCGTTTCCGACATTTCCAGGCAAAGCCTTTCCACATAGTCTTTATCACTGAAAGGGCAGGCCAGTAAAAACTCATCGCCGCCGATCCTGGCTGCCCAGCCGCTGCACTGCTCATTAAGCGCATTTATTTTGTCAACTACATAAAGAATGACCTCATCGCCGCATAAATGCCCAAACCTGTCATTGACACTTTTAAAATGGTCGATATCGATCAGCGCCAGCGTCAGCTTTAACTGTTCTTTCTGAACAGCAAACATTTCCTGCAGCAGATTGTTGGCATGGCCTTTACTGTAAAGGCCCGTAAAACTGTCACGGGCCGCAAGTTCACTGTAACTGCTGATTAGTTCCCGCAGCTCACTGCTGTCTTCGCTGGTAGCATCATAAACGCTGAAAGAATTTGTCACATCGCGTCCCAGCTCCAGCACATATTCTTTACCATCTTGCTCCCAGGGCGTACTAAGGATCAAAATACTTTTATCTCCCAGATATTCCATTTTCATGATTTGCTTTTTCTGCTGGACAGCCCTTTCGGATGAACAATTCGGACAGGGCTTACTGCGATTCCACAGCTCATAACATTTGCGACAGGGCTCACACATCTTGCCGTCATTATAATCGTGGACTAAGTGTGTCCTCATATCCACGAAGCGGTAAACATCAAATAATTTATCTATAGTTAAATTCCTTGTAAGCTCCTGATCGATTGCATCTATCGGATATATATTTTCTTCCAGTTCTATACTATCTATACCCTTTAAAGCCATTCAATTCTCACTTTCATATTTTTTATTAATTACTTATTGTTTTACAATTATAACAAATATAAATTGCCTTGGCAACGATTACTCGCTGCATTTGTACATATGCTATAATAAACATATATCATTAATTAGAGGTCACATATTATGGATATAAAACAATTGATACACACACTGCAGCACACACACCAGCTGCAGCCGGAACAAATGCAGACCTTGCTCACAGCCGCTTTCAGCGACGCTGTCATCCGTGCAGAACTGGCTCAGGCTGCACAGCAAACTGCTCAGGCTGTTTTCGGCAATAAAATCTATATTCGCGGGCTGATCGAATTCACCAATTACTGCAGAAATGACTGTTATTACTGCGGAATACGACGCAGCAACACAGAAGCTGTTCGCTACCGCCTGACCGAAGAACAAATCCTTTCCTGCTGTGAGCAGGGTTACGCCTTGGGCTTTAGGACCTTTGTTCTGCAGGGTGGCGAAGATCTTATCTACAGCGACACAGATCTGGCAGCTATCATCAGCGCCATAAAACAGGCTTATCCTGACTGTGCCGTTACACTTTCCATTGGCGAACGCAGCCGTGAAGCCTATCAGCTTTGGAAAAAAGCAGGCGCAGACCGTTATCTGCTGCGCCACGAAACAGCAGATAGCGAACATTATGCACGACTGCACCCGGCAGAACTCAAACTGAGTAACCGCAAACGCTGCCTGCGCGATCTCAAAGAACTGGGTTATCAGGTCGGCACTGGCTTTATGGTAGGCTCGCCCTGGCAAACAATGGCTAATCTGCTCGAAGACCTGGCCTTTATCCGTGAACTGCAGCCGCAGATGATTGGTATCGGTCCCTTCATTCCCCACCATGCTACACCCTTTAAAAATTATCCCGCAGGAACGCTGGAACAGACCTTAACACTGCTGTCCGTCCTGCGCCTGATGTTTCCCAAGGTATTACTGCCTGCGACAACGGCTCTCGGCACCATCGTTCCCAACGGACGTGAGCTTGGTATTTTAGCAGGTGCCAATGTTGTAATGCCCAATCTTTCCCCGGCAGATGTCCGCCAAAATTATCTTCTTTATGATAATAAACTCTGTAGCGGAGCAGAAGCCGCCGAAGCCAAGAATGACCTCGCCGCACGGCTGCATTCTATCGGCTATGAAATAGCCGAAGGCCGCGGTGATTATAAGGAGTCCTGAAAATGCTAGCAAAAGATCAAGTCATAAATACCTACCGTGCGCTCAATAACTGGCGCAGCTTCCGTTTGAAGCTGTTTATTGAAGGTATCATAATCGGTATCCTTTCAGGGCTGATCATCAGCTTTTTCCGCTGGTCCCTGCATCTGGTAGAAACTAACCGTGAACATATTTACACCTTTCTTAAAAACACAGACTGGTATTGGACTGCTTTTTGGTTCATCGCTTTAGCTGTAATAGCCTTCACTTTAGACAGACTGACAAAATATGAACCTCTGGCTGCCGGCAGCGGTATCCCTCAGGTCAAAGGCGCCATTTTAGGCTTCATTAAAATGCGCTGGCTGCGAATCCTCTGGGTCAAACTGCTCGCAGGTATCATCGGCATCGGAGCCGGTCTTTCCCTGGGGCGGGAAGGTCCTTCGATCCAGCTCGGCGCCGTAACGGCACAGGGACTCAGCCGCCTGCTGAAACGTACCCGGCTCGAAGAACGTTACCTGCTTACAAGCGGCGCCAGTGCCGGCTTGGCGGCAGCCTTCAACGCTCCGTTAGCGGGCGTTATTTTTGCTTTAGAAGAACTGCACCGCAATTTTTCCGTCGTCGTCCTGCTGCCAGCCATGGCTGCCGCAATGACTGCAACGGTTATTTCACGTTTCTTCTTTGGCAACGACACTATTTTTGATTTTTTCGGTCTGCCTTTCCTGCCGCTGGAATATTACGGTTATGTGGCCCTTTTAAGCCTGGTCGTAGGTTTGGCAGGCGTAATTTTTAACGCCGGACTTTTAAATATTCCCCGTTTCTACAAACTTTTCCCTACTCCGTTCAGCAAAATAGTCTTCGCATTATTCTGCGCCGGTATTTTAGGTTTTGTTTATCCGCAGGTGCTGGGCGGCGGCAACGAATTGATCAACAATATTGCCAAAACACCTTACACTCTGCAGGCTTTACTGTTGCTGCTGGCAGGTAAATTCATCTTTACAATGCTCAGCTACGGCAGCGGTGTCCCCGGCGGCTTCTTTCTGCCTATGCTTGTCATTGGAGCACTCACAGGCAGTGTCATCAGCAATATCATGATCGCTTTAGGGCTTCTTGATCCTTTCTTTTACTCCAATATCATCGTCATCTCTATGGCGGCTTTCTTTTCCGCCTCGGTACGGGCTCCGATCACCGGTATCATCCTTATTATGGAAATGACCGGCTCCTTCCAGCATATGCTGGTCTTGTCCATTGCCTCAATCGTGGCCTTTATTGCCGCCGAGCTGTGCCGCAGCAAACCGATCTATGAAGAACTGCTGGCACGCAGTCTGCAGTCCGCCAATAAAAATGACGGCAGTCACTGTGAAAGACAGCGGAACGTCATTGAACTGGCAGTCTGCAGCGGCAGTCCTATCGACGGACGTCTGATCAAAGAAATCAACTGGCCTGAGCATACACTGCTCGTGGACGTCAAGCGCGGCGAAAGCGATCTGATCCCCATAGGCGACACCAGATTGCGGGCCGGCGACTTCCTTTATGTCCTCACCGACGATACATTAGCCAAAGATCTTCGTAAAATGGCCGAGGGTGAGTAATCTTATTCTTTTATATTGCGAAATTTTACTGATAACTTATCAGTTTTCCCTTGTCAAATAGTTGTTTTTTAGATATAATGTAAAGCACATTCTGTTTCTTATCAGGATGGCAAACTTGCACTTATCTATAATTTGAGGAGGGGTTCCCACATGGACAAAGTTAAGGAAACCTTAAATAAGGTTCCGCTCTCCGGATACATTGTTTTGGTTATCGCCATTGCAATTTTCTCCGGTCTGTTTGCAAATGCCGGTCATGGTCTGAATATTTTCGACTTTGACACATTAAACGGTAAATTCGGTACAATGAAAAGCGCTAAAGCAACATTCTCAGGTCAAGGCGGCAGCGGTGCACGCGACGGCTTCCTGTTTGCTTTCGGTTTGGCTCCCGGCGTTATGCTGGCAATGGGCCTCATTGAAGTAGTTGAGCATTACGGCGGTCTTAAAGCAGCTCAAAAGCTGATGACTCCGATTCTGCGTCCGATCCTTGGTATTCCTGGTATCTGCGGTATCGCGCTCGTTTCTTCACTGCAAAGCACTGACGCCGGCGCAGGTATGACCAGACAATTACATTTGGAAAAACAGATCACTGATAATGAACTTTTGATTTTCAGTGCTTTCCAGTTTACAGCAGGCGGCCTGATCACTAATTATCTTTCTTCCGGTTCCGCACTGTTTGGATTCTTGACAGTACCTATTTCCATACCTCTGGCAGTACTGTTTGTTATGAAAATTTTCGGCGCTAATATGATGCGCGCCTATGTAAAAATATTCTGCAAGGAGGCCGCATAAGCATGAGTGAAGAAAAAATCAACCACGCTCCCGAAGACGCTGCAGCTGCGGCAGAGGCGGAACTTAACGCAAAATTAGCAAAACCTTCCTTAATGGATATCTTCGTTCGCGGTGCCCGCAAAGGCTGGAACATCGCTATTGATAATATTATCCCTAACGTTTTGATGGCTTATGTCTGCATCAAAATCTTAAACGTTACCGGACTCCTGACTCTGGCAGGTAAATTCTTCGCTCCTGTTATGGCCATCTGGGGTCTTCCCGGCGAAGCAATCATGGTACTGTTCAGTGCGCTCATGTCCATGGGCGGCGCTGTTGGTGTCTGCATGGCGCTTTATAACGACGGCGGCATCGATGAACGCTCGATTACCATCGTTATCCCCGCTATCTACCTCTTGGGTTCCAAGATCCAATATCTGGGCCGTTTGCTGGGCACTGCCGGCGTTCCTTCCAGACATTATCCGATCCTACTCAGCATTTCTTTCCTGAATGCCGGTATCGCCATGTTCATCATGAAAATTTTGACCATGTAAAGCAGTCGTCAGTTTATACTGAAATTAAAACTCCATTCCAGTTATACTGGAATGGAGTTTTTTATTTAGAAACAACTATTTTCGCAATAAAGAAATCTCTTTTCCGTTGTAAATACAACTTACTTTAAACTGTAATTATAATATCATAAACATGGAAGAAGTATTTGTCTGCTCTGCCGTTATGGCAGCAACCACAATAACGGAGAAGGAAATCTCCATAATTATAAGGAGTGATATTATGGAACCGAAAATGTTTTGTTTTCAATGTCAGGAAACAGCCGGCAATAAAGGCTGTATGTTTGGAGGTGTCTGCGGTAAAAAACCTGAAACCGCTAATCTGCAGGACCTGCTGATTTATGTGACCAAGGGACTTTCCGAAATAACAACCCGCCTGCGCTCTGAAGGCAAAGAAATCCCAGCAGCCATCGACCGGCTGATCACTACTAACCTGTTCATGACCATCACTAACGCTAATTTTGACGATGACCGTTTTATCGACAGAATCAATGAAACTCTATCCAGCCGTGACGAACTGTTTGAACAGCTCCATGACGATACAGGACTGAGCGATGCCGCTTCTTGGCAATATCGTACCGCAGAAGAAAGGACCTTAAAAGCTGACAAGGTGGGAGTACTGGACACCGGGAATGAAGACTTACGCAGTCTGCGTGAGCTGACCCTCTACGGCTTAAAGGGTATGGCTGCTTACAACAAACACGCTAACGTTCTGGGTTACGCCGATACAGCTATCGATGCCTTTTTGCAGAAAGCTTTAGCAAAAACCTTAGATGACAGTCTGAGTACCGATGACCTGACATCCCTTGTCCTGGAAACAGGCAGCTTCGGCGTCAAAGTTATGGCACTGCTTGATACTGCCAACACTTCGACCTATGGCAACCCTGAGATCACAAAAGTTGAGCTTGGTGTCAGAAACAATCCCGCGATTCTTATTTCCGGACACGACCTGCGTGATTTAGAAATGCTGCTGGAACAGACTGCTAATACAGGCGTCGACGTTTATACCCATTCTGAAATGCTGCCGGCACATTATTATCCGGCTTTCAAGAAATATCCTCATTTTGCAGGCAACTACGGCAACGCCTGGTGGAAACAAAAAGAAGAATTCGAAGCCTTCAATGGTCCGATCCTTCTGACTACCAATTGTCTAGTGCCGCCCAAAGAGAGCTACAAAGATCGTATCTACACTACAGGCTCGGTAGGTTTTTCCGGCTGTAAACATATTGATGGAGAAATCGGGGAAACAAAAGATTTCTCTGCCATCATTGAACACGCTAAAAAGTGCCCTCCTCCCACACAGCTGGAAAGCGGCGAACTTGTAGGAGGGTTTGCACATCACCAGGTCCTCGCTCTGGCAGATAAAGTCGTTGACGCAGTCAAAAGCGGAGCCATCAAAAAATTTGTTGTTATGGCAGGCTGTGACGGACGCAGCCCGGCACGTAATTACTATACAGATTTCGCGAAAGCTCTGCCACAGGATACTGTTATCCTGACTGCCGGCTGTGCCAAATATAAATATAATAAGCTGCCGCTCGGCGATATCGGCGGCATCCCCCGTGTTTTAGACGCAGGTCAATGCAACGACTCCTATTCGCTGGCGCTGATCGCACTCAAGCTGAAAGAAGTTTTTGGCTTGAATGATATCAACCAGCTGCCTATTGTTTACAATATCGCCTGGTATGAACAAAAGGCCGTTATCGTTCTTCTGGCACTGCTTTCCCTGGGCGTTAAAAATATTCATCTCGGCCCTACTCTGCCGGCCTTCCTGTCACCAAATGTTGCCAATGTCTTGATCGAAAACTTTGGTATTGCCGGAATCACTGATGTAGATACTGACCTGGAAATATTTTTTGGTAAAAATTAAACCTGCATAAAAAAGACGAGTCCGTTAGGACTCGTCTTTTTGCTTATAATTCATCCAGTTCCATAATACAGCTGGCCAAAAGCAGCGCTCTTTCAGTTAATGTAGCTACCTCTATATACTCACTGTCGCTGTGAGCCCCGGCGCCGCAGGGTCCTACACCGCACAGAGTGGGTGCACCTGTCATGGCCGGCCAGGCCGCGTCAGAAGCGCCGCCAACATATTGCTGGCCCGGTTTTGCCAACCCGAGCTTTTCAGCCTGACTGGCATAGTGTTCGTACAGCCTCTGCACTCCGGGTGTAGTTTCAAATGGCATAAATTTAATCACATTGCCAGTTACCGTAGTCTTAGTATGAGGAACATAATTCGTTTCTACAATCCGCTGCACATCGGCAATAGACTTTTCTGCTTCGACAATAGTTTTAAAGCGCACATCAACCTCGCCAACGGCCTTATCAGCAACAATATTAGCCATAGTACCGCCGCTGACAACACCAACATTATATGTAGTCCCAACAGCAAAATTATTGAGAGCATGGATAGCTACTGTTTTCTGTGCCAGTTCCAAAATCGCACTGGCGCCTTTTTCAGGTTCATTCCCCGCATGTGAAGCGATCCCCTCTACTACCAGCGTTGGCCTGGTCGTTCCCTTCCGGCCCGTAACGACGCTGCCGTCAATACGTCCAAATTCCAGATTAAAAACAGCATCCTTCCCTGCGCCTGCTTTTTTGAACTGTGCCACCGCATCAGTAAAAGGATGTGACATTTCTTCATCACCGCACAGTAAAACGGTCATATCCGTCTCCTGCCAGCCATTCTCCAGCAAGGCCCTGATTACATATAAAGCCATAACCAGCCCGCCTTTCATATCCAGTACGCCTGGGCCGTAAGCCCGTCCGTTTTCAACCTTGAATGGGCGAACCGCCGCTGTACCTTGATTGAACACCGTATCCATATGCCCTGAAAACAGTACCTGCTTTTTACCGGGCTGCGCTTTCCTAGCAAGCAGCTGTACAGGAGCACCATCAGTTTCCAGATATTCTACAGTAAATCCCAGCACTTCTAAGAACGCTCCTATTCTCTGTGCCACCGCATTTATACCGGCCAAAGCATCTGCTCCTGAATCAATATTCACCAATTCTTCCAGTAATTGCAGCATCCCCTGCTCTGATCCTCTGATCTGATCTAAAATTTTCGTTTTCATCAAAACTCTCCTCTGCATAAATACAAGTATAATTCTTATATTATTCGCTCACCATGCTTTTTTTCCTGCTTTCCGCTCATAAAAAATCATATTTTCGGAAAATTTATAAATAAGTTCTAAAATAAAAAACAGTATGAGATTTAATCCCATACTGTTTTTTTATGCTTAACCGCTTATTACTGCATTTCATCCAGATGCATGATACACATCGCCAGGAGCTGCGCTCTTTCAGTCATCGACGGCACGAATAAATACTCATTATTACTATGAGCACCTACAGCCTGCGGACCCATCCCGCATAAAGTCGGCGCACCGACCATGGCCGTCCAGGCAGAATCAGCACTGCCGCCGACATATAAAGCTCCCGGGACGGGCAGCCCCAGCTTTTCAGCCTGTTTAGACAAATGACCATACAGCTTTTGTACGCCGTCAGTAGTTTCCAGCGGCATAAACTCGATCCTGTTTTCTGTTACAGCAGTTGTTGTATTGGCCACATAAGTTTTTGCCGCTATTGCTTCCACACTTTTTATTGCTTTTTCAGCTTCTTCAGCTGTTTTAAATCTGATATCGACACGTGCCTCTGCGTGATCGGCGACAATATTTGCCAGGCTCCCGCCATTAAAAACGCCTACGTTATAGGTAGTTCCGACTTCTAAATCAGTTAACGCATGTAAAGCAATAGTTTTATGGCAAAGTTCTAAAACAGCGCTGGCGCCTTTTTCAGGTTCGTTTCCGGCATGGGCAGCGATACCTTTTACAGTCAGCACCGGGCGAATAACGCCTTTACGCCCGATAACTACACTGCCGTCTGCGCGTCCTGGTTCCATATTGAAAACAGCATCTTTGCCCAGACCTTCTTTTTTAAACCATTCTACAGCATCTGTCAATGGGTGCGCCGGTTCTTCATCTCCGCAGAAGAAAAGCGTCAGGTCAGTATCATCCCAGCCATTATCCAGCAATGCCTTAACTGTATAAAGTGAAATCGCTATCCCTGCCTTCATATCCATAACACCGGGACCATAAGCCTTGCCATCTTCGATCCTGAACGGTCTGGCAGCCGCCGTCCCCTTAGGAAAAACCGTATCCATATGTCCCATCAGCATAACTTTTTTCTTGCTCGGACGCGGACGTTTAGCAAGTACATGTGTAGGCGCATTCGGTGTTTCGATATACTGCACCTCAAACTCATACGGCGTTAAAAAGTCGCCTATGATATGAGCAACCTCATCAATCCCCTCCAAAGCATCATAGCCTGAATCGATATTAACGATCTGCGCCAAAGTATCCAGCATGGCAGTTTCTGATTTTTTGATCTGTTCTAAAATTTTATTTTCCATTTTTCTGCTCCTGTTTTCAATAATATCTTTATCTTATTCGCTCTTCTTCCGCTTTTTCCTGCCAATAGCAATACTTATAAAATACAGCGCAGCGGCTGAGGTTTCCCTGTCAGTGATTTCGCACCGCCTGCCATTACCAGATACGTATTCTCTGTACCGACCATACCGATTCCCGGTAAAGCTACCTTAGGCTCGACAGCAAAAACCATACCCGCCTCCAGCTTCCCTTTGAAACCGTTTGCCAGCGCAGGAGATTCGTCCATCACCAACCCGATACTGTGTCCTAAAAATTTGCCGCCGTTCATAAACCCGTTTTCATACTGTGGATCAAACTGTTCCATTACCTGCCGGTAGATATTTTCGATCACCATGCCCGGCTGCAGCAGCGATGCTGTCAGTTCTTCCAGAAAAACACAGTGCTCATAAGCAGCCCTGATTTTATCACTGAAAGGATCCTGATCTAAATCCCCATAATAATACACCACTGTTTTATCAGTATGATAACCATCCACACCGCAGGGTATATCCAGATATACTAAACGCCCAGCCTGCAGCTTACGAAAAGCAGAGCCGATCGACTGTACAGCGACACAAGTGCCGCCTGTACCACCGGGGCCGTCAAAAGCTGTTTTCACCAGACCGCTTTTCCCAAAAGAAGCCAGACCCACAACATCCTCACCTAAAGGCAAATTAAAACGCGCTACCCCGTGCGAACCCCGACGCAGCATTTCTGCATACAGGTTGACTGCCAGTTCTGCCTCGCTCACACCTTGAACAATAAACCGCGGCGCCAGTTCATCTAAAACATTGCGATGAATAGAACCTGATTTTCTCATCAGTGCCAGTTCATAAGGGCTTTTTATCAGTCGCAGCTCACTTATCACACTGTCCATCCCTGCCTCAGAGGCAAAAGGCAGATATTTATACAACAGCTGCTGCCATTCCAATGTCGCTGTTTTATTTTCCAAGTATACCTTAGCAGGCAGCGGCTGATAAAACTCAGCCAAAGTACGAAAACTTTTCATCGGACGGATATCCTGCAGCAACGATTCATTGCAGGCACGTTCATAACTGCGCCTGACCCATAAAATCTCGTCCTGCGGCCTGATTACCAGTACACCATCCTGCATTGTACCGGCAAAATAATACATATTGACTTTATGGTTGACGATGGCTATTTCCCAGCCGGGAAATTCTCTGTCCATAACGGCTCTGAATTTATTCAGGCGTGCCTGCAGCTCATCAGCAGGTACGCGCCGCAGCTGCTCTGTCATCATGATCTCATGCTCTAAAATAGTCATTGTTTCACTCCTTTAAAAAAGTATTTTCTATTATCTTACCATAAATAATGAAACAGGGCCGATATTAAATATCAGCCCTGTTTCCCCTCATTCAGCCTATATATTTTTAAATAATCCTGTAAAATCAAAAGTAGCAAAGTAATCTGCCGGAGTCTCCGCACGGCGAATCAATTCCGTACTGCCGTCCTCCTTCAGCAGCACTTCCGCACTGCGCAGTTTACCATTATAATTGTAGCCCATGGCAAAACCATGTGCTCCCGCATCATGAATAAAGAGCAGATCACCGATATTGATTTCCGGCAGCATCCTGTCGATAGCAAATTTGTCGTTATTCTCGCACAAACCGCCGGTAATATCATATTTATGATCGCAGGGCGCATCCTCCTTACCCATTACGGTAATGTGATGATAGGACCCGTACATGGCTGGACGCATCAGATTAGCAGCGCAGGCATCCAGTCCGATATACTCTTTATAGGTATGTTTAACGTGGATGGCTTTAGCAACAAGTGCCCCATAGGGAGCCAGCATATAACGGCCCATCTCTGTAAAAATTTTTACGTCTCCCATTCCTGCAGGCACCAGGATATCCTCAAAAGCCTGACGTACGCCTTCGCCGATAACCATAATATCATTGCCCTCCTGATCGGGACGATAAGGAATACCGACACCGCCGGACAGATTGATGAACTCAATATGCGCTCCTGTCTCTTCCTTCAATTCCACTGCGACCTGGAACAATATCCGTGCCAGTTCCGGATAATAATCATTAGTCACAGTATTGCTGGCCAGAAAAGCGTGCATTCCAAAATGTTTAACACCCTTGCTTAAAAGAATTTTATAAGCTTCTGTCATCTGCTCTCTGGTCATACCATATTTGGCGTCACCGGGATTATCCATAATATTGTTGGCAATGGCAAAATGCCCGCCTGGATTGTAACGGCAGCTGACCGTATCCGGGATATCAGCAACTTTTTCCAGAAAGTCGATATGAGTGATATCATCCAGATTGATAGTGACATTCAATTGCCTTGCCAGCTGAAAATCTTCTGCCGGCGTTGCATTGGACGAAAACATAATTTCATCGCCTTTAAAACCAACGGCATCGGCCATCTGCAGTTCCGTATACGAAGAACAATCCGCACCGCAGCCTTCCTCATGCAATATTTTCAATATTGCCGGGTTAGGAGTAGCTTTAACGGCAAAATATTCTTTAAAGCCCTGATTCCAGGCAAACGCCTTATTCACACGACGCGCAGTTTCACGGATAGCCGTTTCATCATATAAATAAAACGGCGTTGCATACTGTGCGGCGATCTCATCTAACTTTTCTTTACTTACAAAGGGTTTTTTACTCATTCTTTCTCACCTTTCTCTGCTTCAGGAAGCAATTCTATCAATTTTATTTCATTTTTCAAAGCATCCTTAAATAAATCTACCAGATTCTGTTTGCTGGAATATAAACAGGTTGAATTACTGCCATCAGCCAGATCTCCTGTCAAAACCTCCTGTGAATCGGCGATCAGACGGATCTGGCTATTGGGTTTATGCGCATAATAAATAATCGCACCCTCCAAAACAAAAGGCCTGCCGGTAATAATGACCACCTTTAATCCCCGGCCTACCGCCTCAGTCAATTCACCACGTAAAGCTTCGATAGCCGAATCTGTTGCCGAAACATAAATACGGGCTTTAGCCTTAACAATCGTATTTTTGAGCTTATTGATGATTTCGGTCGCTCCCTTGATCGTAATATAACCATCAACGCTTTGTGACGTACTTGGAAGCTCACGCAGTAATTCTTCTTTCAGTTCCTGCAGTCTTCTTACCCTGTTTTCGCAAAACTCATCCAAGGGCACCGGCGTATATCTTGTAGCCTTATCCTCAAGCACATAAGCAGCGCCTTTTTCTACCAGACCTGCCAGCGCCGTATAAGTATTAGATCTGGAAATACCTGTCAGCTTTGTCGCTTCATAGCCGGTCAGCCGTCCTTCTGCCAGCAGGGTCAAATACAGCGTAGCTTCCTGTCTGGTTAGATTAAAATAAGTAAGTTTTTCAATAATATCCATATTTCACCTTCATTGTTCCTACATAAGAACACTATAAGTGATTTTTCTAAGTTTGTCAAGGCTAACTTATATTTTTCATATATTTATGAAAAATAACAAAATTCGTCAGCTATCAAAATCGTAGTTATCGCTTCAATATTTTACGATAAATTGATAAATTCAGCAGAAAATTATTTTTATAATTAAAATTTATTATCTTGTATTTTAAATTCAAATATTATAAGATTATATAAATAGTATTTATAATTCAAATTATTCTAATTTTTTAAATCTTTTTCGGAGTTGATTCCCCCATGAAAAATTTAGGCAAAATAAGCGTTATCGTTTTATTTTTGTTATCGATATTCGTAGGCAGCTTTACTGTTTACTCAATCAGCAAAGTACAATCCTACGGAACACTCATCAATTACCTGGGCATCGTCCGAGGCGCAACCCAGCGGCTCGTCAAGCTTGAGCTGCAGCAGCAGCCTCACGATGAGCTTATAGCTTATATCGACGATATCATTTATGACCTTAAAAACACCGACGGTAAATACGGTTTGGAAAAAATTCCCAATGTTGATTATCAGCAGCAGTTTTCCGCCCTCAATACACTATGGCATCGGGTAAAAAGCAATATTTACGCCGTGCGCCAAAACCCTGCCAATTCACCACTGCTGCTGCAGTCCAGCGAAGTACATTTTGAGATCGCCAATAATACTGTTTTCGCTGCTGATAACTATACTACTTCCAAAAGTCACCAGCTGACACTTCTTTCTGCTTTAATGCTGGCAGGCATCATTATCATGTGGATCGCCTTATTTATGGTGTACCTGCGTAAATTATATTCACTGGAAAGCAGCAACAAAACACTTTATGATATAACGACAAAAGACCCGCTTACCGGTGCTTATAATTTTGAAACATTTAAGAAAAAAGCTCAGAAACTACTCACACAAACGACTAAAAAATATTCGCTGAGCTATGTTGATTTTGCTGATTTTAAATATATCAACGATGTTTTCGGGTATAAATACGGCGATGAGATCCTTATCAATTATGCTGCTACCATTAGTAACGAACTGCGTACAGGAGAAGTGCTGGGTCGTGTTTCCGCCGATAATTTCGTTATTCTGCGTTACTATAATGAGAAAAATGACATTATGGTCCGGCAGCAGCAGGTCGATATCAAAATAACAGAATTCATGCATGATATGTACGGTGGTCAGGCAGTTTCTGTCCAATGCGGTATCTGCTATCTGGAGGACCTGGCAGAGGATCTGCAGATAGAAGGTATTTTAGACCGTGCAAATTATGCGCGTAAAACTGTAAAAACAGGACTTAACAGAAAATATGCTGTTTATGATGAAAGTATCCGTAAACAGCTGCGTTATGAAAAATCCATCGAAAACCGCATGCTGAAATCACTGGAAAATGAAGAATTCCTCGTTTACTTTCAGCCCAAGGTCGACTTGCAGACAGGTCTGGCAACACAGGCCGAAGCGCTGGTACGCTGGCAGACAGATGAAGGACTGATCATTCCGCCTGATAAATTCATTCCCATCTTTGAAAAGAAATATCTTATCTCATCACTTGACCAGTATGTATTTAAAAAGGTATGCGCTTTTATCAGACGGCGCCTCGATGCTGGCCTTCCTGTAAATACAATCTCCGTCAATGTTTCCCGACTGCAATTTTACAATTCAGATTTTGTAAAAACATATGAAGATATCAAAAATAAATTCCGTATCCCTGATCACCTTTTAGAAATAGAAATTACAGAATCAATCGCCTTTGATAATGTGACCTTTCTCGAAAAAACAGTCAGTGAACTGAAAAGTAAAGGTTTTTTGATTTCTATTGATGATTTCGGTACCGGGTTCTCTTCTTTAAGCCTTTTGAAAAATATTCCTATTGATGTGCTCAAAATCGATCAAAGCTTTTTCAGAGAAAGTATCCACAAAGAAAAAGACAACATCGTTATTAAAGGTATTATCGATCTCGTCAATAAATTAAGCATCCGAACTGTCGCCGAAGGTATCGAAACTGCCGAACAGGTAGCCTTCCTTAAATCTGTCAACTGCAATATGATCCAGGGGTATTTTTTCTACAGACCGCTGCCTGAGGATAAATTTGAGGCAATATTGAACAAAGAATACGCAGTCAAAGAAACAGCTCCTGCAGCTGACTCAAAAGTTTTAGCTGCGGAAAACTGGACTTTGTAAAATAATTAACTATCTGTTTTCTTATATAAAAATAGCCTGTGCATTTAAATGCACAGGCTATTTTGCGTAAACAAAGCCAAAACATATTTTTATAACGACAGCAGCTGCGCCTTTAATAACGCTTTCTAAAAATACGATGCAGCGTAATACAAAAAAATAACCAGGTCGCTCCAGCTGCATAACCGGCTAAAATATCCGTCGGATAATGCACCCCCAGATAAACACGGCTCAGGCCGATAAGCAGGATATAAATGCCGGCTGCCGCCATCAATCCCCAGCGCAGCGGTTTACTTCGCAAGCCTAATCCTGCAAAATATGCCAGGATGCCATAAAAACAAATCGCTCCCATAGCGTGACCGCTGGGAAAACTGTAACCACTTTCAGCAATCACAGGGAAAATATCTGGCCTTACACGTTCAAAAATGCGTTTCAGTACCTGATTTAAAATACCACCACCGCATAAACAGACTAGATAAAGATACAGCCTGTCTTTTTGCCTGCTGTATAAATACCAGCAGCAGACAAGCGCACTTGCCAGAAGATAAAAAGTACTGGACCCGCTTGCCGTAACGAGCATTACCTCTGCTGTCAGCGGCGGTGTAACAAACTGCTGTACATAAGCAATAAACTGCAGCTCCAGCTGTTGCAATGCCGGCTTAATAAAAGTATGCTCAGCTATTTCTACCAGCACTTCCATCAGCACGATACTGATAACCAAAGTAACCAGCAAATACAAATAAGGGCGCCGTAAAGCCATACGTACAATGGCGTCCCGCAGATTACTCATTGCTGCCTCACTTTCCTAACCGTTCAGTTATATATATTTCAGACTTCAGCTAAAGTCTTTAAAGTTTTTTCCAGTACTTTTACTGCCTGAGTAACAGACTGAAAATCACTGCTCTCTTCTTTGGAATGGCTGACACCATTTATACTTGGTACAAAAATCATTCCTGTAGGTACGCCGCTTGCTGCAAAAATCTGTGCATCATGTCCTGCCCAGCTGGGCATGGCCTGAAAACTGACACCGCACTCAGCCGCAGACTGCTCAATAACTTTCCTGACTGACTCTGACAACGGTACAGCAGCCACATGAAAATCATTCTCCTTTGTAATCACGACACCGCTTTTACTCGCCGTCCGCTCTAGTAAACTCATGATCTTTGCACGAACCTCTGCTAAAACCCTATCGTCAGCAGCCCTTGTTTCAATAGCAAGCTGCACTTTTCCAGGCACGATGTTCACAGCATTGGGAGCGACATTCAACTGACCCACGGTAGCTACGAACCTGTCATCAGCTTCAGCAAGCTCCTTGACTCCTAAAATGACTTCCGCTGCCGCAGCCAAAGCATCTCTGCGGCGCCTCATGCTAGTAGTCCCGGCATGGTTAGCTTCTCCATGTAAAGTCAGGAATAATCTATCGTAGCCTACAATAGCAGTCACCGCCCCGCAGGTCAGGCCACGTTCCTCCAAATCAGCGCCCTGTTCAATATGCAGTTCTACAAAAGCCGCCAGATCCTGAAACCCTACTGCGGCATCCTGCAACGCGCTATGCGGCAGTCCGGCTGCCTGCAGACATTCGGCCAGGGAGCCGCCTGTCAAATGCACGATAGACTCCGGCTTCTGTTTTTTAAATTCACCGCCGCGTACACGTACGCCAAAGCAAGCCATACCAAAAGCTGTGCACTCTTCTTCGATCGTCGCAATTACCTGTACTGTTCGTTTCGGGCGATAGCCCTCTTCCTGCCAGCTGCGCACACATTCCAGTGCTGCGACGATACCCAAAGCTCCGTCAAAATTTCCGCCTGCCGGTACGGTATCGAGGTGTGAACCGCTCATGACGGCAGTCAGTTCAGGATTTCGTCCCACATAAGTCCCAATCAGATTCCCAATCGGGTCTACCTCTGCCAGCATGCCCGACTCCAGCATTTCCCGCTGCAAAAAAGCCTGCGCCGCCAAATACTCTGCCGTATAGGAAAGACGCGTCGTCCCACCCTGCGGTAATGTTCCGTAAGCAGCCAAAGCAGCTATAGTTTTCTTAATCCGCTCATATTGTACCGCCATAAAAATCTCTCACTTTAAAAATAGTCAGCCAGCTCTGAAGCGTGATCCAAAATAATATCAGGCTTGATGCTGCCATGCTCCACGTCAGCTAAAGTTGCCTCGCCGGTCAGAACCAGTATTGATAAAACACCGTTATTGAGCCCAAAAGCAATATCTGTCGATAAACGGTCGCCAACCATGGCAATTTCTTCCCGTTTATAGCCTGTCCTGGCTGTAATAACATCGATCATATAGTGATAGGGCTTGCCTAAAATCTGCTGCGGGGCCTTCCCTGTAGCAGTTTTAATCAGCTCGATCATGGCCCCGCAATCGGGAATAAATTCTCCGCCTTCGATCGGGCAGCGTACATCCGGGTGCGTTGCTACATAAGGCACGCCCCTGTCGATAAGTCTGCAGGCAATAGTCAGTGTTTCGTAATTCAAAGACATATCAAACCCAACCACAACAAAATCAGTGCCTTCTTCCAGTGTCGTCGTTATGGTAAAGCCTGCCTCACGAATAGTTTTCTTCAGCTGTTCCGTCCCTAAAACAAATAATCTGGCCGCCGGCCGAAGCTGCTGCATATAATAAACAAAAGCATCCGAGGATATCAAAACATTATCACGAGTTACCTGTATCCCCATCCGCCCCATTTTTTCCACATAATGCTCGTGTCCTTTGGAGGAATTATTAGTTACCAGATAAAAATCACGTTCTGCGGCACGTAATTTCTGAAAAAATACATCCATCCCCGGGATTAATGTATTGCCTAAATTAATTGTACCATCCATATCAAACAAAAAACACTTGATATTTTTAAGTTTTGCACATTGTTTTTGATCAGTCATGCCAAGCTCCTATAATTCATAATCATATGTTTATTATATAGTATTTTACTGTTGAGGTAAAATTTTTCCCGCTTTATTTAGACTTTATTTTTTAAAGTTACTTGTTTTTTTATTCTTTTAGTGTTAAACTAAAATAAGAACAGTAAAGGAGCGTGTTTAACTTATGAAAAAATATGACGCATTGATCATCGGCTTTGGCAAAGGTGGAAAAACACTGGCAGCTGCCCTCGGCAAAAAAGGAATCAAAACAGCTGTTATTGAAAAATCTCCGCTGATGTACGGCGGTACCTGCATAAACATCGGCTGTATTCCTACAAAAAAACTCATCCATACTGCAGCTGACGCTAAAAAAAATCAGCAGGCAGATTATTCTGAAAAAAATAATTTTTATGCTGCTGCCATTCGTGAAAAAAATACTTTAACTGCGCTTTTGCGTCAGAAAAACTATGATAATGTCGCTGCAGCTGCAGATATTTATACCGGTGCCGCCCGTTTTCAGACTGACCATACGGTAGAAGTCCAGTTGCCGGACGGAAAAATATCTTTATACGGCGAAAAAATTTTTATAAATACCGGTTCTGAACCCGTCATTCCTCCGATCACAGGCTTACAGCTGAGCAAGCGTGTTTATACCAGTACTACTTTAATGGAACTCAGCACCCTGCCACAAAGACTGGTTATCATCGGCGGTGGCTATATCGGTCTGGAATTTGCCGCCATGTATGCTAATTATGGCTCCATGGTCACTGTTCTGGAATACGGCAATACCTTCATCCCGCGTGAAGACCGCGATATTGCCAATGTTATCCAAACACGTTTGGAAGAGCTGGGCGTTCGCTTTATCTTTAATGCACAGGTCGATGAAATAACCGACGAAAACGAATTGACTACTGTCAGCTATCTTGAGCGCAGCAGCGGTATGTCCGTTAAAATTCCAGCTGACGCTGTATTGGTAGCCACAGGACGCAAAGCAAGCACAGCAAGCCTTAATCTTGAAGCCGCCGGCGTTGCCGTAAATGAACGCGGCGAAATCATCGTCAATGAATTACTGCAGACAACCGTCCCTCATATCTGGGCGCTTGGTGACGTTAAAGGCGGACTGCAGTTCACTTACATCTCCCTGGATGACTTCCGCATTATTAAAGAGCAGCTTTTCGGTCAAAACGACCGTACAACAGCTAACCGACCGCCTGTCGCCTATTCCGTTTTTCTAGACCCTACCTTTGCACGCGTCGGCCTCAGTGAAGCAGAAGCACTGCTGTCCGGCCATAAGATCAAAGTTGCCAAAATCGCAGAAGCAGCCAGTCCCAGGGCTCGCCTGTTTGGCAGCACTTCCGGTTACCTGAAGGCTATTGTTGATGCTGAAAGCAACAAAATCCTCGGTGCGGCATTTTTCTGCAGCGAAGCCTCGGAAATCATCAATATCGTCCAACTGGCAATGGAGGCCAACCTGGATTATACCGTTCTGCGGGATAATATTTATACACATCCTTCTATGAGCGAATTTTTAAATGATTTGTTTTCAACTTTAGATTAAAGGAGTATTTTTATGAGTCAGCAATATCCCTTTCAATGTAATATCGCTCAAGCACTCAATATTATCGGCGACAAATGGTCTCTGCTCATTCTGCATGGTATTATGAGCGGACACCAGACCTATAAAGAGATTTACAACAGCCTGGAAGGTCAGATTGCCAGCAATCTGCTTTCCAGCCGCCTGAAAGCGCTTGAAGCCGACGGACTGATCAGCAGCGATTTATACCAGAAGCATCCGCCCCGCTACCGTTATACACTTACACCTGCTGGCGAGGATTTGAATATCGTTTTTAACAGCCTGGTGCTTTGGGGTGAAAAACATCTTACTACCTGCTATAAACGCCTGATCCATAAAAGCTGTAATCATACTGTAGAAACACATTACTATTGTCCCCATTGCCAGCAAACTGTTGCTGAAGATCAATTAGCAGTAGTTGCCGCCGAAGAAAAGGAGCATCAGCATGAGTAAATGGAGTATCTTCGCACTTTGCATCATTGCAGCAGTCGGGCTTTGGTTCTACAACAACGGCGCCTGTCCTTTACAGGCTATGAGCCCCAGCAGCGATACTGCTTCATCAGGAAGCTATCAGCAAATAACTGCGTCTCAGGTCAAAGAACGTCTTGATAAAGGTGATAAAATTACTGTTATTGATGTTCGCACCCCTGACGAATATGCAGCCGGGCATATTCCCGGCAGTCTTTTGATTCCTTTTGATGAAATCAAAGTAAAATCCGATCAATTGCCGCAGGATAAAAATACTGAAATAGTGGTATACTGCCGCAGCGGCAGACGCAGTGCAATCGCTGCAGATACCCTGATTTCATTAGGCTATGCAAAAATTTATGACTTAGGAGCAGTCAGCTCCTGGACCTATGGTTTGGAAAAATAAATACAGTAAAATAAAAGGCGGGTTCATTAAGAACCCGCCTTTTATTTTACTGTATTTAACTGAGCAGCAGTCTGTCACTGTCCAGCATATCACCGCTGGCCTGCTCAAACATCTTCAAAAGATCAGGAATCGTCAAACGCGACTTTTCTTCACCTTCGACATCAATAATTACCCGTCCGTTATGCAGCATGATCAGCCTGTTGCCGCAGCGCAAGGCGTCACGCATATTATGAGTAATCATCAGCGTCGTCAAATGATCCCTGTTAACGATCCGTTCCGTCAAAGCCAGAACTTTAGCAGCTGTTTTCGGATCAAGGGCTGCCGTATGTTCATCTAACAACAGCAGCTTTGGTTTGATCAGCGTTGCCATCAGCAGCGTTAACGCCTGCCTCTGGCCGCCGGAAAGCAGCCCGACTTTAGCAGTCATTCTGTTTTCCAGACCCAGATCCAGCTCCTGCAGCAATTCGCTGAACCAAGTCTGATTATCGCTGTCCAAGCCCCATTTTAATCTAGGCGTTTTACCCCGTCTGGCGGCAATAGCAAGATTTTCTTCGATCATCATCCCCGCAGCAGTACCCATCATCGGATCCTGGAAGACACGCCCAATATATTTGGCCCGTTTATGTTCCGGCGTTTTTGTAATATCATTACCGTCAATAATGATCTTTCCACTGTCGATTGGAAAAACTCCGGCAATAGAATTCATCAAAGTCGACTTACCGGCGCCATTACCGCCGATGACCGTTACAAAATCACCCGGTTTCAAATGCAGCGATAAACCCTGCAGAGCTTTTTTCTCATTGATTGTTCCTGCAAAAAATGTCTTACAGATATTTTCAACACGCAACATTTATTTCACCGCCTTTCGCAGACCAAGCTTACTTTTAATAAGCGGCAGCGACAACGCAAACGCTACCAGAATAGCTGTAAACAGCTTCAGATCGTTTGGCGGCATTCCCATCTGCAGTACAGCGGCAATAACCAGACGATAAACGATAGAGCCCAGCAAAACGCTGATGATGCAGTTTTTAAAGCTGCGGGTACCAAACAGTACCTCACCGATAATGACTGAAGCCAGACCAATAACGATCGTGCCTGTACCCATGCCGACGTCGGCAAAACCATTATTCTGTGCTACTAAAGCACCGCTCAAAGCTACCAGGGCATTACTTATCAGCAGCCCGAGAATGATAGTAAAATTAGTATCCACGCCCTGCGCCCTGATCATCTGCGGGTTAAAGCCTGTAGCACGAATAGCCGCTCCTATTTCCGTACCAAAAAACCAATAAATCAAACCTCCGATCAAAAGTGAGCTGACGATACCCACACACAATACAGCCTGAGCATTACTGAAACCACCAATATCACGCATAATGGAAAATACTGTATCTACACGCATCAGCGACAAGTTAGCCTTACCCATTACACGCAGATTGACAGAATATAAAGCGATCATCGTCAAAATGCCGGCCAGCAAAGCCGGTATTTTGAGCTTAGTATGTAAAAGTCCGGTCGCAATGCCAGCCAGCATACCAGCCAGCATCGCCGCACCAAAAGCCAGCCACGGAGAATATCCGCCAGCTAGTAAAGAAGCTGCTACAGCAGCTCCCAGCGGAAAACTTCCTTCCACCGTCAAATCAGCAATATCCAAAACTCTGTAAGTTATATATACGCCCAGTGCCATGATCGCCCATAAAAGTCCCTGTGCTATCGTTGGCATCAATAAGTCTATCATCTATCTTCCTCCTGTGATATATCCGTAAAAACGGGTCTCTCCTCTGAAACAAGGAGAAACCCGCGCTTGTTTATTTAGAGCTTTCTGCTGCCTTAAGCAGATCTTCGGGAATCTTGATACCGATTTTTTCAGCATTTTCCTTGTTGATAATGACCTTAAAAGATTTCTGCAGCTGGATAGGCATTGTCTGGGGTTTAGTCTTGCCGCTCAGAATATCGCCGGCCATTTCACCTGTTTGTTCGCCCAACTGATAATAATCGATCGCCAGAGTAGCTACGCCTCCGGCCATGACCATCCCCCCCTCGCCGCAAACTACAGCCAGTTTAGCCGGCTCAGTTACCTGAGCCAGTGTCGGCATTGCCGAAGCCAGCACATTATCTGTCGGCACGTAAACAGCATCTACTTTGCCGACCAGACTTTGAGCAGCCTGCTGGATATCATTGACATTAGATACAGTCGCTTCCTCTACCTGCACGCCCTTCTCTGCCGCATATTTTTTCAGCAGCTCTGCCTGCAGCTGTGAATTGACTTCACTGGAACAATAGATCGTACCAATAGTTTTAGCACCAGGCACTAACTTAAGCAGCAGTTCCAGCTGCTCTTTAATCGGATTCATATCGCTGGTCCCTGTAACATTACCTTTAGGTTCACTGTTGGAAGCAACCAGCTTTGCTGCCTCATAATCTGTAACCGCTGTTGCTACGATAGGAATATCCTTGGTAGCATTGGCCATCGTCTGGGCCGCTGGAGTAGCGATAGCGCAGATCAGGTCTACTTTATTGCTGACAAAACGCTGTGCGATATTCTGCAGGTTAGACTGATCTGCCTGCGCATTCTGCCGATCATATTTTACATTTTCATTCTCTTTAAAGCCTTTAGCTGCCATTCCCGCTATAAAGCCTTTATTGGCGGCATCCAAAGCATCATGTTCAACTAGTTGGACAATACCTACATTTACTACTTTCTTACTGTTATCGGCAGCCTTTTTTTCGCCGCCGCAGCCCGCTAAAAGTCCTAAAGACAAAGTCAGGGCAATGCCTGCTGCTAAAGCACGCATTTTTTTGTTCATAATAACCATCCTTCCATTCTACAGTATCACTTTTGATCCTTGACGAACACATATAAGGATAGAATAATTCTATCATTTATTATCACAAAATACAAACAAAACAATAAAAACAGGGCTGTTTCGTAACAAACCAGCCCTGTTTTGTATTTTATTTTACGATCTCAGCCTTAGCCAAAATATCCTGCGGAATCGTAATCCCATTGCGTTTGGCAGTAGTCTCGTTCACTACGACCTTAAACTCTTTCTGCATCTGGACAGGCATTGTCTGAGGTTTGCCCTTACCGCTCAGGATCTCAGCAGCCATCACACCGGTCTGTTCACCAAGTTTATAATAATCAATACCTAAAGTAGCCAGACCTCCAGCCCGTACCGGATCACTTTCGCCGCAAATAACAGGCAGCCGGGCTTCATCTGTTACTGCTACCAAAGTCGGCATTGACGAAGCCATCACATTGTCGGTCGGAACATAAACCGCATCGACTTTACCAACCAGACTATGCGCAGCCTGCTGGATATCATTAACTGTAGAAACCGTAGCTTCGATAACATTGATGCCTTTATCACCTGCCAGCTTTTTCAAAACATCGACCTGCAGCTGTGAATTGACTTCGCTGGAACTGTACACGGTTCCAATATTTTTTGTCTGCGGCGCTATCTTCAAAAGCAACTCCAACTGCTGGTCAATCGGATTCATATCACTGGTTCCCGTAACATTGCCTTTCGGCTCGTTATTAGAAGCAGCCAGCTTTGCTACCTCATAATCGGTAACCGCCGTCGCTACAATGGGTATATCTTTCGTAGCATTAGCCATCGTCTGAGCCGTCGGCGTAGCGATAGCACAAATCAGATCTACCTTATTGCTGACAAAACGCTGTGCGATATTCTGCAGATTAGACTGATCAGCCTGTGCGTTCTGCCGGTCATATTTTACATTTTCATTTTCTTTAAAGCCTTTAGACGCCATACCTGCCACAAAGCCTTTATTGGCGGCATCCAATGCACCATGTTCTACCAGCTGGGCAATACCAACCGTTACCATTTTTTTACTGTCGTCAGCCTTCTTTTCGCCGCCGCAGCCAGCTAAAGCTCCTACTGCCAGCAGCAGAGCTACACCTGCAGCTAAACTGCGTAAATTCTTTCTGTTCATTACTACCATCCTTCCATTCTACAAAATTCTACTTACAGCCTGGCAATTCCAAACTGAGATTATCGTTATTCTAACATCAATTATCAGAAAAATCAAACTTATAAGCTATTAGTTCTGCCGCTTTTTCTGCGCAGCAGCAGCCGGCGTTCAACCTTCCCTATCAGCAGCTCGTGAAAAGGAAGCCGCGCCAGTATTTCCATACTCCCAAGACTCAATACCAGCATCAAAACGAACAGCAGCGGATAAAAAGTCAGCATCGAAGGCGTTATCTGCAGCAAAGGCAGCAGATACTCGGTACACAGATACATAAAAAAGATATGGATAAGAAAAATACCGAACGAATAATTGCCCAAATACAGCACAAACCGCTTTTGCAGGGTATTTTTTCTATCAATATCCTCAGAATGATAAAACAGCATCGCTATCAAAATCGTATATAAAAACATATTGAGCGGAAAACAGATAAACTCCAAAATATAATAGGTCTTCCAATAGTACTTTTCCAACCAGCATACGGTAACTAAAGGAATAAAAATGATCAGCAGCCAAACCAAAAATTTCCGGCTCCGGCCGATCCACTCTAAAAATTCTTTTTTATAATAGTAGGCCGCCATTCCCAGCGAAAAATAAACAAGATAACGCAGAAACATTGTCCCCATAAGCAGGTAGCTGATCCAAACAGTCTCAAACTGAATATTATTCAACACCTTCCAAGAGATCTGCAAAACAGCTGCCGCAGCAAAATAGTATTTCAGCCAGCCTGACTCACGGCATTTAGTAAAAATCCTGATTAAAAACGGATACACCAGATAGAACCCGATCAGCGCCCTGAAAAATCCCAAATGCACCGCAGCACTTCCCGTCAGCATATCAACGACTATTTCACCCAGCGTATATGTATGACCGTCAAAAACAAAAGCAGTTACTATATAGAGGGTAGAAAACAACAAATAAGGCGACAATACCGACAGTAGCATCTTCTTAAAAAAAGCAGCGCTGTAAATGTAAGCGTGCTTATTACGTCCTGTAAACAAATAACCCGCTATCGCCATAAACAGCGGCACTGCAAACAATGACAGCACCTCCAGCAGCATTGAAGAAAGTGCTACCATATTTTCACTGCCGCCGCTGCTGAAAAACCAGCTTGTGTGCATCAAAATAACACCTAAAACAACAAATCCCCGTAAAATCAAAACTGTATTGCTTTTCTGCATTTTCCTGCCAGCTTTCTTTACTGTTGTGATAATTATTCAAAAACAGTATAAACTCAAAAACAAGATTTGTTAAGCCCCACAGCATTCTCGAACACAAAATGTTCAAAAATAATACGCCTGTCCGGTACAAAAGCGCCGGACAGGCGTAAAAACATTTATATCATTTCTCCAAAATTTTACGCGCAGTGCTTTCCGTTACCAGCAGATGCGTAAATAAACCTGTTTTCAGAGCTCCTGTTATGGCATTCGGCGCAGCACCAAGTGCTAAACCGATAATTTTGGGACAATGCCGCAAAGTTCCTAACGGAATCCTGACAGCAAAATCATTTTCGCCACTGATAAATTCGCCCCGCTCATTATAATAATAGGACAAAAAGCTGCCGACTGCCCGCTGACGTTTCAGACTGTCACCAAAACGTGTCGCCGTTGCTTCATCAGGAACACTGGGAAAATCTCTGATCTCAACAAGAGCAGCATCCAGTTTCTGCCACATAGCGTCAAGTTCCAAATAAGCTTCAGTCGTTTCAAACTGCTGCCGTTCTTCCAAACTGTCCGGAAAAGCCGGTACAGCAAGACGATAAGCATGCCTGCCGCAAGCTGAGGCCAGCGTTTCTGCCAGTTCGTCCACACGGTAACCTTTATTGGGGATATGTGCCTTGCCGATCAGCGGCAGCACAGCTCCGGGCTGCCGACGGTTACATTGCTGCGTCAGCAGACTGATGCTTTCGCCCAACAGATACCCCCATCCCAATCCTAAATTACGTTCATACAAAAGCTCACCGGACAGATAATCCGCAGCCGCTTTAAGATTTTCTTCTATTGAGTCCTGTACCGGCAGAACCATACCTCCATGCAGGGCATACCTTGTTTGCAGTGCCTCTAACAAAGCAGCATCGCCTTCTGTCGAACTGCGGATCTCGATATGTACGATCCCTGCTTCGCGCGCACGCGTCAACATCTTACTCACTAACGGCCGGGAAACTCCTATTCGCTTAGCGACCTGATCCTGCGTCAGCCCCTGTTCATAATAGAGCCGGGCCACGTTGACAAGATCAGTTCGTTCTTTGCCGCTCAGCAATTTATTTCACTTCCATCAATTCCATTAAAATACCGTCCTTCATAATAAAAGCAAGGCGGGTATTTTCATCGGCAAACCAGGGCTCAACAACAACAGTATTTGCTTTTACCTGTTCATCCAGGTCGTCTACCTTATAAGCAACATGGACCATAGTCTGCAGTTCTTTCGGCAAAGGTGTATCTTTCTCAAAACGCAGGTATTCAATATTGAATTCATTAGTTTCAGGAGCTACGATATATGTCTTGATAGCTTCGGCATAAACAGCGCCTTCCATGATTTTATCAGTGGGTACTCCCACATGCATAAACTGTTTCATCATTTCACGTCCTTCATTAATGTTTGATAAGCCTTATACGCAGCTTCAGGTTTGACATTTTCGTGCACAACCATACGAATCGCCTGCAGCATAGCACTCGGACATTCTGCCTGCAAAACATTGCGCCCCATATCAACACCGGCTGCGCCTTCATTAACAGCACGGTAAGCCATATCCAAAGCTTCCGGTTCCGGAACTTTTTTACCACCGGCAATGACGATTGGGACCGGACAGGCAGCAGTGATCTGCTCAAAATTTTCACAGTAATAGGTCTTGATGATATGTGCTCCCTGTTCAGCCAAAAGCCTTGTCGCTAAAGCAAAATAACGCGTGGTCCGTTCCATCTCTTTACCAACGGCGACGACACCCAATACGGGAATACCATAACGTTCACCTTTATTTATATAGTAAGAAAGATTGTGCAGGGAAGCAATTTCAGAAGCAGAACCGACAAAGCACTGTACGGCCATACAGGAAGCGTTCATGCGCAGAGCTTCCTCAATATCGGTACCAATAACACCCATACTCATATCGTCTTTCAAAACAGAGCTGTCTGCACTGCAGCGCAAAGCAATCGCCTTGCGGTTATCGGCTGGAATACAGGTTCTCAGCGCGCCACGAGTCGCCATCAGACAATCAGCATGATCCATCAGCGGCGGAATGACCAGATCCAGTCTTTCCAGACCAGCTGTACTGCCCATGATGTAACCGTGATCGAACGCCAGCATGATTGTGCGCCCGTCAGCCGCAAAAATCTGTGACAGACGTGCCTTCATACCCCAGCCGGCATTCTCATGACCTTTTACATGAAAGTGCTGGGCGGGCGGCTTGATGCCGATACCATAATCTTTAGCAATAATATTACCGTCTTTATCTGCCATTTTTATCTCCTTAAAAACATTACTTTAGTTTTTATAATACGGGGTGCGGCAGGGTGCATTCCAATATTTGAGCAGTTCATCATCCATACGGGCAATAAAGAGCTGGAATCCGGCCATTTCCTGTACTGTCAGCACTTCACCAACAATATTGGCAACAACTTCAATACCCTTTTCTGCCAGATAATGACAGCATTTACGGAAAACGATCAGTTGTTCCATCAGCGTAGTAGCGCCAACGCCGTTAACGATAACCAAAAGTTTTTCACCTTTTTTGATATCCAAATCTCTCAGAAGGGCATCTATCATAATAGCTGCAGTTTCATCAGCAGTTTTCATTTCAGTCAAGCCACCGCCGCCTTCACCATGCTGCCCCATGCCGATTTCCATTTTACCTTCTTCGATCTGAGCAATGACCATATCCGTAGCCGGATGAGTAGCGCCTTTAGCTGCAACAGCGATCGTAGCCATATTGTCAGCAAATTTCTGTGCAACAGCGGCCACCTCTTCCAAAGACTTACCTGCAGCAGCTGCTGCGCCGGCAATTTTATACAACGGCACACAACCGACTAACCCGCGGCGATCGTCAGCATTACTGCGCGGAGCATTGGCTATATCTTCCTGCGTAACAACTTTTATTACGTTCAATCCCAGTTTTTTAACTTGTTTCATTGTCAGATTACCGGTCAGCATATCGCCGGCATGATTCAAAACAACAAACAAAACACCGTGGCCTTTATCTGCCATTTTGATTGCTTCTATACAGGCCTGCGGGCCAGGAGCGGCGAAAACATTACCAGCCACGGAAATATCTACCATACCTTCGCCGACAAAACCGCTGATAGCAGGCTCATGGCCGGTACCACCCAAAGTGACGATCGTAACGCGGTCAGCATCTTTCAATTTATTATTTACAACCAGGTTGCCATCTTCCAGATGGATGATATCCTTATTGGCAAGAGCCAGACCTTCCAGTAATTCACTGGTCAGATTTTCGGGATCGTTAATAAATTTTTTCATGCTTTTCAACCTCCAAAATTTTATTTGTTTCCGCACCTGCGGAAAATTAAGCCTTTTATAAGGCCTGCGCCATACCGTTGAATAAAATAGCTATGGATACAGCACCGGGATCTTTAGTACCGATACTGCGCTCACCCATATTTTTAGCGCGACCGAATCTGGCAACCATAGTACTGGTCTGTTCCGCACCAGCGTCAGCAGCTGCAGCCGCAGCTGTCATGATTTCTTTTAAGCTTCCTTGTGTTTCAATAATGGCATCGATAGCCGGATACAGCGCATCGACCATAGTCTTATCACCGGGCTTTGCTTTGGAAATATCCATAAAATCTTCTTTGGCCTGCGTAAACATTTTCCGCAGCTCTAAATCAGTCAGTTCAGCCTGATCGTCGATTCCTTCGGCCATCCCTGTAAACACCGTACCCCAAAGCGGTCCGGCGCTGCCGCCGTTGATACCCATAAAAGCTTCGCCCAGCTCATCCAGCAAGACCCTCATCGTATCAATAGTAGTATCTTCTGTTTTTTCTTTCATCACATCAGCCATTCTGCCAATAGTGATTCCGTGATCACCGTCGCCAGCCACACTGTCAAGCTCACATAAATATTTACTGTTAGCTTTCAGCTCTGTACCAGCACGATTCAGCATTTTTCTAAGTAAAGGCAAAGTCAGCATTTCCGATCACCTCACAAATGTATTTACCGTAATTTTAACATTTGTCAGAACATTTGTAAATTAATTTTCAGACAATTTGCGACATTTTCACATTATAACTTCTGGCAGAATTTGTAATTTTAGAAAGCTTTTATCAGGCATTATTGTAAACGATTAAACAAGCAGTGTTAGCCGCACTATATACTTTAAAAGTATAAACTAAAATTATTATCATTTTTATTCCTGAAAATTTATGTAAGGGGACTTTTTTATGTCCGTTGACTCTGTCAAACAAAAGAATATATCAAAGACATTGACGCTCTGGAATTTTTTTACAATCGGGTTCGGTGCGATCATCGGTACCGGCTGGATTTTTTTAGTCGGCGAATGGATCATCATCAGCGGAGGACCCATTCCGGCCATGCTGGCATTTTTACTGGGGGCGCTGCTTTTACTGCCTATCGGAGCTGTATTCGGAGAGCTTACAAGCGCTCTGCCTATTGACGGCGGGGTAATAGAATATGTTGACCGCACCTACGGTAAAACAGTATCTTTTATTACAGGCTGGCTGCTGCTGCTAAGTAATATTATCATGTGTCCATGGGAAACGATTGCTGTCTCCACCCTTTTTGGAACCCTGTTCGGAGATATGTTTCCATGGCTGCGTTCAATCAGGCTCTACAGCATTTTAGGTGCCGATGTATACCTTTTCCCAGTACTGATAGCGCTTTGCCTTTCAGGATTTATCATCAGACAAAATCTGCACGGCCCAAAAGCAGCAGCTAAAGCCCAGTCTTTCCTGACTAAAGCGCTGCTCGCAGGATTACTGCTGGCCATTATCAGTGCTTTTGACAAAGGCAGTCTTGCAAACTGGCAGCCGCTTTTTCTTCCGGTCAATGAGTCGACAGCACATACTCAGGCCACCTCTCTCTGGACCGGTATTTTTGCCCTGCTTACAGTAACGCCTTTTTTCTATACCGGGTTTGACACTATCCCGCAGCAGGCAGAAGAAGCTGCTCAGGGCTTAGACTGGCACAAATTCGGCAGAATTATCAGCCTTGCACTTTTATCTGCAGCTACCTTTTACATTATCTGCATAGCAGCTTTCAGCAGTCTTATCCCCTGGACAAGTTTTGTCAAACAGCCTTTGGCAGCTCTTGCCTGTCTTAAGCACATCAATTTTAATTTATACTTTCTCATGCTCTGCATAACTGTTTTGGGAGCGTTGGGTCCTATGAACTCCTTTTATGCCTCATCCTCCAGGATTTTACTGGCTATGGCCCGAAAAAAACAACTGCCTGCAGCCTTCAGCCCCTCCGACCACTCTCAGGCTATTGCCAAATCTACACATATTCTGCTCAGCACAAGTATCGTTCTCGCCCCTTTCCTGGGAAGCAATATGCTGCTGCCTCTGACAAATGTTGCTGCCCTGACCTTCATGTTCTCCTGTATGATGGTCAGTCTGGCCTGTTATAAAATGCGCAGCAGCGAAGCAAATCTATACCGCCCCTACAAAGTCCCTGGCGGCAAAGCGGGTATCAGTGCTGCATGCTGCGTCAGTTTTCTCATTATTGCTGCCATGCTGCTGCCCGGTACCTCTGCTTCGCTGAGTAAAACTGAATACCTGCTGCTGACAGGATGGACTGCTTTGGGGCTGCTAGTTAAAAGCCTGCATCTTTATAAAAAAAATAAGGACTGCCGTTAAAACGGCAGTCCTTATTTTTTCCCCCAGAGTAATGACAACATAACAGAAACACTAAAAACATTATCAGAATAGCTGACTGAAAATTCACCATTATATTTTTCAACAATCTTTCTGATATTAAACAGGCCTATACCACAATAACGCTCATCAATCTTCACTGTTCTGTAAATATTATTCTGTTTTTTCACTTCACCAGTAAACGAATTAGCGATATCAATGAACAGATAATCTTTTTTGATATTGACGTTAAGAACAATAAATTTTTTCCTGCCCGGTTCTACGATTCTTTCACATGCCTCCACGGCATTATCAATCAAATTTCCAAAAAGAATACATAGATCCACGTCAGCGATATTTAACGAAGGCGGTATAATTATACTGCATTTTAAATTTATACCACGGTTTTCCAAATTAGCCAAACCATTACTGAGAATGGAATCAATAACTATATTCCCACTGTAAATAATGCCCTGCAAGCCTTTATTACAGGTATAAAGTTCCTTAATATATTCCTTAGCTTCTTTAGCATGACCACTGTCCAAAAGCGCATATAGACAGCTAATATGATTTTTGATATCATGCCGCAGACTCTGTAATTCACGCTGTGATATATCCAATCGTTCATAATGACGGCGCTGCAGTGACAGCAATTCTTCCATTACCGATGACTTTTCTCCGGACATATCCAAAAGAATATTTTTTTCCAGAAGGTAGAAAAGACTGATTGATGCAGAAAACAAAAGTACTGAAGTATAAATATAAAAGACCTGTATCCCCGCGGCAGATCCAAACCCAATATTTTTATGGGAAATAATGATTACTGAAATCATCACAGTCAGTGGAAACAGATATGAAATTACAGCATAAAGTAAATTTTGCTTATTCAGCCTCAACTCGCGAATACAAATCGTACCCCATAAACTCAAAACAAACAGTATACATGCCATCATCTGCGACCAGGGATCCATAACAATGCGATAATTAATCAGCTCCCGCGGCAAAGTCTGTTCACCCCAGGCCAAGGCAATACCTGTCATAGCCGTTTTACATGCATAATTCATAATAACAAACAGTAAGGCAATCGTAATCTTATTCTGTAAAGAATCAGAAAAGAAAACAACAGCAATAATTGTAGCAAAGAAAAAATAATAAGCAGCCGTCGAAAACATGGGACTTTCATTTACATAAGAAAACATCTGGAAAGTAAAATAAAATATCACCCCCAGCCAATAATACCTCTGTCTTACTGAATTACGAGTCAAATAAGTATTGAAAAGACGATATCCGATCCACGTCTCAGCCGCAGATAAAATCACATAAGCGATCCATTTCAGCATAATATCCATATCAAATATTTTCCTTCATATAGGATAGGAACTGCTGCCGTAATTCTTTGCTGCGATGCCTGCTAAGCGGCAATTCCTCTCCATTTTCTAAAGTAACAGTATCTTTAAAAATATTACGTATATGTTTTAGATTAACAACATAACTTTTATGAATCCTGAAAAAACTCTGTTCACTCAGCGACTCCTCCACCTCACTGATTTTCCCCGTAAAAGTTGTTTTTCCCCCCAGATGGCAAATCGATAAAGTGCGCATATTAGATTCGAAATAATAAATATCAGTAGTTTTTATTTTAAACAATCCTTTTTCATTGGTAAAACTGAAATATTTATTCTGTAACCTGGCTATTGATGTCAAAATAGTCCGTACTTCCTGTAAAAAATAAGCTTTATCTACTGGCTTCAAAATATAACGATAGGCATTTACCTGATAACCGTCCATCGCATATTCAACAGTTCCCGTTACGATTAAAATCGGCACTTCGCTGTCATATTTCCTGATCAGCCTTGCTGTTTCAATACCATTTAATGGCTTCATCAGCATGTCCAATATGATGATATCAAATTTACGCCCCCGTTCATACTGGTGTACCAGTTCCCGTCCGTTCAAAAAAGGCACACTTTCCAGCTGTAATCCCGATCTTTTGATCTCTGATAAATAACCGGTCAATATTTCTACAGCCTGCCATTCATCATCGCACAAAGCAATATAAAACATCTTCTCACCTCCGTTCCTAACTGGTAATTATATTTTTATTATAACATCTGTATCTTGAACTAATCGCTACGATTATGACACTGGAAGTGCCGATTTTGCTGCTATAAAATTTAACCCGTACCTGATATTACATCGAATATATCAATTATGAAATTTTTGTCGTAACACGATTTACTTTAAGCTATAGTAAAGCTGTACAAAGTTACTACCCTTCTCTAAATTATTCGAATATTTAGACATCGTTTCATGTTTCTCATTATCTTCACTCAAAGGAGGGCTTTTACATGTCAGCATCAAACCAAAAAGGCAGTATGCAAAAAACACTGTCACTCTGGAATTTTTTTACAATCGGTTTCGGAGCTATTATCGGAACCGGCTGGGTTTTGATGGTAGGCGACTGGATGATCATTGGCGGAGGTCCTGTAGCAGCTATGATCGCCTTTATTATTGGAGCTGTATTTCTACTGCCTATCGGAGCTGTATTCGGAGAACTTACTGCAGCAATCCCTATTTCCGGCGGGATCGTTGAATATGTAGACCGTACTTATGGAAATACCATGTCCTATATTACCGGCTGGTTCTTGGCTTTAGGCAATGCAATCCTCTGTCCATGGGAAGCAATTGCTATTTCAACGCTCGTTTCAGATATGTTCGGAGATTTATTTCCAATCCTCCGTTCAATTAAGCTCTATTCAATTATGGGCGCTGATGTCTACCTGCTTCCCACTGTTATTGCTCTGAGTTTTGCTGTTTATGTAATCATCCAAAATTTTCGTGGTGCTTCCGCAGCGGCAAGCCTACAGGCATTTCTTACTAAAGCCCTGCTCTGTGGAATGATTCTTGCTATGGGTATCTCACTTGTTAAAGGCGGCCCTGAGAACATCCAACCAATTTTTGCCAGTGTTGAAGGTGCGGCTTCATCAACTTCAGCTTCAACTATGTTTGCCGGTATCATCTCGGTTCTTGTTATGACACCATTCTTTTACGCAGGTTTCGACACTATTCCTCAACAGGCAGAAGAAGCCGCTGAAGGTCTCGACTGGAACAAATTTGGGCGTGTTATCAGTCTAGCACTGCTAGCCTCCGGCGGTTTTTATATGGTCTGCATCTATTCCTTTGGCAGTATCATACCCTGGACTGATTTTGTAAAAAGTTCTGTTCCTGCTTTAGCTTGTTTGAAAACAATAAATATTTTTTTGTATATCGCAATGCTCTGCATTGCCACAATCGGGCCTATGGGTCCCATGAATTCTTTTTATGGTGCTACAAGCCGTATTATGCTTGCTATGGGACGTAAAGGCCAACTGCCCAGATCTTTTGCTGAAGTAGACCCTGTTTCAGGAACTCCCAAAACAGCTAATATTCTCTTAGCCGTTTTAACTGTTATCGGCCCATTTCTAGGAAAAAAGATGTTAGTACCACTGACTAATGTCTCAGCTCTGGCTTTTATTTTCGCCTGTACTATGGTCAGTTTCTCCTGTTACAAAATGCGCCTTACAGAACCTGATCTTCCCAGACCTTATAAAGTACCAGGCGGAAAATTTGGCATCTCACTGGCCTGTCTTGCAGGATCACTGATCGTACTTCTGATGATAGTTCCCGGAAGCCCCGCTACACTAAATGCCGTAGAATGGAGTATCGTTTTGGGATGGCTGGCTATAGGCCTGATTATCAAAACTTTGCACCGAAATAAAACCTCTGGATCTACAACAATTTCGATATCCATAGATGACACACAGATTCATAAATAACTTTAATTAAAAACCATATTCACAAAAAATAATCAAGGGGGTATTTATCATGAAAAAAATCGCTTTAGTTGGAGGTTATCTCATTGATGGCACCGGTAGAGAACCACTTGTAAACTCATTAGTCTTGGTCGAAGGCAAAAAAATAACCTATGCCGGACCTGCCAAGCAAATCTCTCCTGAATATGAACAGATCGATATTAATGGCAAAACTATCATGCCAGGACTTATTGATACGCACTTGCACTTTTCCGGCAACTTGACCGATGACGATACCGAGTGGGTTTTAGAAGATCGCGTTCAAAAAACGGTAGTAGCTGTACAACAGGCCCACGAATGTTTGGAAAATGGTTTGACTACAGTCGGAGAAATCTCTTATTCAGGCCTTGCAATCCGAAATATGGTAGAAAAAGGTATTATGCAGGGACCACGTGTCGTCGGTACAGGATTAGGCTTCTGCCGTACCTGCGGCCACGGAGATTCTCATAAACTTCCTATTTGGTATAATGAACAATCTCATCCATGGGCTGAACGTGTAGACGGCCCCTGGGAACTGCGTAAAGCTGTCCGCAAAAGACTGCGTGAAAATCCTGACGCTATCAAAATATGGTCTACCGGCGGCGGCATTTGGCGCTGGGATCAAAAATTAGACCAGCATTATACCTTTGAAGAAATCAAGGCTGTCGTTGACGAATGCAATATGGTCGGTATCCCAGTCTGGTCTCACGCCGAAGGTTACGGTGGCGCCCTTGATTCTGCAAAAGCCGGAGTTCATCTGATTATCCATGGACAGACCTTAAATGATGAATGTCTTGATATCATGGCTGAAAAAGGGATTTACTTCTGCCCAACAATCCAATTCCTTAACGAATGGTTCAAAACATACGCGCCGCCATACATCCCAGAGGTACACGATCAGTATTCCGGAGCAACTGTTGCAGAAAAAGAACTGAACCGTGTTTACGCCAATCTGCGTAAAGCAAAATCCAAAGGCATAGGGTTAACCATTGGCTCTGATAGCTTCTGTTCCAGCCTTACACCTTACGGGACCACTGCTATCGGCGAAATGTATTCTTTCGTAGAAAAAGCCGGCATTTCAGAAATGGATACTATCGTTGCAGCAACAAAAGTAGGTGCTGAAATGCTGAAGGTCGATAAAATAACCGGTACTTTAGAAGTAGATAAGTTTGCTGATATCCTTGTCCTAGATGGCAATCCTTTAGAAAATATACGCGCTGTTGCAGTTAACAATATGAAAATTATCATGAAAGAAGGTACAATCATAAAACAATAACCTTCTGCGGCTACTTGGGTAACATTATCATCCTCCTACATAAGTTTCTCAAGCAAACGGAAGGGAATTTCCCTTCCGTTTGCTGCTTTACAGTAAAAAAGTCTGCCGCATAAGCGACAGACTTTCATAAAAAAATATTTTCTTATACAGTGCCTTCTTCCAAAATTCCCAGCTTACGGCGCCAGTAACGTGAATAAACCGCCCCAGCAGGATTATTTGCTAAAACCCTGTCCTTAGTAATTATACTGGAAACCGGCACTTTGGATTCCATGGTAAAAAGCATATCGTGACCTACGCAAAGCCCTACGATAAAATTCAATTCTGTACCGCCTTCATTCAGCAGGCGGGCCTGCACTTTAGGATTGCACATAGCTTCACGCTGTCCGGGTTTGATTTTTTCCAGTTCCAGCAGATCTTTATCAACGGAACAGACTTTGCAGCATACCGATTGAACATCCAGCCCTTCATTCTTAAAATACTGAGCACAAAAATGAGCTTCATTGGCTAAACCGATGCAAAAGGCTATCCCGACTTTTTTTACACCCATCTCTTTAGCGAAAAATACGCTTTCTTCCAACCGTGTCATTTTCAAATAATTGCGGCTCTCTGTCGCAGACGACGCTCGCATCATTTTTTTATCTTCGTCGGTATAATACTCGCTGATTTCTTCATGAGTCAGACGAGTACAGTTCTGACCGCTGGTATAACATTTGTGATGAGGGCAAAAAGCACAGTTCATAAGTCATTCCTCCTATCATAGGCTGATGTTTATCTGTAAGTATTCGCCGCTCAAACAGCAAATCCTTTTTCTAATTTTAATATAGCAAGCAACAGCTCTGATTTCCTGCTCTGCAACACTCTTTTAACTGGAAATAAATCCTAATTTATGATATTATAGTTGTTGTATTTTTCAACATTTATCCTTACGTAAAATCTATTTTTATAAGCAGGTAAACATGCAGCAGAATTCTTTTTCTTATCCGGCCATGCTGGACTTAAAAAATAAAAAATGTGTCATTATCGGCGGTGGTAAAGTAGCCGTCCGTAAAGCGCTGCCATTGATCGAAGCAGGTGCGGACCTGACTGTAATCGCACCTGCGGCTGATCCGCAGCTGTTGACTTTAGCAAAGACCGGACTGCTGCAGCTGGAACTGCGCGCTTATGCAGACAACGATCTCATTGATGCTTTTGTAACGATTGCAGCAACCGACGATTTTCATATCAACAGAAAAATCGCTGCTGCTGCACCCTGTCTCTGTAATGTTGTTACAGAACCGTCATTAGGTAACTTCAGTGTGCCTTCAACCGTAAAAAACGGGGCTTTGACATTTACTCTGTCTACCGGAGGTATGCCCGCTTTGACGCGGGTACTGTCACAGGACCTTAGGGCATATTATGGCTCTGATTTTGTCGAATTCAACGAATTCTTACAACAGCTTCGACGAGAACTGAAAACAATAGCTACTACACCTGAAAAGCGTACTGCTTTCTGGCGTCAGACTTTAAACCAATCCGTCATCGGCCTGCTTCATGCAGGTAGGCTTGACCAAGCAAAGGAGATCATTACTGATGCAGCTAATCGTTTTAGGCTTGAATCACAAAACAGCCCCCGTTGAGATCCGTGAACGTTTCAATTTTTCACAGGATAGAACGGTTCGTGTGCTGCGCCGGCTGCGCAATAACGACAACCTCAACGAAGCAGTTTTACTTTCAACCTGCAACCGTACTGAACTTTATATGGTGCTGGAAGATCCTGCTGCCGGATTACATTTTATCCGTACTTTGCTGCGCCATCTGGCAGGCGAACAATATAAACCCGACTATTTCTATAATCTGACCGGCATTAATTGCGTCCGTCATCTGTTTAAAGTCGCTTCCAGCCTTGACTCACTCATCATCGGGGAAGGCCAGATCCTGAGCCAGATTAAAAATGCATATCATCTGTCCCGCAGCTGCGGTATGACAGACACTTTGTTCAACACCTTATTTAATCGTGCTATCGCCGTCGGCAAGCGTGTACGTACAGAAACAAAGATCGCCTACAGTTCTGTTTCTGTTTCTTCCGCCGCGGTAGATCTGGCTATCGACGTTGTCGGCGATCTGACTAAAGCCAATATTTTAGTATTGGGTGCCGGCAGAATGAGTGAACTGACCGCTCGCCATTTGATTGATAAAGGCGCTAAAACTATCTTTGTCAGTAACCGTAATCTGTCTCACGCTCAAGAACTGGCAGAAAAATTTAACGGTACTGCGATCCCGTATAACGAATTTATGCATCAGGCGATAACCTCTGATATCATTATCACTTCTACAGGAGCGCCTCACTATGTTATAACAGAACAGGGTGTACGCGATATTATTCCTAAACGCAGCGGCAAACCGCTTATTTTAGTTGATATTGCCGTTCCCCGTGACGTTGATCCTCTGGTTGGAGATATAGAAGGCGTTACCCTGTATAATATCGACGATCTGGAAGGAGTTGTCGATATGAATAAGAATTTCCGATCTTCTGAAGCCAAGGTGGCTGAAGCAATTATTGACGAAGAAATAACGGCACTGAAAGAACGGCTGCGCTATCTGACGATGCGGCCTGTAATGGTGCAGCTGCATGAAAAAATGAATTTTCTGCGGCAGAAGGTTTTAAAACGGGCATTTGCCAAACTGCCAAATCTTACTGATAAAGAACGCCGTATCATCGATATCATGACTCAGCGCCTGGAACACAAATTCCTGCGCGAACCAATGACAGCTATGAACAGTGCTGCCGGAACGGCAGATGAAGAACGTTACAGAGATATGATCTGCGAGTTATTTTTACTCAACGATTCGGGAGAGGACTATATAGGTGATGAAAACAAATTTGATTATTGGGACTAGACAGAGCCTGCTGGCTCTGTGGCAAAGCAATCATATTGCCGACCTTCTGCGCAGGCAATATCCAGAATGTACTGTAACTTTAAAAAAAATCATTACCAAGGGAGACCGTATCCTTGATGTGCCGCTGGCCAAAATCGGCGGCAAGGGACTTTTTACCAAGGAACTGGAAACTGCTCTTCTAGAAGGTGAGATCGATCTTGCCGTCCACAGTCTGAAAGATATGCCTACTGTTCTGCCGGAAGGCCTGTGCCTGACAGCGGTTACCAAGCGGGCTAATGCCGGCGACGCTTTTGTCAGCAATAAATATGCTTCTATCGAAACACTGCCGCAGGGAGCAGTTCTGGGTACTTCCAGTCTGCGCCGCAAAGCCCAGCTTTTGGCAGCACGCCCGGATCTGAAAATCGTAGATTTACGAGGCAACGTCGATACGCGTCTACGGAAGCTTGACGAAGGCCAAATGGATGCTATAATCCTTGCTGCGGCAGGACTGACTCGTCTCGGATATACCGATCGGATCAGAGAAATAATCCCCCATAATTTCTGCTTACCTGCAGTTGGACAAGGTGCTTTAGCAATCGAATGCCGCACCGATAATACAGAAGTAAGAGCTATGCTTAATTTTTTAAATGACCAGCCTACCAAACAGGCTACTGATGCCGAACGTGCTTTTTTAGGGCTCATTGAGGGCGGCTGCCAGGTCCCTATTGGTGTACATGCTGTCACTGAAGGAGATTCTGTATCTATTGAAGCAATCATCGCATCTCTGGACGGAAGCACTGTTTTACGCGATACGATCAGAGGCCAGGCTGTAAACGCTGCAGAACTTGGAAAAGAACTTGGCAATAAAATGTTAGATCAGGGCGGCCGTGCAATCCTCGCCGAGATCATGTAAGGAGAGAAATTAATGACAAAACAGGGAAAAGTTTACTTGATCGGTGCAGGCCCCGGTGATCCCGGTCTGCTTTCAATCAAAGCCATGGAATGCTTGCAAACAGCCGACGCTGTCGTTTACGACCGTTTGGCAGATCCGAGAATTTTAGCTTATGCTAAAGACGACGCAGAAATGGTCTATGTCGGTAAAGCTTCTGCCAACCATACAATGCGTCAGCCAGATATCAATAAACTGCTGGTAAAGCTGGCAGCCGAAGGTAAGACTGTTGCCCGCCTCAAAGGCGGTGATCCTTTTGTTTTCGGACGCGGCGGTGAAGAAGCTATTGAACTTTTAGAAGCCGGACTGCCATTTGAATTCGTTCCCGGCGTAACTTCTGCCATCGCAGTTGCCGAATACGCAGGCATTCCTGTCACCCATCGTCACGTAGCCACTTCCTTTGCAGTCATTACCGGCCACGAAGACCCTACCAAAGGCGAATCAACTATTAACTGGAGCGGTCTTGCTACCGCTGTTGATACTTTAGTTTTCCTGATGGGTGTCGAAAATCTTACTAATATTACAAAAAATCTCATCGCCAACGGGCGCAGCGCCGATACTCCGGCAGCAGTCATTCGCTGGGGCACCAAACCGGAACAGCGCACTCTGATCACTACTGTCGGTACTGCTGCTGCCGACGTTGCCGCGGCAAATCTGAAACCGCCGGCAATTTTTATCGTCGGTAATGTTGTCAAACTGCGCGAGCAGCTGCAGTGGTTCGATAACAAACCTCTCTTTGGCAAAACAATCGTAGTAACCAGAGCCCGCGCGCAGGCCAGTGCTTTGACCAGACAGCTGGAAGCCGCTGGTGCTCGTGTAATCGAGGCGCCGGCAATCAAAATCATACCCCCGGAAGATTATACCCCGCTGGATAAAGCAATCGAAAACATCAAAACCTACAAATGGCTGATCCTGACCAGTGCTAACGGCGTTACCGCTTTCTTCAATCGCCTTGATAATGCCGGATTAGATTCCCGTTCCCTGTCTGACATCAAAATAGCCGCTATCGGCAGTGAAACGGCGAAAGCTTTAAAAAACTATGGCATCTCCGCCGATTTAGTGCCCCCAGCCTTCAAGGCTGAAGAACTGGCCGAAACCCTGTCAGCAGAAGTGCAAGTTGGTGATAAAATCCTGCTGGCACGCGCTAAAATAGCCCGTGAAGTATTACCGGAAAGCCTGCGTGCTTTAGGAGCCAGCGTTGATGTTGTAACTGCCTATGAAACTGTTACCGCTCTGGATAACAAAGAAGAATTGCTGACTGCTCTGCAAAACGGAGAAGTTGATCTTGTTACTTTTACCAGTTCCTCAACTGTTACTAATCTTTTGGCATCCTTAGGCGATCAAAGAGAACTTATCAATAATATTCCAGCAGCGGCTATTGGCCCTGTTACCGCCGAAACCTGCCGCCAAAATAATCTTGAACCTGACATCATAGCTGAAACATTTACTATTGCAGGTTTGACAGACGCTATTCAAAGATATTATAAGGAGTGATCAGTATGGGCTTTCCTATTTACCGTCCCCGCCGCCTGCGCGCTACAGAAAACCTGCGCAGCATGATCCGAGAGACTGAACTTTCCGTTAAAGACCTCATTTATCCGTTATTCGTCGTCCCGGGCACCGGTGTAAAAAATGAAATTGAATCGCTGCCGGGCAATTACCATTGGTCCTTAGACCGTTTACCGGAAGTTTTACAGGAAATCAGCGAACTTGGAATTCCTGCCGTTATACTGTTTGGTATCCCCTCTTATAAAAATGCTGTCGGCAGTAGCGCCTGGGATGCAGAAGAACCTGTACAGCAGGCCTGCCGCCTGATCAAAAACACTTATCCCGAACTGGTGGTCGTCACCGATGCCTGCCTGTGTGAATATACAGAACATGGCCATTGCGGCGTTCTGGAAAACGGCTGTACTGTCAACAATGATGAAACGTTGCCGCTTTTAGCTAAAATCGCAGTTTCCCACGCTCAAGCTGGCGCTGATGTCATTGCGCCATCCAATATGATGGACGGTTATGTCAAAGTTATGCGTGAAGCCTTAGACGAAGCAGGTTTCAACAATGTGTCCCTGATGGCTTATTCAGCTAAATACGCTTCAGCCTATTATGGTCCTTTCCGCGCTGCAGCCGATTCCACTCCCTCTGCAGGCGACCGCAAAGGCTATCAGATGGATCCCGGCAACAGTGACGAAGCTCTGCGTGAAGTGGCTCTTGATATCGAGGAAGGCGCAGATATCGTTATGGTAAAACCCGCTTTGGCTTTTATGGATATCATCAGCCGTGTCAAAGAAACATTTAACCGCCCTTTATGCGTTTATAATGTCAGCGGTGAATACGCTATGGTCAAAGCAGCAGCAGCAAAAGGCTGGATCGATGAACAGCGTATCGTTATGGAAACGATGCTCGGTTTTAAACGTGCCGGCGCCAAAATGATCATCACCTATCATGCTCTCGACGTAGCCAAATGGCTGCTGGGCAAATAAGGAGGCCGCATATGGATCACAGCAAATCTCAGGCAGCTTTTACCGAAGCCAAACAATACATTCCCGGCGGCGTCAACAGCCCCGTTCGTTCCTTCCGCAGTGTTGGCGGTATTCCGCCTGTCATTGCCAAAGGCAGCGGCAGCAAACTCACCGACATCGACGGCAACGAATATATCGATTATGTACTTTCTTACGGTCCTTTACTTTTAGGGCATGCACACCCGCAGGTCACCGAAGCCATCCAAACTGCAGCCGCCAAAGGCTCATCCTATGGCGCGCCGACCCTGGCTGAAACAGAGCTTGCCAAACTTCTCTGCACACTTGTCCCTTCTATGGAAATGGTACGTATGGTCAACAGCGGAACAGAAGCTACCATGAGTGCTCTGCGTTTAGCACGCGCTTATACAGGACGTGAAAGCATAGTTAAATTTATAGGCTGTTATCATGGCCATCACGACAGCCTGCTGGTCAAAGCCGGCAGCGGCGCAGCTACTTTAGGCGTTCCTGACAGCCCCGGTGTTCCTAAAGGCGTTGCCGCCAATACCATCACTGTTCCTTTTAACGACCGGGCTGCCCTGGAAGCTGCTTTTGCTGCTAAAGGCAGCGATATTGCCGCCGTTATCATGGAGCCAACTCCCGGCAACATGGGACTGGTATTACCGCAGGACGGCTATCTGGAATTCATTCGCTCCATCACAAAAAAATATGGAACACTGCTTATCTGTGATGAAGTCATGTCTGGCTTCCGCAGCAGTGAAAAATCTTCTCAGGGCCTCTACGGCATTGATCCTGATATCACCTGTCTGGGCAAAGTTATCGGCGGCGGGCTGCCGGTAGCCGCTTACGGCGGTAAACGCCAGATCATGGAACAGGTTGCTCCTGTTGGCCCCATGTATCAGGCCGGCACTTTGAGCGGCAACCCTCTGGCTATGGCAGCCGGTATCGCCAACCTTACCTACATGCGCGGACACAATGTCTGCAGCCAGCTGGAAAGCATGACGGCCATCCTGACCGGAGGCCTTGCTAAAGCCGCTGCCAAGGCAGGAGTGCCTGTACAGGTGCACCGTCTTGGTTCTATGTTTACTGTTTTCTTTACTGATCAGGAAGTTTATGACTATGACAGCGCCTGCACAAGCGATTTAGATGCATTCCGCATTTATTTCCATAGTATGCTGGAACAGGGCATTTATCTTCCTCCATCTCAATTTGAGACCAATTTCTTATCTCTGGCCCATACGCCTGAAGATATCGAAAAAACATTGCAGGCAGCTGAAATAGCTTTTAGCGCAGTTGCTGCTGCGAAAAAATAAGGTGAAAAACAAAAACGTCATAACCTTGAGGTTATGACGTTTTTGTTTTGATTATTTTTGTTCTTGTTTTTGAACTTCTACCGGAGCAAAAATAAACTCCGTCAGCTTGCCCTCTTTATTAAAGCCATAAATCACACGTACCAGCTGCTGTTTACTGTAGCTTCCCAGATAAGTCAACCGGTCACCCTGATCAAAACGCTCATAAGCAACAAACTTCATTTCCTTCATTGTCCCTAAAGTATCTTTGACCTGCTTTTGCAAAGCAGCAAAAGCTTTTACATCCATTTTTTGCTTCAGTTCGGGGCTAAAACCCGCTGCAGCACCTGCATAACCACTGTCGTCCGCAACAGTCAATGCCGCTACAAACTTGTCAACTATTTTCTGCTGTTTATTTAAATCATTACCGTCTCCGGCAGCAAAACATACCGCGGCCATTGCCACTGTTAAAACTACAGTTACCAGCATTACTAATTTTTTCATATAAGTCATCCTCTCATCACTGCAGGTCTTTATCAAAAATTGCCTGCTTACTATATCTTAATTATAACCGATTCAATGTTATCGTCAATGTTTTTATCTTACTGAGCATTCAGCCATTGCTGGATAATAACGCTTTTCTGACCCGCAGTCCAGCTAAGGTCATCAACCGCCAGTTCTAAATCACCGATCATCATTTTCCGCCCGTCATCATGGGCATAATCACTGACACGCCACAAAAGCGGATAACCCTTAGAAGCCAGTAAATCCTTTGAATGTTCTGACAGCAAATAGTCCATAAAAGACTGTGCTTCTGCTAAATTTGCCCCTTGGAGAATAGCAGCACCGGTAATACAGTTTTTATTACCGTCTTTGACTAAAGTTGCGAATAGATCGCGATTTTGCCTTTCCAGCTGCAATGCTGTGGAAAGTGAAACTACCGCGATCGTTTTTCTGCCGCTGCGAACCGCTTCAATAGCCTCCCATTCACTGGCCGTATATAAAGGCAGCTGGCTGTTAAAAGAAGCCGCATACTCCATAGCTTTAGCTTCGCCGCGCAGCTGCCAGATAGAAGTTATCATGCCATAACTCCGACCGCCGTTTTTAAAATCAGCCAGCGCTGTTTCTTCCCAAAGCTCCGGTTTCAGCAATTCATCCCATGTCTCAGGAGCATAAAGCCCCAACTCGCGCAGTCGGTCACGATTAGTCAAAAATCCTATATAATCGACATAAAGACCTGTCCAGCGCCACTGATTCTCACGCATTTCAGCAGGTACTTTATAGGCCTCCCTCGGCCTGTAGCTGCGCAGCATTTTCTGCTCTCCTGCCAGATAATATTCTTCAGGCGTACCGCCAAGCCAGACATCGAAATTTCCCTCTCTCAGAAAATTAAGCCGTTCATCCAAATTCCCTGCCGGCAAATGTCTGACTTCAACTTTCACATTCTGCTGTTTGGCAAAATCTTCCGCTAAAATATCTGTCATTGTTTCATTCAGGCTGCTGCAGATCTTGATACTTTTCTGTTCTTCTTTGATGTTACTGCTACAACCGCTGCAGAGAAACACAATTGACAGCACTGTTACCAGAATTACTTTCATAGTTCGACCGCCTTTTATGGTAATAAATTAATTATACCACAAGGGTACGCATTACCGCGAAAAATCACTATCATTGATCAAAATTCCCATACAGCTGCTAATTTGAACTTAATTATTGACATCAGTGCTTTTTTTAAGTATAATTTATACGTTAGCTTAAGCTAACTGTTTGGGGTTGCCCGCTTCCAAACTTTTACACTTATCAACTTAACGCTCACTCGATACTGTGCTTAACAGCTCTCACGCACAGTTTTTTATTTTTCTCGAGTTAGCTTAAGCTAACTTTTTCAATACACTTCAAATCACATTAACAAATTACTTTACAAATACTCAAAATAGCCTCTGCTGTTATAGTTCAATGTGTTATAATTGATTATAGTTGATTTTTATTCGTCATTTTTATATTTCTACCGGCTGCAGCAGCAGTAGGTACATTTATCTGCGAGGTCTGCCATATGCCAGAACGTTTATTAAAATACTACCGCCCTTACCGGAAAACATTGTTTTTTGCTTTGCTCGGATCCGTTATCACATCCGCCCTTGATTTATGTTTTCCGCTCTTTATGCGCTATATACTGGGCGATGTACTGCCCGAAGGCAATCTTTTCCTCTTAGGGCAGGCTACGATCATCTTGCTTTTTTTATACCTACTTAATTTTATAATCAGTTATCAAGTCTCAAGACACGGCCGCCTAATGGGTGCAAAAATAGAACAGGATATGCGCAGTGACCTTTTTCAGCATGTCCAATCAATGTCTTTCCGTTATTTTGACAACATCCGTATCGGCCAGCTGATTTCCCGTATTGTCAGCGATATTGCCGAGATCCGTGAGCTTGTTTTTCTTGGTCCTAATTACCTGCTGGTCTGTACTATAACCATGCTTGGTACTCTGGGAATACTTATTTATCTTAACTGGCCTTTAGCGTTACTGGTCAATCTGCTGCTGTTAGGAAAAGCTTATGAATCAGTTGCTACCAATCATGCACTGAAACAATCAGGGCGTATGATCCGCGAACAGGTCGGTAATCTTACAGCACAGACAAATGAAAGTCTGAATGCCATACGCCTAGTTAAATCCTTCAACAATGAAGAATGGGAAGAAAAACGCCTTGATAAAAACGGACAAGCTCTTTTACAGGCACGTAAAACATCGTTCGACCTTTTATCACGCCTGAACAGCAACGCTGTATTGTTTTCCAATGTCACTAATCTTGTTATCATTGTCGTAGGCGGCGCCATGATCGCATATGGTAAAATGCAGATCAGCGATCTGGTCGCCTTTTTACTGTATGTATCAATCTTTATCCGCCCCATCCTGCGCCTGACCGCACTAGCAGAATCCTATCAGAAAGGTATGGCCGGTTACCAGCGCTTTTGCCAGCTGATGGATACCCCTTCTGAAAATACAGATCTGCCCGGCGCATTCGACTGTGGTACTTTAAAAGGCTCTATTTCCTTTAAAAATGTCAGCTTTGGCTACGATCCCGGCAAACCTGTTATTCAAAATTTTGATCTTAATATCGCTGCCGGTGAAGTTATCGCTTTTGTCGGCACTACAGGTGTTGGTAAAAGCACGATCTGCAACCTGCTGCCGCGTTTCTATGAACTGCAGCAGGGCGTTATCACCATTGACGGAATGGATATCCGCAATGTGACCTTAAAATCACTGCGCCGTAATATCGGCATAGTTCAGCAGGATATCTTCCTTTTCTCTGACTCTGTACGTGAAAATATCGCTTACGGCAACCCTCATGCCAGTATGGAAGAAATCATCACCGCTGCCAGATTGGCCGAAGCTGATGCTTTTATCAATCAGCTGCCGGATGGTTATGACAGCCAGCTTGGTGAACGCGGTGTTAAATTGTCCGGAGGCCAAAAACAGAGGATTGCCATTGCCCGTGTTTTTCTCAAAAATCCGCCCATCCTGATTTTAGACGAAGCGACTTCTTCCCTGGATAATGAAACGGAAAACCTTATCCAGGAATCACTGATGCAGCTGTCACGTAACCGCACTACCCTGATCGTAGCCCATCGCCTGGCAACGATCCGTCATGCCGACCGTATCGTTGTCCTCACCCCCAACGGTATCAGCGAACATGGTTCTCATGACGATCTGATGGCTTTGCAGGGAGAATATTACAAGCTTTATATGGCACAGTTCAGTAAAAGCCCGCTAAATTAAAAATAAAACCCTCGGATGAAAACATCCGAGGGTTTCTTTTTTCATATAAACAGCTTTTTAATTATTCGCGGTCAAAGATCATTACTTTTTCAAAATCAAGATATACCTTTTCTCCGTCGGCAAATTCTTTCAAGTCTGCCCCTTTGACGATAACGCGTACATCATGATCACCGACGGTAACACGGTAATCAACAGCATCACCTAAATAGAAGCGATGCGTCAATGTCCCTTCAAGCATACCACCGCCGCGGCTCATCGTAATATTCTCAGGACGTACAGCGATGGTAGCACTGCCGGAAACACCCGAAGTATTGGGGAAAGAAGCTGTAGTACCTTGCAGGTATACTCTGTCATCCGATACTTCACCCTGCATAAAATTGACCAACCCGATAAAATCAGCAACCATTTTGTTGGCAGGATTGGTATAAATTTCATGCGGAGCACCGATCTGCTGCACTACGCCTTTACTCATAACAACTACGCGGTCGCTCATTGCCATGGCTTCACCCTGATCATGGGTTACATAAACAACGGTAATACCAAGTGCTTTTTGAATCGACAGGATTTCAAAACGCATGCTTTCACGCAGTTTAGCATCCAGATTGGATAACGGTTCGTCTAACAGCAGCAAACCTGGCTGCGCAACCAAAGCACGAGCCAAAGCGACACGCTGCTGCTGACCGCCGGACAGCTGATGCGGATAACGGTGGCCATATTCGCCTAAATGCACGAGCTCCAGCATTTCATTTACTCTTTTCAAACGTTCCTCTTTGGGAACCTTTTGGATCTTCAGCGGATAAGCCACATTTTCAACAACCGTCATATGTGGCCAAACTGCATATGACTGGAATACCATACCGATATCGCGATTTTCCGGAGGAACAAATTTATTCTGCGACGAAGAACTGACGCAGTGGTCACCGATATAGATCTCGCCTTCTGTAGCTTTTTCAAAGCCTGCGATCATTCTCAGGGAAGTTGTTTTACCACAGCCGGAAGGACCGAGGATAGAAACGAATTCGCCGTCTTCAACCGTCAGGTTGAAATCATTAACAGCCGTTACAGGCCCGAAACGTTTAAATACATGTTCAATACGTACTTGTGCCAATTTATTCCACTCCTTCTTTAAATTCCCACATTGCCTTTGGTCAGTTTGTTAAGGATCAGGTTACCAACCAAAACGATAGTCAAAATGATTACTGATAATACAGAAGCATTTTGTGTATCTGCATAAGTTTGCAGCTCGTACAGCAAAACACCGATAGTTTTAGTTTCTGCACCGTACAGAAGGAGCGACATCGTCAGCTCGTAGAAAGACGGCATAAAGATCAGGAACCAACCGGCGATGATGGACGGAGCGATCAACGGCATAATAATATCTTTACAGGTTCTGATCCAGCTGGCACCTGAATTTAATGCTGCTTCTTCAAGAGAAACGTGCACCTGACTCAGGGAAGCCGCTATTGTCCGCACAGACATGGTCATATATTTGACCAGATAGCTGACGACCAGAATCCACATCGACGAATAAAGATTGAGACCGAAATTACCGGAGAAGGTGATAACCAGAGCCAGGGCGATAACGATGCTCGGAGTAGAGCCGCCGATAACGGTCAGCAGATCCGGGAAGCTGCGTCCTTTGACTTTTGTTTTAACGGCCAGATAAGCAATGAACACTGAAAGTATCGTACCAATAGTAGCGGCGATTACGCCATACACGACCGAATTCCAGATACTCTCCATATACTGACTGCTGGTAATAACAGGCTCCCATGCATCAAAGCCGATATTCGACCAGGTAACTCCGCGCGACATACTCTTTAAAAGTGATGTCAGCAATATAGAACCTAATGGTAAAATTACTGCAATAAACGCATATAGACCTACACCACAGAAAGCAGGCCATTTCCATTTGCCAAGCTCTACGATATTAGGACGGGTACTCTTACCGCTGATCGTTGTATAATCCTTGCGTCCCAGCATCCAGGTCATAAAGAACAGTAAGAAGTTGGCAAGGAACATCAAAGATGCTGCTAAAGCCGTGGCATCACGGATACCCTCATCATTACCCATGTAAATATAGGTGACGATACGGGTAGTCATAACCTCGATATTACCAGGCATACCAACAATGGCAGGAATACCGAAGCAGGAACCGGCAGCAATGAAAACCAACAGACCGCCTGCTAAAATACTTGGTGCCATCAAAGGCAAAGTAACATCGACCAGGGTACGCAGAGGGGAAGCTCCGGAAACACGTGCCGCTTCTTCGAGCGTCGGATCCATTTTTTCCATTGCCCGGGAAATGGTAATAAAAGCAAAAGGCGAATAAAACAGGGTCAATACCCAAGCCAGACCGCCCATAGTATAAATATCAAATGGAGATTGCTGCAGTTGCAGAATCCACTTAAAAATCGAATTCAAATAACCGACGCTGGGATTTAAAAGCTGTACCCAGGCAATCGCGCCAACATAAGGAGGGATCATATAGCTGGCAACCAGTAAAGTCCTGTATGTTTTTTTACCGGGCATATCGGTGCGGCCAACAAGCCAGGCCAGCGGGAACGTAATAATAACACTGGCTACCATAACTAAAAGCGATAGCTGCACAGTATTGGACAAAGCACGCCAGTTAACATCCTGACTGTAAACATCAGCATAATTGCCGAAATTGATGGCTCCATTAACCATAATACTGTCATAAAGCAGTATTCCCATCGGGAAAACCACAAAATATAATAATAAAATAACGGAAACAGCAATAACTATGAATTTACTATTAAATCTAGGTAAAGACCCCACTATGGCTCCTTTCCCCGGCTTTGAGACCGGTGAAAAATCATTTACAGGATTTTCCTGCAAAGAAATTGGAAAACAGGGATCGTCAAAAACGACCCCTGATCCCTTAAAAATTGTTACTCAACAAATTTTAATAAGAACTATTCCATAACTCTTACGCGGAAAGCCTCTTTGATTTGAGCATTTTCTTTGGAAAGTTTTTCCCAGTTTACTTTAATAGCTTTATCAGAGAAAGTTTTCAGAGCAGGAGCGCCTTTAGGCGGCTCTACGTCACCGCGTACAGAGTGCATCCAGCCTTGAACAACTGCCTGCTGACCATCTTTAGACAACCACCAGTCAACCAGAGCTTTAGCACCTTCGGGGTTTTTGGTTGCTTTAAAAATAGCGATCGGAGACGGGATGATGATAACGCCGTCTTCAGGATAGGAAACTTTCAAAGGCTCATTTTTAGTATTAGCCAATTTGAGGACGTTTTCTTCCAAAATCATTGCAGCAGCATATTCGCCGGTCAGCAATTTGTTCTGAATAGCAGAGTTGCCTTCTTCAACGCGAATATCATTAGCTTTCAATTGGTCGAAATATTCCCAGCCATATTTATCGGCCAAAGCGCCAACCGCTACATAAGCAGTACCGGAAAGCATTGGGTTCGGCATAGCGATTTTGCCTTTCCATTTCGGATCGGTCAGATCTTTCCAGGATTTCGGAGCATCTTCGGGTTTCAGTTTATCAGAGTTATAAGCAATGATCATGTTGCAGACACGAACAGAGGACCAAGCACCGTTCTTGTCTTTATCAGTGATGACATCTTTCAGGTTCGGGGAAACATAATCAAGCAGCAAACCTTGATCCTGCAAAGTCAGGTAATAGGAAGGATCAGCAACCATCAGAACGTCAGTACCGATTTTGTTGGCTTTGATCTCGCCGGTAATTTTAGTGATTACTTTTTCAGTACCGCCCTGAAACCAGGTAACTTTCATATCAGGGAATGCTTTAGCTACATTAGGTTTACACATTTTATCGATGATATCAGGATAAATAGAGGTATAAACCATAACGTCGCCTTTAGGACCGCCTTTAGAATCTGCAGCTTTCTTATCGTCGCTGCCGCCGCAGCCGGCAACTGCTACTGATAATGCCAGAACTGCTGCTGCAGTGCACAACCATTTTGCTTTTTTCATTAAACATCCACTCCTTTGTGTTGTCATACTACCCTTAAAGTTCGCCCGGCTTTGTAAAATTCCTGCTTACATTAGAAAAAAAGTTTTACAAAAAATTAAAATTTATGTCACATTTACGCCTTATTTAAAAAACATTCCATTGTCAATCGACAATATGACACTTTTGGCCCTATGGGATTTTTTGTGTCCCGCGATTATACGGCTGCTAAAAAATTTAATTCCCACGCCGGCACATACGGATGTTTACGCAGATAAACCTTATATTCAGGCACTAACTGCCACATAAACAATGGCAGCAGGAAAATATCCGCATCGTGATGATAAGCGGCAATAAATAATTTAGGTTTATTACGTTTTATCTGCTCCTTTCCCCCTTTCAAAGCCTCCATCTCAGCGCCTTCCACATCCATTTTGATGTAAGTTACACGCTCATCTTCAAGCAGTGTATCAATATCGACAGCCTGCACTATGTGACGCTGGCCTGTCAGTAACGTTGACTGACGGCCGCCGCTGTCAGAAAAAGACAGTTCTGCCGTTTCTTTCCAAATGGCTCTTTCAAAAATTTTGATATCAGACAAACCACTTGCCTCTACATAAGCAGATAATTTTTTATAATTACGCCTATCCGGCTCTGCCGCAAAAATCCGATTATATTTATTATTAGTCAGCTGTAAAAATTCCCTGATCGTATCACCATTATAGGCACCTAGATCAGCATACGTTTCTTCTTCGCTCCAACTGAAAATACTCTGCAGGTCTTTTAGCCGCTCCGTCTCACTTTGCCATAAATAATGCAGTTTACCGCTCAGCTTATAATTCAGTGATGCTGCAAACACGTCTCGGGACCAATCATCAGCCAAATTGTCATATACCTGCTGCAATTCCTGTTGATGCTGCTGCAGCCAGTCAACCGAAACTGTTTCATCTCCGGGAAACAGCGGCAAATGCGGCGCTACTGTTTCATGCATTGTGCTCAGCTCCTGAAAGTGGTTTAAAACTGCAGGCGACTCTGAGGCAAAGGCAATAACAATCAGAAAATCACCCAGCCGATCTTTAACTGCGGTATAAGTCTCGACCATATGACCACGAAAAACCTGCCCGCGAACAAATTCATCACTGGCAAAAATACCGGCGACCTTTATTTGCAGTCTGTCACACAAGTCAATAATCTGGTCGGCACCGTTACCCATTCCATATAAAACAACAGGCTTGTCAGTCAGCTGCAAAATCTGCCAAACGTCCTGTTTTTCCTTAATAAAATCCAACATTTACGCCGCTCCCTTCTCTACAACTTTATTGTACACGAAACTTTACCTGCCGTCATACTTTTATTGCGTTAACTTTTACCATTCTTATGGTTGACATACCACCATCAAGTTTTATATACTATTATCGTAAACTTAATTTTAGTTTATAGTTAACCATAATTAAGGTGATCTTTATGTCTACTTTTAAAATTCGTGAAATCAGTGAAATTGCCTTATTGGCAGCATTTATCGCCGTCAGCGGGGCTTTTAAGCTTCCCAGCTTTATTCCAGGAAGTGAATTTCAACTCTCCGCTCCTATTGCTGTAGCGATCTGCGGTGTTTTTGGCATCAAAAAATATCTGCTTGCAGGTATTCTGGCCTCTGCCGGCGGTTTACTCCTGGGTACGCAAACTATTTTCAACGTCCTTATTGCAATGCCTTTTCGAATAGTCGTTGCCTTATTATATGCAGTTTTAGGAAAAACCAAAATCTTCTACCTGTTATCAGGACCTGTCGCTTCCTCCGCAGCACGTCTTGCACTCAGTCTTTTTATTGGTAAGGCAGTCTACCCTCTGTTGGCAGCAGCTCTTCCTGGAATGATTTTCACAGCATTAACATCCGGGTTATTTGCTTCTGTTTTAGAGAAAACATTAAACCTGACCAAACGTGTTTACGAACGTTCTTGACCGCTACTTTTTCTATGCCTGAAGTCAAAACTTCAGGCATTTTTTATCCTGCTCTAACTATACTTGCCCAGACCTTTTTATAATGTTAAAATAGTACTGATAATATTTGCCGGAATATTCTTACTGCTCACTAATTTTCACCGGCTGTGTTTTTATTACACGATCAATCAAACGGCACTATTGCCAACGGAGGACTTGTTATGATTTTGCAAGAATCTGGAGAAAACTATTTGGAAACCATTCTGATGCTGCAGCAGCAAAACGGCAGTGTTCGTTCTATCGACATTGCAACGCATATGAATTTTACCAAAGCCAGCGTCAGCAGGGCTATGAGTATTTTAAAACGCGAAAATTACATTCTGATGGAAGCGGACGGCAACATCATTCTGACTGAAACAGGGCTCGCTAAAGCAAACGCTGTTTTGGAAAGACATCTGCTGTTGACGCGCTTTTTACGCGAAAATCTTGGCGTATCCGAAGAAACAGCTGAAAAAGATGCCTGCCGGATCGAACATGTTATCAGCCCCGAAACCTTTACCGGGATAAAAAAACTGATCAAAAACTCTTAACAATTCAAAGGAGCTGTTTTAACAATGATGAAAAAATTACTTCTTTTGCTTACTGTTGCCATCGCAATGCTGACATTGCCGCTGGCCGCTCATGCAGACAAAACGAAATGGACGAATCCCAATTACGATTTTAATAAACTTCACCGCATCAATTTGGTTTCCATAAGTGTAGTCGATCCTGTCGGCAGCAATTTTACTGTTGACGATATGGCGACCGAAAAAATAATAAGTGCTTTACAAAAAGCTTTAACTAAAAAAGATTATGTTTTTGATACAAGCATCGAATCAAATCTTTCAATTACCAAAGAAGATGCTTCCCAAATGACCAAAGATGCTTTAAGCGGCACTTATACAGATATATCGACCAAAATAGCGCCTGCTCCAACTGCTGATCTGAAAATAATCGCCCATAAATTTGGTTACAACAGACGGGTCATCCCCGCTCACGAAGAACCGCGTACCAGATATTACAAAGAAAAGGTCAAAGACAATAAAGGAAACTGGATCGAACGGGACGCAGAACGAACTGTTTATGAATATGTTCCGGCCAGCACTGTATATGACGGCTACGTTGATGTAGCTTTTCATCTTTTTGACCCTGCTACAGGAAAAATAATTTTCAGTCTGCGCGATACACGCAGCCGTACAGCAGACAGTGATACAACAAATATGTGGCAGCGCATGGCCAATGCTTTCGTTCAGGATCTTGATAAAGCTGCAAAAAAATAACTCTGCAAATTTCTAAACACCCTTTAAATAATTAAAGGGTGTTTATTCTTGTATACCTCTGTATCTTAATGATATTTTTTCCTAATTTGCTTGACACTCTATTCAAAGATGTTATAATTTAGTATATCAAACTGAATACGGTAATGCAGGTTCCGTCAGGAATAACAGAGAAGACCGGTTAAAAGCCGGCGCGGTCCCGCCGCTGTAAGATGGAGCAACGCCTATAGAACCACTGGAATATTCCGGGAAGGAAGGCCGAGCCATGAAGTCAAGCCAGAAGAACTACCTGCATCGCGATCTTAGTGACCTGCGAAGGACGGGGAAAGATCATGGTCTAACCATGTTTTATCACCATCCCTAATATTTATGGATGGTTTTTTTATTACCTATTCAGAAAATAATCAGAGGAAAGAGGAATAATTTATGAAAAAACTGCTTTCAATGTTAGTTATGGCTTCAATGATGGTTTTTGCACTGGGAACTATGGGCGCTTCTGCCGCTGCTAAAGCACCGAAAAACGACAAGGCTGTCGTAGTAGTCAGCTTCGGTTCGACCTTCGACGACACCCGTACGAAAGATATCGGCGGTATCGAAGAAGCTGTTGCCAAAGCTTTCCCGAACCGTGATTTTAAACGTGCTTTTACTTCCTACATCATCATGGAACGATTGGAAAAAAATAAAGGCATCAAAGTCAACGATTTGCCTGCAACCTTAAAAGAACTGAAAAAAGCCGGTTATAAAGACATTCTCGTACAACCGACTCATTTGCTGCACGGCGAAGAATATGAGCATAAAGTCCTGACCACCGTTGATAAATTCAAAGGTGATTTTGACCGCATCGTTGTCAGCGATCCTCTGATGGTAGGTAAAAACGATTTCGCTATCGCTGCTTCCGCTGTTGCGACTCAATTCCCGACTCTTGGCAAAGGTGAAGGCGTTGTCTTGATGGGTCACGGTTCTCCCCGTGATAACAACCAATCCTTTGGCAACACCTACAAAATGCTGCAGGAAACCTTTGATAAAATGGGTTTACCGGTAGTAGTTGGCACTGTTGAAGAAGTGGATACTCCTAACGTGGACGAAGTTCTGGAACAAATCAAAGCACGCGGTTACAAAACTGTGCATATGTTCCCCCTGATGATCGTTGCAGGCGACCATGCCAACAACGATATGTACGGAGATGAAGAAGATTCCTGGAAATCCATGATCGAAAAAATGGGCGTTAAAACTGTAGGTCACCTGCAGGGTATCGGCCGCAATGCCGCAGTACAGGCTATTTATGTACAGCATGCAGTTGCTGCTGAAGCCGGTGTTCAAAGATAAATAATTACTGTTAGTCCAAAGGACGTTCTTCTAAGGAAGAACGTCCTTTTATGTTCTGGAAATCAGTACAAAAATATTACAGCGTTTTTATTTCAATAAAATTTTCTGTAAATTTGTTACCCTTTGTTGCTGCTGCTCTTGCTTTATGAGATATTAGAATGCTATACTTTAGTCATTGAAAGACATTATATATGAAGAAAGGGTGTTGCACCAATGGGTTTAGTAATCTCTGCTCTTGTTACTTTTTGGGTCGGCTTTCTGATCTACAAAAAGTACAAACCTCAACCGGTCTTATTCTTAGGCGGTATGATCTTAATGTATATTGCCGCCATTTTCGGTTACGGTACTATCTTACCGGCCAAAGCCGCTACAGGCTCTACTTTCTTTGATGCTTTTGAATTTATTCGCGCTACCATGAGTTCTAATGCTGGCAAGCTCGGTATGAACATTATGGCAGTTGGCGCTTTTGCCCGCTATATGGACAAAATCGGAGCTTCCCGTTCTTTAGTTCGTCTGACTATCCGTCCTTTACTGGCTTTAAAATCACCTTATATCGTTTTATCCGGCACCTGGGTTGTCGGTATGCTGATCGGTCTGTGCATCAACAGTGCATCTGGTCTGGCCATGCTGCTGATGGTCACCATGTTCCCGATCCTGATCGGACTTGGTGTCAGCCGTCTGTCTGCTACGGCTGCTGTTGCTACTACGCTCTGCTTCGACTGGAGCCCCAGTGATACCGGTACCATCCTTTCTGCTGAAACCGCCGGCTTGAACCCGGTAGTTTACTGGACTGACTACCAGGTACCGATCGTTTTGGTTGCCTTCGTTGTTGTCGGCACACTGCACTATTTCACTCAAAAATATATGGATAAACGCGACGGACATGTCGTCCAGCCGATGGAAGTTGAAAAACCGGCTGAAGATGATCCGGCTGACAGCGCGCCGCTCTGGTATGCGGTCCTGCCGGTTATTCCGCTGGCTTTGATCCTCTCCTTCAGCCCGCTGTGGATCACCTCAATCAAAATGAACATCGTTATGGCTATGTTCATTGGACTTTTTATTGGCGCCTGCTGCGAATACATGCGCTGGCATGACGGCAAAAAAGTTCTCGGCGACATCCAGACCTTCTTTGACGGTTTAGGAATGCAGATGGCTAACGTTATCACCTTGATCGTAGCTGGTCAGACTTTTGCTCAGGGCCTTCTGTCCATGGGTACTATCAATGCGCTGATCTCCGGCAGTCAGGGCTTTGGCTTTGGCCCGATGGCTATGATGCTCGTTATGGTCGCTATCATCACCTTCTCCGCTATCGTTATGGGCAGCGGCAACGCTCCGTTCTTTGCCTTTGCGGCTCTGACACCTGCTGTTGCAGCCCATACAGGACTGCATCCGGTACTGATGCTCCTGCCGATGCATTTTGCGGCTTCTATTGCCCGTAACTGTTCGCCGATCACAGCAGTTATCGTTGTATCCTCCGGCATGGGCGGCGTTTCTCCGTTCGACCTGGTAAAACGTACCGCTATACCAATGGCCGGCGCAATGCTTGTTAATATCGGTATGACCTTCTTCTACTACTACAGAGGGTAATTGAAATTTTGATAAAACAGAATAGCTGCCTGCGGGCGGCTATTCTTATTTTAGAAAGGATGTGTAAATCATGTTCATCTGCGACTGTCACTGCGACACACTTACCGAGCTTTACAAAAAAGGCACTTCCCTGTATGACAACGATCAGCACTTCGACATTAAACGTCAGATAGAGCTGGGCGGCGGTCTGCAGTTTTGCGCTATTTTTGTCCCGACCCACGAATTCCGTTACTACGGCGGACTGCGTTATACGCTTTCCCTCCTCGACAAATATAAGCAGGAGCTTAAAGCACTGCAGGAGAAAGGCATCGACGTGCTTCCCGTTTTAACTAAAGCCGATGCTGCCGACGTGCTCAACCACAAAGCAGCAACTCTGCTGGCTATCGAAGAAGGCGGCGCTATCGACGGCAGTCTGGAAGCTCTGCGCATACTCTATGAGCTTGGCGTGCGCGCTATGACGCTGACCTGGAGTAACCGTAACGATATTGCCGACGGCGTCAACGAAGAATGCAGCGGCGGCGGTCTGACCACCTTTGGCCGTCAGGTAGTTGCAGAAATGAACCGTCTGGGCATGCTGGTAGATGTTTCCCATATTGCTACAGCGGGCTTCTGGGATGTTATCGAAACTTCTACCAAACCGATCATTGCTACCCATTCCAATGCCAAAACACTTTGCAGTCATCCCCGTAATCTCAATGACGACCAGATCAAAGCCATCAATGCCAATGACGGTCTGATCGGTATCACCTTTGCCGGACAGTTCCTGGAAGAAGATTATAACAATGCCTGCATCGACAGTGTGTACCGCCATATCGATTATATGCTGAACCTTTTGGGCAATGACGACCACGTCGGTTTCGGCAGCGACTTCGACGGTATCAGTCACCCGCCTTATAATATCCACGGCGTACAGGATTACAAACCGCTGATCGAATACCTGCAAAGCAAAAACTACAGCGACAGTACCATTGAAAAAATCACCCACAAAAACGTGTTGAACCTGCTCGGCAAAGTATTATAAATAATGATAGCAAACTAAAATGAACCGCTATGACCTTGATATGCCACAAGTAAGCCCCATAAAGAAAAGACCCATCTTTTGATGGGTCTTTTCTTTATGGTAATTTCAATATCGCAAAAAGTCTAACACAGATCAATAATGTACACAAATACCTCTGTATTTATTACTTACATCTATAGGCGATAATGGTAACTTTACCTTTTCCGGGATACTTTTTTATTTCATATTTTCTGGGGAATGCTTCTATTAGCTTCGGCAATTTAATAAACCCGAAAGTTCGCACATCAAAATCCGGTTTTACTCTTTTTATAAATTGTCCGGCTGAACTAACATTTACATAGCCTTCATCATCCTGGTACTTGTCAGATGCTATTTTTAATAAATTATGTATTACACTTATATCTTCTTTCGTAGAATCGACTGTAGCAGTTTCCAAGCATTCCTCTTCTATCTCTATTGCTTTTTCACTGCTTTCAGTTTTAGACTTTGCTGCTTTTATATTTTCGCCAAGGTTCTCCAGAAAAATAAATTCATCACAACTGTTTCTAAAAGCTTCCGGTGTTTTCTTTTCACCAACACCCATAACATATACTCCGGATTCATGCAAATTTATTGCCAAGGGAGTATAATCACTGTCGCTGGCAACGATAACAAATGCATCATAAATCCCTTTATGCAGCAAATTCATTGTATCGATTACCAACGCCATATCAGTTGTATTTTTACCAGAAACATAGTCAAACTGCTGCTCCGCTTTTATCGCTAAACGTTTCAGCTCATTTTCCCAGTTTTTTAATGTATCTTTTCTCCAATTACCATACGCTCTTTTTACAACGATACGGCCATGTGTAGATATTTCCTGTATAACATCCTCCAACTTTGCCAACTGAGTGTTATCTGCATCAATTAAAAGCGCGATTCTTTGCAAATTCTCCATAAACCCCTCCTTAACATTCTCAATATTCTTATAAGTAAATAACCATAAATCAGCTACTTATTCCCACTCGATAGTGGCGTTCGGTTTGGGCGACAGGTCATAGCAGACGCGGTTGACGTTTTTAACTTCAGCCAAGATCCTGTTGGTGATTTTGTGCAGGATCGGCCAGTCCAGTTCTTCGATAGTTGCAGTCATAGCGTCAACGGTATTGATCGCACGGATGATCACCGGATACTCGAAGGTTCTGGCGTTATCGCGTACACCGACGGATTTAAAATCGGGTACAACGGTAAAATACTGCCATACTTTTTTATCTAATCCGGCATTGGCGAATTCTTCACGCAAAATAGCGTCAGCTTCACGCACTGCTTCCAGACGCTCTTTAGTTATAGCGCCCAGGCATCTTACGCCAAGTCCCGGTCCGGGGAACGGCTGACGGTAAACCATACTGTGCGGCAAGCCCAGTTCGATACCGCAGGCACGCACTTCGTCTTTAAACAGCTGATACAACGGTTCAACCAGCTTGAACTGCAGATCTTCAGGCAGTCCGCCGACATTATGATGGCTTTTAACGCTCTTGGCTGTTTTAGTGCCGGATTCTACTACGTCAGGATAAATAGTACCCTGTCCCAGGAATTCGATACCATCCAGTTTACGTGCTTCTTCTTCAAAAACACGGATAAATTCGGCGCCGATGATTTTTCTTTTCGCTTCCGGATCAGCTACGCCAGCCAGTTTAGAGAGGAAACGTTCGCTGGCATCAACATAGACAAGATTAGCTTTCAGTTCGTCTCTGAAGACTCTGACGACGCTTTCAGACTCATCTTTACGCATCAGGCCATGGTTGACATGCACGCAGGTCAGCTGTGAGCCGATAGCTTTGATCAAAAGCGCTGCTACAACAGAAGAATCGACACCGCCGGACAAAGCCAGCAGAACTTTTTTATCGCCGACCTGTTTTTTGATCAGTTCGATCTGATCATTGATGAAATTTTTCATATTCCAGTTGGCTGTGGCATGACACTCATCAAAAACAAATTTTTTGAGCACTTCCAGCATAGCTGTATGTTCCGGCCAGGCAAGCAGATTTTCTACTTTAGCCAAAGTATGGCCGACAGACATTACCGGCACGCCAAACTGATAAACGGCTGCTTCCACGTCGATCGGCAGACCGTCGATAATATTGTTTTCTCCCCCGTTGATGATGATACCTTTAACATTAGGCAGAACTTTCAGTTCTGCTGCTGTGATATCATGGGGTTTGATCTCGCTGTAAACACCCAGTTCCCTTACGGCACGAGCCACCATTGTGTTTTCGTGGCTGCCCAAATCTAAAATTACGATCATATCCTGCTGCATATCCATTCTCCTATCTGCAATAAAATTTTACACCAGCTTAGATATATTAATTGTAACATATTTAACGCCTGCTTCTCCACTAAATTATTGCAGAAAACTTAACTAAATTCATCTTGTGTCTGCATAAAATAAAACCGTACTGTTTTGGATCACAGGTACGGTTTTATTTGTTATCTAATATTTCATACCCTCATTACCATTCTCTGGGTATTTCATTAAAATGTCCGGCGATAAACATAGTCGTCGTAATAGCAGCCAGTAGATTATTCTGTTCGTCTGTCATTTCCGCCATAATGACCATAGTTGTCTGCCCATGGTGTTTGACCTGGCTTTTAACGATCGCCGTCCCCGTACCTGGCAGATTGCTGATAAAATTGATATTGAAGCTCAATGTCTGCACAACCTCGCCGACACTGGCTCCGGTAATGCCCATAACTGCATCGGCTAATGCCGCCAAAGCACCACCGTGCACACCCAGCCAGTGATTGGTATGAATGTCAAAATCTATCGGCATCTTTACCGTCGCACCGCCACAGTGGATCTCATCGATCTCTATCTTCAGCAAATTCATAAACGCGCTGCTGCTCCAGATCTGTTTGATATGGGCAGCTACATCTGTTACTGTGTTCATTCAATCACCTCTTACTTATATATACATATTAACCAGCATCATATACAACGGTACGACAACAATACCTAAAAGCACCGTTAAAAAGCTTAAAGTCGCCGCATAAGCAGAATCCGCGCCATAAGTTTTAGCTACGATCGCCATCTGTGTCATCGCCGGCATGGTCGCCTGCATAGTAAAAACCTGTGCTGACAGCGTCGTTACAGGCAGAAACGGTATCAGAACCAAAACGCATACTGGACAAACCAGAAAACGTCCGGCAACGCCTAGCAGCAGATCTTTATCGAAACCGATTTCTCCCAACGGGATCTTGCTCATCTCGATGCCAATAAAAACCAACGATAAAGGCGTCGTCAAATTACCTATATATTGGAAGCTGTTCATCAAAAAAGACGGCAGCCTGCAGTCCAGCAAGACTAAAATGATACCGACAATGAAGCCGGCCAGTGGCGGAGAAAAAATTTTCTTCAGTGCTGCCGGAGAAAAAAACGCTGGTTTATTCTTTGTATCACTCAGGGTATCCTGCACAATATTATGTACACCAAGTGTCCAGAAAAAGGTTGTATTGACCATATAATAAAGCATTACTGCCGGGATACTTTTTTCACCAAACAGAGCCAGGTTGACCGGCAGACCAATAAACATGGTATTAGCAATAAAAAAATTAGTACAGAAAATGCCGCGCCGTTCTTTTTTGATTTTAAAAACGTGAGCAGCTATTTTACCGACACCAAAAGCCAGCAGCATGGAACAGATCGGCAGCAGCAGATCAGGCGCCATGGCGACCAGTTTATTATGATCAAAATTTTTACTGATACTGACGATCATATAAAGAGGCAATGACACAGCAGTTACCAGCCTAGCGATCAATGCGCTGCTGTACTCGTCAAACCAGCCGCGTCTGCTTAACACAAAACCGATACCAATAATAAAAACTATACTGAAAATACCTTCCAGTGCTTTCAAAACAAATTCCATACCGCACCTCTTTTCTGGTTGTAACAGCAAAATAAGGCCCTTTTAGCGGGCCTTATTTTGCTTGATGGAGGAATGGCATAATCACACCTTCTATGCCGGAAGCAGTAAACATCTATCTAATCTTTCCCCTGCGACCTGTCCTAAATAATCGCAACGGGGAATTCCTTGTTTTCAACTAAATATAACGCAGCTGTAACAGACAGCAGATCGGCACTGCCGCCGGGACTGATCCGTTCATTCCTGAAAAGTTCTTCACTTTCTGCCAGCAGCCGGCGTCCAGAATCAGTAAAAATACTTCCCTGCGCCAAAATATCTCTGGCACGCTGCTGTACAAACGGCAGCTTCGCATAACCGCCGCGCCAGATGACATTAGAATCCTGCACAACCGTCATTAAATGAACCAAAGCATGAACCAAAGCATCGTTCAGTCCAGCGCCTTTGGCAAACGCTTCCTTTAAGCCGGGCAACCCGTTCTGTCGTACACTGGGAAATCCTGCTTCCACTTCGCCGCGGATACCCGTGATACCATAAGCCTGATATAATCTTTCTCCTGCCGTCAAAGGCCGGTCTGCCTGCAGTCCAGCCAGCTCATTCTCTGTCAGCCCCTGCGTCATTTCTGCCACGATAGAGCACAGTGCTTTACTGTCCAGACCTTTATTCATGGCAGCCCCTGCGGCAGCAGCCAATAGCCCACCGGCAAATAAAATGCCTCTTTGGGTATTGACTCCTTTCGTCACGCGCAGCAGCTCCTGCTCCGCACTGACGCCGTAACGTCTTACCTTTCCAAATAACTCCTGATAATTTCCATTATGCTTCATCCCTAAAATCTGTAAATCACTGAAAGCTTTTGCCAAAACCGCAGAACCGGCAGCAAAAGTCAAAATACTCATATCTGTATGAGCACCGCTGCCATGACGGGTGACTAAGCCTGGTTTGGGATGGACGCAAACCTCCATAAAAACCACCTGCGTCAAAAACATACTCATTTGCCGTAAAGTTTCAGATTTAGCAGAAAGCTGGCGGGCTGATATCTCGACTACTATTTCTTTAAACGTATCTTGCTCATTTAATTTTTTAGCTTGGGGATCATACATCGCTGCACCTGCTTTCTGCCGGGATCATTACTTAACCAAAAATAGCTTTTGTTGCAAAATACAGAATTGACGGAAATACCAGACAGCCGGAACCGGTATAGAATGTAGCTGTCATTGCCGCATACGGAACCAGTTTGGGATCGACTGCTGCCATCCCGGCAGCCGTACCGGAAGTAGTACCCATCAAACCGCCATAGATCATGGCGGACTGAGGATTATCAAGTCCGACAAATTTAGCAACAAATGGAGTCAGAATCATAACCAGAACAGATTTAACAACGCCGGCGGCGATGCTGATGGCTATAACCTCAGAAGACGCGCCCAGTGAAGCCCCTGTTACAGGTCCTACAACAAAGGTTGCCACACCGGCGCCGATGGTTACCAGACTTACAGAATCAGTATAGCCCATGGCATAAGCCACACCCACACCTGCTACCCAGGAAGTCAATAAGCCAAAAATAAGCGAAAGTACACCTACAAGACCAACTTTTTTGATTTCACGCAGGTCAGCGCCAAAAGCAGTGGAAACGATGGCAAAATCACGGAACATAGCTCCGCCCATAACACCAACGCCGGCAAACATCGGAATGCTCGCCAAACCTTTATGACCGCCGCCGACTACACCGCCGATATATGCCAGAATCAGACCGAAGAAGATCGCAATTGCGGAGCCATGGATACGTCCCTTGGTCAAACCGCCGATTTTATAGGCAATCCAGGTAGTGATACCGATGATAATAAAAGCCGCAACTAATCCGTTTTTAGTAATAAGTTTAATGAACATTGCTGCGAAATCCATATAAAACGCCTCCCATTCTTTTTATGACTATGCACCAAATTTTCTTAAAATAGGAATAAAGACAAAGCCGAGGGCTACGCCCAGTACTCCGCCCAATACAGCGATCGTTCCGCCGGATAAAGCGGCGACAACGTCCTGAATGGAACTCATAGCCACAACGATGGGAATATACATGGCGCTCCAGAAAGCAATACCTTCCTGCCCTTTTTTATCAAGCCAGCCTGCATCTATACCTTTATTGGTAAGAATAATCAGCAGCAGCATAGCAAAACCAACCCCGCCGACATTAGCCTTGACACCCAGAAGCGCGCCTAAAATATCGCCAATGTAATTACCTGTTAAAAAACAAAATGCTAATAACGCAACACCATAAATAATCATGAGATTACACCACCTTAGTACAATTTTTTATTATCGCTCCCCACTCAAGGGGAGCGAAACAACTAAAGGCAACGGTAAAAATTTACTTATTCAACTACGGCAATAACCTGACCGGCACTTACGCGGTCGCCGGGCTGCACTTTATATTCTTTGACTACTCCGGCTACCGGGGAAGGTACCAGCTGTTTCATTTTCATTGCTTCCATTACTATCAGTACGTCTTTTACTTCAACGCTGTCGCCTACTTGTTTTTCAAAGCGAACTATTTTACCGGGTACGCGGGATTTAATTTCCATGATTCGACATCTCCTTAAATTTTAGTCTGCTCTTATTCAACTACGGCAATGACCTGACCGGCACTTACGCGGTCGCCGGGCTGCACTTTATATTCTTTGACTACTCCGGCTACCGGGGAAGGTACCAGCTGTTTCATTTTCATTGCTTCCATTACTATCAGTACGTCTTTTACCTCAACGCTGTCGCCTACTTGTTTTTCAAAGCGAACTATTTTACCGGGTACGCGAGATTTAATTTCCATGATTTATGC
>ENA-USUG01000060-USUG01000060.1-human-gut-metagenome-genome-assembly--contig:-NODE-60-length-124784-cov-21.819585_pt1 | contig 124784 bp, 96 predicted proteins | sample MGYA00250059_ERZ773394 | MGnify/ENA primary metagenome ERZ773394 (study PRJEB29103, sample SAMN06111957) | human gut metagenome | biome: human gut; feature: ankylosing spondylitis patient; material... | reverse complement strand
ATCTCATTTTTTTCAATTTCAATAAAAAATAAAATATTTAATAAAAAAAATACACCTTTTTTTTTTTTTTTGTCAATTATTCACAAATGAGAAACAGGGCGATTTTGCCACAAAAGCCTACTTCACGATGGAATCCCAGTCTACCGGAACGCCTGCGCCCTTGCTGGCGATATAGAGCATCTCGTAGAAAATGTCGGTGGAGTCCAGCGTGTCGTTTTCGTCGATGTCCGCCGCCAGGAAGTTTGCGCCCTCCAGCAGGTCGTCCGTTCTGCCCACAGCCTTTTTCGCACAGGAGTACATCATCTCGAAAACGTCCGTGGAGTCGATACTTCCATCGGCGTTGGCATCGCCTTTGGTATAGGTCAGCATCTCCGCCTGCATGGTCAGCGTGTATTCCAGGTCGGAAAAGCCGCCGATGCCCTTGTGCCGGACTTCCACATAATACGTGCCGCCACGCACCAGAACGGTCTCGCTTTCCGTTTTGGTCTTGCCCAGCGCCGCATCCAGGGTGACCGCCTTGTCCTCCCGGAGCGTTCCGGTTTTCTCGTCAAAGGGATAACAGGTCACCGTCCAGGGCGTGCCGCTGCTGCTCAGATCGTCCGGCAGGGCGTGTTCCAGGCACAGGGAAAACTGTGCGGCGCTGTCCAGGGTGACTTTGTAGTAATCCACGTCCGATTCATCGGAAAGCTTTCCCGAAACGGGCGTGTTGGGCAGCATGACATCCGCACGGGAAGTGCTGTCGTTGGGTTCGCTCTCATAGGTGCTGTCGGTCGGGGTGAAATCGGCGGTGAGGGTGTACTGTTCCGCACCGGACCAATTCACGTTTGTCATGGCGTTTGTCTTGACCTGGATGTAGAATGTGCCGGGGTCAAAGCCCTGCTCCGGGATCGTCACCGAGGCAGTTCCCTGCGTCAGTTCGGTTTTGCCGATCTGCTCCCGGTCGCTGTTGTAGAGGAACAGACTCCAGCCCAGGTAGCCGCTGCTCTGGGTCTCGTCACCGAGCGTGACAGAGAGCTTTCCGGGCAGGTCGGTGGTGAAGGTGTAATAGTCCGTGTCCTGGTAGTTGTGGAAAACGCCCCGGCAGGGTGCGGAAAGGGTGAGGGCGTTGGCGTTGCTGAAACTGTCGTTGGGTTCCAGCTCATAGGCGCTGTCGCTTTCCCACTGGCTTTTCGGGGTGAAGTTTGCGGTGAGGGTATAGGTGCTTGCGGGCGGATAGTCGGCGTAATAGGGGGCGAGGGAAAGATAGTACACGCCGGCTGTCCAGCCGTTCGCCGGGAACTGGGTGTTGCTGTGGACGTAATCATCCTGGCTGATCTGGTTGCCGTCGGCATCGTAGAACGTGATGCGGTAGCTGTCCCCGAAGTCCGAGACCCAGTCGGCGATCATACTGACTTGCAGCAAACCGTCCTCCGGCAGGGTGAACTGGTAGAAGTCCACGTCACCCTTTGCGGAGATGTCCCCGGAAACTGCGGTGTTCAGCGGCAGTTCCTCTGCTGTGGCGATGGTGTCGTTTTCGCCGGCTGTCCCGGCGGATTCCGCATCCACGGCGAGGGGAGCGTTCAGACAACTGATGCAGAGCATCCCGGCAAAGACGGCGGCAAATCGTTTTTGTTTTGCGGTTTTCATGTGTGGTATCCTTTCTATGCGATGCAGATTTCATGGTGATTTCTGCTAACAGTATACCATAGAAAGGTTAATTCGCAACAAATTATGGCGTTAAATGTTCGTAAAGCGAAAAATACCGCACGACAGCGCCTGCAATGCAGCGTTTGCCTTGTGCGGTATCCTCTGTTGTATTGTTATTCTGTGCCGGAAATGGCTGTCTCTGCGGCGGTGGTCTCAGTCAGACGCTGTTCCAGCGCCGGAAATGCCGGCGGGACAGACATTGCATCCAGCAGAGGACAGAGCGCATTCAGCAATGCAGGATAGGCGGCATTTCCCAGATGCACACCGTCTCCGGCAGAGTACATTTCAGCCAGACCGCCGGAGGCAGGGTCGCTTATCACGGCATATGCGTCAAAGTAAGCGACATTCTCTCTGTTCAGCTGCTGTATCGTCTGTGCCAGGGCAGCGTTATACTGCTGAATGCTTGCGTTGCTGGTGAAGTCTGAAGAGGGCAGGATGGGTGTGATCCCGGCAACGATGATATCGCTGTCCGGGCAGATGGTCAGGATTTTTTCGATCTCTGCGGCATACTGTGCGGTGTATTCCTCTGCACTGAGCAGATTGATGTCGTTCATGCCCATGGATAAGTAGATGTACGGCGGCTGTTTTTCCCGGAGCACTTCCAGGATATCCTTTTCCGCGCCGCTGCTGTCTGCAAAGGTGAAATCGTGAATGTTGCGGATGGCAACGCACCCCTTTGCCAGTCCGTTTTCCTCCGGGATGGCACCGTACAGGGAAAAACCGGAGGCAATCGAATCCCCGACTACCGTAATGGCATACGGATAGACCGCATGGCGCTGCTGCAGCTGTTCCGGTGAGAGCGTTGTGACCACTGTGGTGACAACTGGCGCATTTGCCGCCTGCACATCGGGTTTTCCGCCTTTTGCGGCACAGCGGATCAGCGAGATCAGCAGAAACACAATGAGAAAGAGAAGCAGTGCCGCCAGGATCATGCGGTCATAGCGCATATGCCGTTTTCGAACAGGTGTTGGAGCATCCTGTGCCGGAATGGGAATGTTTTTTTGCCGGGCTGACTGCTTTTGCAGCGTGCTGAGATGGTTTCGCAGATTTTCCAGTGCTGGTTTTGCATTGGAAAATTGTTTTTTCACAAATTTTACGAATTTTTCCAGCTGTCGGGAAATACTGTCCGGCAGCTTTTTCTTTTGCATTTTCATTTTTGATACCCCATTTTCCCTATTATCATAAGAGTTTGCTGACGTGCCTTTTACACGTCTGAATTATCAGGGCAGCACTGTACAAAGCACACCGAACAGCCTTGTGCAGTGCTGTCTTGGAAAATCGTTTTCACCGATTATGAAAACAATCCTGCGCCCAGCATTGCCAGTCCCGCCAGCCCTGCGCCGACGCACAGCAGCGTGATGCCTGCCACGCTCGCCTTGGATACCACGTGGTCGATGTAGGCACACCTGGGGTCGTCCGGGTCGTAGACTACGGGCAGTTTGCTGCCGGGCTGCCAGGTCTCCCGTGCCATTTCCTCCATGCTCCGGGGACGATACTCCAGCCGGGCGTGAAAGATGTCGTTCCGCACGGCAATGCAGGTTTTCGGGTCGGTATCGTTCCGGAAAAAGATCGCCGATTTGGAAACGGTCGCCGCACTCTTATAGTGGAGACGGGCAGTATAGCCTACACCGTTCACCTGAAATGCCGCCACCGGAGCGATAGACGGGCCGCCGCTTTGCTTTGGCTGGTAGTGATAGCGTATCACAGTTCCCTCTGTCCGGGCAGAGCAGCGCCGCCGGAGCTTTCCTGTCCGTCGGAAAAAGGGGATGGAGAGCAGGGCAGTGAGGATGCCTGCACCGCCGATGGCAAGGCAGGCGATGAGGTTGGGGGTCAGTGTCATGGATGTTCACCTACTTCATGTCAGATTTGTCGATGAGATAGCTTGGCTTCACGAAAAGCCTTACCAGTTTCGGGTGTTTGTCTGCGTGGCGCACCACATAGCTGAACGTCAGCACAAACAGCAGCCAGAGTACTTCGAAACCGCCTGAGAGGAGTATAAGTTCGTTTCGTGCCTTTAAGGTGTCGTGGTTATAATTCGCCAGAGAAAGATAAACATGATCGGCAGATTCCAGCTGTATGATCGGAATCAAGTCTTTCTTGTTCTGGTCGTTTTTTGGAAAAGACACGGTAAATGTCACTTTGTCCGCAATTTCCTGTTCTATCTGCGCCATTTTTGCCGAATCGGGTTCGATTCCCCAGGTGTAGAAAGCGGCAGTGTATCCCGGCAGCTCCAGTTCCAGCCGCTTGTCGCCGTCATCATTTTCTGTGAACTGGTAGGACGTAACTGTACAGGTTTCCTGGTACAGATCTTTCGGAGAAACGGCACGGTCTAAGTGCAGCAAAAACAGCGCCGCTGCCACCGGTATCAAGCCGATCAGAATAAAGCAAAAGACAAATTCACCGGGATTGTAGACATTTCCGCCGAACAGTTTTGCCTGCTCCGGTGTGAGAAACTCGGCATCCGGGGCGTGCATCCTTGCAATATGGGCGAATTTTTTTCCATTGCCCGCCATCTGGTCAATGAGAATGATGCGGTGTCCCACGTGGATGGTGACATCTTTGCCGCACCGGATCTTTTTGATCTGGCTGTAGGAATAGGTGTGAGAGATCCGCAGCATATCCCGGTAGGTAAAATTTTCCGGCGTGTAGGTGATTTTCTGGTTCACCGTGAGGATTAGTACCAGTCCCAGCAGGCAGAACAGCCCCAGTCCGATCAACACAGGGATGCCGGCAGACTGGTACAATGCGATCAGAAACAGAATGAAAAACAGGAGAAAATCGACAGCGCCGAGGAAAGGAACATAAATGGGGATCTCTCCGGCAGTGCTGTAATGCCATTTCGGGTTCTTTTTCCGGTGTTTATTTCGTTTTGCCATGATGTTATGCCCCACAGATTCGCAGGATCGCCGCCGCCATCATCCGGGTGTTTTCCTCCAGCTGTTCCAGCGGCAGGAACTCGTCGTCTCCGTGCATATGGTAATCCCAGCCGGGGTATTCCATGCCGAACGCTACGCCGCCGGGAATGTCATGCACATAGGTGCCGCCGCCGATGGCAATGCACTCGCCCGGCGTGCCTGTCTGCTCCTCGTAGACCGCCAGCAGGTCCTGTACAAACGGGGAATCTTTCGGGGTATGGTGCGGATCGCTCTGAATCAGCGCCTCGCACTGGAATCCCTTTGCGGCAAAGGCAGCCTGTACCTGTTCCAGAACGGTCTCCTTGGTGGTGCAGACCGGGAAACGGATGTCCACACAGCCGGTGAGCGTGCCGTTTTCCACGTGGAGCATACTGCAAATGCAGGTGAGTGCGCCGGATTCCGTGTCGGCGCAGGCGATGCCCAAACCGCTGCCGTCGGTGCAGCCGTGAGGGAACAGTTCCGCCAGCGCCCGGCAGTCGGCAAAGGCGCTGTCACTGCCCAGATAGGTCAGCAGTCCGGTGATGGCGTTGTCGCCGCTTTCCGGCGTGGATGCGTGGGCTGCAATGCCCTTGTAGGCGAGTTCGTTTCCTTGGCGGGTAATTTGACTGCCCTGTTCTGCTGTGCCGCAGAACGCCGCAGAAAGGCTCACAGCGGCATCTGCCGGAACGGCGTTTGGCGCAGTGCCGGCGGAGAACCGGGCGATGGGGTCGGCGGTCGCTTTGGTGAACTGTAACCGGAGCATTCCCTTTTCCAGGTGGATGATGGGATAGCTGCCGTCCGGGGTGAACACCTGCGGCGGCATGGCGTGGCGTGCCATGTAATATTCCAGGTCGGTTGAGCCGTTTTCCTCGTTGCAGCCCAGCAGGAACCGGACGTTTTTCCGGAGCGGAATGCCGGATTCCCGGATGGCACGGAGCGCATACAGCACTGCCACAGCCGGACCTTTGTCGTCGATAGCACCTCTGCCGTAGATTCTGCCGTCCCGGATCTCTGCGGTGAACGGGTCGGACTTCCAGTTGGACGGCACAGCCGGGACAACGTCCAGGTGGCACAGGATGCCCAGATGCTGGGGCAGGGATGCGTCCCAGTCGGCGGCGCCCATGTGGTATTCATAGTTGGTGCAGGTCATGCCCAGTTCTTCCAGCTGGTGCAGCATAAAGTCCAGGGCATCTGCGGCAGGCTTGCCGTAGGGATAGCCATCCTGGGGCTGGGGTGCGGCGACGCTGGGGAATCCGATGAGACGGGACAGAGTCTCTACAGCGTCGGCATGGTTGGTGTGAATGCGGTTGCAGACTGCTTCTGGCAGCATAGTGAATCCTTCTTTCTGTATGTAGGAACACGGCGCACCGTGTTCGAAAACTTAGAAACTTTATTGTACCTGGTTCAGGATCGTGCCGTCTTGGAAGTAAGCATCCAGATTTTCCAGGGTGACTTGTGCGATGTTGTGCAGTGCCTCGTTGGTGAGGAACGCCTGGTGTGAGGTCAGTACCACATTGGGCATGGAGACCAGCAGGGAGAGCAGGGTGTCCCGCTTTACCATCTCAGAGCGGTCCTCAAAGAAAAATTCGGTCTCTTCCTCGTAGACATCCAGTCCGGCGCCGGCGATCTTGCCGTTTTTCAGCGCATCCAGCAGCGCCTCGCTCTCCACCAGCATTCCACGGGAGGTGTTCAGCAGGTATACGCCGTCTTTCATCTGGGCGATGGTGTCGGCGTTGATGAGATGCCGGGACTGCTCCGTCAGCGGACAGTGCAGGGAGATGATGTCGCTCTGGTGCAGCAGCTCCTCCAGGGAGACGTAGGGAAAGTCAGCGTCTTTCAGCGGATAGGGGTCATATGCCACCACGTTCATGCCGAATCCACGGCAGATGCGGATGAAGATTTGTCCGATCTTGCCCGTGCCGATGACGCCCACAGTTCTGCCGTGGAGGTCGAATCCCACCAGACCGTTCAGCGAAAAGTTAAAGTCACGGGTGCGGAAGTATGCCTTGTGGATCTTCCGGTTCAGCGTCAGCAGCAGTCCCATGGTGAATTCCGCCACGGCATACGGGGAATAGCCCGGCACACGCACCACGGCAATGCGTCCGGCGGCAGCGTTTCGGTCTACGTTGTTGTAGCCGGCACAGCGCAGGGCGATCATTTCCACGCCGGCATCGCACAGCCCGTCGATGACGGTTTTGTCCAGGGTGTCATTCACAAAGGGAATCACCGCCCGGCAGCCTTGCGCCAGGGAGATGGAATCCGGCGTCAGCTTGTGTTCGTAGTACTTGATGTGATAGTGCTGATTCAGCTGGTCGAACCACTTGCGGTCATAGGGCTTGGTGTCGAAAAAGGCGATGCGTTCTTTTTTCTCGGACATGAGATGCTCCTTTCAGGATTCCCGGTTTGCGCCGGGAGAAATGCGTGGCTTGAGATAGCGGCGGTACAGAACCGGAAAATTCCCCATGCTGAAATCGTAGCAGAAGAACATGACGTTTGCGATGCCAAGCAGTATCCAGCCGCCGTATTTGCCGTAGTCGCCCAGGGATTCCAGCAGCTCCTTCATGCCCAGTACGTAGACGGATACCCAGAAGAACGCCAGCACAGCGGCGTTGAATACCGCCAGGCGGAGCAGGAATCCCACGAACTTCCAGCGAAAGCGCTCCATGAGATGGCGCAGCAGGGGAAAGTAGCCGAAGAAGAACAGGAACGCCAGAGAGGCATCCTTGTTGGGCGTGACGAAAATGGACAGCAGTCCCACGGAAAGATAGGTGAGAAAGCCCCAGTAGCCGCTGGTTTCCAGTACCATGATATAGATAAAGGCGCTCGCCAGCATGGGCAGGATCAGGTAGAACATGGGGAAAACGCCGGTGAGAAACATACAGGCAATGCAGAGTGCAGCGATAATGCCGCCGAGGGCAATATGATAGCTGAGAGACTGCGCCGATTCTTTGTGTTGACGCATAATAAAATACCTCGTTTTTGTGGTTTTTTTAAGTTAAGGCAATACCGCAAAAGCTTGTGCGTAAGATGCGCAGCCTTTGTTCGGTATTGCCTTAATTCTACCAGAAAAAACGAGTCGTGTCAACAGACAGCCGGATATTTGTGGACACATTTTTAGTATGCCCGTTTTTGTGCCGTGTAAATCAATTTTATGGTTGTTTGTCTTTTATAAGTTCCGGGAAAATATCCCCCTGTCCCTACGGGACATCCCAGCACAAGGCACACCCTACGGGCGCCTTTTCAAGGGGGACATAATGCGTGTCTCATTGTAGGGGCGAACATCGTTCGCCCGGGATATTTGGAAACGTACCAACGGGCGAACAAGATATCCCCCTGTCAGCTTACGCTGACATCCCCCTTTTCAAGGGGGACATGATGAGTGGGAATAAGCCTCCCTTGAAAAGGGTGATTCCCCACGGGGTGGTGAAATGTCACCGTAGGTGACAAAGGGGACCGCTCAGTACGAGGTGGATGCTCCGTAAGGAGCAGACGGAGGGATAAATTTGATAAAAAGTGACAAACCTCTTTTTGCGCAGCACCGTCTTGACCTTTTTTGCGAAAAACGGTATAATAAGTCGTATATCGGATGATTTTATCACAGGAGGTAATTTTTTATGGATCTCATCTCGATTTTTCCGGCGCTCTGGACGGCTGGGGCGGACACTGCCACGGGCACTACGGATCTTGTTCCCTCAGTGCAGGATGTAGTGGACACCATGGGTGAGGAGGTCAAGCAGACCTCCAGCATCCTGAGCAAGATCTTCCAGCCCATTCTGGACAAGCTGCCGTCTCTCATTTTTGCGGTACTGTTCCTGCTGATCGGAATGTTTCTGGTTAAGCAGATCATGCGCATTCTGAAACGGGCGTTCAACCGCTCCAATATGGACGGCATTATGTCCAGCTTTATCCGGTCGGTCGCCAAGATCATTCTCTATGTGCTGCTGATCGTCATTGCCCTCTCTATCCTGGATGTCCCCATGGATTCCATTGTGGCGGTCATTGCATCTGCCGGCGTGGCAATAGGTCTGGCACTGAAAGACAGCCTTTCCAACCTGGCAGGCGGTTTTATCATCCTGTTCTCGAAACCGCTGAAAGAGGGCGACACCATTGAGGCGGACGGCGTTATGGGCAAGGTTGAGGCGATCACCATCCTGTATACCCGTATCGTCACCGTGGACAACAAGACAGTGTTCATCCCCAACGGCGTGGTTGCCAGCGGAAAGATCATCAACTACACCGACAAGGAGACACGCCGGGTGGATCTGAACTTCGGCATCAGCTATGAGGATGACATTGACGCTGCCCGTGCTGTGCTGCTGGACGAGGTAAAGGCTGCGCCGGAGTCGCTGGATGCGCCTGCACCTAAGGTTGTGGTACTCAGCCACGACGAAAGCGCTGTAACGCTCCAGCTCCAGGTCTGGACGAAGAGCGAGGATTACTGGCCGCTGCACTATCGCCTGCTGGAAAGCGTCAAAAAGGCGTTCGATGCCAAGGGCATTTCCATTCCGTATCCGCAGATGGATGTACATTTACCGGAAAACACTTCTAATTCCGACAAATAATCCATGCTTTTGGAAATGCGTTCGCCGGGAAAAAGGCTGCCAAATATCTCCATGCGCAAAATGTTGCATCTGATTGTATTTATTATATAGAATATTTGTAAACTATATGTGATTCTCTTGACAGAGGGGGTAGACAGGGGTATAATATAAATATCCTTTCTTAAAAATTTTTTTCATAAAAATCCCCTTACTAAAACTCCCGTCTGCTCCCTCAGGCGGGAGTTTTACTTTTTCGGAAAAAAACGGGAGAGATCCCGAAAAAAAGGCGCTGACCCATTGCGAACGGGTCAGCGCCTTTTGGTTGTTGTGTGAATCACACAAATCAATTTTTTAGAAAGCCCCCCTTGAAAAGGGGGATGTCAGCATAAGCTGACAGGGGGATTACCCTTTTAGTTAAATTAAAGCAGTTAAAAACTGCGTGATTACTGCACGTACGCATTCCAGGTGACGTTGTTGCCTACCGCTTTGTTTGCGATGTACAGCATCAGATAATACATATCCGTGCTGTTCAGCGCTGCGTCACTGGTCATGCCCCATGTGTCGAAGTCCATCAGATACATGAGGAAGGATTCCATGTATTGGTTAGAGGATTTGCCGTCATAGAGCTTGGCATCATCGCTGCCCACGCCCTTCAGTGCGATATAGTACATGAGATAGAACAGATCCTGGCTGTCTACCTTGCTGTCGTGGTTGATGTCACCACGTTTGCCTACCATAATGTTCTGGGTCACGTTATTGCCGGTGTCTTTCCACTTCAGCAGGCTGCCGTTGCAGTACAGGGGCATATTCTCAGAGATGAAGAAACCGTCCTGTGCCTGCTTGTCGTACAGGGTCTTAGGGGTTGCGCCGTAGCAGTCCACCAGACCGGTGATGTCCACGCCGGTTTCCGTGGTAGAATCTGCATAGGTCACATCTGCGGTGATCTTTGTGGCAAAGTCTGTGGCACGGATCGCCTTGGTGTTATCATCGGTGTAGAACTTCACGTCGTCCTGTTCGGTACCTGTGACTGCCAGGCTGTCCACGCCGACGGCGATGGAAGTGCCGACCAATTCGGTGGGGAATTCCTTGCTTCTGCTGCTGGTCAGCTGGCAAGGCGTCTCACCGGATGCCGCAGACTGGCGGTCCAGGAACTTGATGTCATACACACCGGGCTTGGTACCCTGCTGGATCACCACGTTCACCTGGAACAGCGGAAACTCGTCAGAGGCATTGCCCAGGAAGGATGCGCCGTCTTTCAACTGTGAAGTACCAGCCACCCACATCACGCTGCTGCAGGTGTCCGGCAGCCGTTCGCCCGCCGGGGTATCCGGATTGTACCGGGGAATGGATGCGGTCTTGGTGACGGTCTGGAAAGTAGTCTGGTCGATATACTCGTAGGAGTACACGCCGTTGCCGTCTGCATCAACGGTGACGTCACAGGGGAAGTCCTTGGTCGTCTTTGCCTTGCCGTTTTTACGGTCTTCTGCGCTGGTATAGAACGAAGCAGAGAATGTGATCTTGCCGCTGCCGGCGCTGTAGAGTGTAGAGCCGAAGATCGGGTCACAGGCGTATTCTCTGGCGGTGAACATGGGGGAGTTGTTGGTATAGGTGTTGTTCTTGCCGATCAGCGAGCCGAAACAGTAGGGAACCTGGTCTGTGGTGAACGAGCCGACACTGCTGTTATAGGTCTTTTTCTCCGAATTTTTGTGGGCGTTGTCGCCGGTGGTGATGTCCTTGAAGTAAACATCGCCGGTCTTTTCGCCGTTGTGATAGGCGTTGTACTTCACCATGGCAGAGCCGAAGGTGTTGGCGGTGCTGCCGGTGATGTAGACGGATGCCGGGATGACAACGTCGCCGGCTGCCACTTCTTCTGCGGTGACGAAGTTCCGTTCCGGAACAAAGCGCAGCTGATAGGGCAGGGTATTTTCCGTGCCGGTTGCTGTCAGTGCATTTTCACTGTATGCGGCATCGATCAGCGCATCGCCGTCCTCCTGCGCAGCGGCGGAAAACGCCAGGGTCTGCGGCAGCAGGAGCGATGCCGTCATGACAGCGGCACTGACCAGAGAGATCATTTTTTTCATAGAGCGATCCTTTCTTGAAAACAGCGTAATCACGCTTTTGCTAAGCCGCCATGGCTGCCTCCGCAGGAACAAGGCGGCGCTTGAGTTTGCGCATATCCACAAAGTAGACGGTGATGAGCAGCACATCGGCAAAGATCCATGCCACCGGGCTTGCCATAATGGCAGCCATATAGCCGAAGGTGGGGACAAAGCCGAAGCAGACCAGAGAACGGGCGGCCAGCTCGCTGACGCCAGCCATCATGGGCATGAGACTGTATCCCATGCCCTGGAGGGAATTGCGCAGGATAAAGAGAACGCCGAGTACCGGATAGAACACGGCATTCCAGCGCATATACTGCACCGCCAGGCGGATGACCTCAGTCTCAGACGGATCCAGGAACAGATACGCCGTGTATTTTCCCAGGATCCAGAGAAAGGCGATGCAGAAGGCGCAGTAGCACATGGAGACATACATACTGAGACGGATGCCGTCCCGGATGCGGTAGAACTTTTTTGCACCCAGGTTCTGACCGCAGAATGTCGCCATGGTGATACCCAGAGATTCCAGAGGTCCCATGACAATGGCACAGATCTTCTGCGCCGCTGTGACGCTGGTAACTGCCAGAGACCCCAGGCTGTTGACGGAGGTCTGCAAAATGATGGAGCCGATGGCGGTGATGGAAAATTGCAGCGCCATGGGCAGACCGATGGAGAGCAGCCGTCCGCAGCGTTTCAGCTCCGGCTTGCATTCGCCGTGCTGGAAACGCATGATGTGAAACTTTTTATACAGATAGATCAGGCAGAGGATGCCGGAGATGCCCTGTGAGATCACGGTGGCATAGCCTGCGCCGGCAACGCCGGACTGCATCCCCACCAGGAAAACCAGATCCAGGATGATGTTCAGCACGGACGAGATCGCCAGGAACAGGATCGGGGATTTGCTGTCGCCCACGGCACGCAGGATCGCAGCCAGGCTGTTGTACAGCACCGAGGTGAGAATGCCGCCAAAAATGACAATGATGTAGTCGTAAGAATACTGATAGATGTCATCCGGTGTTTTCATCCAGTGCAGGATCGTGCCTGTGCCGATCATGGTGAGGATGGTCAGCAGAACGCCGATGAGCGCTCCCAGATAGTAGGAGTTGGCGATGTTCTTCCGCATACTGTGATAGTCGCCTGCGCCGAACGCCTGCGCCACAGGAATGGAAAGTCCCGTGCAGATGCCGGTGGCAAATCCCACCACCAGAAAGCTGATGGCGCCTGTTGCACCAACGCCAGCCAGCGCACTGGCACCCAGATAGCGCCCGACGATGACGGTGTCCACCATGCTGTAGAGCTGCTGTAAAATGTTGCCGAAAACCATCGGTCCGCAAAAGCGGAGAATCAACCCCAGCGGCTTTCCGGCTGTCATATCCTTTGTCATAACAGAGAATCCCCTTTCAGAAAAGTACGTTTCTCTATTATAGCAACATCATATGCTTTCGTCTAGTCGCATTTCCGCCAAAGATTCCTGACTGAAATCGGCGGAAACTTGTGGATTTTACAGGAACTTCACCACATTTTAACGCAATGCGTTTTTCGTGTGTCAGCTTTGCATTGTTTCGTGGAAAAGTCTGGAATCTCGACAAGATCCGCCTTTTTTCAGCCTTTTCATTTTCGGGAAAAAGTGCTATACTGGTAGACAGAAAGAGATATCACAGAGCCGTTTCGCTCGCAAAAGAACAGGAGTATCACAATGAAACTGAAAACCAGAAAGAGATCCGACCTCCAGCCCCGGCTGTCCGAACCCATCGTCTATATGGAAGTGTACGGCAGCAACCGTGTGATCTATCGTGTCACCGCCGGGAGCGTGATCCGGCAGAGCGTCTCAGAGCCGTTTTACGGTGTGACGCTGGAGGACCTGCGCACCGGCGAACGATACAGCATCGCCGACTTTTCGTCCGATCTGGAACAGACCATCCGCTTTGCCAATGCGCTGGTGCAGCAGGAGATTCGACCGTCCAGCCTGTATGATGCAGCCCTGGCGGCGCTTTCCCGGAAGGCAGGGGTTATTTGCCGCCCGTCTTGTCCTCCCGGAGGATCTTTTCCCGATAAGCTGCCGCAGCCTGTTCCTGCCGGTTGTCTCCAAAGCGGTAGTACACCTTATCTTTGAGAATATCCGGCAGATACTGCTGGCGGACATAGTGGTTGGGATAGCTGTGGGGATAGAGATAGTGCTGTCCCCGGATGCTTGCCTCTGCGCCGTCAAAGTGTTTGTTCTGCAAATGCCGTGGAAAGTCCGGCGCACCGTATTCCTCCACGTCTGCCATTGCCGCATTGATCGCTTCGTAGGCGCTGTTGGACTTTGGCGAAGTGGCGAGGAGTACGACTGCCTCCGCAATGGGAATGCGTGCCTCGGGCAGCCCCAGCTGAAGGGCGCTGTCTACGCAGGCTTTCGTGATGACAATTGCCTGGGGATATGCCAGACCCACGTCCTCTGCGGCAATCACCAGCAGCCGCCGGCAGACAGACAACAGATCATTTGCCGCAAGCAGCCGTGCCGCATAGTGCAGGGCTGCATTTTCGTCTGAGCCACGAATGGACTTTTGCAGCGCAGACAGCAGATCATAGTGCTGGTCGTTGTCCCGGTCATAGCGCATATTGCTGCGCTGGGTGAGTTCCTGCGCCAGCTCGTCGGAGATGACAATGCCGTTTTCGGTGTGTTCGCCGGAGAGGACGATCAGCTCCACCGTGTTCATGGCTTTGCGGACATCGCCGCCGCAGCCACGGGCGATCCAGCCGCAGACGCCGTCTGACAGGTGGATCTCTTCGCCCAGTTGCTCCGCCATGCAGCGGAACCCACGTGCCACGGCACGCTCCATCTCCTCCGGCGGGACCGGCTTGAACTCGAACACGGTAGAACGGCTGATGAGCGCATTGTACACCGCAAAATAGGGGTTCTCCGTGGTGGAGGCGATCAGCGTGATCTGTCCGTTTTCCATGTACTCCAGGAGCAGCTGCTGCTGTTTCTTGTTGAAATACTGAATCTCGTCCAGATACAGGAGAATGCCGTTCATGCCGGAGAATGTGCCGACCTCTGCCACAACGTCCCGGATATCTGCCGTAGAGGCAGACGTGCCGTTCAGCTTGTGGAGCGTCATGGAGGTGCTGTCGGCGATGATGCGTGCCACCGTAGTTTTTCCCACGCCGGACGGTCCGTAGAAGATCATGTTGGGAATCTTGCCGCTTTCGATAATGCGCCGCAGGGGTTTTCCCGAGGCGAGCAGCTGGCGCTGTCCCACCACGTCATCCAGGGATGCCGGACGGATTTGGTCTGCAAGAGGTGTGTGCATGGATTATTCGTACAGCGGATACTTTTCGCACAGTTCGCAGACGCTCTCACGGACTTCTTCTGCCTTGTTCTCGAAGTCGGATGCGGTGAGGTACATTGCCTGTGCGATGATATCCATATCAGCCGGCTGGAGACCACGGGTGGTGACTGCCGGAGTACCCACACGGATGCCGCTGGTGACGAACGGCTTCTGCGGGTCGTTGGGGATGGCGTTCTTGTTGACGGTGATGAACACTTCGTCCAGGCGGCGTTCGAATTCCTTACCGGTGAGGTCGCCGAAGGGACGCAGGTCAACCAGCATCAGATGGTTGTCTGTGCCGCCGGATACCAGACGGAAACCACGCTTGGTCAGACCGTCAGCCAGAGCGGATGCGTTTGCAACAACGGTCTTGCCGTAGGTCTGGAATTCCGGTTTCAGCGCCTCGCCGAAGCAGACAGCCTTTGCAGCGATCACGTGCATCAGCGGACCGCCCTGTGTGCCGGGGAATACTGCCTTGTTGATCTTCTTTGCCAGTTCCTCGTCGTTGGTGAGGATCAGACCGCCTCTCGGTCCACGGAGGGTCTTATGGGTGGTGGTGGTGGTGATGTCAGCATACGGCACCGGAGACGGGTGAACGCCTGCGGCAACCAGACCGGCGATGTGCGCCATGTCTACCATCAGATATGCGCCCACAGACTTTGCGATCTCGGACAGACGCTTGAAGTCGATGATGCGGGGATATGCGCTTGCGCCGGCAACGATCAGTTTCGGCTTGACTTCCTTTGCCAGAGCCTCGGCACGGTCGTAGTCGATGTACTCGTCATCGCCCAGCTCGTAGGGAACGAAGTTGAAGTACTTGCCGGAGATGTTGACCGGAGAACCGTGGGTCAGGTGACCGCCGTGCGCCAGGCTCATGCCCATTACGGTATCGCCCGGCTGGAGCAGTGCGAAGTATACGGCGGTGTTTGCCTGTGCGCCGGAGTGGGGCTGTACATTGGCATACTTTGCGCCGAACAGCTTGCAGGCACGCTCGATGGCGATTTCCTCAACCACGTCAACATATTCGCAGCCGCCGTAGTAGCGCTTGTGGGGCAGACCCTCTGCGTACTTGTTGGTGAGGGCAGAACCCATCGCTGCCATAACTGCCGGAGAAACCAGGTTCTCGCTGGCGATCAGCTCCAGGTTGCGGCGCTGGCGACCCAGCTCCTCGTTCATTGCCTGTCCGACTTCCGGATCGAACTGGGAAACAAAACCAATGGTGTCCATCATATTCTGGTACATGGTAAAAAAACTCCTTCATGATAAATTGGGAATGCCGCTGCAGTTCCCTATACTTTTTCATTATACAATATTTCGGGGAGAATTACAAGCGTTTTGCGGAAAAAATGAAATTGGCAATGAAATAGTTTCTTTGAAAGACAGGAAAATATCCTTGGAGCGAAGAAGTTCCTGTTCTGTTTCCGTGAAAAAATCACGCTTACAGCGAACTTCTTTTAATTGGGGAAAATCAAGTAAAATGGAAATATCGTCGTTTTTCATATCTGCAAACTCTAATATTTCAAACCAATCAAATTTTTCTAGTTTGGACAGGGAAAAATCCTCTTTGCGGTAGAATTCTCCGTTAAAATATCCATAGTGAAATTGTTCTGAACTGGAAAATCTCTCGTTTGTTGCAGGGTCAAAGTTACAAATTATGATATCTCCCAGTCGGTCACAGGACTCAGAACCAAGGGTGATTTTTTTCCCGCATAAAAAAGACCTGGGATTGTTTTTGATGTATTTGGATATATAGTCAGCAACTTCACACATTCTCACTAATGCACTTTCTTTTTCTTGACCGGAATTTTCAAAATACATCTTAATCTCGTTGCTTTCCTCATGATAGGACAGAGATGTGCATTTTATGCGTTCATTTTCAACGCAGATAGTTTGATTTATTTTGTATTCTATATATTTTGTTTCATATCTGAAAGCAACATTATCGTAACAAGATACGACTAATGCTGATGTGAGAATCAAACGAACAGCCAAAGCCAGTGCAATTAGAAAATGTTTTGTTTTTCGATTCATGTGTTCACCTTTGACAGCGGCATAGGGACAACGATTGGGTAAATGCTGATTTTTGTCGCTCTTAGCCGAAAAATGCTTGTGTATACTTTTTTATTGTACGATATTTCGGCAGAAATTACAAGCATTTTGCGGAAAAAAGATAGGGAGTGATTTCTGTTGCTGTCTTTGCAAATTAGGCTCCCCTGTAGGGGAGCTGTCACTGCAAGTGACTGAGGGGTTCTTCTGTGATATCAAGAAAAAGATTTCATGAAGAAACTCCTCCACCGCCTTACGGCGGTCCCCCTCCTCTTTCAGAGGAGGCTTATACACAACAAAAAGCGGAGAACGTCCAAAAAACGTTCTCCGCTTTCTCTTTTCTCCGCTTGAGACCTGCCGCTTACAGTGCAGCGATAACCTCAACTTCTACCAGCACACCCTTGGGCAGGTCTGCCACGCCGACACAGCTTCTTGCCGGCTTTGCGTCGCCCATTGCCTCGGCGTACACTTCATTGAATGCGCTGAAATCCCGTGCAACATCCTTGAGGAAACAGGTGGTCTTGACAACCTTGTCAAAGCTTGTGCCTGCTGCCTCCAGAACGGCTTTCAGATTCGCCATGACCTGCTTGGACTGTCCCACGATGTCAGCCGCCTCTACATTGCCGGTTGCCGGGTTAATGGCGATCTGACCGGAAGTGTACAGCATATCGCCGATCTTTACCGCCTGGGAATACGGTCCGATTGCGTCCGGTGCGTTTTTGGTGTAAATGGTATCCATGATAAAAACCTCTTTTCTTTGATATAGGTGTCATGATAAAAATATCTGCTGGGGTGTCAGCGTAAGCTTACAGGGGATTAACCCCTCAGTCAAGCCTACGGCTTGCCAGCTCCCCTGTTAGGGGAGCCAAAAGAAGAGTCTCCTCTTATAGAGGAGATGCCCGGCAGGGCAGAGGAGTCACATTGAAGGCGCCCGTAGGGGCAGATGCCCACATCTGCCCGCCGCCGCACGGCTTTTCCGGATTCTGCTTAGTCCACCAGATGGAATCCTGCGTCCATCAGTGCGCTGCGGATCTCCTGGATGTGGGCGTAGTCTCTCGTCTCCATGGTGATGCGCAGGAAACAGCCGTTGATGTCGCTGCCCTCATTGGCACGCTCGTGGTGGATGGAGATAACGTTGCCGCCCAGGTCTGCGATGATCCGGGAAACGTCCTTCAGCTGACCCGGCTTGTCCAGCAGCTCAATGTTGAGCATACAGCTTCTGCCGGACATGAGCAGACCACGCTTGATAACACGGGACAGGATGGTCACGTCGATGTTGCCGCCGGAAACCAGGCAGACTACCTTTTTGCCCTCTACCGGGACTTTGTGGAACATTGCCGCAGCCACAGATGCCGCACCTGCGCCCTCTGCGATGAGTTTCTGTTTTTCGATCAGTGCCAGGATGGCTGCGGAGATCTCGTCGTCTGTTACGGTGACGATGTCGTCTACGTACTTCTTGACATACTCAAAGGTGTGAGGACCCGGCTCCTTAACGGCGATGCCGTCGGCGATGGTGGAAACGGAATCCAGACAGGTGATCTTGTCGTTGTGGATGGACTCGTACATACTGGGTGCGCCGCTCGCCTGTACGCCGTAAACCTTGATGTTCGGGTTCAGCTGCTTGATGGCGAATGCCACGCCGGAGATCAGTCCGCCGCCGCCGATGGGGACGATAACTACATCAACGTCTGCCATCTGATCCAGGATCTCCAGACCGATGGTGCCCTGTCCGGCAATGACGTTTTCGTTGTCGAAGGGGTGGACAAAGGTGTAGTTGTGTTCCTTCTGGAGTTCCACAGCCTTGTTGTAGGCGTCGTCATAGACACCCTTGACCATGCAGACCTCTGCGCCGTAGCTCTTGGTCGCCTCTACCTTGGAGATCGGTGCGCCGTCCGGCAGGCAGATGAGCGCCTTCATGTGGTTCTTTGCCGCAGCCAGCGCTACGCCCTGGGCATGGTTGCCGGCAGAGCAGGCGATAACGCCACGAGCCTTTTCTTCGTCCGTCAGCTGGGACATCATGTAATAGGCGCCACGCACCTTAAAGGAACCGGTCACCTGGAGATTTTCGGTTTTCAGAAACAGATCGCAGTCCGGACACAGCTTCGGTGCCTGGATCAGATCGGTTTTCCGGATCACGCTCCGCAGAACGTGGATTGCTTGATAGATTTTATCCAATGTCAGCATGGATAGGACTTCCTTTCCATAATAAGATTAAGGGCAAAGCCGTCAGGCGGGCTTTGTGCGGTATTGCCTTAAGAATACTGTGTCAGCAGCTGGTCGATCAGCTGTTTTGCTGCACGGGCGCTTCTGCCGCTCTTCTGGAGGGCGAACTGTTCCGCCTGTGCGTCCAGCTCTTCTGTGGTGATGTCCAGACCGTTCTGTTCCGCCAGAGCGTGGACGATCTCCAGATACAGGTTTTTCTGCGGCCGGCTGTAGGTGATGGTGATGCCGAACCGCTCCGACAGAGAGATGCGCTCCTGTACGGTGTCGTTGGAGTGCTTGTCGCTGCCGTCGTCGAAGGTCTCTTTGACCAGGTGGCGGCGGTTGCTGGTGGCGTAGATGACGGTGTTCCGCATCCGTGCCGCAATGCTGCCCTCCAGGGTCGCTTTCAGCGTGCCGAAGTTGGGGTCGTCCTCGGAGAAAGTCAAGTCGTCGATGAAGAGGATGAACTTCAGCGGATTCCGGCACAGGTGATCCATGATCTGGGGGATGTAGCACAGCTGGTCCTTGTTCAGTTCAATAAGCCGCAGCCCGTCGTCCTTGAACGCATTGGCAATCGCCTTGACGGTGGCAGATTTGCCTGTGCCGGCGTCTCCGGCGAGGAGAACATTGGAGGCATACTTGCCAGCCAGGAGCGCCTTGGTGTTGTCCACCACGATGCTGCGCTCCCGTTCGTATCCCACCATCTGTTCCAGAGAAATGGGGTCGGGATACTGCACCGGCACCAGCTCGCCGCCTGCGCCGACGGTGAACATATGATGCCGTGCGTAGATGCCGTAGCCGTGCTTGGCGATCTCTGCCACACGCTGGGTGTAGAGCGCATCCAGATCGGTCTTATGGGTCTGCCATGCCGGCAGGGGAATGCTGGTCTGCATCTCTGCCTGGATCATGGCAGGGGTCAGCATGGCAATGCGGTTCAGCAGTTTCAGTTCCGTGTGCAGGCAGGTCTCCAGGTTCGGGGAGATGGGTTCGCCGGCACCGGCACGCTGCACATAGACGTTTTCATGCTCCAGAACGATCTGTTCCAGATAGCCGGTGAGGTCATCTGCCCGTTCATACAGGGCAGAGACCATGGCGCTGTAAAAGCGAATTTGTGCCGGGGTGTTCTCCTTATCGGTGTGACAGAACTGCATCAGCGCCCGGATCACCGGATCCTGCTGCAAACTGCGGAAAATGACAAGGGCATCCAGCCCGTATCCGATTTCTTCTCTGGGAGTCATATGGGTTCATCTCTTTCGACTATTTTTATAAGTATACTGCTTACTTCAGCAGTGCAATGATCTTTTCGGTGCATTCGGTGCAGGACAGCGGTGTTACGCCCTCGCCAGCCAGATCGGCAGTGCGGTAGCCTGCATTCAGATATGCGTCCACAGCGTCCTCGATCGCCTGTGCCTCGTCCATGAGGTCGAAGGAATAGCGGAGCATCATGGCTGCGGAGAGGATGGTTGCGATGGGGTTCGCCTTGTTCTGTCCGGCGATGTCCGGTGCAGAGCCGTGGATTGGTTCGTACATACCACGCTTGGTTGCGCCCAGTGATGCGGACGGCAGCATACCGATGGAGCCGGTGATCTGGGATGCCTCGTCGGACAGGATGTCGCCGAACATATTGGAGGTAACGACTACGTCGAACTGTCTCGGGTTCTTGACCAGCTGCATTGCGGCGTTGTCTACCAGCATATCGGTGAGGGTCACATCCGGGTAGTCCTTTGCCACTTCGTGAACCACTTCACGCCACAGGCGGGAGCTTTCCAGAACGTTTGCCTTATCGATGCTGATGACGTTCTTGTTCCGTTTCTGTGCGGTCTCGAAAGCCACACGTGCGATACGCTCTACTTCCATCTTGCTGTAGCACTCGGTGTCGTATGCCTCTTCGCCGTACTTGCCTTCCCGTCTGCCACGTTCGCCGAAGTAGATGCCGCCGGTCAGCTCACGCACCATCATGATGTCGAAGCCCTTTTCCACGATATCTTCCCGGAGCGGGCAGTCGCCTTTCAGTGCCGGGTACAGCTTTGCCGGACGCAGGTTGGTGAACAGACCCAGAGCCTCACGGATGCCCAGCAGCGCCTTTTCCGGGCGGAGATGCGGCGGCATCTGATCCCACTTGTTGTGACCTACTGCACCGCCCACGGCGCCCAGCAGGACGCTGTCGCTTGCGAGACAGCCGTCAATGGTCTCTTTCGGCAGGGGAATGCCGGTGGCATCAATGGCACAGCCGCCGATGAGGTACGGGGTGCAGTTGAAGGTGTGACCGTATTTCTCGCCGATCTTGTGGAGAACAGCAACAGCGCTGTCTACGATCTCCGGGCCGATACCGTCGCCACGGAGTAATGCAATATTGAAATTCATGGGAAAGACTCCTTTTTGTTTGGGAAACACTGAATAAAGCTTGTGCGTAAGATGCGTAGTCAGATTTTTCGGCAGATTGCATAGAAATTCCGCAGGCATACTTGATGTATGGCAAGGGATTTCTGGGCAATATGACGGAAAATCTGCAAGCAGATTGCGTGCAAAGCCGTCAGGCGGGCTTTATGCAGTGTTTCCTTTGGTTTGGCAGAACAAATCGTCTGGATAGCCCCGTTTGTTCCGCAAATACTCTTTCATTATACACCAAGACTGTGAAGATTACAAGGTTTTTGTGAAAATTCTGCATTTCGCCACAAAAAAGCCGGTACGCAGGGCGCTGTGTCGGTGATTTTGGTTGCGGCAGGTCGGTTTTGGATTGACTGGAATGGGGTTGTATGGTATAATGAAAGTGTGGTAAATCGGAATTTGACGGAGGTAATTATGAAAGTGAATAACAGTTTATTAGTTGCATTGAAAAAAGTATTATTGATTATATTCGGTCTTTTGCAGGGAACGATCGGAAATTATCTGGGATTATTAGGATTGGCATTTGCATTTCCGCAAACTGATTCCTATTCAAAAGACTATGATGAAGATATGTTCCTTGTCCCATTTGGGTATGTCATGATGCTTACCTGGCTTATTGTGACAATAGCAGCAGTTATACTTTTGCGAAAAAACAAAGCAAACTTATTATCCTATGTCATTCCTTGGGTAATTGGTTTTATCGGATGCTTGATCGTAATTAAGTTATGGTAAATTCCAGTTTTTCCACATGAAAAGAACACATAGCGGGTACTGTGTCGGTGAAATTTGCGGCAGATTGACTAAGTTAGAATTGTGCTGTATAATGGAGATGCGGTAAATCGGGATTTGACGGAGGTAATGAAATGTTTGAAGAATTAGGAATTAGTTTTGGCCCAGCACTAATCGTTTTACTTGCATTATATTTTATAGTTAAATGGGCTGTCAGAAATGGAATAAAAGAAGCCTATAGGGATATTACAGGAAAAGTCACTACCGAAGATATTGAAGAAGAACAAGTGCGTAATGAACTAGATCTTAACGAAGAGGAGAAATAGACAACTTCCAGTTTTCCACATGAGAAGAACGCATAGCGGGCACTGTGTCGGTGAAATTTGCGGCGGATTGACTGCGTTGGGGCTGTGTGGTATAATGGAAATGCAGTAAATCGGAATTTAGGTGGTAAATAATGAAGAAAAGATATTGTATAATACCTCAAATATTGCTTCTGTTCTGGTTTTTTCTTGATATGACAGGTATTTATTTCAGAAATACTTATTTAGTCACACGCTCATATAAAGATGACGGAATATTTTTTCTTATTTATTTAGTAACAATGATATTATTTATATTTAAGGAAAAATTCGGAAAATGGGCTGTTGTGGTATGGACATCAATATGGTTTGTAGTTCAATTCTTATGCCACGAATGGTATACTATTTTTGGTAAAGGGATAATGGGTTCACTTGAAGGTAAGATAAAGTCTTTTTCAGGGGCTATAAAGTGGCTTGAAATTGATGGAAGATATATACCAGATGTTTATCATTCTATTTTGCATATTCTTATTCTAATGGTTGTTATAACATCCGCAATATATATCAGAAATTCTAAAAAGCAAGCATAAATTCCAGTTTTCAGACAACAAAAAAGCTGTTGTACCAAACAAATGGTACAGCAGCTTTTTGCATATCATAGGGTTTCAGAGAACCGCTTATTTCACAGCGCCCTTCTTGATCGACTCGATCAGACCGCCGTTTGCAATAATGGTCTGGATAAATTCCGGGAACGGTGCCACGTGGAATTCCTTGCCGTTGGTGACGTCACGGATGACGCCGTTGTCCAGGTCAGCCTCTACGGTGTCGCCCTCGCTGATGGCGTCCACAGCCTCCGGACACTCCACGATCGCAAGACCGATGTTGATGGAGTTGCGGTAGAAGATCCGGGCAAAGCTCTTGGCGATGACCAGGGCGATGCCGCTTTCCTTAATGGCGATGGGAGCGTGTTCCCGGGAAGAACCGCAGCCGAAGTTCTCGCCGCCGACCATGATGTCACCCGGCTTTACACGGCTGGTAAAGGTGGTGTCCAGGTCCTCCATGCAGTGGGAGGCAAGCTCTTTCTTGTCAATGGTGTTCAGATAACGTGCCGGGATGATAACGTCCGTGTCCACGTTGTCGCCGTATTTGATGACAGTTCCGTTCAGTTGCATGATTACAGTACCTCCTTCGGGGAAACGATCTTGCCGGCAATGGCACTTGCTGCGGCAACTGCCGGGCTTGCCAGATATACTTCAGATTCCGGGTGACCCATTCTGCCCACGAAGTTCCGGTTTGTGGTAGAAACTGCACGCTCGCCTGCTGCCAGGATACCCATATGACCGCCCAGACACGGGCCGCAGGTCGGGGTGGAGACCACGCAGCCTGCCTCGATGAAGTCCTTCAGCAGACCGTTTTCCATGGCTTTCAGATAGATCGTCTGGGTTGCCGGGATGATGATGGCACGGACGTTCTTTGCCACCTTTTTGCCACGGATGATGGAGGCTGCCTCTTCGATGTCCTTGTAGAAACCGTTGGTGCAGGAGCCGATGACAACCTGGTCGATCTTGACCTCGCCCACCTCGTCGATGGTGCGGGTGTTGCCCGGCAGATGCGGAAATGCTACGGTGGACTTGATCTCGGACAGGTCGATCTCGATGACCTCGTCGTAAACTGCGTCCTCGTCTGCCTTGTAGACAACCGGCTTGCGGTCGCTGTGTTCTGCCACGAATGCCAGCGTCTGGTCGTCCACCTCGAAGATGCCGTTCTTTGCGCCGGCCTCGATCGCCATGTTGGTCATGGTGAGACGGTCGCTCATGGACAGGGATGCCACACCTTCGCCGGTGAATTCCATCGAGCGGTACAGTGCGCCGTCTACGCCGATCTTGCCGATGATGTGCAGGATCACGTCCTTGCCGGAGATGTACGGGTTCAGCTTGCCCTTGAGGACAAACTTGATGGCAGACGGCACCTTGAACCATGCCTTGCCGATCGCCATGCCGCACGCCATGTCGGTCGAGCCGACACCGGTAGAGAATGCGCCCAGTGCGCCGTAGGTGCAGGTGTGGGAGTCTGCGCCGATGACAACGTCACCGGAAACGACCAGTCCTTTTTCCGGCAGCAGAGCGTGTTCGATGCCCATTTGTCCCACGTCGTAGAAGTGGGTGATCTCCTTTTCGCCGCAGAAATCACGGCACATTTTACACTGGGTAGCTGCCTTGATGTCCTTGTTCGGAGCAAAGTGATCCATGACCATGGTCACCTTATCCTTGTCGAAAACATTGTCCTTGTTCAGTTTGTTGAACTCCCGGATCGCAACCGGGGAAGTGATATCGTTGCCCAGCACACGATCCAGATTGACCAGGATCAGCTGACCGGGTTCAACAGAATCCAGACCGGCGTGTGCGGCAAGGATCTTCTGTGTCATTGTCATACCCATGGGGTGAGTTCCTCCTTTATTTGATTTGCCTTAGTCCATCCGGTTGATGATCGCACCCTTATCCGCAGAGGAGACCATCTTGGAATATCGTTTCAGATAGCCGGTGAGGTTTTCCTTGACCAGGATCTTGGTGGTCTTTTTCCGCTCTGCCAGCTCCTCGTCAGAGACCTCCAGCTGGATGCTGTGGTTCGGGATGTCGATGGAGATGATATCGCCGTCCTGTACATAGGCGATGGTGCCGCCGTTGACAGCCTCCGGAGAAACGTGACCGATGGCTGCGCCACGAGTCGCACCGGAGAAACGGCCGTCTGTGATGAGGGCAACGTCCTTGTCCAGACCCATGCCTGCGATGGCAGAGGTCGGGGACAGCATCTCACGCATACCCGGGCCGCCGGCAGGTCCTTCATAGCGGATGACAACCACATCGCCCTTGACGATCTTGCCGCCGGTGATGGCTGCGATCGCCTCTTCCTCGCTGTTGAATACCTTTGCCGGGCCCTTGTGTACCAGCATCTCCTTGGCTACGGCGCTGCGCTTTACCACGCAGCGATCCGGTGCCAGGTTGCCCTTGAGGACAGCGATGCCGCCGGTCTCACTGTACGGCTGGTCGATGGGACGGATGATGTCGGTGTTCTTGTTGATACATCCCTTGATGTTCTCTGCCATGGTCTTGCCGGTGACGGTCATCACGTCGGTGTGGAGCAGGTTCTTCTTGGTCAGCTCGTTCAGCACCGCATAGATGCCGCCAGCCTCGTTCAGATCCTCCATATATGCGTGGCCTGCCGGAGCCAGGTGGCAGATGTTCGGGGTGCGTGCGCTGATCTTGTTGACCATATCCAGGTCGATCTTGATGCCGCATTCGTTGGCAATTGCCGGCAGGTGGAGCATACTGTTGGTGGAGCAGCCCAGCGCCATGTCTGCGGTCAGTGCATTTTCGAAAGCGTCTGCGGTCATGATGTCACGGGGACGGATGTTCTTCCGGTACATATCCATAACTGCCATGCCAGCCTGCTTTGCCAGCTTGATGCGCTCGGAGTATACTGCCGGGATGGTGCCGTTGCCCTTGAGACCCATGCCCAGGACTTCGGTCAGACAGTTCATGGAGTTTGCGGTGTACATACCGGAGCAGGAACCGCAGGTGGGGCAGGCGTTGTTCTCGAACTCTTCCACGTCCTCCATGGTGAATTTGCCGGCAGCGTAAGAGCCGACAGCCTCAAACATACTGGACAGGCTGGTCTTTTTGCCTTTGACATGACCGGCAAGCATCGGACCGCCGCTGACGAATACCGTCGGCACGTTCACTCTTGCGGCAGCCATCAGCAGACCGGGGACGTTCTTGTCACAGTTCGGGATCATGACCAGGGCATCAAAGTGATGCGCCAGCGCCATGCACTCGGTGGAATCTGCGATCAGATCACGGGTCACCAGGGAATACTTCATGCCCTTGTGTCCCATGGCGATGCCGTCACAGACTGCGATCGCCGGGAAAACCACCGGTGTACCGCCAGCCATGGCAACGCCCATCTTAACGGCATCGACGATCTTGTCGATGTTCATGTGTCCCGGTACGATCTCGTTGTAGGAGGAGACAATGCCGACCAGCGGACGCTCCATCTCTTCCTTGGTCATTCCCAGTGCGTGGAACAGGGAACGCTGGGGTGCTTTGTCCACACCCTCACAGTAAAAATTACCGCTCATTTTTTTCACCTCATATAATTTCGGAAAAATTGCTTTTCCGTGTGTCACAATGGATCTCAGATACAAAGCAGGCGCTTATGTGTAGCCAAAAACTGCTTTCCCGATATTGTGTCAGGAAAGCAGTTTCTGCGCTATAGTTTTATCCTGCGTATCCCATCAATTCAGAAATGGGGGATTGCTGTAACCAGATTAGTTGTTGATCAGCTTGTCTTCGCCGTTCCAGCTGTACAGCTTACGGATCTCTTCGCCGACCTTTTCAGACGGATGCTCAGATGCCAGCTTACGCATAGCACGGAAGTGTGCCTGGCCGCCTGCCTCGCTCATATCCAGCAGGAATTCCTTTGCGAAAGAACCATCCTGGATGTTCTTCAGGATCTGCTTCATGGTCTTCTTGGTCTCTTCGGTGATCAGCTTCGGACCGGTGATGTAGTCGCCGTATTCAGCTGTGTTGGAGATGGAGTAACGCATACCTGCGAAACCGCTCTGGTAGATCAGGTCTACGATCAGCTTCATCTCGTGGATGCACTCGAAGTAAGCGTTTCTCGGGTCATAGCCAGCCTCGCACAGTGTCTCGAAACCAGCCTGCATCAGAGCGCAGACACCGCCGCACAGAACAGCCTGTTCACCGAACAGGTCGGTCTCAGTCTCGGTGCGGAATGTGGTTTCCAGAACGCCGGCTCTTGCGCCGCCGATTGCCAGACCATAAGCCAGTGCCAGATCCTGTGCCTTGCCGGTAGCATCCTGCTGTACAGCAACCAGGCACGGAACGCCCTTGCCTGCCTGATATTCCGAACGAACGGTGTGTCCCGGTCCCTTCGGAGCGATCATGGTAACGTCAACATCTGCCGGCGGAATGATCTGACCGAAGTGGATTGCGAAACCGTGAGCGAACATCAGCATATTGCCCGGTTCCAGGTTCGGTGCAATGTCCTTCTTGTACATTGCTGCCTGCTTTTCATCATTGATCAGAATCATGATGATGTCAGCCTGCTTTGCAGCCTCTGCTGCGGTGAATACTTCGAAGCCCTGTGCCTCAGCCTTTGCCCAGGACTTGCTGCCCTCGTACAGACCGATGATTACTCTGGCCTTATCGCCCAGAGATTCCTTGGCATTCAGTGCGTGTGCGTGGCCCTGGCTGCCGTAGCCGATAACAGCGATGGTCTTGCCATACAGCAGAGACAGGTCACAATCTTCCTGATAAAATACCTTTGCAACATGATCCATTGTGAAAGACTCCTTTGAATAAATTTGGGTTTCAGAAATGACATTCCTGTGCATTTCTGGCGCAGTACCGCCGGTTTTCCGTGCAGTCTGCTGATCCATTTATATACGGCTGCTCACGCATCTTTCAGGCATGAGCCGCCTCTTTCAAGAGCGACCAGACCGGTGCGGCACATTTCCATGATGCCATAGGGTTCCAGAAGCTCAATAAAAGCGTTGATCTTAGAGGACTCGCCACGGATTTCGATGACCAGTGCCTCCGGGGAATAGTCGGTGATCTTTGCACGAAAGACATCGACTACGGACATGATGTCCTGCCGCTTGTCTGCTACATTGTTGATCTTGATGAGCAGCAGTTCACGGATGACGGTCTGATCCCGTTTCATGACCTTTACGGTCTTGACATCGTACATCTTTTCCAGCTGCTTGACGATCTGGTTGCAGATGCTGCGGTCGCAGTGGGTGGAGATGGTGATGCGGGAGAATTCCGGCGATTCGGTCTCGCCCACAGTCAGTGTATCAATATTGAATCCTCGTCTGGTGAACATCCCGGAAACACGGGACAGCACACCGGAATGGTTTGCAACGAGGACGGAAATAACAAAGCGTTCGATTCTATCCATGATGGCACACCCCTTTACATTGCAGAAATATCAACGATGATATCGTCGATGCAGCCGCCCGGCGGCAGCATGGGCAGTACGAATGCGTCGCAGTCGATGGCACAATCCACCAGGACCGGACCGTTTTCTGCGAATGCCTTGGGCAGGACTTCCTTCAGCTCCGCCATGTTCATGGCACGATAGCCCGGCATACCGAATGCCTCAGCCAGCTTGACGAAGTCGGTCTTGCGCTCCAGGGTGGTGTTGGAATAGTGCTTGTCGAAGAACAGGGTCTGCCACTGGCGTACCATGCCCAGAACGCCGTTGTTCATGATAAAGACAACGACCGGGGTCTGGTTGGTGACTGCGGTAGCCAGTTCGTTCAGATTCATGCCAAAGCTGCCGTCGCCGGTGACCAGAACGGTCTTTCTGCCGGTGGCAGTTGCAGCGCCGATGGCTGCGCCCAGACCAAAGCCCATAGTTCCAAGACCGCCGCTGGAAATAAAGGTGCGGGGTGTCTCGAAGGGGTAGTGCTGTGCCACCCACATCTGGTGCTGTCCCACGTCTGTTGCCACGATAGTGTCCTTGTCTGCCACGGCAGCGATCTGGTCGATGGCGGTGAACGGTGTCAGCTCGTCCGGATCCTGTGCCTCCAGCTTGGCAGTCTCTGCCTGGAGTTCTGCCACACGAGCCATCCAGTCCGGGTGGGTCTGCTGGGGCAGCTTGTCCATCAGACGGGTCAGGATCTCCTTCATCGAGCCGGCAATGCCCAGCTCCACGCTGATGTTCTTGCAAAGCTCGGATGCGTCGATGTCGATGTGGATGATCTTGGCGTTCCGTGCATACTTTGCGGTGTTGCCGGTGCCTCTGTCGCTGAAGCGTGCGCCGGCGGTGATGATGAGATCTGCCTCATTCTGTGCGATAGAGGAGGCATAGTGACCGTGCATACCCTCCATGCCCAGCCAGCGGGGATTGGAGGTGGGAACGGCGGAAATGCCCATCATGGTGCAGCCGATAGGTGCGTCGATCTTTTCTGCCAGTGCCAGAACCTCTGCGCCGGCGTTGTCGGTGATCGCACCGCCGCCGATGTAGATGTAAGGCTTTTCCGCAGCCAGGATCATTTCCGCAGCCTTTTCGATCTCGCTCTCGTTTGCTGCCGGAACCGGATTCTTTGCAGCCGGTGCCTGTGCGGTGTATTCATACAGTGCGTTCTGTACATCCTTGGGGATATCCACCAGGACAGGTCCGGGTCTGCCGGACTTTGCGATACGGAATGCCTCACGGATGGTGTCCGCCAGATCTTCCACACGCTTTACCAGGAAATTGTGCTTGGTGATGGGCATGGTCACGCCGGTGATGTCCACTTCCTGGAAGCTGTCCCGTCCGATCAGAGAGTTCGGCACGTTGCCGGTGATGGCAACCAGGGGAACGGAGTCCAGATATGCGGTAGCGATACCGGTGACCAGGTTGGTCGCACCCGGACCGGAGGTGGCGATGACTACGCCGACCTCACCGGTGGCACGTGCATAGCCGTCCGCAGCGTGTGCTGCGCCCTGCTCGTGTGCTGTGATGATGTGGTGGATCCGGTCCTGTGCCAGATACAGGGCATCGTAGATGTCGATGACCTGGCCGCCCGGATAACCGAATACCGTAGATGCGCCCTGTTCGATCAGGGTCTCTACGATGATTTGTGCGCCTTTCAACTTCATGTTACTTTCACCTTTTATTTTTGAATTTCAGATTATATAAGATACAATAGATACAGGGAGATACGGGACAGACCCGAAACGTATGCCGCCCGGCACGCTTTTCATAAAGAACCGCACCGCCGCCACTCCTGTCCGGCAGCTGTGCCTACAAAAAAAGCCCTCGGCTGCAAGTACCGAAAGCTTCCAATCTTCATGCAAGCGTTGCGGCAGAATAACAGCCGTTCGCACTTTTCTTTGGAACACCGGTGTGTGCAGCACAAATTCCGCTTCGGGTCAAAATGACTCGAGCGCCTAGTTCCACGATAATCACTCGTGCTGCCAACCGGCACATAGCGTCGCTGTACATCGCCGTACACTCCTTTTCCAAAAAAATCCCTGCGAACCCTGCCGCATGACGGTGCAGATACACCGCCGCTGTGATTCGTATGTGTTTAGTATAGCACTATGTTTTCGCAATTGCAAGTAGCTGTCTTTTATTTTTACATTTTAGATACGTTTTGTTCAATAAATTGACAGGATACAAAGAAAAAACCGGCGGTTTTGGTGAAATCGAAAGAAATTTCGCAAAATTGCTTGACAAACAAAGGGGAGAATGCTATAATGAAAATAATCACAGTGCCGGAGAACGGCGCTGGTGTATCATGAAGAAAAAGGCTTTGACAGGAAGATAAGAGAACGCAGACTGTGTTTCAGAGAGCCGGCGGCAGGTGTGAGCCGGCAGCAGGGCGTTCAGGATAACTGGTCCTTGAGCCGCAGGCGGAACATACGGGCGCTGTCCCGTGTCAGTAGGCTGTGCCGGACACTCCCCGTTACCGGAGTACACATTGTTAGATGTGATGAGCGGGCGCATCAGCTGCGTCAAAAAGAGTGGTACCACGGAGAATATGGATCTTCGTCTCTTTTGTACAGATAGGTTGTCTGTATGGAAGGGGCTTTTTTTGTAGACAGAACAGCCGCAGATCACACAAACAGGAAAGGAATGTATCTTATGAAAAACGTAGAACAGTACGCACCGCAGTTTTTTCCGGTAAAGAATCCGCCCATGCGCTGGGCATCCAAGACCATGATCGAAAAAGCACCGGTCTGGTGCAGCGTTGACCTGCGGGACGGCAACCAGGCACTTATCACACCCATGAACCTGGAAGAAAAGCTGGAGTTTTTCCGTTATCTGGTGAAGATCGGCTTTAAGGAAATTGAGATCGGCTTTCCGGCTGCGTCGGAGACGGAGTATGAGTTCTGCCGGACGCTGATCGAGAACGATATGATCCCGGACGATGTAACCATCCAGGTGCTGACCCAGGCACGGGAACACATTATCGCAAAGACCTTTGAGGCGCTGAAAGGCGCAAAGCACGCCATCGTACACCTCTATAATTCCACCTCTGTGGCACAGCGGGAACAGGTGTTTAAGAAGAGCAAGGAAGACATCATCAAGCTGGCGGAGCTGGGCGCAAATCTCTGCAAGGAATACCGGGCAAAGACCGAGGGTCACTTCCGCTTTGAGTATTCGCCGGAGAGCTTCACCGGCACAGAGCCGGAATTTGCCCTGGAGATCTGCAATGCCGTATTGAAGATCTGGGAGCCGACACCGGAAGATCCGGTCATCATCAATCTGCCGGTCACCGTTTCCCACTCCATGCCTCACGTGTATGCGAACCAGATCGAGTATATGAACGACAATCTGTACCGGCGTGAAAACGTGGTCATTTCCCTGCATCCCCACAACGACCGTGGCTGCGCTGTGGCAGACAGTGAGCTGGGACTCCTTGCCGGCGGCGACCGTATCGAGGGAACGCTGTTCGGCAACGGCGAGCGCACCGGTAATGTGGACATCATCACACTGGCGCTGAATATGTACTCCCAGGGCGTCGATCCGGAGCTGGACTTCTCCAATATGCCGGAGATCGTGGAGATGTACGAGCGTGTCACCAGAATGCACGTGTATGAGCGTTCGCCGTACAGCGGTCAGCTGGTATTCGCTGCGTTCAGCGGCTCGCACCAGGATGCCATCGCCAAGGGAATGCACTGGAGAGAGGAACACGACTGCAAGCACTGGAACGTGCCGTATCTGCCCATCAATCCGGAAGATGTGGGACGTGTGTACGAGGCAGACGTAATCCGCATCAACAGCCAGTCCGGCAAAGGCGGCGTCAGCTACCTCATGGAGACCAAGTACGGCTATCACATTCCGCAGAAGATGCGGGAGTCCTTCGGCTATCTGGTCAAGGGTGTCTCCGACCACGCACACAAGGAACTGATGCCGGAAGAGGTGCTGGACATTTTCACCAAGCACTATGTCAATGTGGAAACACCGGTCTCCATTCCGGAAGTCCACTTCGTACAGAAGGGCGAAAACGCCATCGGCACAGAGGTCACCATCTCCTATAAGGGCAATACCGAGACCGTACACGGAGACGGAAACGGCCGTCTGGATGCGGTTTCCAACGCCATAAAGGCACATCTGAACATGGACTTCGCACTGACCACCTATACCGAACACGCTCTGGAAGTGCGTTCCAGCTCCAAGGCTGTGGCATATGTAGGACTGGAAAAGGACGGAAAGACCTATTGGGGCGTGGGTATCCACTCGGATATCATCAATTCCTCTATTTCCGCATTCCTCAGCGCACTGAATGCCATGATCGCAGATCTGAAGAAGTAATTCTGATTTGCAATAACGCTGTTTTCCACATTTGAGTCATTCACTGTGGAAAACGGTACAATAGAAAGAGAAAGCCGCCGTGCAGTGAATGTTACTGCACGGCGGCTTTTTGTATTGTCTCAGCGTTTTTTAGAAGTAGGTCGCCATGGCTACCAGGAACATAGCGTCCATGCTGTACCACTTGCCCTTGTACTGGAACACGATGAAGTCCTCGGACTCGTTGTCCTTTTTCTCATCGGAGCGATAGCGTACTTTCAGCTCGTATTTCACGCCCTTTTTTACTTCCAGATCACTGGCATCCTCAAAGTCGAAGTAGTCGGCGAAGTCGTTCTTGTCCAGCTTTTCCTTGTCCTCAAAGGTGACCTTGATGTCGTCGTATTCGTCATAGTATTTGTCCAGATAGTCCTGCACATCGTTGGTCAGTTCCTTGCGGCTCAAATCGTTGTCATCCATCAGTTCTTTCAGATAATCCTTGGGTACGGTTGCCATCAGATCCTTGGCATCGCAATTCTCAATGGCTTTGTAATAGTCCTTGACCACGCTCTTGGAGCTGCTGCCGAAAAAGGAGCAGAGCAGGACGATCACCAGAACGGCAGTCACCACGATACAGCCTGCCGCAATGAGCAGTCCCTTGGTGTTCATGCCCAGGAACGGCTTTTTGCCGCCCGGAACGGCAGTCACTGCATCTGCGCCCATGCCGTCCGGCTGCTGGGGCTGTTGGGGTGTTTCGTTTTTCGTGCCGCAGTTCGGGCAGAATTCGTCTTGCGGATTCAGTTTCGTTCCGCAGTTTTTGCAAAATGTCATGTGTTTTCCCTCTCCCTATCGTTTGTCGTTTTTCACCATTTGCCGCAGTTTTGCGAAGGCGGCATCCTCGCCCTGTTCCGCCAGGATGGTCAGCAGTTCTGTCAGCTGCCGCTCGGTCTCCGGATGGAGCATCCCACGCTTTTTGGAGGTGGAACGCTGGAAATAGTCCAGGGGACAGGTCTGGTCGTAGCGGTCTTGCAGATAGATCTTGCTGGCAGCCACCCGGTCACAGAACATCTCTGCCAGAAAGCGCACCGGCATTTCCACCGGCTCGACCCGTTTGGTTTTCGGGTTATAGTCCGACCAGTACTCGAAGTGGTGGCGGTTGCGCCCCTTGTGGTGCATCCACGCCAGAGAATAGCCGTATGCCTCACGTTCGGCTTCGTTGGGGCTGCGTTTGCCGTCCTCATAATAGCGGACACCCTGCCAGAACTCTGTGGGGCTGTACTTGGAAAGATCGTGGCGCAGTCCCTGCCAGAAGATCCCCGCTTTGCGGCAGTGCCGGATAACGGCGTGCCGGTGCCGGGTGATGGTGGAAAGATGTCCCCAGAAAGAATGCCAGCCCATAACAAGAACCTCCTCTGTGTGGAATACCTCTTTCAGTATACCGCTTTTGGAAGGAAAAGTCAAGGTTTATGTGGAAAGAAGAATTCACGCCTCAGTCAGCCTTACGGCTGCCAGCTCCTCTAAAAGAGGAGCCTGGAAAAAGTCTCCTCTTTTAGAGGTGATTCCCCACGGGGTGGGGAAATGTCACCGTAGGTGACAAAAGGGACCGCTCAGTACGAGATGCCCGACAGGGCAGAGGAGTTGTTATGCCATTTTGAGAAGGGATACCCGGAAATGCACCAACGGGCGAATAATATATCCCCCTGTCAGCTTACGCTGACATCCCCCTTTTCAAGGGGGACAAGATGAGTGGAAATAAGCCTCCCTTGAAAAGGGAGGTGGCACGAAGTGCCGGAGGGATAGTTTCTATGTCGGTGCAAGGTATCCCAATCCACCGTAGGGGCGAACATTGTTCGCCCGGGATACCCGGAAACACATCAAGGGGGCAAACCATGTTCGTCTCTACAAAGACGTTGGGAGATTATGCAATATAATCCCGACCTCTGCTCCTCACGGAGCATCCACCTCAGCACAAGGCACACCCTACGGGCGCCTTTTCAAGGGAGGCTCATTTATTGTCCCCCTTGAAAAGGGGGATGTCCCGAAGGGACAGGGGGATATAAAGACGCTGTCAAACGGCAATACAAGAGATTATCCCGTAAGGTGTCATATTTTTCCCCCGACACCCCTTGACTTTTCCGGAAAACCTGGTAGAATCCCCAGGTGCGGAAGGGAATCCAACTTGACAGGAGAGATTTCCGATGAAAGAAAAAATCTGTGCCGGGCTGGGAATGCTCGGCGGTATGCTGGCGGCGGCACTGGGCGGCTGGGACACCGGTCTCCGGGTGCTGCTGTGTCTGATGGCGGCGGATTTCTGCACCGGGCTGGTGAATGCGGCAGTGTTTCACCGTTCGCCGAAAACCGGAGACGGCAGGCTGGACAGCCGGCGCTGTTTCCAGGGCGTGTGCCGCAAGGCGGAGATGCTGGTATTTGTGGGCGCTGCCCATGCCATGGATCTGCTTCTGGAAAGCACCTTTCTGCGCAGTGCTGTTCTGATCGGGTTCTGTGCCAGCGAGGTCATTTCGCTGACGGAAAACGCCGGCTGTATGGGGCTGCCCTTGCCGGCGGCGTGGAAAAACGCCGTGAGTCTGCTCAACCGCAAATCCGAAACCGACTCGCAGGAAAAGGAGTGACACGCTATGCAGATACAAAACGCATATCTGACCCACAACCGTCCCCGAACCATCCGGAAACAGACCACTGCCATTGCGGTACACTGGGTGGCGAATCCCGGCAGTTCCGCCATGGCGAACCGGAACTATTTCAACAGCACCAGCCGCTCCGTGTCCAGCAATTACATTGTGGGATTGCAGGGCGAGGTGATCTGCTGCATTCCGGACGAGGAGATGAGCTGGTGTACCAATGCAGCGAACAGCTACACGGTTTCCATCGAGACCTGTCACCCCGACTGGACCGGGGCGTTCGGCAGCAAAACCTATGCCAGCCTGGTGGAACTGACGGCGCAGCTGTGCCGGAAGTACGGGCTGCATCCCCAGCACGGCGGCGTGATCCGGCACTATGACGTGACGGGAAAGGTCTGCCCCAAGTGGTTTGTCCCGGCGAGCAAAGGCGGCTCTGACACGGCGGACGGGGCGCACTGGCAGCAGTTCCTGCGGGACGTGGCGAACGCTATGGGTACCGGAAACGCTGCGGCATCTGCACCGACAACGGCAGCGTCTGCCGCAGGGTATCGGGTAAAGGTCACGGCAGATGCCCTGCACATCCGCAGCGGAAACGGCACGTCCTATCCGGTGGTTGGCTGCATTCGGGACAAGGGCGTCTATACCATTGTGGAGACAAAGGGTGACTGGGGCAGGCTGAAATCCGGCGCAGGCTGGATCTGTCTGCGGTATTGCAGGAAGGTGTGAGTTCTCTGTAGGGGCAGATGTTTTCTGATACAAGACTCCTCAGTCAGCCTTACGGCTGCCAGCTCCTCTAAAAGAGGAGCCTAGAAAAAAGTCTCCTCTCATAGAGGAGATGCCCGACAGGGCAGAGGAGTTGTCGTGCCCCTTTGAAAAGGGATACCTGGAAACACAACAACGGGCGAACAGTGTTCGCCCCTACGGTGGGGTGGGATGCTATAGGGTTTTCTGATACATGACTCCTCAGTCAGCCTTACGGCTGCCAGCTCCTCTAAAAGAGGAGCCTAGAAAAAAGTCTCCTCTCATAGAGGAGATGCCCGACAGGGCAGAGGAGTTGTTATGTCCCCGGTGGGATGCCATAAGGCTTTCCATTTCCGGTACACTCGAATCGATGTGGGCATCGACCTCTACAGGGGAACTTCAAAGGGCAAAAAAGATGCCTGAAAAACGCAAAAAGAGCTTGTCGGGAACGGCTTTATCCCGGCAGGCTCTTTTTGTTATCTGGTGTTGTGATCCAGTTTCACGCTGGTTTATCTTTTTCGGTTATCCTGGAACAGGACGGCTCAGAACCTGTCTTTAGTGTGCGGCGAACTGGGTGATATCCGGCACGCCGATGGACGTTGTACCCTCACGAAGCATTACCAGGGTCAGTTCCGCCATATGGGTGGGTGTTTCCGGACATCCGTTTTTCAGCCAGTGTTCCACCAGCCCCACGCACCCGGCAAGGGCAAAGGAAATGGCATACTGGAGATCCTGTTCCCGGAGTTCCTTCGGCGCAAACGAGCGCAGGGTCTGGAGACCCTTGTCCCGGATCATCTTCTCGATGTTCCGCAGAAAGGCGATGTCGCCGTTCGGTCCGATGAGCGCCGAACAGAGCTGGGCATTCTCCGAGAGGATGTTGAACGTCTGTTCCAGAAAGGCGAAGAAGTTCTTCGGCGTTTCCGGCAGCGTCCAGTTTTCGTTGACGGCATCCATCAGCTGCTGTAACAAGCGCTGTTCTGTCTTTTCCAGCAGGTCGTAAATGTCTGTGTAGTGGAGATAGAAGGTGGAACGGTTGATGTCCACCAGGTCTGCCAGCTCCCGGACGGTGATCTCCTTGATGCTCTTCTGCTGGAGCAGGGTGGTCAGTCCGTTCAGGATCAGTGCCTCGGTGCGGCGATAGCGCCGCTCTTGTTTTATATTGTTGGTCATGTTGTTTCATCCTTATCTTCGGCAGCACAGGTCTCATGGAGATATCAATTTTATAGCTGCCTCCCTTGAAAAGGGAGGTGTCACGAAGTGACGGAGGGATAATCCCCTTGTTATTTTGTGACATTTCTCCATCTCGTGAAGTGCTGTCCATTATAATAGTATACGAAGCGGCGTCTGTCCGGCATTCGGGGATTGCCGGAGCCACTAATAAACATAGTGTCTATTAGTAGACGTAATTTGTAAAATCAACGGTTGCAAATTCACTTCCCTTATATTATAATAGATACAGGACGAAAAGTCAACAGTTTTCTATTTATAGACAAGATTTTTTTTATAGACAGCTGTTCTTCGTCACAAGAATCGAAACAAGACCGTGCATTCGGGGAAAGCGGTGATTGTTTCATGCAGAAAGGAAGTAGGTATTTATGCGATCAAGCGGTTCCGGAAAGAAACAGAATTTCTTCTGGCGGCACTTCAATGGCATCGCAATGGCGGCAATTGTTCTGATCCCGACCATCTATACCACCTTGTTCCTGGGTTCCATGTGGGATCCTTACGGGAATGTGGATCAGCTGCCGGTGGCAGTGGTCAACAATGACAAGTCGGTGGACTATGAGGGCAAGGAACTGGCTGTCGGAGACGAACTGGTAGACAAACTGCGGGAAAATGACCAGCTGGATTTCCACTTTGTCAGCGCAGACAAGGCAGAAAAGGGAATTGAGGACGGCACATATTATATGGTCATCACCATTCCGGAAAACTTCTCGGAAAACGCCTCCACGCTGATGGACGACGAGCCGCAGAAGATGGAACTCCAGTATGTCACCAATCCCGGCACGAACTACATCGCAAGCAAGATGAGCGAAACGGCGCTGGCAAAGATCCAGAAAGAAGTTTCGGAGAGCGTGACCAAGGAGTATACCGAGACCATCTTCGACCAGTTGGGTACGATCGGCAGCGGCATGAGCGATGCGGCTGACGGTGCGCTCCAGATCCAGGACGGCGTGTCCGATCTGAAGGACGGCAACACCAAGATCACCGATAATCTGAAGCTTTTGTCGGACAGCTCCCTTACTTTCGTAGACGGTGCAAAGACCCTGGAAAGCGGTCTGAAAACCTATACCGACGGCGTGGCAACGGTCAACAGCGGTGCGCAGACATTGTCTGACGGCATGGATCAGCTGGCGAGCGGCGCAGGCACGCTGGCAGACGGCGCAGTGGCACTGTCTGACGGTTCCGGTACACTTTCCAACGGTGTCAGCAGCTATACCGACGGCGTTTCGGCAGCCTACAGCGGCGCACAGACCCTGGACGGCAGCAGCAGCCAGCTGGAAAACGGCGCAGCAAGCCTGACCAGCGGTGCGGCACAGCTCCAGCAGGGCAGCGCACAGATGACTGCCGGCTTGCAGACCCTGTCTGACAGTCTGAGCGGCAGTCTCTCCGCAGAGAGTCTCCAGCAGATGCAGCAGCTGACCGCCGGTCTGACACAGCTCCAGCAGGGCATCGACACACTGAACACCACCCTGCAAAACACTTCCATGCCGGATACCAGCGCTCTGGTACAGACGCTGACCGCCAGTCTGACGGCGATCGGCACCAGCGCACAGGATGCCGGCGCACAGCTGCAAAGCTTACAGTCCGCACTGACCACCATGACCCAGACGGAAGTATTCCAGTCTCTGGATGCGGCATCCCAGCAGGAACTGCTGTCATGCTTCTCCGTCCCCATGAGTTCTCTGGCAACGGATATCTCGGACATCGGCACACAGGTGACCGGCTTGTCCAAGGCACTGGAAGGCACAGATCTGAGCAGCTCTGCCAGCGCAATGGAACAGCTGAAGTCCAGCGTCAGCACACTGGCTGCCGGCGCAGACCAGGCACTTCCGGGCGCACAGCAGGCGATCACCAGCCTGTCCGGCGGCTTACAGTCGGTACAGTCCGCAGTGGATGCACAGCTCATCCCTGGTTCTCAGGCACTGGAGGCTGGTCTCAGTCAGCTGGCTGACGGCAGCAGCACTCTGGAATATGGTGTATCCAAGTACACCGGCGGCGTGTCCAGTCTGACCGACGGACTCCAGACCCTGGATTCCAACACCGGCACGCTGGTGGGCGGTGCGTCCTCGCTGAACAGCGGCGCACAGACCCTGGCAGACAGCGTTCCTACACTGACCAATGCAGTTTCTCAGCTGCAAAGCGGTGCATCCCAGCTGGCTGACGGTACTGCACAGCTGGCGGCAAACAACGACACGCTGAACAGCGGCGCAGCACAGCTGGCAGACGGCGCAGGTCAGATCCAGGACGGCGCATCCCAGCTGGCAGACGGCTCGGTAGAACTGGGTGACGGTCTGGTACAGCTGTCCAACGGTGCGGTAACGCTCCAGACTTCCATCGCCGACGGCGCAGACGAGGTCAACAGCATCGACAGCACCGACAAGACCTATGATATGTTCTCTGCGCCGGTAATGACAAACGAGACATATGAGACGACCGTTCCCACAAACGGCAACGCTATGGCGGCGTACATGATGTCCGTTGGTCTGTGGGTATCCGGTCTGGCATTCTGCGTTATGCTCTCGCCGTATCATCAGAAGATCGGCGCTCGCAAGCCGGGCAAGGCATGGCTGCTCACACTGGGCAAGCTCTGGGCATTGGGTCTGCTCCAGGCAGTTCTCATGATCCTGTGCCTGTCCTGGATCAACGACTTCCAGCCGGAATATATGGGCAAGACACTCATCATCGCCTGCCTGGCATCTGTGGCATTCCTGACGCTGGAATATTGTGTCAACTTCTTCCTGGATATCATCGGTGACTTTATCCTGCTGGTATTCATGGTACTGCAGCTCAGCGGCTGCGCCGGCACATATCCGCTGGAACTGTCCGACAAGTTCTACCAGGTTCTGAACCCGTTCATGCCGTTCACCTATACCGTTCACGGTTTCCGCAGCGGCATCGCATCCGGTCTGGACATCACCACAGACTGCGTGGTACTGGCAGTGATCGCTGTCGTATTCGCAGGTCTCCTGCTGGTTGGTTTCCGCAAGCGTGCGAAGAAGGAACAGGAGTCTGAGGTGGAAGTTTCCGAAAAGGCAGTTTCCGGCACTCCGGTTCAGGCATAATCACGACATCTTGAATTTTCCCATTATATAAGAACAAGTTTTCGCAAAAAGTGATGCTCGAAAATCCACATACATTTCTTGCAAAGACGAGTTCTGAAAGCAGCGTATCGGTTTGATTTCCGGTACGCTGCTTTTTTTGTGTCAGTGAGGACGAATCACAATGAGATCACAATGTGATTCACATTGTGATCTCATTGTTACCAGCGTCGAGTAACAATGTGGGAACAATGTTACCGGCATCGAGTAACAATGTGGGAACAATGTTACCAGCATCGAGTGACATTGTGGGAACAATGTTACCAGTACCGGGTAACATTGTAGATACAGAGATAGAGAAAGAGTCAGAGTAAGAGTCAGAGTAAGAGTTAGAGTTAGATTCAGAGATAGAAAAAGAGACAGATGCAGATACAGAGTTATTGTTATATCCAGAGGTGCAGCCATGCGGCTGCTTTTTCCGGAAACAAGGACAACGACTGCTTTCGCATGAAAGGCTGGATATTCTGTTGCAATGGCTCTTCTGATAAGACGGGAAAGATGCTTGCCGGATACCAACCATAAAAAAAGCACACCAGGTATCGTCTACCCAGTGTGCCGATGTTTGATTCTGTTACAGCAGTCCGAAGAATGCGGCGATCACATCCGCCTCAGCCTCTGCCATTTTTTGCAGGTTGGCATCTGACAGCAGCCAGTTGGTGGCTCGCAGATTGGTGTGATAGCTGTGTTCCAGCAGGATCGCCGGTGTCCCCACCTTGGTTGCGCCACGGAGAACACCGTAATAGTCGCCGTTGTCGCCCTGGCGTTTCCAGATCGTTCCGGCTTGTGCTGTCCCCATCACCTGGTGTACCACGTTCGCCAGCTGCTGTCCCAGTACATCCATGGTGCCGGTCACAGTGCAGCAGGCAAGGGGTGCGTCTACGGATGCACTGTTGCAGGCGTTGCTGTGCAGGCTGAGGAACAGGTCGCATCCGGCGGATTTCTTGCCCCGTGCCTCCAGCCCCAGGTCGCCTGCCTGGGTCGTCCGGGTGGTGATGACTTCCATGCCCCGTGCCTCCAGCGCCGATTTCAGCTTGAGGTGGAGCTTCCAGCTCATGTCGGATTCATAGTATGTACCGTTCACCGGACTGCGGTTGTATTTGCCGTAGTGTCCGGCATCCAGACAGATCTTGATTTTCTTTTGCGTGCCGTCTGCGTTGAAGGTGTACTTCTTTCCGTCGATGGTGACCGTTCCCGTCGCCATATTGCCGTTTTCCAGGAAGTAGTACTTCTGGCTGCCGATGGTCTGCCAGCCGGTAAGCATAGCGCCGTCTGTGCCGAAGTAGTACTTCTGGCTGCCCACCGCCTGGAACCCGGTCTGCATGGAGCCGTCCGAGGCAAAGCAGTACTGTTTGCCGTCCACGGTCTGGATGCCGGTTCTGGCAATGCCGTCCGTGCCGAAGTAATAGCGCTTGCCGTCCAGCGTCTGCCAGCCGGTCTGCATCTCATAGTTCTCGCTGAAATAATAGCGGTTTTCGCCGTCCTCTGCCCAGCCGGAGGTCAGCTCGCCGTTCGCATCGTAATAGCGGACGGTCTGGTCGTCGAAGATGCACAGCCCCAGTTTCTGGGTGCCGGTCTCCTCGTCCAGCAGATAGCGGACACCGTCCACCGTGTATTCTCCGGTCACCTTGCCTGCGGCATCGTCCACATAATAGCGGCTGCCGCCGTAGCTGACCCAGCCTTCCACCGGCTTTCCCGTCTCCGGGTCGTAGTATCGCCGCACCCCGTCTACGGTGCGCCAGCCGGTCTTTTGTGCGCCGGTGTAGTCGAACAGATAGGTCACGCCGTCGATCTTCTGCGCACCCACCGCCGCCGCATAGGTGGCGCTGTCATAATAGTGCCAGGTGTCGTCGATCTTCTGCCAGCCCGTCATCTGCGTGCCGCTGGAGTCGAACAGATACAGGACACCGTCTACCGTTGCCGCCTGGATGGCGTAAGAGCCGTCGCTGTACTGATACTTTCTTGCGCCGTCTTTCATGACCCAGCCGCCCGGATTTTCCTCCGGCGCAGGGGAGAGTTCCGGCAGCGTGGACGTCGCCACAGCCGGGGCAGCCGATTCCAGGGGTACGGCATCCGCCGCAGACGCATTCAGACCGCCAAAGAAGAGCATTCCGCCTGCCGCCGCACCCAGGGTCAGCAGGGAAAACCACTTGGGATAGTGCATTTTTCAACCTCGTTTCTATATGGGCAATGCTGCATGAGCTTTATACATGGAAATCAGTTTTCATGATAGCCTCCCCTGAAAGGGGAGGGGACCGCCGTTAGGCGGTGGAGGGGTTCTTTATTAAAATCTTTTTATGACGTTTTCGGCATGAGTGGAGACCCCTCAGTCAGTGCTACGCACTGCCAGCTCCCCTTTCAGGGGAGCCTCACTTGTCAAACTTCATAATTTTGTACAATTTTAATCAGCCTATTTTTGAAAATTGATTTCCGTGAGCTTTATGCAGCATTGCCTTGTCTTGCGAAAACAGGTCGGTTCACCGGGAACTGCCTGTTCCATTCTCACGTTTCCAACACATCCTTTACATTATACATGATTTCGGCACATTTGTCAAGCATTTTCTTGTGATTCTGCCAAAAAGATTTCTACCGTGGTCATGCTTTTTGGCTTTTCCGCATATACATAAGCAAAAACACAAAAACAAATCCGGGAAAGAAGGAATCCTATGAACGGTCTGACAACCAAAGCAGCACGGGAACGTCTGAAACAGGACGGCGAAAACGAACTGGCGGCGGCAGCAAAGCTCCATCCTCTGCGGATGTTCCTGGGGCAGTTCCGGGATGTGATGGTGCTGATCCTGCTGGCTGCCACAGGTGTATCCGCCTTTCTGGGGGAGATCTCCGACGCTGTCACCATCATCCTCATCGTTCTGCTCAACGCCATTCTGGGCTTTTTGCAGGAGTACCGCACGGAACAGACGCTGGAGTCCCTGCGCAGTCTCACCGCACCCACCGCCACGGTCTGCCGGGACGGAAAGTGGCAGACCATTCCGGCACGGGAACTGGTCTGCGGCGACTGCATCCGGCTGGAGGCAGGGGACAATGTGCCGGCAGACAGTGCGCTGGTGCGTGCAGACGGGCTTTCGGTGAACGAGTCCATCCTCACCGGCGAATCCGAGGCGGTCTCCAAGCAGTCCGGCGACCCGGCAGACACCCGGAACGATCTCCACAAGAAAAACGTGGTCTATGCCGGAACAGCTGTCCTCCACGGCAGCGCCGAGGCAGTGGTCATTGCCACGGGTACACGCACCCAGATGGGGCAGATCTCCGCCATGCTCCAGGAGGTGAAACAGGATCTGACACCTCTGCAAAAGCGGCTCGCCGGGCTGGGAAAGGTGGTGGCGCTACTCTGTCTGGGGGTGTGCGGCGCTGTCTTTCTGGCTGGGGTACTCCGGGGCGAACCGGTCTTTGATATGCTCATGACCGGCATCACCATTGCCATCGCCGCCATTCCGGAGGGACTCCCGGCGACGGTCACCATTGCACTGGCGCTGGCGGTGAGCCGGATGATGAAGCGCAACGCCCTGGTGAACCGGCTGCACAGCGTGGAGACCCTGGGCTGTGCCAGCGTCATCTGCTCCGACAAGACGGGGACCATCACCGAAAACCGCATGACCGTCACCGCAGTCCGGGTAGGCGGCGAGTCGTTTTCCGTCACCGGGACGGGGCTGCAAAAAGCCGGCGCCATCCAGCAGGACGGCAGGAACGTCAATCCCCTGTCGAAACCGGCGCTGAAGGAACTGCTCATCTGCGGCGCACTCTGCTGCACTGCCGAGATACACAGTCCACAGGAGTCCGCCCGGCGTGACCGGAGCGCCAGAACTGACAAGGGCAGCTGGTCTGCCACAGGCGACCCCACCGAGGTGGCACTGCTGGTGGCGGCGGAAAAAGGCGGCGTTTCCCGGCAGGAGCTGCTGCGCTCCCATCCGGTGCTGCGCTCAGAGCCGTTCGACAGCGAGACCCGGCGGATGTCCGTCACCGTCACCCAGGGCGCAGGGACGTGTACTTACTGGAAAGGGGCAGCGGATGCCATCCTGCCTCTGTGCGGCTTTCAGATGCGTGACGGAAAGACCGTGCCGTTTTCCGAGAGCGACCGTGCGGCTGTTCGCCGGAGCGTGACGGAGCTGTCCGACCAGGCACTCCGGGTGCTGGCGTTTGCCCGGCAGGAGGACGGCGCCTGCGTCTTTCTGGGGCTTGCCGGAATGCTGGATCCGCCCAGAGAATCCGCCCGGACTGCCATCCGCACCTGCGCCAGAGCCAACATCCGCACGGTCATGATTACCGGCGATCACAAGAACACCGCCGCCGCCATTGCGAAACAGGCAGGACTGCTCCGGGGCAAAAAGGCGATGACCGGCGACGAACTGGACGCTCTCAGCGATGCCCAGCTGGATGCCTGCCTGGATCAGTACACCGTCTTTGCACGGGTCAACCCGGCGCATAAGCTGCGGCTGGTGCGTGCGTACCGGCGGCGTGGCGAGATCGTCGCCATGACGGGAGACGGGGTGAACGATGCGCCTGCCATCAAGGAGGCGGACGTTGGCGTTGCCATGGGAAAAAGCGGTACGGATGTGGCTCGCCAGGCGGCAGACGTGGTGCTGACGGACGACAACCTGGCGACGCTGGTGGATGCGGTGGAACAGGGACGCTGCGTCTACGCCAACATCCGGAAGTTTGTCCGATACCTGCTGTCCTGCAACATCGGCGAGGTGCTGACCATGTTTCTGGGCATTCTGATGGGGATGCCGGTGGTGCTGCTGCCTACCCAGCTGCTGCTGGTGAACCTGGTGACGGACGGTCTCCCTGCCATTGCCCTGGGACTGGAACCGCCCGAACCGGAGGCGATGCAGAAACCGCCGAGAAAGCCGGACGAAAGCTTTTTCTCCGACGGGCTGATGGGACGCATCTTCTTCCGTGGCATCCTCATCGGCATCTGTACCCTGGGTGCGTTTTCTACCGTGATCCGCACCGGCGGCACGCTGGAGGCTGCCCGGACGGCGGCGCTCTGCACGCTGATCCTGTCCCAGCTGGTACACGTCTTTGAGTGCAAGTCCGAACGGCGCACCCTGTTCTCCATGCCCTATGGGAACAACCTGTGGCTCATCGGCGCTGTGGCAGTTTCCCTGGCAGTGCTGGCGGCGGCGGTGGTCTTTCCCATGCTCCGGGTCATCTTCTCCACTGTTATGCTCACCCGTCCCCAGCTGTACATCGCCCTGGGATTCTCCCTGGCTGTGCCGCTGTGCAGTTCCGTTGCCGGGCTGTTCCGGCGGAAAAAATAGGAAGTTTCCCTATTATAATAGTATAGCGCAGCCGTCCGGTGTTCTGCCGTGGCGGCTGTTCTGGCGTGTTTACGCTTTTCTAACTTCCATTTTACAAAATCATGGTGGACGGCGGCGGACTCGCTGTGGTACAATAACAAGGCGCAGAAATGCGTGAACGACTGAAATATTGTGAGGTGAAAAAGGTGGCAAACGGAGATAGTTGCAGGTCAAACGGACGAAGGCGGCGTCCGGCATATCAGAAACGGCACGGACGGCTGCGTCTGCTGCCTTTTTTGGCATAGCCTTTTTGGAACGCTGTCTTTTCTGCCCTGTCTGACCTGCTGTCGGACGGGGCATTTTTGTTTCCTTTGACTTCGGGCAGCACGACCGCCATTTGTGCGGTGTCTGTCCCTGCTATCGTGAATTCGGGAGACCGATCGAAGGAAAGGATGGTTCCAATGGAAAAGACAATGGTACTGGCAAAAACAGCAGAAAAGCCCAACTATGAGAGCGAGATCCTCCGCATTATCCGGGGGAACACTTCGCCGAAAGCCATGCTGAATCAGCTGGAGGATTATCACGGCAGCGACATTGCGGATGTGATCGAACAGCTCAGCGAGCAGGAACGGAAAAAGGTGTTCCGCATCTGTCCGGCGGAGATGCTGGCAGAGGCGTTCGCCCATCTGGAGGAGGAAAAGGCAGGGGAATGCCTGAAAGAGATCAGCCCCAGAAAGGCGGGCGAGATCGTCTCCGAGATGGAAACGGATGATGCAGTGGAGATCCTGCACACCATCGGCAGGGAGAAACGGGAACTGATCCTGGATGCCCTGGACGAGGATATCAAGAAGGAGATACGGCTCATCGCATCCTTTGACGAGGACGAGATCGGCAGCAGGATGACCACGAACTGCATCATCCTGCACGAGGGTCTGACGGTAAAGGATGCCATGAACGAGCTGGTCAGACAGGCGGAGGAGAACGACAACATGACCACCCTCTTTGTGGTGGACGAGACGGACTGCTTTTACGGTGCGATCGCTCTGAAAGACCTTATCGTGGCGAGGAGCGGTGTGCCGCTGGAAAGCCTCATTGCCACATCGTTCCCCTATGTGTACGCCAACGAGACCATCGACGACTGCATCGAACAGCTGAAGGACTACTCCGAGGACTTGATACCGGTGCTGGACAACCAGAACAAGCTGCTGGGCGTTATCACGGCGCAGAGTCTGATCGATGTGGTGGATGAAGAGATGGGCGAGGACTATGCAAAGCTTGCCGGTCTGACGGCGGAGGAAGATCTGAACGAGCCGCTGAAACAGAGCGTGAAGAAACGCCTGCCCTGGCTCTTTGCCCTGCTGCTGCTGGGACTGCTGGTGTCGGTGGTCGTGGGTGCATTCGAAAAGGTGGTGGCACAGCTGACGCTTATCATGGCGTTCCAGTCGCTGATATTGGATATGTCGGGAAACGTGGGGACCCAGTCCCTGGCGGTCACCATCCGGGTGCTGATGGACGAGAACCTTACGTTCCGGAACAAGCTGCGGCTGGTGGGCAAGGAAATGCGTGTGGGCTTTTTCAACGGTCTGATCCTGGGCGTGCTGTCGTTCGCCATGGTGGGGCTGTACATCATGCTGTTCAAGCACAAGACCATGCTGTTCTCCTTTGCGGTTTCCGGCTGCATCGGCGTTTCGCTGATCCTCGCCATGCTGATCTCCAGCGCCGTCGGCACGCTCATTCCGCTGTTCTTCAAGAAGATCAAGGTAGACCCGGCAGTTGCGTCCGGTCCGCTCATCACCACGGTGAACGACCTGGTGGCAGTTGTCACCTACTACGGCATGAGCTGGATTTTACTGCTGAACGTTTTGAAACTGGTGTAAGATATACGTGTCTCTACAGAAAATGCGGCACACTGGGCAGACGATACCCGGTGTGCTTTTTTACGTCTGCTTTTTTCGTGAAAGTGCTGCACGAAAATCGATTTTCATAAATATACTGATTAAAATTATGGAGCTTGACAAGTGAGGCTCCCCTGAAAGGGGAGCTGGCAGTGCGTAGCACTGACTGAGGGGTTTCCACTTATTCCGAAAACCTTATAAAAAGATTTTAATAAAGAACCTCTCCACCGCCTAACGGCGGTCCCCCTCCCCTTTCAGGGGAGGCTATCATGAAAATTGTTTTTCGTGAAAGTGCTGCACAGCAGGTTGACATTTTCCATGAAATATGTTACAATTTATGATATGAGCATATTCGGGGAACGAATATGGGAAAAACGGCTGCTTTTCCGAAAGACGGCAGAGCGGCGTATCAGAAAGGATGAAGTTGTATGAATTTTGTAACGGTCCTGTTTTTCCTGGGACTGCTGCTGACGATCGTGGCATCCGTGGGGCTGCTGCGTCTGACGGGGAAGAAAGCACCGCAGGAACAGCGCCTCTGGCCGCTGGCACAGAAACCGGCTGCTGACGAAATGGCAGAAACGGAAAAAGATACCGAAAATGCGGAAGATGCCGCACCGGAGCAGGCTGCGCCGAAAACGCCTGCCGCCGGGAAAAAGCGGCTGTCTGTGCCGAATCTCATCGTGCTGGCAGTCTCTGCCGTGCTGGTGGTGCTGGGACTGGGCGACCTGTTCGGCATCGCCGATTATGGTCAGTTTGAGGGCGCTTTTCTGCTCATGGGCATTGCCGCTGTGCTGCAGTATGCTGCCTGTCTGCTGTACCAGTGCCGGAAGAGCCGGACGGTGCGCTTTTTCAGCAAGCTTTTGCTGGTCATGACCGTGCTGGAGCTGACGGTGTTCCAGTATCCGTCCTATCATCTGATGCTGGGCGACTATCCGGAGAAGATTCTGCTGCCCTCGGATGCCACGGTGGAATCCGGGGACTATACCCTGGACGAGAACCTGCACACGCTGACCATCACCGGCAAAAACGAGTGCGTTATCACGTTCAACGATCTGAACGTACCCATCGGGACAGTCCGTGCCGTGGCAAAGCTGGGGAAGGACACCAAGCAGTCCCAGATGGTGCTGGATATGGCGGATGCCACCCATGTGGACTATCGGTATGACATCGCCAAGCAGGCGCTGGTCAAGGGCAGAGAGAATACCCAGTACATCGCCTGTGAATTTTCCGGGGATGTCTCCAAGCTGCGTCTGAAGTTCACCGGAAAAAATGACGGGGACGGGGTAGTCCTGCAGAGCGTACAGCTGAATGCGCCCATTCCCTTTGCCGTTTCGCCGCTCCGGATGGCGCTGGTGCTGGTGCTGGGAACGCTGGCTTATGCGGTGGCGTGCAGCACTACGCTGAAACGCCCGTATCTGGAGACGAAAAAGCTCTGCCGCCGTACCATTACAGTGATGACCGCAGCGGTCATGGCCGTGGCAGTGCTGATCGTTATGGCAAAGCTGCCCGACGGCGGTTTCGCCGGACAGTTCAAGCTGGACAGCGGCAACCAGATCACACAGGAACAGGTGGACGCTTTCGAAAACGGACAAATTTCCCTGCTGAAAGAAGTGGACGATGCGCTGCTCCAGGTGGAGAACCCTTATGACTGGGGAATGCGAAACGACTCCGGCGCAAAGGCGGAGTGGGACCACGTATTCTATGACGGCAAGTATTATTCCTACTACGGCATCGCACCGGTGGTGCTGCTGTATCTGCCGTATCACAAGCTGACCGGACACTACTGCTCCACGAACCTGTCTATCCTGCTGTTCAGCCTGGTGGGACTGCTGTTCCTGGCAATGGCATATCTGGCATTCGTCAAGCGCTGGTGCAAAAACGTCTCTGCCGGAAACATCATCGCCGGCATGGCGATCCTGTTCAGCTCCTGCGGCATCTGGTACAGCGTGGGACGCACGCTGTTCTATGAGATTTCCATTTCCTCCGGATTCGCCTTTGTGGCACTGGGCGCTTATTTCCTGTTCAGTTCCAACGTGCTGAGCGAGGGCAAGGTGTCTCTGGTGCGGACGGCGCTGGCATCCCTGTTCCTGGGCATCGCCGTGCTGTGCCGTCCGACTCTGGCGGTCTATGCCGTGGTGGCAGTGCTGTATTTCCTGTACGCCATCCCCAAGTCCGGGAATGTGCTGGTGCAGGCAGAGGACGGCACTTCGTCTCTGGCAGTCCGCAAGCCCCGGCGCATCGCCTACGTGCTGTGCGCAGCCCTGCCGCTGCTGGCGCTGGGCATCACCCAGATGGTGTACAACTACGCCCGGTTCGGCTCGCCGCTGGACTTCGGCATCCAGTACTCGCTGACCATCAACGACTTCACCCATTCCCAGTACCACACCTCGTTCGTGCTGATCGGTCTGTGGAATTATCTCTTCGCCCCGCCTCAGTTCCTGCCGGAGTATCCGTACATCAGTACGCCTTTCTCCAAGCTGGACACCAACGGCTTTTACTTCAACGATGACGGCAACACCTCCGGCATCCTGTTCCTGGCGATTCCGGTTGCGGCATATCTGCTTGCCCGTGCGTCACTGCGCCGTCTGCCGGACACCAAGACACGCTGGAAATACGGCGTGATGGTGGGACTGCCCTGCGTGGTCATGCCGCTGGTCATCATCTGCTCGATCTGGGAAAGCGGCTATGCGGTGCGCTATACGGCGGACTTCTCCTGGGAGATCCTGCTGGGCGCACTGACGATCCTGTTCTTCCTGTATCAGAAGTCCAGGAACGAAACGAAAAAGGATCTGACCCGGAAGTTTATGGCGGCTGCGATGCTCTGCGCTGTTGTGGTAAACGGTGTGCAGATCTTCAAGTTCGCATTTCCCCAGGATCAGTACCCGGCGATCTGTGACCATCTGACACAGCTGATCGCATTCTGGAAGTAAGGAGCATGAATCTGATGGATACATTATATTTGGTCATTCCGTGTTATAACGAAGAAGAAGTGCTGCCGGAAACTTCAAAACAGCTTCTGGCGAAAATGCAGTCGCTGATGGCGGCGGAGAAAATCTCGGAGAAGAGCCGCATCGTCTTTGTCAACGACGGCTCGAAGGACCGCACCTGGGAGATCATCCAGGCGCTGCACCAGGAGAATCCCATTTACCAGGGCGTGTGCCTGTCCCGGAACCGGGGACACCAGAATGCGCTGCTGGGTGGTCTGATGACAGTGAAGAATCACTGCGACATGGCAATTTCCCTGGATGCCGACCTCCAGGACGATATCGATGCCATTGACGAGATGGTGGACAAGTACTATGCCGGAAATGACGTGGTCTACGGTGTGCGGAATGCCCGGAAAACGGATACCTTTTTCAAGAAGTTCACCGCCGAGGGCTTTTATAAGGTCATGAAGATGATGGGCGCAGACGTGGTGTTCAACCACGCCGACTATCGTCTGATGAGCCGCCGTGCGCTGGACGGACTGGAATCCTTCAAGGAGGTCAATATGTTCCTCCGTGGCGTTGTCCCCATGATCGGCTATAAGAGCGACAAGGTGTACTATGCCCGAAAGGAGCGTTTCGCCGGAACTTCCAAGTATCCGCTGAAAAAGATGCTGTCCTTTGCCTGGGAAGGCATCACATCCCTTTCCACAAAGCCCATCGCCCTCATTACCCGGCTAGGTACGCTGATCTTCCTGGTGAGCATCATCATGCTGATCTATTCCTTCGTGCGGCACTGCATGGGCGCAACCATCACGGGCTGGACTTCGCTGATCGTGTCCATCTGGGCAATCGGCGGCTTGCAGCTCCTCGCCATCGGCGTCATCGGGCAGTACATCGGAAAGGTCTACTTAGAGACAAAGGAACGCCCGAAGTTTATCATTGAAACGTATCTCTCCGATGAGGACGCAGATGCGGATAAGGATAAGACACAGAAGTAATTAAAAGTAACACTGCATAAAAATAAATTCCCGGAGACTTGTCCCGGGGATTCTTTTGGAGGGTCTGGTTATGGCATATATTCCCAACGAAAACCGTTATTCTCAGATGGAATACCGCCGCTGCGGAAACAGCGGGCTGAAACTGCCCCTGCTGTCCCTGGGGCTGTGGCACAACTTCGGCGACACCAACAGCCTGGAGCGGATGGCACAGCTCTGTGAGACAGCGTTTGACGGCGGCATCACCCATTTCGACCTGGCGAACAACTACGGGCCGCCTGCTGGTGCGGCGGAGCGAAACTTCGGCAGACTGCTGAAAACCATTTTCGCCGGTCACCGGGATGAACTGGTCATCAGCACCAAAGCCGGCTATGATATGTGGGACGGTCCCTACGGCGACGGGGGCAGCCGGAAGTATCTGCTGGCGAGCCTGGATCAGAGTCTGAAACGGCTGGGTGTGGACTATGTGGACATCTTCTACCACCATCGCCCCGACCCGGAAACGCCTCTGGAGGAGACCATGGGCGCACTGGCGCAGGCGGTGCGGAGCGGCAAGGCGCTGTATGTGGGGCTGTCCAACTATGACGGCGAGACCATGCGCCGGGCGGCGGACATCCTGGAACAGCTGCACTGTCCGTACATCATCAACCAGAACCGGTACTCCATCCTAGACCGGGAGACGGAGCGCAACGGCATCCTGGATGCCAGCGCCGACCGGAAAAAGGGCGTTATCATTTACAGTCCCCTGGCGCAGGGAATGCTGACCGACCGCTATCTCCACGGCATTCCGGAGGACAGCCGCATCCGCACCGACGGCAGATTTTTGCAGGCATCCCAGCTGACGGAAGAACGCCTGGCGCAGCTCCGGCAGCTGCAGGCGATCGCACAGGACAGGGGACAGACGCTGGCACAGCTGGCGCTCTGCTGGATCCTGCGGCAGAAGGCGGTGACCAGCGTGCTGGTGGGCGCATCCCGTCCGGAACAGATCACGGACACCCTGCAGATCGTGGGGCAGAAACCGCTGACCGATGAGGAACTCCGGGCAGTCGATGCAGCAGTAGGACTGTGAGAACCGGCGTGTGCGGCTTTTTCAAAAGGGGCTTGACAATCCCGAAAAAATAGCGTATAATAGGGATAGAGAGAGGGCATACCAGTAGACGGTCTGCTCCCACTGCTTGAGTTAAAGATTTAACCGCCACAAGTTTGGAGACTACGGGCGGTTATTTCTTTTTCTTGCCGTGGTGATTCTGATTACTATTTTTATGATTATAGTAAATGTACAAGATCACGCTGATACAATCCAGCAGAAAGCTGCCGATTTTCAGCAGATCACCAAAGGTGACGTATTGATCCATCATACCGATCACCTCCCATCTGTTCAAGTGAGCAGTGGGAGCAAAAATCAGAAAAAGACTTGACCGCCTACCGTTATTGGTATGCCCTCAGACATACAGTATACCACGTTTTGCAAAAAATGTCAAATGAAAGCATCTGCAATTTTTCAGCAAAAAGCCCCTTGACAAAAGGGGCGTGATGGCGTATAATAGAGATGGAGAGAGGGCATACCAGTAGACGGTCTGCTCCCACTGCATATTGGTTAAAGAATAACCGCCACAGTTTGGACGCTACGGGCGGTTATTTCTTTTTCTTGCCGTGGTGATTCTGATTACTATTTTTATGATTATAGTAAATGTACAAGATCACGCTGATACAATCCAGCAGAAAGCTGCCGATTTTCAGCAGATCACCAAAGGTGACGTATTGATCCATCATACCGATCACCTCCCATCTGTTCAAGTGAGCAGTGGGAGCAAAAATCAGAAAAAGACTTGACCGCCTACCGTTTCAGGTATGCCCTCAGATATTCAGTATACCACGTTTTGCAAAAAATGTCAAACAAAAAATCCGGCAGCAGGACTCAGATTCCTGTTGTCGGATTTTTGCATTTCCATGTAATTTACGCTTGACTTATGCTTTTCTTATGCCTGGTTTCAGCATTTGCTTGTCCTTATGTTTAATGACTTCCATCATAATAAGCGCCATGATGACAGAGCAGATGTCCGCAATGGGCTGGGCGAAGATCAGACCGTCCAGACCGATCAGAGCGTTGGCGATGAACAGTACCGGCAGGAAAATGAATCCCTGGCGGCTGACGGACAGGATCAGAGATGCCAGACCGTGTCCCATGCCCTGGAAAGCGTTGTTGTTCACGAAGATAATGCCCAGGAACGGTCCGGAGACCATCAGCGCCCGGAGCATCTTCACGGCGTAGTTCTGCTGGGTGATAACATCTGCCGCAGAGCCGGAAGAGCCGGAGGTCATAAAGATGCTGATGACCGGCTCAGTGAACAGGAAGTACAGCGCCGTCAGAATCAGCCCCAGCACCAGGGTGCAGACCATGCTGAACCGTACCACTTTTGTCATCTTGGTGAAGTTCCGTGCGCCGTAGTGGAATCCCACCAGCGGCTGGATGCCGATACCGATGCCCAGCTGGATGAACACTACCAGCATATTTGCTTTCATGGCGATGCCCATGCCGCCGGTGGCGAGAACGTCGATGTTATTCAGCAGCCGGTTCAGCACCAGGTTGGACAGGCTCATCAGCACATTAGTGAAAAACATGGGGACGCCGATGGAGAACACGCCGCTGAAAATGCCGCCTTTCATGGTGAAGTGCTTCGGATTCGGGGAGAGCATGGTGCGGCTGACTTTCAGATAGATGAGGTAGAACAGCGTTGCCACCGTGTTGCCGATGCTGGTGGCGATGGCTGCACCCTTGACGCCCATGCCCATGGCAAGGATCATGATGGGGTCCAGGATGATGTTGGTCACAGCGCCGATCATCATGCCGAACATGGAGACTTTCGCCGCACCCTCGCCCTTGACCAGGTTGCTCATGGCGCTGCTCAGCACCGTGGGGATTGCACCCACGCCGATGTAGAACAGATAGTCCCTGGTGTACTGTTCCAGATTCTGATAGTTCTGCACCAGCTTGTCATAGGCGTCGCCGGAAATATCCTTGGAAATATTGGCGATGTTGGCGGACGCATCTGCACCCACCAGCGGCAGGATCCAGCTCACGCCCAGGGTCAGCGCCAGGGTGGCGAGCAGTCCCACAAAGACAGCGCCCCAGAAACTGAAGCTGCTGATTTTTTTCACCCGTTCATATTCCCGTGCGCCCAGAGAACGGGAGATAAAGGCGCAGCCGCCGATGCCGAACAGGTTGCCGAATGCCATGAGGATCATAAACACCGGGGTCGCCATGGAAACGGCATTCATCTGATAGGGGTCGTGGGTCTGTCCTACAAAGACTGTGTCCACCATGTTGTACAGCACGGTGACCAGCATACTCAGCACTGACGGGATCGCCAGTACTGCCACAGCCTTGGGGATAGACTCGATCTCAAAAACGGAGGTTTTCTTTTCTTTCATTTGCATATAGGCATAACTTCCTTTCTGTTACGGCGAAAAACGAGGCAGAAATGCGGTGACATTCTGCCTCGTTTGCATTTGTTCGGTTGAGGTACTCTTATACGTTAAAGCGGAACAGCACGATGTCGCCGTCCTGCATCACATATTCCTTGCCTTCCAGACGCACCAGTCCCTTTTCCTTGGCAGCCGCCATAGAGCCGCACGCCATCAGATCGTCATAGGAGACAACTTCGGCACGGATGAATCCCTTTTCGAAATCGGTGTGGATCTTTCCGGCAGCCTGGGGCGCTTTCGTTCCCCTGGTGATGGTCCATGCACGGACTTCCTGCTTGCCGGCGGTCAGATAGGAGATGAGACCCAGCAGAGAATAGCCCTCCCGGATGATGCGGTTCAGACCGGATTCCTCCAGTCCCAGATCTTCCAGGAACATTGCCTTGTCGTCTGCCTCCATGTCTGCGATATCCTCTTCGATCTTCGCACAGATGGGCAGTACTGCGGCGTGTTCTGCCTCAGCAATCTGCTTGACTTCCTGGTAGTGTTCATTTTTGTCCACGCCGTTGCGGAAGTCCTCTTCGCTCATGTTTGCGGCATAGATCACCGGCTTTGCGGACAGCAGCGGCATATCGTGGATCCAGCTCAGCTCGTCCTCGGTGAAGTCAAAGCCACGGGCAGACTTGCCCTCTTCCAGGTGCGCCTGGAGACGTTCCAGAAAGTCCACCTGTGCCTGGAGCTTTTTGTCGCCCTTCAGCGCCTTTTTGGTGCGGTCGATGCGGCGTGCCACCATCTCCATATCGGAGAAGATCAGCTCCAGGTTGATGGTCTCGATGTCCGATGCCGGATTGATTCTGCCGTCTACATGGATGATGTTATCGTCCTCAAAGCAGCGTACCACGTGGACGATGGCGTCCACTTCCCGGATGTCGCCCAGGAACTTGTTGCCCAGACCTTCGCCCTTGGATGCGCCTTTTACCAGTCCGGCGATGTCCACGAACTCCAGGGTAGCCGGGGTGAACTTGTCCGGCTCGTACATTTCAGCCAGCTTGTCCAGACGTGCGTCCGGCACAGAGACGATGCCTACATTTTTTTCAATGGTGCAGAACGGATAGTTTGCCGACTCTGCGCCTGCATTTGTCAGGGCGTTGAACAGGGTGCTTTTGCCCACGTTGGGCAGCCCAACCATACCTAATTTCATTGTAACAGCTCCACCTTTTTGAAGAGCGTGCGCAGCATCCGGCATATGCAGAGAGATGCGCCGCAGGCTCTGAGATTATCCGGCATTGCGCCGGGGATTGACATATCATTGACACATACATTATAGTTTAGCACAGAAAGCCGGATTTGTCAAGATTTTTGCGAAAATGCGCTCGAGAATACTCTGCACAAAAGTGTAAACCATCCGTCCAATCGTAGGGGCGAACATTGTTCGCTCGTTCCGGTATCAGAGATTGTCTATTATGTTCCCCTTGAAAAGGCGCCCGTAGGGTGTGCCTTGTGCTGGGATGTCCCGAAGGGACAGGGGGATTAAGTTTACGGTTCACTATTTCAGCACAAATCGCATCCCCAAAAAACCCCCTTGCAATCTCTTCCGAAATTTGCTATACTATTATAACAGCGATACATTCAAGCAAAATCGAAACGGAGTGAATCTATATTGAATATCCCACAGAAACTGGCTGACGAGTTCCAGCTGCGGCAGGAACAGATCGACAACACCATCGCCCTGCTGGATGACGGCAAGACCATCCCCTTTATTGCACGCTACCGGAAAGAGCGGACCGGCTCGCTGGATGACCAGGTGCTGCGTGCCATCGACAACCGGCTGCAATACCTGCGCAAGCTGGAACAGCGCAAGAGCGAGATCCTTTCCGCCATCGAGTCCCAGGGCAAGCTGACCCCGGAACTGACGGAAAAGATACAGAAAGCGGAGACTCTGGTGGAGACGGAGGATCTGTACCTGCCGTATCGTCCCAAGCGAAAGACCCGTGCGTCTATGGCGATCGCCCGTGGCTTGGAGCCGCTGGCACGGACGCTGATGGCGCAGGATGCCGGAACAGACCCGGTGCAGGCGGCACAGGCGTTCCTCACGGAAGAAGTGCCGGATACGGATGCGGCGCTCCAGGGCGCAATGGACATCCTGGCAGAGGAGATGGCGAACGACGCCGACCTGCGCAAACAGATGCGCCGTCTGGTGATGCTCACCGGTACGATACAGTCCCACGCTGTGGATGCGGATGCGGAAACACCCTATCAGAACTACTACGACTATGCCGAACCGGTAAAGCGCATCGTGGGTCACCGTGTCCTCGCCATCGACCGTGGCGAACGGGAGGGCGCACTGAAAGTGGCAGTCACGCTGCCGGAGGGACACGGGGCATCCATGCTGATCCAGAAGTTTGTGAAGAACCAGAGTCCCTGCGGAAAGCTGGTGCAGACTGCCGCAGAGGATGCGTTTCAGCGGCTGCTGTTCCCGGCGGTGGAGCGGGAGATCCGCAAGGCGCTGACCGAACAGGCGGCAACGGCTGCCATCGGTGTGTTTGCGTCCAACCTGCGGCAGCTGCTCATGGCGGCACCGCTGAAAAACCGAACCGTCCTGGGCGTAGACCCCGGCTACCGCACCGGCTGTAAGCTGGCTGTGGTGGACGAGACGGGAAAGGTGCTGGATACCGGCGTGGCACACATCACCCTGGGAAAGGGCGCATCCCTGGAAAAGGGCAAGGATACCATCCGGAAGATGCTGCGGCAGCACCATGTGACCGCCGTCGCCATCGGAAACGGCACGGCGTCCCGGGAATCCGAGGCTGTGGTGGCAGAACTGCTGAAAGAGCTGCCCTATTCTGCGGCGTATATGGTGGTCTCTGAGGCTGGGGCATCGGTGTACTCTGCGTCCAAGCTGGCGGCAGAGGAGTTCCCGGAGTATGACGTTTCACTCCGGAGCGCCGTGTCCATTGCCCGGCGGTTACAGGACCCGCTGGCGGAACTGGTGAAGATCGACCCTCAGGCGATCGGCGTGGGACAGTATCAGCACGATATGCCCAAGGCGGAGCTGTCGGCGGCGCTGGACGGCGTGGTGGAGGACTGCGTGAACCACGTAGGCGTAGACCTGAACACCGCCTCGTTCTCCCTGCTGTCCCACATCGCCGGCATCAACCAGACCATCGCCAAGAACATCGTGGCGTACCGGACGGAAAACGGCGTATTCACTGACCGGAAACAGCTGAAAAAGGTGGCAAAGCTGGGACCCAAGGCGTATGAACAGTGCGCCGGATTCCTCCGTGTGCCGGGCGCAAAGAATCCTCTGGACAACACCGCCGTGCATCCGGAAAGCTATGGCGCAGCGGAGCAGATTCTCCGGGAATGCGGCTTTCAGCTGGCGGACATTGCCGGACAGGACCGCAGCGAGATCACATCCATTGCCAAGCAGCACGGTATCGCAGCCATTGCGAAAAAAGCTGGCGTGGGTGAGCCGACGGTAAAGGATATCATCAAGGAGCTGGCAAAGCCGGGACGTGACCCTCGTGACGAACTGCCGCCGCCGCTGCTTCGGAGCGGTGACATCATGGAGCTGAAAGATCTGAAACCGGGTATGGAACTGGTGGGAACGGTGCGGAATGTCATCGACTTCGGCTGTTTTGTGGACATCGGCGTCCATGAGGACGGGCTGGTGCATATTTCCCAGATCTGCGACCGGTTTATCAAGCATCCGCTGGAGGCAGTCAAGGTCGGCGAAGTGGTAAAGGTCTGGGTGCTGGATGTGGACTTGAAACGCAAGCGCATTGCACTGACCATGAAACCGCCGAAGAAAGGATAAAGGAGAACATATGGGATTTGGAAAGAAACTGACTGCCCTGGTATTGGCGGCGGCAATGACGGCTGCGGCGTGCAGCTGCGGCACGGAAAGCGGCAAAAGCACCGCCGGAGAAGAGAGCAGCCAGGCAGAGGAAAAGCCGGACTTCCGCACGGAAATGCGGGACGATATGACCACAGGCGACATCGTGGCGGAAATGGGGCTGGGCATCAACCTGGGGAACACCCTGGAGGCGTGCGGTGACTGGATCGACAGCAGCGGCGGCGTGAACAGCTATGAGACCGCCTGGGGCAGCCCTACGGTGACTGAGGAAATGATCGCAGGCTATGCTGCCGCCGGGTTCGACTCGGTGCGCATCCCGGTGGCGTGGTCGAATCTGATGGGAGACGACTACACCGTTGCGCCGGAACTGCTGGATCGTGTGGAGACCGTGGCGCAGTATGTGCTGGACAACGGGATGTACGCCGTGGTGAATCTCCACTGGGACAACGGCTGGATCGCCGGATTCTCCACCGACTATGACACCTGCATGGAGAAATACACCCGCATCTGGGAGCAGGTATCGGAGCGCTTTTCCGGTTACGGCGACCATCTCATTCTGGAATCCATGAACGAAGAGGGCTGTTTCGACGATCTGTGGAATCACTACAGCGGTTCGGAGGATGGCAAGGCGGAGGCATACAGCATCGTCAACCGCATCAACCAGAAGTTCGTCGATCTGGTGCGCAGCTCCGGCGGCAACAATCCGGAGCGCCATCTGCTCATTGCCGGCTATGCCACAGACGTGGACATGACCTGTGACGAGATGTTCCAGATGCCGGAGGACAGCGCCGGACGGTGCGCCGTGTCGGTACATTATTATACGCCGTCTACGTTCTGCATCCTGGAAGAGGACGCCGACTGGGGCAAGGCAAAGACCACCTGGGGTTCGCCCAGAGACCAGCGGATACTGGAAAAGGACATGGAAAAGCTCCAGACCCGTTTCCTGGACAACGGCATCCCGGTCATCATCGGCGAATACGGCTGTTCCACCGGGAACAAGACCGAGGACGCCGTCCGGACATTCCTCACGGCGGTGGCACGTGCGGCGTATTCCCGTGGGATGTGTCCCATGCTGTGGGACATCACCGGGGTGTTCTATGACCGCAGCAGCTGTAAAATGATCGACAGCCAGCTGGAGCAGGAACTCCGGGATATTGCAGAGACGGCGAGAAACTGACAAAAATCCGGAAATTGGAAGAAAACTGCTTTGAGAATTTCCGAAAAAAGGTGCGGGTGCGCATCAAAATAGCAAGTTGTTTTTCACGCAATTTTTCGGATTTAGAAGAATTGCACAAAAACAGAGGTTGCTTTTATTCGTGCTGTATAAAAATGTGTGGAAAATGAAAAAAACGCTTGCAAAAAATCTACAAATATGCTATGCTGGTATATGGAGAAGTAGGGTGCAGGAAAGCACTGGTATGGCTTCATGAAGATGTGCGCCGACTGTGCAATTGGAAAGCGGAAAGCACGCAAATCAATTTTTATAGGCTCTCCTAACAGGGCACCCGTTGGCTTGACTGAGGGGTTGATCCCCCTGTCAGCTTATGCTGACATCCCCCTTTTCAAGGGGGACTTTCTTAAAAATTGATTTGTGTGAGCGGAAAGGGGGCAGCAGACGACTGGCACGGCGGAGGTACGGAAACCAAGGGGCAGAAAAGCTTCTCTGCACACAACCAAGGCGGCGCTATGCCGCAGAAAATCAAGAAAGGAAGAATGATAAACATGAAGATGAAGAAGTTTCTTTCATCTCTGACTGCTGGTGTAATGGCGGCAACCACCGTATTCACCAGTGCGCTGGTAACACCGGTTATGTCGTTTATTGCGACTGCGGCTGATGCTGACGCAATCGGTACAGCATCTTTGATCGGTACACTCGGTAGCAATGCCTATTGGGGCGAAGGCAATAGTTCCAATAATGGTAATGCGCCCAGTACAGTAAGCATTTCCGGTGATGGAGAGTTTTCTCTTTCCTGGGAACTGTCTGAAGGTTCCAGCACGATTCAGTGGCTGGGTATTGTAATCAACCCGGCAGGAGAATCGAAGACCTTTACAACTGATACATTTAAGGATTTGAAGGTTTCTCTGAGTTCTCTGAAAATTGACGGCGTTGAAGTTGCAGATGCAGCTAACAATGCAACTGTAAACACAAAATACTATGGCGAAGACGGCAAGGGTGTAAGCAGAATCGAATTCGGCGGTGACTGGTCTGGTGCAACTGCTGTTAGCAAGAACACCGAAGTAAAGGGTACAATTAGTGCAACCTTTACTGTAGAGGGCACCGGCAAGACCACCACAACCACTACCAGCGAGACCACTGCGGAAACCACAGAGACCACCGTTTCTTCCGCAGTTTCTTCTGATGTTTCCAGCGAGACATCTGAATCTGTTGTAACCACTGCATCTGCATCCTCTGCCGAGACTGTGACAACCACAACTGCTCCGGCAATTAAGGACGTAGAGGCAAAGATCACCACCGGCACCCAGAAGGGTACAGACGGTGATATCCAGGCATATGCAGAATTTGACCCGAACGGCGCAAAGTCTGCAACACTGTATTATACCGTAACTTCCAAGGATACCGAGTCCAGCGGTGCTTTCGGCACATACAACGGCGATTGGTTCCAGGAAGAATTTAAGGCAAGCGTTGGCGCAAATGGTGCCTGCACAGCAGATTACACCATCCCGTCCAATGTTGGCAAGACCGTAAAGGCAATGATCTTTTATCCGGATGCAAGCAGCGTCAAGATCGACAAGGTGGTTCTCCACTATGATTCCGCTGTTACCACATCCGCAACAACCACCAGTGTCACCACAACCACTGAGGCAGCAAAGTACACCAAGGTACTGACTCCGAAGGCTGAGGAAGACAAGGGTACTGACGGCAAGGCAAGCAACACCAAGGTTGAGTTCGACCCGATGGGCGCTTACAAGGCAATCGCTTACTACACCGTAAAGACAAACGACACCAACACCAGCGGCGCTTTCGGCACATGGAACGACAGCCTGCCGGAGGGTGAAGAGTGGCAGAGCGAGGAATTCAAGGATCTGGCCGTTCCGGCAAACAAGCAGGTCGTTGTTTCCTACAACATTCCGAAGACTGTCGGCGAAACCGTGCAGTTCATGGTTTATTACCCGAAGTTCGGTGATGTGACCATCGACAAGATCGTTCTGTGCTTCGACGAAGATCCGGATGCAACAACAACCTCCGTTTCTTCCACCACAGAGATCAAGACCACTGCATCCAGCGTGTCCTCTGAGACAGAGACCACTGCATCTGCAACCACCAAGGGAACAGAGTCCAGTGCATCTGAGACAACAAAGGCAACAGAGACCAGCGCAACCTCTGCAACTACCGAGACTGACAAGGCAACAGAGACCAGCGCATCTGCAACCACCAAGGATACAGAATCCAGCGCAACCTCTGCAACCACCAAGACTGACAAGGCAACAGAGACCAGCGCTACCGAAAAGGCAACCACTGTTACAAGCACCACCAAGCAGTCTGCAACCACAACTGCAACAGATGCACCGAAGGGCAAGGGCATTGTCATCGACATCGGCGAGGCTAACGCAGAGCCGGGCGAAGAGGGCGTTGAACTGCCGTTCTATCTGCAGAAGTATATCCCGTCTGAGGGCTTTAGCTTTGCAATTGATGTCCCGATGGTAACTGCAAAGATCCTGAGCATCAACAAGACCGAAGTTTCCAAGGACGGCGTGGATGAATATGTATCCGGTTCTGTCCGCAGAACTTCCAACACCGCAGGCTTTGAGGCATTCGGCGCTGACGAATCCGCAGCTCCGGAAGATCGCTGGATGTACTTCATGTGGACTGTTTCCGCCGGCACTGCAACCATCCCGGATGAAGAAAACGGCGCAAGCAACTTCATGAATATGTACTTCGACATCGCTGACAACGCAGCAGATGTTGCAGCAGAATACGGTCTGGAACTCCAGACAGATGCTGACGGCAATACCTACTACTTCTTCCCGATGAACTTTGCACAGTACCAGAAGGTAAACTGGGACTTCTCCGGCACAGCAGGCAGCGCATACATCATGCCGAACCAGCAGTTCCTGGACGACAGCAGCAATGACCTGGCTACCACAGACGTTACTTACTACAACGGCGGTTTCCGTGTATACACCGACAAGAAGGATGTCACCACATCTTCTACCGCTGATACAACCACATCCATCACAACCACAAAGACAACCGCAACCGACGAAAAGGATATGCCGATCAATCTGGATATCGATGAGGTTTATGTATATCCGCAGCCGGCTGGCGAAAACCCGGATTATGTTGGCATTGAAGAAGAACTGGGCGTAAAGGTTATTGCCAAGGAAGGCGTAGACACCAAGAGCTATGGTATCAGCGGTGCAGTCGCATTCCCGGATGCAACCGCAAAGCTGTTCACCATTCCGGACGGCATGGAGAGCAAATTCGCAGTCAACGACTTCGGCTCCAGCGGCAGACCGAACATGATCGACTTTGCTGCTTATAAGAACGGCACATCCACCATCACCGACGGCAGCGACCGCTGGATCCGCTTCATCGAAGCATTCTCCAACGACGGTCCGCAGGATCCGGCTGAGCTGGATCGTATCTTCCACCTGGTATTCGATGTACCGGATGCAGATACCGTACAGGCAATCGCAGACGAATATGGTCTGACACTTCAGACCGGCGAGTATGACGGCAAGACTGTTCAGTACTACGAGTTCCCGGTAACCTGGGCTCCGGACGGCATTGACCAGATGCCCAGCGGCGGCACCATTGTTGATGTTGAGCGCTTTAAGTATCTGAACGGCGAGGGCGTGACCGGTGAGGATATCTTCGACGACCAGGTTGGTCTGAAGGATGGTGCGATCCGTGTTATCATGAAGGAAGTGGAAGATACCACAACCACAACCACAACTGTAACAACTACCACTACTACAAAGGCATCCACAACCACAACAAAGGCATCTGCTACAACAACCACAAAGGCATCCACAACTTCTACAACAAAGGCATCTGTTACAACAACGACAAAGGAATCCACTACGACAACAAAGGCGTCTGCTACAACAACTACAAAGGCATCTACGACAACAACAGAAGAAGCGACTTCTACAACAACAACCGAAAAGACAACCGTTTCCGAGACTTCCGGAACAACAACTACAAAGGCAACGGAATCCGAGGCTCCGGTAAGCACAACTACTGTAGAATCGACTACCACAGAGAGAGGCACCTTCACCAAGAAGACTACAACTGTGACAACGACTACAGAAGATGCAAACTACACCAAGGTCTCCAGACCGACCGGAACAACCACAACAGAAACCACAACTTCTGCTGAGAATACCACAACTTCCAGCGAGACAACCACAAGCACTGGTTCTTCCAGCGATACTGTTACTTCTACCACAACAACCGAGACTCAGCCTGCCGGCAAGCCGGATGTTAAGGTAAAGGAAGATGCAAACTTCTACCTGTCTGAGGACACTCGTGCATTCGACCCGGCAGATCTGGTAGAGAGCGCAACTCTGGACGGCGAGGACATTCTGAGCCAGCTGACCTTCGAGTACGCTTCTCCGAAGGATATGTACGATGCACTGCACGGCGATATCGCTTATGTTGCATCTGACTTGAAGGTTCTGTACAACGGCGAAGAAGTCGGCACTGCTAAGGTTTACATCGGCATCAAGGGTGATACGGACTTGAACGGTAAGGTTGAGGCAACTGATATGTTCTACAATATGTACTATCAGGCAAGACTGGGTGCCGGCATCAAGGAAGGCGTAACTCTGTTGGAGAACAACCAGGATGAGAATCTGGAGAAACTATCTTACTTCTTGACCGATATCGACACCGAGAGCAAGGAAGGCAAGAACACTGCCGACAAGTCCATCACTCCGACTGACCTGTTCTATCAGATGTACTACATCGCTCTGAAGGGCGCAGGCTACAAGGATACTGTTTGGACCGATGTTTGCCCGGATCTGAAGAACCTGCAGGGTTCCTGCTGGTATGAGGCAAAGTAAGCCAAACCGAAACAGAACGTGAAAACGTTTTTGACAGCCTGGATATGACATCATAAGAAAACCCGATGCGGGAGCAATCCCGTGTCGGGTTTTTGTTTTCAAGCGGAGGGTTGTATCTGTTTTGTTTTTCGGCGGTGATACTTTCCTTTTTTCAAATTCTGTTTTGTTGTGTAAAAAATCGCAAACAAAGCTTGCAAATTTGAGGAAAATCGGCTATACTGAATAGTGGAGTATTGTATGAGCGTGTTCTGCATCCGGCGGATTTTCCGGGAGGACAGAACAGGCTCCGGGAACAGCAGTTCGGGACGGTGCAGAAATGCAGCGCCGGACTGCCGTAGAAAGGGGCATGACATTGAAAGCGATTGACGAAGCACGCCGGCTGCTCAGCTCTGAGGCGTTTACAGAAACCGCAGTGCTGCTGAGCGGCGGCACAGATCTGGCAGAAGCATATCGGACACGTCTGCTGCGTGCCATTGATACATTTACACAGCATTTCGGCAGCGACCGGGAGATCGCCGTTTTTTCTGCGCCGGGACGGACAGAACTGGGCGGTAACCACACCGACCACCAGCGTGGTCATGTGCTGGCGGCAAGCATCAACCTGGATGTGATCGCCGTTGTGGCACGCCGCACCGACCGGACTATCTGCGTGAAGTCCGAGGGCTTTCCGGCAGATGTGATCTCTCTGGATGAGCTGGAGCCGGTGACAGACCAGAAACCCACCGCAGCCGAGCTTATCCGTGGTGCAGCTGCCTGGTTCCAGCAGTACGGATGTCCGTTGGATACCGGCTTTGATGCGTATACCACATCCCAGGTCATGCCGGGTTCGGGGCTGTCCTCTTCTGCGGCATTTGAGGTGCTGCTGGGGAATATCTGCAACGCCCTGTACGCCGACAACCGGTTCACTCCGGTGGAGCTGGCGCAAATGGGACAGTATGCGGAAAACGTCTATTTCCATAAGCCCTGCGGTCTGATGGATCAGATGGCGTCGTCTGTGGGCGGCGCAGTTGCCATCGACTTTGCGAATCCGGTAAAGCCGGTGGTGCATCCGGTGAAGTTCGACTTTTCTTCCACCGGTTATGCGCTGTGCATCGTGGACACCGGCGGGAATCACGCAGACCTCACAGAGGAATATGCGGCGATCCCCAGGGAAATGGGCGCTGTGGCGAAGTATTTCGGCAAGGATGTGCTTTCTGAGGTGAAGTCGGAACAAGTGCTGCGTTCGATTCCCGAACTGCGAAAGGCGTGCGGCGACCGTGCGGTGCTGCGTGCCATGCACTTCTACCGGGAGGACGGCAGAGCCCAGGGCGAATCGGATGCCCTGGAGCGTGGGGACTTCGAGGCGTTCCTGCACCTGGTGCAGAACTCCGGCGAATCCTCCTACTGCCTGCTGCAAAATGTTTACCCGTCCTCTGTGCCTGCGGAACAGCCGGTCTCCATCGCCATTGCAGTTGGCTCGGCAGTGCTGGGCGGACGTGGCGCCATCCGGGTACACGGCGGCGGTTTCGGCGGAACAGTGCAGGCATTTGTACCGTCTGTGCTGCTGTCCCAGTTCCGGGACGGCATGGAGGCTGTGCTGGGCGAGGGCTGCTGCCACGTGCTGCAGATTCGCCCCATCGGCGGCATGACAATTTTGATCTGACGAAGATAGAATTTGACAGAATTCGAAAGGAAGCGTAAGAAAACATGGGAAAAATTCTGGTCACAGGCGGTACGGGCTTTATTGGCAGCCATACCTGTGTGGCACTGACCAACGCCGGCTATCCGGTGGTGGTCATGGACAATCTGAGCAATTCAAAGGTCGAGGCAATCGCTCGCATCGAGATGATTACCGGAAAACACGTGCGGTTTTACCGGACGGATATGCGGGACGAGGCAGACCTGGAACAGATCTTTGAGGACAACAAGATCGACGCCGTGATACACTTCGCCGGAATGAAGGCAGTGGGCGAATCGGTGGAAAAGCCGCTGGAATACTACGAGAACAACGTGAGCGGCACACTGACGCTGCTGCGTGTGATGCGGAAGTACGGCTGCCGCACCATGATCTTTTCCTCCAGCGCCACGGTCTACGGCAGCCAGAACCCGGTGCCGTACCGGGAGGAGATGCCCACCTCTGCGACCAATCCCTATGGCTATACCAAGGTGATGATCGAACAGATCCTGCGGGATGTCTGTGCGGCTGACCCCAACTTCACGGCGGTGGCGCTGCGGTATTTCAACCCCATCGGCGCACACATGAGCGGTCTGCTGGGCGAGAACCCCAACGGCATCCCCAACAACCTGGTGCCGTATGTGGCACAGGTGGCATCCGGTAAGCTAGATCATGTCCAGGTCTACGGCGACGATTACGACACCCCGGACGGCACAGGTGTCCGGGATTACATCCACGTTATGGATCTGGCAGTGGGTCACGTGGCTGCGCTGGCATACGGTGCAAACCATCACGGATTTGAGGCAGTGAACCTGGGGACAGGTCACGGCAGCAGCGTGCTGGAAGTGATACACGCCTATGAGAAAGCCTGCGGCAGAAAGATTCCCGTGGAGATCACCGACCGCCGTGCCGGAGACGTTGCCGTTTCTTATGCGGATGTCTCCAAGGCGAAGGAACTGCTGGGCTGGGAGGCATCGGCAGACCTGCAGCAGATGTGCAGTGACAGCTGGCGCTTTACGCTGCAAAATCCAAACGGCTTATAATCGCTTGTGTCGGGAATCTGCGGAAACAGGTTCCCACAGAAAGGAATACATATGACAGGAAGATTTGGAAATGCGATCGACAATTTTCTGATTATCATGGTCGCAGTTGCCATTGTGCTGCTGCTGGTGGTGATGCTGGGTTCCCGGCAGAGTCCGTTCCGGCAGAAACTCAGCAAGCTCCTGGTGCAGAATCCCAATGCCGCAGACCGGCGGCAGCCGCTGGAATTCAACCGGGAATATTATATCACAGGAGAGAGACCTATGCGTAAACCAAATCGTGGAAAGAATCCGCCACGCACCGTGATTGCTGTGCTGGTGCAGAAGGTGGACGAACGCCGCCGCACCATGGATCCCAGCGGCACGATGAAGTTGTATAACGAGTACTACGAGCTGATCTTCAAGACGAGAAAGGGTGATGTCCTGCACATCGTGACCAGCAAGAAGGCGTACATCGAGACACCGTTCCACCAGCAGGGACAGCTGACGTTCCAGGGCGACCGTCTGATCCGGTTCCAGTATCCGGGCGGCGAGGTCAACGAGGATCAGGACGCTTTCACCAGCGCTATGCCGGCAGCACGCCGGGCGTAACAGGTACGCAGTACGTTGAGACAAAAGAAAAGGCATACCGTTTCCGAGCGAGACGGTATGCCTTTTGTGCGTTATGGAATTTTTACGGAATAATCATCACCGGTGTGTTGATGGTTACTTCGTCGTAGATCTTTTTGGCAACGTCCAGCGGCAGGTTGATGCAGCCGTGGGAGCCGTTGTTGATGTAGATGTCACCGCCGTATGCGCTGCGGTTCAGGTCGTGCAGACCAATGCCGGTATAGGTGACAGGCATCCAGTAGTTGACCCAGGTCTCATAGCCCTGTACGGCGTAAGTACCCAGCTTTCGGGGCGATTCTCTGGACCATACCTTGTATGCGCCCGGCGGTGTGGCACGTTCCGGATCGGATTCCTTACCGGTTACCACGTCGGACTCCAGGAAGAGTTCGCCGTTCACATAATACCACAGATGCTGGTGGCAGATGTCTACTTCAATGTAGGTGTTTCCGGTGTATTTCACGCCGGCGTTGGAGTTCATGCGGAATCCTTCTACCTTATAGACCGGTTCGATGGTGACCGCATCGCCTGCCTTGATGTAATCCACCAGCTTTTCCACCGTGGCAGTCACGTTGGTTTTCCAGCCGTAGATGCCGTCCACGCCGATGGGCAGGGTAATTTCGCCGTCCTCGGTCGCCTTGAACTTGAAGTTGTAGCCGGTCACCAGGGTATCGTACTTGTCGGCGATATTTTCCTGTACCCAGGCAGTCGCCTTGTCCGTGTCTACGGTGATGTCGTCGCCGTCCGTGGTGATCCAGTCCATGATGGTGGCGTGATCCAGCTTTTCCGTGCCGACCGGATCGAAGATCTCTTCCCGGTCTGTCATGTCATAGGTAATTTCCACGGCGCCGATCTTGTTGTACAGCTCCAGAGTGGGTTTCAGACTCTCTGCGGTGACGGCTGCCTTTTTGTAGCAGTCGCTTTCCGCCATGTTGATGGTGTTGTTGCCCTCACGCATCTGCGCAATCGTGTAGTCGGACAATTTCTGGGTGTCCACCATGTTGCCGTCATCTTCCGGCTGGATGGTGAAAGAGCCGTCCTCGTTCTGGACAACCTTTGCGTCCGTAGGCGGCACATTGCCCCAGTCGTAGGCAGCAATCAGGCTGACCAGTGCGTCCTCGGAATAGGAGTCCTGGACTTTTACGGTGTACTCCGTCTTGGAGAATAGCTTTTTGAACCATGCGGCGTGGCTTTCGTCCGCCGGCGCTGCCAGGGCGTTGTCCGGCAGGGTGACGGTGCAGCCAAAGGAAGAACCCTTGAAGGTGATGGGGTCGCCGCTCTTCGGGATGAAGGTCAGCCCCATGTCCTGGGCTGTGCTGAGGACAGCATTCTGGGCATCTTCAACGTTCATGCCGCCGATGTCCACGCCGTTCACATAGGTTTTCGGCAGGAACTTTCCGTGATAGATCGCCAGCCCGGCAATGTAGCTCAGCAGCAGGACTGCCAGCACTGCGATGCCGGCAATGACGGCGATACGGCCTCCGTGACGCTCTTCCCGGACTTCTTCATAGTGCCGGGGCGGAACAGGGCGGGGGCGCTCTGCCACAGCCACATTGCTCTGCCGGGGCTGCTGCCGCCGCTGGGGAATTTCACGGGATTCGTTGTTCCGGGGCTGTCCGGAGCGGCTGGGTGGCGTCTGGGGTTCGCTGCGGTGTGAGGAAGAAACGGCATCCCGGATCTGCCGGGCTTTTTCGGAGCGGCTGCGCTCTGCGGCGGAATTGCCGGATGCGCTGCGGTACGCCTGTCCGGAAAAGCGCTGGGAAGTGCTTTTCGGCGTTTCGGGATGAAACTCGGATGCCTCTTTTGCCGCCAGGGATGCCTTGATCTTTTCCCGCATCTCGTCCTTGGTGAGATGCCTGGGGTCGTTCCCGGTGCCGCCGTGGGAATTCTGGTCTCTGTTGTTCACTGTTATCTGTCCTTTCTTCCATTTTACGAGGGCTGCCCCCGAAGAGCAGCGATCCCCGAACTTTGCCGGATGCCTCTCGTTCCATGCAGCGTTGATGAACGTCTCTTGATACCGGCAAATTCGAAAACAGCAGAACCTCTTTTATTGGAAAAATAAAATGTGTTACAATTCAGAAAGGCGGCAGCTTTGCAGCGTATCAAGCGCCAAAGCACGATCTTGCCGCCGAAGTATTTTCATACCTTATTTATTATAACCACTGTATTTGGGTTTGTCAACACTTTTCGACATGAAATATAAATTGTAAACACCTTTTACCGATTTGTTTCCAAATCGAAGTGGGAATTTGCACGGATTGTTGTAGTAATGTATGCAGAAAAACAGCCATATATTCGGTGAAAAAAGCTGATGAAATTAAACAGAATCATCAAACTTATTGTGCAATATATACGGTAATTTCATTTGGAAATTTGGTGAAAAAGTACATTGACATGGACCGGAAAAAGGTGTAAAATAGGGGCGAAATCTGAGCTTGGACACCGGTTGTTCCGCACTTTCTGTGCGGTGCAGCGCAGCGTGAACACCGGAAAAAGAAAAACGGTACAAAAGCGTACCGTATCGTTTCGGCACGTGGGGAATATTGGAAAAGCCAATGTGTCCGTGCGGCGTTTGTCTATGCCGGAAAACGGGAGGAATCATTATCATGAAGAGTAAGAAAATTGGGGCAGGGCTGCTGGCATTTCTGATGGCAGCCACTACAGCGGCAGCCAGTGCGCAGACGGCGTTTGCCGCAGATCTGGGGACGGTGACGGACAATGTTCCGGCAATCACGGCGGCGAGTGCGTCTGTGTCAGTTCTCACAGCCAGCGGCGACCTGGAGGCGGCGTATGCAGAATGGGGCGCTGTCTCCGGTGCAACGGGCTATAACGTCTATATCAAGTCCGCAGGCGGCAGCTATACCCAGCTGGACACCATGCTGGTGCGCCAGTATCCGGATCGTTTCCGGGCAGACGCTGTGGGTCTGAAAGCCGGCAGCTATACCATGAAGATCGTGCCGGTGATCGGCGGCAAGGAAGATGCCTCCAAGGCGGCGGAGACCTCGGAGTTGAACGTAGAGGCGCATGACAGAAGCGGTTTTGGCTTTGTAAACGGTACTTCTTCCGGCGCATACAACGAGGACGGCACGCTGAAAGCGGATGCTATCGTGGTATACGTCACCGATGCCAACAAGGACACTGTGACTGCCAGCATCGACTCCACCGGCAAGGGTGCGGCAGATGTGACCGGCGTGCAGAACATCATCACGGCATACAAGAAGAACAAGGAGAAGCGTCCGCTGTGCCTGCGCTTTATCGGCAATATCACGGACCCGGCAGATATGCCCAAGGGTGATCTGATGATCGACACCGCCAAGGCTGGCATCACCGTCGAGGGTATCGGCACGGACACTGTGTTCAACGGATTTGGTCTGGTCATGAAGAACTGTTCCAACGTGGAAGTGCGCAACATCGGCTTTATGAACTGCGACAGCAGCGAGGGCGATGACTGCGGCCTGCAGCAGGGCAACGACCATATCTGGGTGCATAACTGCGACTTCTTCTATGGCCACGCAGGTTCAGATGCAGACCAGGTAAAGGGCGACGGCGCTCTGGACACCAAGACCTCCACCTATGTCACACATTCCTATAACCATTTCTGGGACAACGGCAAGTGCAACCTCCAGGGCATGAAGTCCGAGAAGGAGACCAACTATGTGACCTATCATCACAACTGGTACGACCACTCCGACTCCCGCCACCCGAGAATCCGCACCTGCTCCGTCCACAGCTATAACAACTACTTCGACGGCAACGCCAAGTACGGCATCGGCGTGACCATGGGTGCATCTGCCTTTGCGGAGAACAACTACTTCCGCAACTGCAAGAACCCCATGATGAGTTCCGGACAGGGTACAGACGCACTGGGCGAGGGTACATTCTCCGGCGAGACCGGCGGCATCATCAAGGCGTGCGGCAACTACATCGAGGGTGCATCCAGCTATATCCCGTATTCCCAGGACAGCACCTCTTTCGATGCCTATGAAGTCTCCAGCCCGACGGAAAAAGTTCCGGACAGCGTCAAGACCGTTTCCGGCGGCACAGGCTATAACAACTTCGATACCGATTCCAGCATCATGTACAGCTACCAGGCTGACGACGCAAAGGATGTGCCGGCGATCGTCACAGCCAAGGCAGGTCGTGTCCAGGGCGGCGACTTCCAGTGGAAGTTCAACAATTCCGTGGACGATGCCAGCTATGCAGTCAACCAGCCGCTGAAAGATGCGCTGATGAATTATACGCCCACTGTCGTTGCGATCGGCAGCGGCTTTACGGACACCACCACCGACCCGGTCGTGACCACAGAGACCACCAAGCAGACCACGGTGACAACGACAACCACCACCGTCAGCGTGTCCCAGGACACCTCTGCAACGGCAACGACTGTGACCACCAGAGATACCACACCCACCACACCGGATGTGCCGGTGGAAGGCGACATTTTCTGCTCGCCGGACGGCAAGGGCAGCGGTACTTCGGAAAAGGATCCGGCATCGGTGACCGACGCCATCTCCAAGCTGACTCCAGGTCACACCATCTACCTGCTGGGCGGCACGTATAACTTCTCGGAGATGATCCTCATTGACGACAAGAACAACGGTACGGCAGATGCCATGAAGACCATCAAGCCCTATAACGGCGCAGACGTTACCTTCGACTTCTCCGGACAGGGTGACGCAGACGGTTCCAAGCGAGGCATCGTGCTGGACGGCGACTACTGGCACTTCTACGGCTTTGAGATCACAAAGGCTGCCGATAACGGTATGCTTCTCTCCGGCAGCAACAACAGGCTGGAGCGCATGGTATTCAACGACAACCAGGATACCGGTTTACAGCTGTCCCGGTATAAAACCAGTGCAGCTACCATTGCAGACTGGCCCAGCAACAACTTGATTCTGAACTGCACCTCCAAGAACAACTGCGACAACGCCACCATGGAAAATGCGGACGGCTTCGCAGCAAAGCTGACCTGCGGCGAGGGCAATGTATTTGACGGCTGTATGTCCTACAACAACAGCGACGACGGCTGGGATCTGTTCGCAAAGTCTGAGACCGGTCCGATCGGCGTTGTTACCATCCAGAACTGCGTGGCATTCCGCAACGGCTATACCGAGTTCGGCGAGGGCTACGGCAAATGTGACGGCAACGGCTTTAAGCTGGGCGGTTCCGGTGTCGGCTCTGCCCATGTGGTCAAGAACTGCCTGGCGTTCGAGAATCTGAACTGCGGCTTCACCGACAACAACAACCCGAAACTGGACAGTCTGACCAACTGCACCGCCTATAACAACGGTGTCGGCTCTAACGGCAAGCCCAATGTCAGCTGCTATCGCTGCACAGACGACGGCGCAGACTTCTCCAACCTCATCTCCTACTACAGCAAGGAGAATCTCACCGGCAACCTGGGCGTAAGCGGCCTGAAGATCACCAACGACAAGATGGTCGGCACGATCCAGAACACCATCTACTATAACTCCGGTTATTACCAGGTCAGCGCCAAGACTGCCATCAGCAACGGCGATAAGCTGGGAACAAAGGGCGCAGCCATTTCGGACGATGACTTCATTCTGGTGACCGCACCGGAAATGGGAACGGATTTCGACACCGCATGGCGCAACTCCAACGGTTCTATCAATACCCACGGCTTTATGCAGGTCAAGGAAAACAGCAGCCTGTACAGCATTCTGGGCGCTGCTTTCCAGGATATCGACACACCGCAGCCGCCGATCACAACGACAACCACCAGTGCAACGACTGCTACAACGGAAACTGCCACAAAGACAGAGACCAATCCGGCACAGTCCAGTGAGACTGCTTCTGCAACAGAGACAAAGCCGGCAGAGTCCAGCGTGACCGCATCTGCAACGGAGACAAAACCGGCAGAATCCAGCGAGACCGCAACGGCAACAGAGACAAAACCGGCAGAGTCCAGTGCGACTGCAACGGCAACGGAAACCAAGCCGGGCGAAAGCACTACGGAAAGTGCAACAGAGTCCAAGCCCACAGAGACCCAGACCACCGCAAGCGAGATCGCAACGGAGCTGCTCTACGGGGATGTGAACCTGGACGGCAGAGTGGATATCACGGACGCTGTCCTCATCAATAAGGCGATCGCCGGCGCAGTGGAACTGAGCGCAAACCAGCGCCACAACAGCGATGTCTATGCAGACGGCGAACTGACCACAAGCGACGCAACGACACTGCTCCAGTTCCTGGTAAGCATGATCAAGATTCTGCCTGTGACGGAATAAATCAAAACAGGCTCTGAAAACTGAATCAGAAGAAAGGCGGCTGTATTTCGGTACAGCCGCTTTTTTCGACAAAATATGACTCCAAAAATTTTTTGAATATGCCAAAAGCAAGACTGATTTTTTATGCAATCTGCCAAAAAAACAGCTTTTTCCGTTTAGTACAGCGCAAAGATCGGTATTGCTCTTGCAATTTTTGCCGGGATGTGCTATACTATAAAAAGCAATGCTGTTGATTTGTGAATGACGGCATCTGCACTATTTCTATCCCTGTAACTTCCTGCGTGACTGCGCAGTGCCGTTTTCGGGCGATAAATCTTGGATGAGGTGAACCAAATTGGCACAACTGAAAAAACCCACAATCAAAAACCCCGCTCTGGTATCCGCAATGGCAGAGTTCAAGGCAAAGCAGAATCCGCAGACTGAAAAAGAAATGCTGGACGCAATTGCTGAGGCATCCTTTATTGCCCCGATCGCTTTGCAGAAACAGCTGGATGAGGTAGAGCCGGACGAAAACGGCCAGCGCCAGATGCAGGCGTCTCTCATGGCAGTTTCCAACAAGGACGGCTCGAAGTTTTTCCCGGCGTTCACGGACTGGCTGGAATTCCTGAAGTGGAAGAACGACCCGGAGGCAGACACCATGGTCATCACATTTGACCAGTACTGCGGCATCCTGCTGAAACAGGGCGTGGATATCAACGGTATCGTTATCAACCCGTCAGAGACCAACATCGTGATCCGCAAGGAAAAGATGGCAGAGATGAAGGGCGTGTCTGTTCCCACAGATGCACCGAAGAATCACCGCATCATGCCGCTGTTCGGCACCGAGAAGATCACCAACTCTGAGGTCATCATCGCCGCAGACCGTCTGCGCCGGGAGAACAACGAGGACGCAAAGAACAATCTGTTCAACGTAATGCGCAAGGCTCGTTTTGTCGCTCCGGTTCTGATGGAGATGCCGAAGGAAGTCAAGGCTGGCGAGAAGATCAATGCCCAGGCGGAATTCATTATGCTGAACCACGACGGCGGAAAGTTCATGCCGCTGTTCACCAGTCTGCCGGAGCTGCAGAAGTGGACAGGCGCACCGGACTGCAAGGCAGTTCCCATGAGCATGGCGAACTATACCGCAATGCTGTCCGACCCGAAGAGTACGGCTGCCGGCATCGTGATCGACCCGTTCTCCATGGGTCTGGCATTCAGCAAGGAACAGGCGCTGAACATCCAGCCCCGTCTGGAACTGCGTGACATCGAGGGCGTTCCGGAGGGAATGCAGGAGGCGCTGAGAGACCACCTGGCAACCCTGCCGGCAGTCAAGAAGGCGTACCTGGACGGCATCAAGGCAAACGGCGCAGACGGCTATGTGATCGTCATGGATCTGGAAAAGGATGCAGATATCCCGACCATCGCAGACAGCACCGCACAGATCGCAAAGCAGTACGGTTCCTGTGTCGTTGCACCGGTAGATTCTCCGCTGGGCAAAAAGGTGCTGGAACGGAGAGAGACCTTCTACGAGGCGTAAGGGAAATATAGCGTAACCATACTACAGTATATAACAAACACCCCTGTTCTGCGGCAAGTGAAATGCCGTGAGAGCAGGGGTGTTTTTGTTTTTGGATTTATGCTTGAAAAAACTGCCGGAACGCCGTGGGCAGGGAGATCTCTGCGGCAATTTCTGCGGCGGTTTTCCAGACGAACTGCTCGTCCTGTCTGCCGCAGGTGAGATAGACGCCGTACAGCTCCCATTCCACGTGGGTGAAGATGTGCTTTCGCTCTGCCGTCTGGGTCAGATCCAGCGGCTTGCACTGCCACCGGCTCACCTGGGCGATTGCCTCTTCCGTGGTGCAGATGCCGGACACATTGGGGTATTCCCACAGCCCGTGGAGCAGACCTTTTGCGGTGCGTTTCCGGACGGCGTATTTTCCGTCGCAGCAAAGCACAAACACGGTGTATTGTTCCTTGCGCCGGGGCTTTTTCTCGGTGCGCTGTGGGAGACGCATGGTGTCGCCGTACTGTTTTCCCAGACAAAGTTCCGCCAGGGGACAGACCTCGCACCGGGGCTGTCCGTTGGGCAGACAGACCGTAGCGCCCAGCTCCATCAGCGCCTGTGTCATCGTGCCGCACTGTCCGGGAATGTTCCGGTACACCTGTTCCAGCGACCGGGTGACGGCTGCCTTTTGTTCCGGGCGGTCGATCTCGCAGAAACTGTCCTGGATGCGTGCCGCCACACGCAGCACATTGCCGTCCACCGCCGGCGTGGGCAGGTCATAGCAGATGGAGCAGACTGCACCGGCGGTGTAGTCGCCTACGCCGGGCAGCTGCCGGACTTCTTCCCACGTTTCCGGGAATGCGCCGCCGTATTGTTCCACAATGACCTGCGCCGCCTTGCGCAAGTTGGCAGCCCGGCTGTAATAGCCCAGACCTTCCCAGCACTTGTTCACCTGGTCCTGTTCGGCGTTTGCCAGAGCAGGAATGTCGGGGAAGGTCTCCAGAAAGCGCTGGTAATAGCCCTTGACTGCCTCAACCCGTGTCTGCTGGAGCATGATCTCCGACAGCCATACCCGGTAGGGCTGCCGGTTCTTTCGCCAGGGCAGGTCTCTGGCGTGACCGGGATACCACGACAAAAGCGGCTGTGTCAGCTGTGCCATGACCTGTTCCTGCATGGCTTTCCATCGGCGCATCCGGGCGATGACCTTTTCATACACCGGGAGCATATGAGGTTCTTTGCAGATCTCCGGCAGCTTTTCCACGGGGATCCAGTCCACGGCGGTGTTTTCGTCCGGGGCGATGCGCAGCGTCTCTCTGGTATCTGCAATCAGCCCGTAGGTCACGTTGTAGTGCTGGTGTTCCGGAACGGGTGTGCCGTTTTTCTGGTGCGCCCTGACCGGGAGAATGTCCAGGGACAGAATAGCGCCGGTGAGGGGATAGGGCTTTCGGATGCCGGTCTCTTCCTTTGCCTCCCGGACGGCAGTCCAGAGAAAATCGTTGGAACCGTCTGCGTGACCGCCCGTCCAGGCGAAGGAGTCGTAGATGCGGTGATAGACCATCAGCACCTTTTCCAGCCTGGTGTCCATGACGAATCCGGAACAGGTAAAGTGGCTTTCTGCGTGGCTGCGCCAGAGCAGCTGTGTGCCGTATTGTTCCGCCGCAAGGAGTATCTCGTTCCGGTCACGGCGTTCCTGTTCGGTTTCGGGAACATAGGCGGCGAGACGGGCTTTCCAGTCGGTCACATCCTGTTCCTGCATGACATTTCTCATGTTGTCTGTCCTTTCTGTGAGAGCCTGTTTCGACCGTCAGATACGAAACAGGCTCTTGCAATTGTTTTTCATTTTTCCGGCAGCAAAAGCGTGATCTCCGTGCCGTGTCCCAGTTCGCTGCGCAGGGAGATGGTGCCGTTGTGGCAGTCTACGATGTGCTTGACGATGGACAGCCCCAGCCCGGTGCCGCCACGCTGTTTCGACCGGCTTTTGTCCACCCGGTAGAACCGTTCGAAGATGCGGCTCTGCGCCTGGAGCGGAATGCCGATGCCGTTGTCCGCAATGACGATCTTTGCCTGTGTACCCACGTGTTCGATGGTGATGGAGACTGTGCCGCCGGGATTGTTGTACTTGATGGCGTTGTCGATGAGGTTGATGAAAAGCTCCCGCATATAGCCTTCGTTGCTGTGCAGCAGGAGACATCTGCCCTCCAGATGTACCTGTATCCTGTTCCGCTGGATCTGGGGTTCCAGAATTTGCAGGGCGTTTCCGGCAGCCGCCGCCAGGTCTACCGGCGTGTTCAGCATCTCGGTGTGTTCCTCGATCTCCGAGAGCCGGATGATGTCGTTGATGAGAAAGAGCAGGCGTTCGCTTTCCCGTTCGATCATGGCGCCGTATTTCGCCACGTCGTCCTCTTTGGTAATCATGCCGCTGCCGAACATCTCGCCGAATCCCTTGATGGTGGTCAGCGGCGTTTTCAGCTCGTGGGAGACGTTTGCGGTGAATTCCTGGCGCATCTTTTCCGCCTTGACGTTATAGGTCACGTCCACCAGCAGCACGATCGTCCCGAAGATGCCGCCCATTTCCACACGGGTGATGTACGCCCGGATGTAGCTGCCGTCGATCTTCAGCAGCTGGCGCACGGTGCAGCCCTTGTGAAGATCATCGTCAGCCGGCGGCATATCGTGCTGCGGCTCTGTTTTGGACTTCCGCAGCGCATCCAGAAATGCCTGGTTGTCGGTGAGGATGAAGATGGATTTGTTGTCCCAGTTTTCCTTTTCGATGCTGAGCAGTGCCGTTGCGGTGCGGTTCGCCAGCTGGATCTTGTCAGAATCGTCCAGGATGAGGATGCCCTCTACCATATGCTCCTGGATGAGTCCGATGATGTCCCGTTCGTGGTACAGTTCCTTCTGCATCCGGCTCATCTCCGTCTGGAGCTTTGCCTGGGCTTTCTGGTCTTTTTTATGCTGGTGCTGTGCCTGCTGTTTCTGGTGCAGGTACAGAAAGATAAATACCGTCAGCAGCACCGCCGCCACCGCAGCGAATGCCCATCCGATCCATTCCATGATTAGCCTCCGATCTTATAGCCGTAACCCCGTACTGTGTGAATGAGATTGGAACATCCTGCGGCATCCAGCTTTTGCCGGAGCGTTTTCACGTGTGCATCCACGGTGCGTGTCTCGCCCTCATAGGAGAATCCCCAGACCTGTTCCAAAAGGCGGTCCCGGGAAATGGCAGTGCCACGGTTGCGCACCAGATAGGACAGCAGTTCGAATTCCTTATAGGTGAGGACGATCTCTGTTTCCAGATAGACCACCGTCCGCTGATCCAGGTCGATGGTCAGATCGTGGGCAGACAGCACGTGGCTCTCCGCTTTCTGTACCGTGTGGCTGCGCCGCAGCACCGCCTTGATCCGTGACAGCAGTTCCATGATGCCGAACGGCTTTGTGATGTAGTCGTCTGCGCCGTTTTCCAACCCGGTCACCTTGTCGATCTCGCTGGACTTCGCCGACAGCATAATGACCGGTATCTCTGCGGTAGCGTCGTTGCCCTTGAGCCGCTTTAAGATGGAGATGCCGTCCTCATCGGGGAGCATGATGTCCAGCAGGATCAGCGCCGGCTTGTCGTCCCGGAGCCGGTGAAAAAAGCTTTTTCCGTCCGGGAATCCCTCGGCGGTATAGCCGCCGGACTGCAAAGCGCAGGTGATAAGCTCCCGGATCCCCGTATCATCCTCTACACAAAATATATTTGCCAACTTACATTTCCTCTTTCTTTCCCTGTCGGATCTCCCGGCGCATTGCCGAAACAGCAACTTCGATGGCGTGCGTCATGTCGCCGGCGGCGTGTGCATTGTCCCGCACCACCGCCTGGCGCTCCTGGTTCCACAGCATTTGCAGGATAGTGGCACACTTCACCCGGCGTGTCGCCGCCACGATGAACAGCGCCGCCGATTCCATCTCCGATGCCAGCGCTCCGGCGGCTTTCCACGCCTGCCAGTTCTGGAGCAGGGTCTGTGCGGCAGGCATGGTCTCCGGGGAATGCTGCCCGTAGAAAGAGTCCTTGCACTGCACCACGCCGGTACGATAATCATATGCAAGCTCCTGTGCGGCGCAGACCAGATGCTGTGTCAGACCGAAGTCCGGGACAGCCGGAAATGCCAGGGGAACGTATTCCTGCGATGTTCCCTCCATGCGGATAGCACCGGTGGGGATGATGAGCGTTCCCGGAATCAGTTCCGGCTGCATTCCGCCGCAGGTGCCGATGCGCAGAAAGGTGTGTGCGCCCAGCGCCGCCAATTCTTCCATGGCGATGGCAGCAGACGGGCCGCCGATGCCGGTGGAGGTGACGCTCACTTTCGTGCCGTCCAGTGTGCCGGTCCATGTGGTGAACTCCCGGTTCTGCGCCGTCTTTACGGGATGTTCCAGATAAGAGGCGATCCACTCGGTGCGTCCGGGGTCGCCGGGGAGAAAGACATACTTTCCGATGTCCTCCGCTGTGCATTGAATGTGAAACTGACGTTCTGACATAAGCGGTTCCTTTCTGCGTGTGAAACAGGTTCTGGCGGGCGTGGGTTGTCTTTGTTGTGCAAATGTGTTCCCTTGAAAAGGCGCCCATAGGCTTGACTGAGGCGTAACACACCAACGGGCGAACACTGTTTGCATCTACAGAAGTATCACAAAACGGAAACCGTAGATGTGCAGAATCCCTGTCTCACCGTAGGGGCGAACATCGTTCGCCCGGGTCGACTCCTCTGCCCTGCCGGGCATCTCCTCTAAAAGAGGAGACATATTAAAAAGCCTTCCTTGAAAAGGGAGGTGGCACGAAGTGCCAGAGGGATTATCTACATTTACACTTCTTGACAAATTTCCAGAATTCTGTTATGATATACCCATGAACAACATTTTCAGCACCACCGCCTAAAATCTGTGCGGTGGCATCTTGATTCTGGAGGAAAGATCATGCAGCAATACCGCAACTGGCAGCCGCAGGAGCCGGAGCATCATTATGATATGAGAGCGCTGGTCTTTGGCGTAGTGTCGTTTCTGTTCTGTCAGCTGCCGGTCCTGTCCATTGTGACGGGCATCATCGCCCTGGTCTATGCGGCAAGGGCGAAAAAACGGCAGCGCTGTTACAGCCACGGCATGGTAACGGCAGGCATGATATTGGGTATTATCGGGATCTGTATGGGTGTATTGTCCAGTATTTACTGGGGCTTTAATTTTCTGCGGATTCTCTGGATGCTTTCAGAGAACAACCGGATGGTGCCTGCGCCGTCCAACCCGGAGTTTTTCAACGGTCCGGGAACGCCGGCGGCATTTTTCCCGTTATTCTGAGTCCAGGTAATCCAGGTCGGAATCTTCTGTTTCAGCGCCGTGATCGGGCTGCGTCTCAATGCCTTCCGGGTGTGCATCTTCCGGGAGCGGCTTTACGACAGCAAACCCGCTCTCGGCGTTTTCTTCTGCCTGTTCCCGGCAGACCGGATCTACGTGGAATGTGACCGCCTGCTTACGGTTTGCGATCTCGTTGACACGCTCTGTGCCGCCGTATTCCCCGTCGATCGTCCAGGACACCGGCTCGTCGTCCAGCGCAGTGACTTTCAGATGTGAGGTGCGGAAATAGTGGAGATACTGTTTCGCCAGCCCCAGCTGGATCTTGGAGAACGCCATGACCAGCTTGTGGAATTCCACCAGGTTGGAGGGCTTGTGGATCAGTGTGACCTCGAACAAGCCGTCGTCCCACCGCACATCGGACAGTGCCAGGAACTTCGCCACAGAGGAAGAGTTGGTTACCATGCCGTAGAGGAACTCGTCCTCGATCACGCCGCCGTCGTACTCAATGCGCATCCGGTACGCCCGGATCTTCGGCAGCTTGGAAATGGCGTTGAGCAGGTAAGCGGAGTGTCCCAGCAGGTTCTTGAACTGCTGCGGCGTTTCATAGGAGATCTCCGTGAATGCGCCGAATGCAGCCACATAGGTGAAGTATTTGTCGTTGAAGCTGCCCACATCGCAGCGGAGATCTTCGCCGTGGATGATGCAGTCTACGGCTGCCTCCGGTTCTTTGGGAATGCCCAGTCCACGGGCAAAATCGTTGGTTGAGCCGAAGGGAATATAGCCGATGGGGCATTGGGTCTCGCTTTGCATACAGCCCTGGATGACTTCGTTCAGTGTGCCGTCTCCGCCGGAGCAGACCAGGATGTCATAACAGCCGGCATCACACGCCTGTTTTGCGCACACAGTGGCATCGCCACGATCTTGTGTGGGATGTACTGTCACCTGAAATCCGGCAGCGGTGAACTTGTCGATAATCATTGCAAGATGCGACCCGACTGATGCTCTGCCGGAATGCAGATTGCAGATAAAATAGATCTGTTTCAACTGTGATACCTCCTTTTTTCAAAAAAAGATGTTGCCTTTAGTATACCACAAATTTTACAAAAATGCAAGCATTTTGATTTGTGAACGCCTTTGAAAAATACTGTAAAAAATAACGTGTTTCCTGCGTTTTTCGGTGCTTTTTGAATTTTTTTTGCTTGCAATTTTATGTGCACTATAGTATAATGAGAAAACGGTACACAGATCGTTGAAAGTGGAAAAAGGTATAAGGCAGCGCCGCACAACATTTTATTCATTGTTTCCCTTGTGCAGTGATGCCGCTAAAAGGAGCGTGGCAGTTGTTATGAGTAAAGCTCAGAATAAAGTAAAAGGATTTACGCTTGTTGAACTTTTGATTGCCTCTGTGATTATGGGGATTCTTGCTGCAATTTTGGTGCCCACTCTGCTGCAATATATTGAACGAAGCCATGAAACCATTGACATCACCAATGTGCGTGAGGCATATCTCGAAGTCAGAACGGCATCGATGATCGATGGAGCAGCAGGTGTGTCCAGAACGGTAAAGCTTGAGCAAAAACGAGATGACTGGCAGTCGTTCAATCCTGTAACGATTGCGGGGATCAAACACTATACCTGGGAAGGGGATACAGATCACTGGAAGGGTATTCCCACGGCGAACGGAGAGTGTGAGATCACCTATACGCCTTCGACCGGCATCGTTTTCTACTGGAAAGGGAAGAGCGAAACCAGTACAGTTACTGGTATTGACTTTAACGAAGATCTGCATAGTGCACTGAATAACACGAGTATATTGTCAGATTTGATCGCAAATAAATCTAATCGCTTTGAGATCGATTCTCAGTGTCCCAATTCTACAATGGTACCGAAAGTACAGGAGCAGATCGGAGAAAGCAGTCTGCTGAATTATGGTACATGGGCATATTTGGGAAGCCCGAAAGATGCTTCCGGAAGGTATCTGTTCTGGACTTCGGTAGATACTGAAGCAGTTGGTGCGGGGAAAAAGATCCCTGTGATCATCAGCAGGGCAGATGGTGGATTTTATATCTCTGAAACAACAACGGCAGAACGATCGAATAAGGGTAAAAATTATGTCGCGGTCGTAGATCATATTTATAATTCTGCCGGATTCAGACCATACACCAAAGGTGAACGGTATAATAGTCTGACGGAAGCGTATGCGGCATATGAAAAACTGGTTGCAGAAAAATATCCGGATTATAAGGATGCACTGCCGAAATAAAACAGATCGTTAGAGAATTGAATGGTATAAAAATCCGGACTTGACAAAACGGCAAAAATCCGGTATAATAAAAGTCCATGAGCAGACTGTGTGATAGCGCAGCAGGAATGCTGTGAGGAAAGTCCGAGCATCGCAGGACGGGATAGCTGCTAACGGCAGCCGGGGGCGACCCTAGAGCCAGTGCAACAGAGAGATACCGCCGCAGGTTTCCTGCGGTAAGGGTGGAAAGGTGCGGTAAGAGCGCACCAGAGTGCAGGAGACTGTACTGCTATGTAAACCTTATCCGATGCAACGTCTATTGGTACACGCTGCCGCAACATTGGTCCGGTGGGCAGCGGCGTAATGGCGGCTTGAGCTGTGAGGTGACTCACAGACCAGATAAATTATCACACACGACAGAACTCGGCTTACAGGTCTGGTCATGGAGACAGCGCAGCGTTAATACTGCGCTTTCTTTGTATTTGCAATACTTTTTCGAAAATCAATTTATCAAAAACAGCTGCATAGACTGTTCCGGGAGGGAGAGCCGATGCAGAAACCAAAAACGACAGAATGTCCGTATCCGGTGCGTGTGACCGCTCCGGAGAAAAATGCGGCGAGAGCGGAAAGCGACCGGGTGCGGTGCGGAAAAATGCTGCGCCGGCTGATGCAGCTTTCTGCGGAGAAAACGGGACGGGACTGTCCGGGAAAACGGAGGATTTGACATGGATGCAGAAACGATGCTCTGGTATGAAAAGCCAGCGGAAAATTTTGACCAGGCGCTTCCCATCGGAAACGGCAGGATCGGGGCAATGGTTTTCGGCGGCGCAGCAGACGAGGTGCTGAAACTGAATGAAGATTCCGTCTGGTCCGGCGGAAAGCGGAACCGGAACAACCCGGATGCCCGTGAGGGTCTGGAAGAGGTGCGAAAGCTGCTCCGGGAAGAGCGCATCCCCGAGGCGGAAAAGATTGCTTTCGAAAAATTACAGGGCGTGACACCCAATTCCCGGCACTATATGCCGCTGGGTGACCTGAACCTGCACATGGATTTCGCCGGAAAGGCAAAGCAGTATCAGCGCAGCCTAGATCTGGAACACGCTCTGGCGACCGTACGCTTTACGGCAAACGATATCACCTATGTCCGTGAGGCGTTCGTCTCCGAGCCGGATCGAGTGCTGGTGCTGCATATTGCCGCAAGCGAACCCGGCATGGTGAACCTGCGTGCCACTCTGGACGGCAGAGACGACTACTACGACGACTGCCGCCCGTGTACCGACTATCCCAATATGCTGGTCTATGACGGCGGCACCGGCAGCCGGAACGGCATCTTCTTTGCGGCGGCGCTGACCGGATTTTCCGAAGGCGGCACCATCCGCACTGTAGGCGGTGCGCTGGAAGTGCAGGGTGCGAACGAAGTGACCCTGCTGCTGAGCGTCGGCACAAGCTTTTACCACGGGGAACAGTACGAGGATGCGGCAAAGATGGATGCCTCTTATGCGGCAGACTGCAGCTATGAGGAATTGCTGTACCGCCATCTGACGGAATACCAGGAAAAGTTCCGCCGGGTGCGCTTTACCCTGCCGGACAACAGCGAAGGCGGCAGCGAGCTGCCCACAGATGAACGGCTCATGCGGCTGCGTGGGGACGAGGGCGACCACAAGGAGTGCAAGCTCCAGATCCACGACAGCAAGCTGGCAGTGCTGTACTTCAATTACGGCAGATATCTGATGCTGTCCGCCAGCCGTCCGGGAACACAGCCCATGAATCTCCAGGGCATCTGGAACCAGGATATGTGGCCGGCTTGGGGCTGCCGCTATACCATCAACATCAACACCCAGATGAACTACTGGCCGGCAGAGGTCTGCAATTTGTCGGAATGCCACCTGCCGCTGTTCGATCTGATTGAGCGGATGCGTGCGCCGGGACGGGAGACTGCCCAGGCGATGTACGGCTGCCGTGGCTTTGTCTGCCACCACAACACAGACATCTGGGGCGACACAGCACCCCAGGATCTGTGGATGCCGGCGACCATCTGGCCCATGGGTGCGGCTTGGCTGTGTCTGCACATTTTCGAACACTACCAGTTCACTCAAGACCTGGACTTCCTGGATCAGCACTATGAGGCAATGCGTGAGGCTGCCCTGTTCTTCGTGGACTATCTGACGGAGAACGAGGACGGCGAACTGGTGACTTGTCCGTCTGTCTCGCCGGAGAATACCTATAAAACCGAGAGCGGCGCAAAGGGCTGTCTGTGCAGCGGTCCGTTTATGGATACGGAAATTCTGACGGTGCTGTTCCGGAACGTGATCGAGAGCAGCAAGCTGCTGAACCGGGACGGGGACTTCGCCGCAGAGCTGGAAGGTCTGCTGAAAAAGCTGCCGCCGCTGAAGATCGGCAAGTACGGTCAGATCCAGGAGTGGGCGAAGGATTATGAAGAGGTGGAGATCGGTCACCGCCATATCTCGCACCTGTTTGCCCTCTATCCGGCAGACCTCATCACGCCGTATCACACGCCGGAACTGGGCAAGGCTGCCCGTGCTACACTGATCCGCCGTCTCATCCACGGCGGCGGTCATACGGGCTGGAGCCGTGCATGGATCATCAATCTGTGGGCGAGACTCCTGGACAGCCGGATGGCATACGAGAATTTGCAGCAGCTGCTGGCGTGGTCTACCAACCCGAATCTGCTGGACTCCCATCCGCCGTTCCAGATCGACGGCAACTTCGGCGGCACGGCTGCCATCGCAGAGTGCCTGCTGCAAAGTCATTCCGGCGAGATCAATCTGCTGCCGGCGCTGCCGGAATCCTGGCCGGAGGGCAGCATCAGCGGTCTGCGTGCAAGAGGCGGCTTTGAGGTGGATATGACCTGGCACGAGGGCAAGCTGGAATCCGCAGTGATCCGTTCGCTGAGCGGCAATGTCTGCGCCGTCCGTGCCAACACGGTGACCAGCGTGTCCAGCGATGCCGGCGCAGTGGATGCCAAGATGGACGGGGCTTTGCTCACATTCCCCACGGAAAAGGGCATGGCGTACCGTCTGAAAGCGTAAGCGCACAGAGAAAGCAAGCTCGAAACATTCATAGGAGAAACGCAAATCAATTTTATAACTGCCTCTCTTGAAAAGGCATCCGTAGGGTGTGTATTGTGCTGAGGATGCACAAAGTGCAGTCGGGATAATCCCCCTGTCAGCTAACGCTGACATCCCCCTTTTCAAGGGGGACTTTCTTAAAAATTGATTTGTATTCATAGGAGATGGAGCAATTTTGAGAAAAGAGCAGGCGTTTGCTCTGGCGGCAGCCGGTTTGCTGCTGACAGGGTGCGCAAAAATTGAACAGGAATCCCCGAAACTTTCCACGGACGTTGCCACCGGTACCACGGAGCTGGCAACGGAAGAGACCTCGGCTGCGGCGCAGCACCCGTCTGTTGCCCTGCAGGTGCCGGAGATCACCCGGCAGGATGTTTCCATGAAACTGGAGGCGGAGGATGCCGCTGTTCCCACAGGCTGTTCGGTGGCGATGATGCCCCGGCTGGGCTATTCCGGGACAGGCTACCTCAGCGGTCTGGATGCCAAAAACCAGAACAGCCTGGTGCTGGATGCCGACATCCCGGCGACCCAGCACTACGATATCACCGTGGTAGTGGGTGCAAGCGCAGCCTCTACCTGTAAGATCCTGGTGAACGGCGAGTCGGTCTATACCATGAAAACAGATGCCACGGATAATTTTATGCGTGTCAAGATACAGGGCATCTTCCTCAGCGCCGGCGCCTGTGAACTGTCTGTGGTTCCGGTGGACGGCATCGTGGATATCGACTGCGTGGAACTGGTGAACAACACCAGCCTGTATGACGGCACATCCGAGATCGCCGCAGCGCCGATGAATGCCGCCGCCACGGAAAAGACGAAACAGCTATACCAGTTCTTACAGCAGAACTACGGGCAGAAGATCGTGACCGGGCAGTATGTCTCCGACAGCAGCGGCAAGGAGCTGGACGAGATCTACAACATCACCGGAAAGTATCCGCTGATTCGCTTTGCCGATATGAACGCCTATTCGCCAAACGGCGGCGATGAGACAAAAGCCACCGCTGTGGCAGACAGCCTGGCGTGGGCGGAAGAAGGCGGCGTAGTGGGACTGTCCTGGCTGTGGAACGCACCCACCGGAACGGCAAGCTTTTATGAAAAGGACACCTCCTTTGACTTGAAAACGGCGGTAACGGATGCGGATGTTGCCGGCAAGTCGGAGGAGGAACTGTCAAAGATGGTCTCCAACGGCGAGATCACCCAGAACTGCTATGCGCTGATCTCAGACATCGACCACATTTCTGAGGCACTAAAGCCCCTGGCAGATGCCGATGTGCCGGTGTTGTGGCGTCCGCTCCCGGAGGCTGGCGGCGGCTGGTACTGGTGGGGCGCAGACGGGGCAGAGACCTATCAGTGGCTCTGGAATCTGATGTACACCCGGATGACGGAATATCACCATCTGAACAATCTGCTCTGGGTGTGGAACGGACAGAGCAGCAGCTTTCTGGTGGACAGCAGCCAGTATGACATTGCGTCCCTGGACTTGTACGTGGAAAAGGAGGAGACCTACGGCAGCCGCTATGAGCAGTACGTGGCGCTGCGGAACATGGTTTCCTCCGGCAAGCTGCTCGCTATCAGCGAATGCAGCAATCTCCCGGATATGAACGCCATGTTCCGGGACAATGCGGTGTGGTCGTTCTTCGGGCTTTGGTATGCGCCGTATCTGGGCGAGTATACCGACAACAACGCCCTGGTGGAATTCTACAATTCCGAGGCGGCGCTTACCCGGGAGGACTACACGCCTGCCGGATGACCCTCGATTTCATAACAGAATACTTGCAGAACAGAGCGTATCGGATGCAGATGCGCTCTTTTTTTATGCGAAGTCGTGGGAAAACTTTCGTTTCTTTGAAGATGGGCTGGAATTCGCTTTTTTTGCGGAAAAGGGTTGACAACGGCGGTGTAATTGTATATAATGAACATATGAACAATAGTTCAAACGAAATTGCATGGAGGAAACGAAAATGAAAAAGGTATTTAAGCTGAATGATCTGGACTGCGCAAACTGCGCCGCAAAGATGGAGGCTGCAATTCAGAAACTGGACGGCGTAAAGTCTGCAACCATCAGTTTCATGACCCAGAAATTGACGCTGGAGGCCGACGATGCGGATTTCGACAAGGTATTGAAGGCTGCACAGAAGTGCATCAGCAAGGTTGAGCCGGACTGCGAGATCATCGTAAAATAAAGGCAATACCGCACAAAGCCCGCCTGGCGGCTTTGCACGCAATCTGCTTGCTGATTTTCCGTCATATTGCACAGAAATCCCTTGACATACGACAGTATGCCTGCGAAATTTCTGCGCAATCTGCCAAAAAATCTGGCTGCGCATCTTACGCACAAGCTTTGTGCGGTGTTGCCTAAACCGGTTCGCATGACACGAGCAACAGGAGGCGGTCTGTATGACAAAACAACAGCGTAAAATTCTGATCAAGATCATCATTGGTGCGGTATTGTTTGCCGTGGCAATGGCAGTCACCCATCTGCTGACGCTGCCCTGGTGGGCAGAGCTGCTGATCTTCCTGGCAGTGTATCTGGTGCCGGGATTCAGTGTGCTGGAAAAGGCTGTGCGGAACATTGCGCACGGGCAGGTGTTTGATGAGAATTTTCTGATGACGATCGCCTCCATTGCGGCGTTTGCCATCGGGCAGTATCCGGAGGCGGTGGAAGTCATCCTGTTCTACCAGGTGGGTGAGCTTTTCGAGAAGATCGCCGTAGGACGTTCCCGCCAGGCAGTGTCCGATCTGCTGGATCTCTGCCCGGATGAGGCGACAGTACTCCGGGACGGCAAGCCGGAAACGGTGCTGGTGGACGAAGTGGAAGTGGGCGAACACATTCTGGTGCGCCCCGGCGAAAAGATCCCGCTGGATGCGGAGGTCTTTGAGGGACACACCACCATCGACACCGCTGCGCTGACAGGCGAATCCATGCCGGTGACAGCCGGTGTGGGCGATGCGGTTTGCAGCGGCTGTGTGAATCTGTCCGGTGCGGTGGAACTGGTCGTTACCAAGCCGGCGTCGGAATCCACTGCCTCCAAAATCATGGAGCTGGTGGAAGAATCCGCCTCCAGCAAGGCAAAGACGGAGCAGTTTATCACTAAGTTTGCCCGGTTCTATACGCCCTGCGTGGTCATTGCCGCTGTAATTCTGGCAGTGCTGCCGCCGCTCATTACGGGGCAGGCGTTCTCCGGCTGGATCTATCGTGCGCTGACGTTCCTCATTATCTCCTGCCCATGTGCGCTGGTCATCTCTGTGCCGCTGAGCTTTTTCGGCGGTATCGGCTGTGCGTCCAAAAACGGCGTCCTGGTAAAGGGCAGCAACTATCTGGAGGCGCTCTCTCATGCGCAGACGGTAGTCATGGATAAGACTGGTACGCTGACCGAGGGAAAGTTCCATGTGACGGAACAGAACCCGGTGGGCGTGACGGCAGAGGAACAGCTGGAGTTGGCGGCGCTGGCAGAATCGGCGTCCAACCATCCCATTGCGCAGTCGCTGAAGGATGCCTATGGCAAAGCCATTGACGCAGAGCGTGTCACGGATATCCAGGAGATCGCCGGTCACGGTGTGGCTGCCAGGGTGGACGGCAGACAGGTGCTGGCAGGCAATGCGGCTTATCTGGAAGATGCCGGACTCCAGCCGGAAACACCCCACGCCATCGGCACGGCAGTGCATCTGGCAGTGGACGGCGTATATGCCGGATATATCCTCATTGCGGATGCAGTGAAACCGGATGCGGCACAGGCAGTGCAGGCGTTTCGGAAGGCTGGCGTTTCCACGGTGGCGATGCTCACCGGCGACAGCGAATCTGCGGCGAAGGCTGTGGGCGATGCCCTGCAGCTGGACGAAGTACACGCCAAGTGCCTGCCGGCAGACAAGGTGAAGTTCATGCAGGAATACCGCACCAGGCTGTCCAAGGGCAGAACGCTGGTCTTTGTGGGCGACGGCATGAACGATGCGCCGGTTTTGGCACAGTCGGATGTGGGCGTTGCCATGGGCGGTCTGGGTTCGGATGCAGCCATTGCGGCGGCGGATCTGGTCATCCTGGACGACAAGCCCTCGAAACTGGGGCTGGCGATCCACATTGCCAAGAAAACCATGGGCATTGCACGGCAGAACATCGTGTTTGCACTGGGTGTCAAGGCAATCGTTCTGGTGCTGGGTGCGCTGGGTCTGGCACATATCGGGGCTGCGGTCTTTGCAGACGTGGGCGTTTCGGTAATTGCCATTCTCAACTCCACACGGGCAATGCGGACAAAAGTGAAATAAGCGCTTGTGAAAAGCTTTTCGGGCAGATCTCCGGTCGGGGGTCTGCCTTTTTGTAAAATGTGCAAAAAAGTGGAAAAAAATCTTGACACGGCTTGTCTGATTGTAGTATAATAAAAGTAATCACCATTCTTTCCAAAGGGTGGCGTGCAGGAAAAATGCGGCGCAGCAGGATTGCAGCTCCATTTTGAAATGCAGAAAAATCTGAACAGAAAAGGAGCATTTGCATATGCTGCTCGACAAATATTTACCACGCATCGAGTTTGACAGCTACGAGGACTTCAAAGAGAACTATCGTGTAAACATTCCCGATGACTTTAACTTCGGCTTTGACATTGTGGACGAATGGGCGAAACAGGAACCGGAAAAGAAAGCGCTGGTGTGGTGCAATGACCACGGCGAGGAAAAGACGTTCACCTTTACGGACATCTCCCGTCTGTCGAACCAGACCGCAAACTATTTTCAGAGTCTGGGCATCCGGAAAGGCACAGTGGTCATGCTCATCCTGCGCCGCCGCTGGGAATACTGGGTATGCGCTGTGGCACTGCACAAAATCGGCGCCATTCTGATTCCCGGCTCGCTGCAGTTGGCGAAAAAGGATCTGATTTATCGTGGAAACAGCGCACAGATCCACACCATGGTATGTCTGGACGACAAGTATGTCCTGGAGCAGGTGGATGAGGCACAGCCCTCTGTCCCTAGCATCCAGCACAAGATCGTGGTGGGCGGCTCTCACGAGGGCTGGCGCAATTTCCACGAGGAAGTGGAGAAGTTCTCCACAGAGTTTGCACGTCCCACCGGAGACGCCGGCACAAAGGCACACGATCTGATGCTGGTTTATTTCACCTCCGGCACTACCGGTGATCCGAAGATGGTAGAACACGACTACACTCATCCGCTGGGGCATATCGTTACGGCAAAGTACTGGCAGCAGGTGCAGGAAAACAAGCTGCACATGAGCGTTTCGGATTCCGGCTGGGCAAAGTTCGGCTGGGGCAAGATCTACGGGCAGTGGATCTGCGGCGCAGTGATCTTCGCCTATGATATGGACAAGTTTGTGCCGACCCATCTGCTCCAGAAGATGCAGGACTATAAGCTGACCACCTTCTGCGCTCCGCCGACCATGTACCGTTTCATGCTCCAGGAGGATGTGGCATCCTATGACCTGTCCAGCATCCAGAACTTTTCCACCGCCGGCGAACCGCTGAACCCGGAGGTATACAACCGCTGGCAGGAACTCACCGGCAAGGAGATCCGGGAGGGCTTCGGACAGACAGAGGGTTCTGTTCTGCTGGCAAACTTCCCGTGGATCACACCCAAGCCCGGCTCGACCGGCAAGCCGTCTCCGCTGTATGATATTGTATTGCAGCACGATGACGGTACGCTTGCCAAGGACGGCGAGCAGGGCGCTCTGGTGATGCAGAATCTGAAAAAGGCATATCCCACCGGTCTGTTTGTGGGATACTACAAGAACCCGGAAATGACACAAGAGATCCTGGGCGGCGGCAGCTATTGTCCGCACGATGTGTTCATGCGGGATAAGGACGGCTACTACTGGTTCGTGGGCAGAAATGACGACGTTATCAAGTGTTCCGGCTATCGTATCGGACCGTTTGAGGTAGAAAGCGCCCTCATCGAACACCCGGCTGTGCTGGAATGCGCTATCACAGCGGCACCGGATCCCATCCGTGGACAGGTGGTCAAGGCGACTGTTGTCCTCACCAAGGGCTATACACCCAGCCCGGAGCTGACAAAGGAACTCCAGAACCACGTGAAGCATACCACAGCGCCGTATAAATATCCCCGTATCATCGAGTACGTGGACGAACTGCCGAAAACACTGGGCGGCAAGATCAAGCGTGCGCAGATCCGTAAGGAAGACCAGGCAGCCAGCGAAAAGTAAGAATTTTTTTGATTTGTATAGAGAAAGCGTCGTGCAGAGGTTTCTGTACGGCGCTTTTTGCATATTCACGCCAAAAATCACAAAAACAGATTGAAAATTCCAGGCAAATATGCTATAATAGAATCGGAGATTTTTTCGGATGCGAAATGCAAAATCAAAAAAGGAGGTTCGGGAGATGCGCAAAAGAGGATGTGCTTTTCTTTGCAGCGCAGTGCTGCTGACCGGGGTGTTTCTGCGGCTGCCTGGGGAAATGTGGCAGGTGCAGGCGGAGACCATAGACACGGCGGCATTTGCGGAAGAGACTGCCCGGCTGACCAACCAGTTCCGGCAGGAAAACGGGCTTGCGCCGCTGAAAATGGCGCCGGTATTGCTGGAACTGTCTGCCCGGCGTGCGGAGGAACTGAAAGACGCATACGGTCACACCCGTCCGGACGGGCGGGACTGGTTTACCATCGTTGAGGAGTCCTCGCTGGATGCCAACTGCTATGCGGCGGAAAATGTGGCAGCCGGCTATGATACGCCGGAGAGCGTGATCGCAGCGTGGATCGATTCCGATGCGCACCGCAAGGCGATGCTGGGAGAAAACTATCAGTATATCGGCATCGGGGTGAGCCAGCTGGAGGATGACCCGAATCATTACTACACCTACTGGGAGATGCTGCTCATCTCATCGGAACAGCCTCTGGAAGGGGAATATGAGCCGGGCGAAACGGCGAATCCCACGGTTTCGGAAAAAGGCGTTTTCCTTTTGGGGGACGTAGACCTGGACGGCACAGTGGAACTGGCAGATGCTGTGCTTTTGCAGAAGATACTGCTGGGGCAGGTGACTGGAAATGCGGCGCAGCTGGAAAACGGAGACTGCTGCGCAGACGGCGTGCTGGACTGCCGGGATGTGACGGCGCTGATGCAGATGCTGGTACGCTAAGACGGGAGAGAGGGGACAGATATGTCACGAATTCTTTATGTGCTGGATTATCTCAGCCGCAATACGGATGCAGAAAAGGGTGCAACGCTGAAGGATATCCAGGCATATTTGCTGAATCAGACCAACGCAGGCTCGGTGTCTACACTGAGCATTCAGCGGGATATCGACCAGATCGACGCCATGGGGTATACGGTGGACATCCGGAAGGGGGCGCACAACACGTCCTATTATCATATGCGTGACCGTGGGTTCACCTTCAATGAGATCCGCTTTCTGGTGGATTCGGTTTCCATCAACAAGTTCCTCAGCAACGCCCAGAAACAGCGCCTGTTCCGGAAATTCGAGGTGCTGCGCTCAGAGTCGGAGGTGCGAAAGCTGGTGGGACGCATTACCCTCAGCGAGGTTGCGCCGCCGTCACTGGACCTGCTGGACAATCTGGAATGCGTGCATCAGATCATTGCGGAAAAGCGGAAAATTCATTTTCAGTACGGCAAGTATAACATCCACCGGGAAATCGAATACTATGACAAAAAGCGGAATCTGATCCCGTGCCAGGTGGTGTATACCAGTGAACGCTTTTATCTGAAAGCGGTCTCGGAGGACACGGGAGAGGTGCGGAACTATCGCATTGACCGGATGCGGAAGATCTTGCCGGGAGAGAAGATCGCTCATTTGCCAAAGCTGCCTAAACCGGAGGGCTTTTCGGCAGATATCTTTGTGCCGGAGGTGTATGAGGATGTTCAGCTGCGTGTTCGCCGGGTGCTGCTGGACGATATGATCGAACAGCTGGGGAACTATGCCCATGTGCGTCTGGACGAGAAAGACCCGGAGCATTGCATCCTGGTGCGTGCCAGAATGGGCATTAGCTACGGGCTGTACCGCTGGATTATGAAGTACGGCGCCAGCATGGAAGTGCTTGCACCGGAGAGCCTGCGGAAAGAGGTGGCACAGCGCATCCGGGCGGCTGCTGCACTGTACAGCGACACAGACAGAGAGTAGTACACTGCACAACAAAAAACGGACAGCATTTCTGCTGTCCGCTGTGGGATTCTGTGGAATGATTACGCCTGTCCACGTTCCTTTGCCAGGGTGTCGTAGCGGTCCATCATTTCCTTGATCTCCGGGTCGTTGGTCAGTCCGTGCTGCATATGCAGATAGAACCGGATCGCCGGCAGGTCCTTGTTCTCGACTGCCTCTTTCGCCAGGGCAGTGATGACGCCGACAACGTCCTCGTTTGCGCCGCACTTCATGCCGTAGTGTGCAAACGCCTCATTGACCTCGTCCCGTGTGGGCGGTACAATTTTCTTCTTGGTGATGGTGTGGATGTGGTGCAGTTCTGCCGGAACCATGGGGTGGTCGGCATAGATCAGGCTTTCATAGTAGAAGCAGACTGCACGGTCATAGTCCTTGACCTCGACGCAGTAAAAGCCCAGGTTGCAGTAGCACCGGGAAAGCTGTACCGGTGTCACAGCCACTTCCAGTGTCTCCTTGATAACGGAGAGCAGCTGGTCGTGGTCACGCAGGGACTTGTAGCATTCTGCCAGCTCGAAGTATGCGTCCGTGTTCATGGGGTTATAGCGGATGGCGTCGTTGATGACACGGGCAGCCTCTTCTGCACGTCCCAGCTCCAGCAGGTTGTAGCCGTGGAGCAGCACCATCTGGGACAGGTCAAATACCGGACGCACCAGCTTTTTGGACGGGCGGTAGAAGTACAGATAGAGCTGATGCTCCAGGGTGTTGCGGAAGCTGAGGTATACCTCGGACTCCGTTTCCCGGTAGTTCATGCGGATCTTGGTGTACAGCGCCTCAGTCAGCTTGAAGGACTCGTCGATCTTCTTTTCCTGGATGAGTTTGTTTGCCTCTGCAAAGACAACGTCCAGGCGCTTGCCGTCAATGTACATCATCTTGTTGAGAACTTCCCGCTTGTCGTCGGGCAGGATCTCATATGCCAGGTCGGCAATGGCGCTTTCGATCTCTTTGGCGTTTTTTGCAGAACGGTACTTGTCTGCCTGGGATTCCAGATAGACCATGTCTACGCTGTATTCTCCGGTCAGACCCTCCCGGATTTTTTCCATAATTTCATTGATTGTCATAGTATAGCTCCTTTGTTGCCGGTAATTCCGGACGGTATAGTTTTATTATACAAGATTTCTGGGATAAATGCAAGTCTTTTTTGTGGATTTTTTCAAAGCAGTACCACACAGAGGAGAGAAAGGATACACAGGTATGCAGGAAATTCTTACAGCATTGGAACAGCGGCACGATCTGCCGGACGAGGCGCTCTGCGCTCTGCTGGAAACGGATGCCATGGATGGGGCGCTGTTTCAGGCGGCGGACCGCATCCGCCGGGAACGATACGGCACGGAGGTATTTGTCCGGGGACTGATCGAGTTCACCAACTACTGCCGGAACAACTGCTATTACTGCGGCATCCGCCGGAGCAACGGAAAGGTACAGCGGTATCGGCTGAGCCGGGAGAATATCCTCGCCTGCTGTACAGAGGGATATGCGCTGGGATTCCGGACGTTTGTTTTGCAGGGCGGCGAGGACGCATATTTCACGGAACAGCGTGTATGTGAGATTGTCTCGGAGATACGGGAACGCTTTCCGGACTGCGCCATCACCCTTTCCATCGGCGAGTGGGAAAAATCCAGCTATGCGGCGTTTTTCCGTGCCGGCGCAAACCGCTATCTGCTGCGCCACGAGACCGCAGACCCGGCGCACTACCGCCGTCTCCATCCCGGCGCAATGTCGCCGGAACACCGGAAACGCTGCCTTTTTGATCTGAAAGAGATCGGCTACCAGGTGGGTTCCGGCTTTATGGTGGGTTCGCCGTTTCAGACCACGGCGCATCTCTGTGCCGACCTTCGCTTTTTGCAGGAACTGCAGCCGGATATGATCGGCATTGGACCGTATCTCACCCACGGCGACACACCATTCCGGACACAACCTAACGGCAGTCTGGAACTGACGCTGCGGCTCATTGCAGTGCTGCGGCTCATGTTCCCGTATGCGCTGATCCCGGCGACCACTGCCCTGGGTACCATTCATCCGCAGGGCAGGGAAATGGGGCTGAAAGCCGGGGCAAATGTGGTGATGCCGAATCTTTCTCCGGTGTCGGTGCGAAAGCTGTATTCGCTCTATGCGGACAAGATCTGCACCGGGGAAGAATCTGCCCAGTGCCGGAGCTGTCTGGAACGGCGTGTGGCGGCGGCAGGCTATGCCATCGTGACGGATATCGGCGATGTGCGCAGGAACTAAGGCAACACCGCACAAAGCCGTCAGGCGGGCTTTGTGCGGTGTTGCCCTAACAGCAGGATGAGGTGTTCGAAAAAAATTTGCATAAAAAGTATTTGCATTTTTCGGAAAATATGATATAATAAGAAAGAACTGTGGCAGCATGGTACAAAGCCAGTGCGGTGCTGCCGGATGAGATTGCGTGGGGCTTTCTGCTGAAATGACGTGTTTTCGGTGATTTTGGCGGAGAGTGCCTGGTGTTTGGAGGGCTTTATATGAGTCAGGAACAACAAAAGAAAACCCGGTCTGCAAAAAATGCGCCGCAGAAAAAACAGATGCAGAAGCATCCGAATCCCCGCCGCCCGAGAGGTTCCGGCGGAAAGACGGCGGCACAGGTCATCGTCTCCCTGGTTCTGGTGGCGCTTGTGGGATATGAGGGATTTCATATGTACCGTTCTTTCACACCCATCTCACAGGGGTCGGAGAGCATGGATCTGGTGGGCGGCGGCAGCGAGTCTGAGGCTGCGACAGAACCGAAAACGGTCTATGAGAACGTCTCCGTTTCCAACGAAGATGTTCACGCCGGTGATCTGATCCTGGTCAACACGGATACCGCATATGTGGAGGAGAACCCCACGGAGATCGTGAGCATCTACGACCACAAGACGGACAACTACCATGTCAGCGGTACAGAGACCAGCCTGCGTCAGCCGGCGCTGGATGCGCTGAACCAGATGCTGGACGCCTTTTATGTGGCGACCGGACACCAGGACATGATCGTCATCAGCGGCTACCGCACCACACAGCAGCAGCAGGAGCTGTACGATGCAGACCTGGCAGAGACCGGCGAGCAGACCTCGACCCGTGTGGCACTGCCCGGACACAGCGAACACGAAAGCGGCTATGCCCTGGACTTTTCCCTGTACACCGACGGGGTGCAGTACGACTATGACGGCACCGGGGAATATGCCTGGATCAACGAGAATTGTGCGCACTACGGCTATGTACTGCGCTATGCAGAGGACAAGCAGGAGACCACTGGCATCCAGGCAGAGCCGTGGCACTACCGCTATGTGGGACAGCCCCACGCCACCTACATGATGGAAAACAACGTGTGCCTGGAGGAATACCTCACACTGCTGAAAAATTACACCGCAGATGAGCCGCTCTCCATCACCAACTGGGACGGCGAGATCTATCAGGTATACTATGTGGCTACGGACACTTCCACGGACTCCACCTATGTGATGGTGCCGCCGGATGCGAAGTACACCATCTCCGGCAACAACAGCGATGGATTTATTGTGACGGTGGACACCGGCGAGATTCAGAGCGGAGACGCAGCAGCTGCAACAACGCCGGAGGACAGCGCAGCAGCAGATACGGAAACAGCAACAGAAACCAGTGCTGCCGAATAAATAGGAAAAGGTGATCTATCATGGAAAATGAAAAGAAACCAACGGAAGAGACTTTGCAGAAAGCCGGAAAGGGCTTGAAAAGCGTAGTCGGTGAGTTCAAGGAGTTTATTTCCAAGGGAAATGTACTGGACATGGCGGTCGGCTTGATCGTCGGTTCGGCATTCACAGCCATCGTAAACTCGCTGGTAGATGACATTCTGATGCCGATTATCGGCACAGTGCTTGCCGGCATCAACTTCTCGTCTCTGGGAATCACGATCCCATGGGGCAATCATCCGTTTATTGCCATCGGCAGCTTTTTGAATACAGTTATCACATTCCTGCTGACGGCGCTCTGCGTATTTCTGATTGTAAAGGTCATGAATATGTTCCGCCGGAAACAGGAAGAAAAGCCTGCACCGCCCAAGCCCAGCAAGGAAGAGATCCTGCTGACGGAGATCCGGGATCTGCTGGCGGCACAGCAGGGAAAAGAAACGGCTGAGTCCGAGGAAAAGAAAGATTAAATCTGACATCTTCTTACTATTCTACATATAGAAAAAACGCTGTTCCACGTGCAGGAACGGCGTTTTTTCGTGGGGATTATATTGTGTACTGTGGTTATTATGAAACCTGTTTTCGTTCTTTCAATTCTTGTTCTAGTTCTTGTATTGCCTTTTTCAATTCTTCGGCTGACATTTTTTTGATTTCATCTGGGATAATTACATTGTCATCAATAAACATTTTCATATTATTTTGCCTCCCAAAAATCAATTTGGTAATTTTGTTTGAGTCTTTTTGATTATATCATCATTGCAATTAAAAGTCAATGATGTTTTATTGAGAGCTTATCATAAAACAAAAAGCAGGAGCAGCCATATTCCAGGCTGCTCCTGCTTTCCTTTATGGAGAGGTTTCGTTATTTTGAGGATTTCTGTCTGTGTTTTTGTGTGCCGCCGTGACAGTTGCAGGCGTTCGGACAGCCGCCGCAGGTACCGCCGCAGGAATGTTTTCCCTTTTTGCGGTCACTCCGCATGGACAGAACGATCGCAGCAATGATTGCCACAACAATGATTCCGACAATGACACTTCCCATAGAAATGCCTCCTTTTGAAACATCAGGTCAATTTGAGTTTATGCCTTTACCTTAACGCCCAGCTTGTTGCTTTCCTTATACGGACGAACCAGCAGGTAGATCATTGCAATAATCAGAGCGAATGCAACGATCAGGCTGATGATGTTTACAACACCGTTGCCGGCAGTCATCAGCTGACCGGTGAACAGGTTGCCCAGCTGGTTTACGATCAGAGCGATTACATAAGCGAAACCGCACTCGTAACCAATTGCGAACCAGAACCACTTGGTGTTGTTCATCTCACGCTTGATCGCACCCATTGCTGCGAAGCACGGTGCGCACAGCAGGTTGAAGATCAGGAAGGACATACCAGCTACACCGGTGAATGCAGCTGCCAGATTTGCATAGGTGCCGTCGCCGCCGCCGTACAGGATACCCATAGTTGCTACGATGTTTTCCTTTGCAACCAGACCGGTTACGGCTGCAACAGTTGCCTGCCAGTCGCCCCAGCCCAGCGGAGCGAAGATCCAGCAGATACCCTTACCGATATAAGCCAGGATGCTGTGGCTCATCTGGTCCTCAGTCAGCATACCGAAGGAACCGTCTACCCAGCCGAAGAAGGAAGTGAACCAAACGAAGATGGTGGACAGGGTGATGATGGTACCAGCCTTCTTAATGAAGGACCAGCCACGTTCCCACATGGAGCGGAGAACGTTGCCCACAGTCGGCATATGGTATGCCGGCAGCTCCATAACGAACGGAGCCGGGTCGCCGGCGAACATCTTTGTCTTCTTCAGAATGATACCGGAAACAACGATCGCTGCCATGCCCAGGAAGTATGCGCCGGTTGCGATCCATGCAGAACCGCCGAAGATTGCGCCGGCGATCATTGCGATAAACGGCTGCTTAGCGCCGCAGGGGATAAAGGTGGTTGTCATAACGGTCATACGACGGTCACGTTCGTTCTCGATGGTTCTGGATGCCATGATGCCTGGGATGCCGCAGCCTGTGCCGACCAGGATCGGGATGAAGGACTTACCGGACAGACCGAACTTACGGAAGATACGGTCCATAACGAATGCGATACGAGCCATGTAGCCGCAGGCTTCCAGGATTGCCAGCAGAATGAACAGTACCAGCATCTGCGGTACGAAGCCCAGAACTGCACCAACACCGGCAACGATACCGTCCAGAACCAGACCCTTCAGCCAGTCAACACAGTTTACTGCGTCCAGTCCCTTTTCGATCAGTACCGGAATACCCGGAACCCATACGCCGTAGTCAGCCGGATCCGGCTCACCCTTTGCGAACTCTTCTGCTGCTGTGGTCAGATCATCCATAGAGGCAGTCTCTGTGGTGACTTCCAGTGTTTCTTCATCCTCAATGTCATAGGAGAAGTCAGCATTGTATTCGTTCTCATAGTTCATGATGAGATCCTTTGCAGCCTCGCCGTCAAAGGTATCTGCTTCTGCGTCAATGTAGCTTTCCAGCTCTGCGGTGTCCACACCCTGTTCGTTCAGGTATGCCACATAGCCGTCGATGATAGCGTTTGTGTCGCCGTATTCATCTGCTGCATCATTATAAGAGCTTGTGCCGATGCCCAGCAGGTGCCAGCCATCGCCGAACAGTCCGTCGTTTGCCCAGTCTGTTGCGGCAGAACCAACGGTAACCATGGAGATGTAGTAAACCAGGAACATGATAACTGCGAAGATCGGCAGACCCAGCCAACGGTTGGTAACGATCTTGTCGATCTTATCCGATGTTGTCATGCCGGTCTTCTTCTTCTTCAGGCAGTCCTTGATGATGGATGCGATGTACAGATAACGCTCGTTGGTGATGATGCTCTCTGCGTCGTCGTCCATTTCCTTTTCGGCAGCCTCGATATCCTGTTCAACGTGCTTTTTGGTAGCCTCCGGAATGTTCAGCTGTTCCAGAACCTTGTCATCACGCTCGAAGATCTTGATGGCATACCATCTCTGCTGCTCTTCCGGCTGGTCGTGCAGGCAAGCCTCTTCGATATGTGCAATAGCGTGTTCCACACAGCCGCCGAACTTGTGCTGCGGTACCATGGGAACCTTGCTCTCAGCAGCCTTCATTGCCTCCTTGGCAGCCTCGTCAATGCCGGTGCCTTTCAGTGCGGAGATCTCAACAACCTTGCAGCCCAGTTCCTTTGCCAGCTGGTCGATGCGGATCTGGTCGCCGTTCTTGCGGACAATGTCCATCATGTTGATGGCTACCACTACCGGAATGCCCAGTTCTACCAGCTGTGTGGTGAGGTACAGGTTACGTTCCAGGTTGGTACCGTCGATGATGTTCAGAATGGCATCCGGACGTTCCTGGATCAGATAGTTTCTGGCAACAACCTCTTCCAGGGTGTACGGAGAAAGGGAGTAGATACCCGGCAGGTCTGTGATGATAACATCTTTATGACCTTTCAGCTTACCTTCCTTTTTTTCTACGGTTACACCAGGCCAGTTACCAACGAACTGGTTCGAACCTGTCAATGCGTTGAACAATGTGGTTTTACCAGCGTTCGGGTTACCGGCTAATGCGATTTTGATACCCATTTGATTCAATCCTTTCGTACATTTTATCTGTTAGTGATTGCTAATTAGCAGTTACTAACTTGTGACCAAAAAAATAATTCTGCCGTAAAATGAAGAGGTGAATCTACTGAAACAGCAGATCCACAGGTTTTTTATTCCACTTCGATCAGTTCGGCATCTGCTTTCCGCAGGGACAGTTCGTAACCTCTTACGGTAACTTCTACCGGGTCTCCCAGGGGAGCAACCTTGCGGATGTAGACTTCAACACCCTTTGTGATGCCCATGTCCATGATGCGGCGCTTTACAGCACCTTCACCGGTCAGTTTTTTTACCCGGACGGTCTGTCCGATTTTGGCGTCTTTTAATGTAGCCATTGTTGAATTCCTCCTCTTATATCATAATTTTTGCAGCCATTTCTTTGGTAATGGCAATACGAGTCTCTTTGACATTGACGATGAGATTTCCGCTGCCGGAATTCACCACCGTAAGTGTTCCGCCAACCACAAAGCCCAGATCTTCCAGGTGCTTTTTGGTCTCGGCACTTCCGCCAACCTTTTTGATGGTAACTTCATCACCAGGGTTTGCAAACATCAGCGGCATCATACCAGTTTTCCTCCTTTTTCCGAATGCGATCGCCTGTTTATGCAAAAGCAGAAACAAGCAAAATTTGTTAGAAAAAGCTAACCTATTGTAAAAACAGAAGAGTTAGAACGCTCTAACCCTCTTGTTAGTATACAACTTCTGACCGCATTTGTCAAGGGAAAAACGCCATTTTTTGAATTTTGTGGGATTGCACAAACTGAAAATGAAAATGAGAAATCAGTTCGTAGATTTTTTCACAGGAATGCGTCGGGAACGTCTGCGGCGAGGATTGCAAAGCAGAATGGGCGTGACGGCTTATAAAGGGCTGGAGGTACGGAAGAGCTGATGCAGGGTTAGCCCGGTGGCGTTTCTAAGGGCGTTGACATTATAATGTATATATGGCATTCCTAATGTATATACAGAAAAGTCAATGAAAAATGGCTGAGGGGTTTTAGACTGAGACAATTGGGGCATGGTGCAGTGTCAGTTCAAACTAAAAGGATTTGTTTTATTTGAATCAATGTGCTTTTTAGATTGAATAATGCTGATTATACTTTTGATTATTTTGTATAACATACATAAAGCATTGCTTTATTTTGAAATTCTGATTTTTAGTTGACAAGTGTGCTGAATTGTGGTATACTATACAAGTCGGCACGAGAGATGCAGACGAAATATATCGCGGGATGGAGCAGCTCGGTAGCTCGTCGGGCTCATAACCCGAAGGTCGTCAGTTCAAATCTGGCTCCCGCAACCAAAATGAAAAGAACATTCAAGCAAGTGAAACAGCTGGAGGTGCAAGTTTAGCTGTTGATTTGCCTGAATGTTCTTTTTTATTATATCCTATTTCTTGTTTTTTGTCAGGCCTTGTGAGTCGAGTTTTCTCGGCTCAGTTTTTGTTGACTTGGAAACTGCCAGGTCGGCAATGGTTCGCACTCGTCGGCGAATCCGTCGGCATGAAATGGCAGAATGCCCATTTTTGATAGGATGGGGCTGAAAACGTCCGAAAAGTTCTGGATGCCTGCGACATTTTTGATTTTGTTGGCGGAGTGAGACTTTGACATTAAAATTGAAGGTTAGAATGCTGATTTTTCTGAAAATTGAAAATGGTTGTAAAAGGAAACATCACTTTCCTCACCACCCCACTCAGTGAAAAAAGTGATACCCTTCCCCAAACTCTCTATAAAATCTTCTTCCATTTCCGAAAAAAATACCTGGAATCCCGTTGTTGGAATTCCAGGTATTTTTCTTATGCCGGGTTCTGTTCAAACAGAGCAGCCTCCAGCTTGTCGGCGGCTTCCTGCTCGACTTTTTTCAGCACATGACTGTAAATGTCCATGGTGATCTGATAGCTGGAATGTCCCAACCGCTCTTGTGCGACCTTGGGAGAGATACCCAGCGAAAGCATGATCGTGGCATTGATATGCCGAAGGTCATGAAACCGAATGTGCTTCAGATCATTCGCTTTCAGAAATCGCCGAAACTTCATGGAAAAGGAATCGCTTTTGTAGGGAGAGCCGTCCTCCTGGCAGACGATGTAATCATTTTGTCCGGCGTGGCGTTCTGCTTTGGTGTCTTTCAACAGCCGCAGCAGCGTTCCGGGAATCTGAATCTCCCGTCTGCCGCTTTGTGTTTTCGGGGCTTTGGTGATCGTTTGATTGTTGACAGTTACCAGATTTTCTTCGACAGTAAGACAGCCGGTTTGAAAATCCACATGATGCCACCGCAGTGCGAGCAGTTCTCCACGCCGCAGGCCCAAACAAATCTCGATCATCAGCGGCAGATAAAGGGCAGTGTTTCTGGCACATTGCAGCAGGGTATCCACTTCTTCCATGCTGTACACTTTTGGTTGGTAATGTTCCAGCTTGGGCAGCGTGAGATCGTCACAGGGATTCTTTGGAATCAGTTCTAGCATGACTGCCTTTTTCATTGCCGCCGAGAGATTCAACAAGATGTTTTTGATCGTCTTGGGCGAAAGCGGCTTTCCGGTTCTGGGAGATGCCTTTTGCAGAGAAAAGATCCATTTCTGAATGTCAATGTTTTTCAGTTGCTGCAAACAGGTATCTCCAAACTGTGGAATGATGTACTTTTCCGTCTGATCGATGTAGTGCTGTACAGTGGTAGGGGAAAGCTGATTTTTCACATAGATCTCCAGCCACTGGTGCATGAAATCCCGAACCGTGATCCGATTGTCTTTGACAAAAGTTCTGGTTTCCAGTTCATGGATCATATCCCGCATGACTTTTTCTGCTTGTTTTTTTCCGCCCTGAATGGTTTTGTAATAGCGTTTGCGTTTTCCGTTGGCAAAAGAGGATTCTTCTTCCACGATGACCTGATAGGTTGTGATCCCGGATTTGGTCGTCCGCTTTCGCACATGACCGGTATATGGCATAAAACCGCCTCCTTTGAAAAGTATAACGGAATGTTCTTCGGGCTTTTTTTGAAAAAGACAGAAAAAGATTAGTATTCTTCTGCAAACAGCATGGTGGCATAGGGCTTTTGGTTTGCATCATATTCTGCAATCACATAGATTTTTGCTGTGACCGGCGAAAACGGCACGGCAAACTGATAGCATTTTTCATAAGGCGGAACTTCCTGACAATGCAAAACGATCTGCTGACTGCCTGCTCCGGAAAGTCGAAATATTTGCAGATAATCCTTTGGAACAGGCAGTTCTGCAATGCAGTTCCAGAGAAATAATTGCAGAAAAAGCGGCAGTTCCTCATGGATTCTTTTGGTCAGATAGCGGTTTCCCGAAAACATCAGCAGCACCTTCTTTCCACAAGTTTCTGCGTTTCTGTGGAAAACGGAATGTAGATATCCTCGCTGTATCCGTCCGAAGATGCCCAGACAGTGTGGATCCAGTCAGCATGGGAAAAGGAAAGAATCTCATAGAATTCCAAACCTTTGTCGAGCAGATAGGATTCCTCCTGCTTTTCTAAGAGAATCACAGAAAGGCTATCACCCGTGTCACAGTGATAGGTCTTTTCGATGTTTTTCATTTTCTGCACCAGATATGATTTGAGATCTGACGGCATTACAGCGTTTAAAATAGCTGCAATAGAGTGTAATTTTTGCATGATTTTCCTCCGATCTTGCTCTAAAAAAAGAGGCTCAGCGTTATGCCAAGCCTCCCGCAAACAGAATTTTTACTTACTCTTCTTGACCAGTGCCAGCAGTTCTACGCCGCAGGCAACCCCTGCCAGGAACATTTCAATTGCAATCGGCATTGATGTACTTCACCTCCTCCCGCTCCTGCATTTCAATGGCAATTCCAATGCCGCCGATCACCAGTGTCAGTACCAGTCCTGCGATAAATTCCTTCATGTCAAATTCCTCCAATTTTTCGTTTTGATTTATGCTTCACACTGTAACAGTGTTTTTGCCTCGCTAATTGCTTCCTCCATTGCCGCTGTGTCCATGAGCAGCTCTTCGATCTCGTCCGGATCATAACCTACTTCCAGCAACAATTCTACTTCTTCTTCCGAAACGCCAAATGTGCCGCAGTACTCCAACAACAATTCTTCCCGCTCATCTTCCATCCACCATTTTGCGTAGTCCAGTTGATTCCAATTGTATGGGTTGAACATGGTGTGGATATAGTCCTGCACTTCATAGGTGTGGGCTTGTAACCGTACTCTTCGATCTCGTCCTCAAACTCGTCGAAGCATCTTTCGCAGTAGGGCAGGTCGCTGTGCCAGCAGACGAGGCTTTCCGGAACGATCTGCCCGCAGGATTCGCAGCGGTAGTAATGGGCATCGAAGCAGTCCTGACAAAGGCAGGTGTCTTCATCGGAAACGCTGTTCTGTTCCCAGATCGTCTCGCCGCAGTGGTCACAGGTGACACAGTGTTCCTCAACACAGTCATCGCAGAGCAGCTCATCATCTACCGGCGTGCCTTCTCCCTCCGCAAGCATTCTTCCGCAGTAGTCACAAATTCTTACTACTTCTTCCATTTCAAGTTCCTCCAAAAACAAAAATTCCGGTAAGGCTGAAAGAATTTACCTTACCGGAATTATAATATATATTTGAGGTTGGGGGGTGATACGGGTGAGAAAAGTGATGTGGTTTTCGCAGCACCTTTCCGAAAACAACTCGTTTTTACAAATTGAAAATCCAAAGTGTTATACTGATACTGCGGTTGCAGAAGCATTGCAGCCGATAACGAAACAGGAGGAATTTTCAATGTCTCAGAAAAAACGAAAACCAAACGAATTTACAATAGGATACAAGGCAATGGTGACAGATTATCTGCTTTACGAGGATTGCTGCGACTATCATCTGAAACTGATTCTTGCGGTTTGGGATGGTGTGACTGTGCAAGAAGAGGTGAAATACTTTAGCTATCTGACCACATGGGGTAGCAGTCAATTCCGTGATTTGTGTGTGGATTTTGGCTTGCTGGCTTGTGCAAGGTCCGTATACTGCGATTTGAATCGTCTGCTGGGAGCCTATTGTATTGTGCAGTATTATCCGAAAAAGCGGCAAATACCGGAGGATAAAATTGACGAAGTCATGCCGGTGGTGTCGAATTGTGACAGGGAAAATGATTGGGATCATCTGCAATTTGCAGAACCATTTGCTCGTATTGCCGTGGCAGAAGAAAAAGCGGAAAGCAGCATACCGCTGGCAAAGTATGTAGAGGATATCGAAGAAACATATTGGTTTTGCATCGATCATCTATGGCTGCACCCGAACATTCGGTGTATCTATCGAAAGAATCTGCCGGAACTTCCGATGCCCAGACATCCGGAATATGACAAGAAATGGATCTCGATGCGGAAAAGGGATTTTCCAGAGCATAATCTGTATGTTCCGGTCAAGGAGTATGACCTGCGAATGGAGCATGATGCGGAGTCATACTATGTAAAGGAGCCGTTGCGGCGGAATCGGTAAGGGGAAACTGATAGAGTAGGGGAGATGTGAAAAAATCCGGTGAGGTTTGGGAGGAAACCTTGCCGGATTTTTCGTTGAAATAAGAGTATGGTTTAATAGCTATTTTAATGTTATCGTATATTTATTGATGCTGTCTGTGTTAAAGTTCGGTAATCCTCTGAAGTGATTTGCAATGGCTTTTGATATAATATTGAAATTCTTTTCTGTAAACATACCTTTGTCAATCATTTCAAAACACTGCATTTTCTTTCCACTGATTGTTATGAAAAATTCAACGGAGAAGCTAGATGAACTTACTGTTGCTTTCAGTTCAACGGAATCATAGTTTGGTACGAGTGTCCTGATTTGCTTTGACACGAAGATTTCTGATTCTGTCATCATAATTTACTCCCTTTCTAATTTTCAATAATAACACTAGTTCGATAATTGGTTCCATCTTCATTCTTATAAGTAATATAAACTGTTGTTTCAACAAGATTATTCTCCTTGTCATATTCTTCTTTGATAGAAGAAATTGTGCCATTGGTTTCATTTAGTCTGTCTTGTATTATTTCTTTTTCGTTTTCTGGAGTTTCATTTTTAAGAGAATTATCTAAGTTGTTATCAAACTTGTATATAGTTCCTTTTTCATCCGCTATAACAGTAACAATAATCTTGTCTGGTCTCTGTGAAACATCATTGTAAGTTATTTCTGTTTTGGTAGTAACATCTTTTCCTTCATCTAAAGTAGATTTAATATCGTTTTCCATACGTTTGTAATCGCTTTGATTGATTTTAGAGTCCATTGCAACAAGGTTTCCAATACCACTATCGCCGTTCATATCACGCCCAACAATATGTCCTCCTTGGTCGTTGGGTCTACGGTCTGCGCCACCCGCTTGCAGTTGAGCTTCATTTTCGCGAGGATTTTCAGGGCTGCGTATAGGTCTTGCCTCACAACTGATAATCCGTTCATTATCATCAGTTGTATAGATATTACCATTGAGTTCGTAAGTAGCATTTGGTTGTAATTTCCCATCAATACAATATATATCGCCATTATCATCAGTTTTGTAGTACACCTCGTCTAAGACATACATATTGTTTGGAATCCGATTACCATTTTCAATTTGAAATAGATTACCGTTATCATCGTAGAGATCGTGGGGAATATCAACCAAGTAGTTTACCAGTGAACTATCGACAGTTTTATCATCATTTTCAAGTTCTATATTTTCAAGCTGCTTTCCAAGAGGAGACTCTGCAAAACGATTCTGGAGTGTTTCAGTAACATCTTTGAAATTTCCAATCATTTATTTTCCCCCTTTTCTTTGATATAGTTCAACCACTTTACATACAATTTCTGTCGAATTTCACTTTCATCCTGATGAGTGCTCATATCTTTCATAAAGCATTGGCTCAATGCAATAATCTTTGCCATAGATGCTTTAGGAGAAATTTGCAGTACAATTTTTCGAAGCATATTTGTTAACTCGGCATTATTGGAAGCGGTAAGTACACAGTTTTCAATATTCGCTCTCACACCAAGAATATCGGTCAAACGCCTGGACAACCATCTAAAATTTTCATCTGACCACAGTTCAAGAGAATGATTTTCTTTGTATTCTGCAATTTGTTCTTCAACAAATCCGGTATTTACAGTAGAAAGAGAAAGCGTTTCAAGTCCATTTTCAATGTCTAAGATGGAGAAGTCAAGTTTTTCACGAATTCTCCCTTGAATTAGCAGATTTAGCAATTGTTCACGAATATTGCTTTTTTCTGTTGTAGCAATGGCCGAGAAGTCATATGTTGATTCATTTAGTTCACACTTACTAACTTGTGCAAGAACGGGTTCAATCCAGTCGTTTTGATAAACTGCTGCAATACCACATCTTAACTTCGACAATTCATCAATTTGTTCGTTGTTAAGTCCAGCTGCGTAACCAACAAGTTCACGATCGCTGTGATCCGGAAGACGGAGTATAATTTTGGTATTAGTATTTCTGATTACGGACATATCCAGTAGTCCAGGAGATTGATCTGCGATAACAAAGCCTTCGCCATAAGTACGCATTTCTGCAATTGAATTGGCAAGCAATTCAACAGATTTTCCAAGAAGATTAGAACTTTCAGAGTTCTGCTCTGTAGATGTCTTTTTCAACAGATTGTGAGCTTCCTCCAAAACTGTGATATGTGACAGAGAACTGTTTATTTTACCAGAAGACATACGGTATTCATTGAGCTTCATAACGAGCAATCCCATAATGAGAGACTTTGTTTCCGTGGAGCCGACACGGCTTAAATCAATAATGACACTCTTATCAAATAAATCCTTATTTGAAATATCATTGTTGCAAAAGATTAGTCTGTTTAATCCCGTAGTTAGAGAATGAACACGAGTTAATAAAGCACCAGAATAATCTCCTTTGCTATCAGAAGAATATTTGGATTCGTTTATCACCTTTTCTATTTGTTCAAGGACATCTGCAAAGTTTGGAAATTTAAGTCCATTCTTATTTTTGGAGGAAACTAGATCCCATCCTACTGCTACATAAGCTCTTTCAATAGCTTCTTTTAAAATGGCAGGCATGGCAGCATACATTGGCCAGCATACATTGAAAATTTCAACAAGTCTATCTAAATGCTCCAGAATATGAATGTCATTCGGAAAACTAAAAGGATTGATTTTTAACAGATCTGTTTTTTGAGGATTTGTCCCGTAAACGAACACATCAGCAAATTGACCGAATACATTTTTATATTCGCCTTTTGTTGGTTCTATAACAAGAAACGGAATACTGTAAAAATTGTGTAGTTGATTTAAAATTTCATATACAGTGTTACTCTTGCCCGAACCAGTAGAACCTGTAATGAATGTGTGCATTGTCAGGGAATTAATATCGAGATTTACAGCAGTATTAGTTTCTGTTCCCATAGTGAAAATATTGCCTAGGCGTAATTCTCGGCGATTTGTTTTTTTACTATAGGAAACGACTTCTTTTCCAAATTCTGCGTGTTCAATTACAGGAAATCCGCATACAGATTTTCTTGGTAATCCCATTTGAATAGCTAATTCATTACTGCTTAAAAGAGAAGATGCTGTAACAGGCAAATAATTTTGTTCAGTTGTATAGGCAAATACAGGATGAATAAAGTTAGTGATATAGTCTCTCAGAGTTGATAGCTTTTCCTTATCTTGACGTCCCCAATAATTTATTGCAGAGGTTTCAACTCCTGATTTAGAACCTTTCATAAGAGCTTTATAAGTTCCTGCTGCCATTTCTGCAGTTTCTTGACTATTAGAAAGAAAGTAAGCAGCACATTCCCACATACCAAGGCTTTCACACTCATCAAGACGTTTTAACTGTAAATCAATTCTATCAAGAGTATTAAGCAGTGTTTTATTTTGCATGGTTAACTGCATATTTTCATTTTTTCCAGAAGTTAAACCATGCGTGTGTGTATTACTCTCGGATTTACTTTCACTTGTACCGTTGGATTCACTTTTATTGTGAAGTTCATTCTTAGAATACGTATCAGTTACAGAATGTCCTTTTGATTTTGTAGAAGGAGTATAGGAACCTAGAGCGATTTGTCCAGCGGTAATTGCTCCTGCTGCAACAAGGCTTGCACCACCAGTGAGGGGAGCTGTAGCTATACTTAGTGCACCAAGGGCAACGGAACCGACTGTTTTTGCTAGAGTTCCCAACGCATCTGCCTTAGAAACAGATTTGGTTTTGGATGTGCTGGTTGAGTAACTTGTCCCTTTTGATGTTCCGGTAGTCTTCATATAGGATGTTCCAGTGGTTGTTCCTTGAGATAGGGCGTCGGATATACTTAGTGCAGTGTTGGTGCCATAGGATATTTGCATATTTGCAAACGGGGATAGCTGTGTATAAATTGTTTCATATGCTCTGCGAATTTCGTTAAGTTGTTCGGAAGACGTGCTTTTTGCCAGTACAATTGCAGTATATTTCTGTCCTTGCATAGCTAGAGCTAACTTTTCCAAGCCTTGAATAAAGGTTTCATTGTCTTTAAAATCTTCATCTTTATTATTGGCGACACAAGAAACAGATGCAATATTTTTAGTCGGAATGTTCGCTAAAAATGCTTCTGCTTGTGGATCAAGTAAATCTTCAGATTTCACTCCGGGAAATTGACCGATCAATGCATTTCTCAATGTATCTTTCAAAGACTTTGTTGTTCTTTTATCATCTAAAGAACGAACACCCATGTAGAAATCAGTCTTTTCTCCATTGCTATCCGCTATGATAAATACGCCACAATTTAAATTTTGCACAGAATTAAAAACAGAAGCAAACTTATATGTGGAATATTCATCCTTTTGATAAACCATTTCGGTAATTTTAAAGAGGCGAATATCACTGATTTTCTTGAGATTTTCAGTTAAAGGGAGAATTTCAAGTTCAGAGAGCTTGTAAAGATATTTCTTAAGGATAATATCATCGATAAGCTTACTTGATTCTGCAAGTTGTTTTTTTAATTCAGCCATAGTCGGAAGATTATTTTTAACCTGTTCCGATATGATTTTAGTTGCAGATACTTCTTGAGGAAATTCTGCTTTTTTTTGAAGAACAACAGTATCACCCATTATTTTTTACCCCTATTTTTGACAATGATAGTAGTGGCAACACCGCCAACGACTGCACCTGCTACGACACCGCTTACAATAGAAGCACTTGCTGCAGATGCAATTACACCTCCAACTATTGCCCCAACGACTGCACCGGTTCCAATTTTAGCTCCAAGATAATCGCCTCTTTCTTGACACTGACGCTTTTCTTCTTCATAGGAGTTTGTGTGTGCAGAATCGTAATTACGATTGTAGTGTGCTTGTTTCCCTTTAGGAGTTACGGGCTGGGTTGCGGTGGTTACAGGTCTAAGGTATCGAACTACTTCTTTTAAGTGATTGATTCTTTCATGAGAAAAGTTGGAAAGAACTTTCACCATTACCTTGTCCATATATTCATCGTTCCAAAGAGTTCGATCTTCAATAAACTCTTTGCCATCATGCTTGTCGTAAAGCCCTTTCATTGATGAAGCTGCCTTTTCCATAGCATTAAATTCCGCAAAAGTAGGATCGATGAGCAGACTATCTTGCATCATAATTCTTACGCGGCGAACATTTCCAGATTGAACAGCCTCATAAAATGCATTTGTTAAAGCCATATTTGACCTCCTTTTTATATTTCAAGTATTGAAGCAACTTGTTTTTGAATTCCTTCAAGCCATTTCAGGCGTTTTTCAGTTTCTTTGATACGTTTTTCTGCTTGCGATTTGTCAGTTGCATAGCTTTCGAGTTCTGACAGTTTTTGTTTTAACATGTCATCTAATCGTTCAAATTCTTTGTTGAATGATGCAGCAATTCGGTTAGATTGTCTGATAACATATTTTTGTGCAAGTTCTCCATTGTTTATTACAGTTTCTTTTATCGGAGCAAAAAATTCTTGTGCCAAATCGCTTGCAGGAACATAGTGCACAGTTTTATATTTTGTTTTATAGTATCCTTTTTCCTGGAACCAAGTCCAAGGTTTATACCATTTTTTGTTTGTATTTTCGACCCATTCTCTACCGTTTGTTACCTCTTTAGACTGAATGAGGTTGGTTACAGAAAAAGTATCTGCAGTAGGAACAGTTCCTTCCATAAGTTTAATGGGATCAATTGAAATACCTGCAAGAGCATCAGAATCTACTTCACTTGTGAGAGATTCAAGTTTTTTCTTGTATTCCTGAAGCAAGGCTTTGCTTGTTTTGATTAAATTTTCTCGAATAAGTTCATCCAAGTCAGCCTGGAAGTTTGGCTCTAGACTCTTTGCATAAAGTTCTAAACGATAGACTTCATTCATGACATCATCCATATCAAGTTCTTGTCCACGCAAATCATCAATTTTTTGTCTGATTTTAGCTTGGTATTTTTGAACAATATTGTCAATGATTTCTTTTGCGTCATCGCTAACTCCGATTACTGCATTATCTACGGCAACTCTAAAATTTTGTGCAGATTTTACATCGTCAATCTTTTTGCGAATCGTCTCAATTTGAAGAGCAATGCGTTCGCTGTCTTCATGATTTTTGGCAAGTTCTTGCTTTGTTTTCTCAAAGCAACCGACCTCGTCTAATTTGTGCATAAACGTATCGACAATGTTTTTGATTTTTGCTGTTTTTGCGTACTTTTGAACATATTGGCGGATGGCAGCTTCAATGGAAACAATGCCAGTATGAACCAAGGCTTCTGCGTTGGCATCATTGTTGCTTTTGGCATTATCTAATTTAATTTTAATATCGCCGCAAATACTTGCTGGGAGAGTAGCATAGTTTTCAAAATGTAGGTGCTCATTTCTGTTTAATTTACGAACCTTCATTTCTGTTTCATCCATAGTATCATCGTCAAGTTCAGTACCATTTTGCATTAATCGAATGTTCAATGCAGGCAGAGCTGCGGCGGGAAAAAGATTTGGATTTGCGATTCCGTGTTTTTTAAAAAGATAATCACGAACTCTGTTTAGTGTTTGTTCAGTGTCACCATCTTCTTTACGACGATCATCCATTTTATTCACAACAAAGATAAAACGATCTTTGCTTTGCTTTCCACCCACTTTCATGCTATCAGCGATGCGTTGAAGAAGTGCATTATCATCGTCAGAACCGAAAGTTCCTTCCATGATATAGAGAACTAGAGATTTTGAAGATTTACTTAAAAAATCACTTTGAACCTTTTTGTGTTCGGGGTCTCTTGAATTGTTAGGGCCAGGTGTGTCAATTAAGACGAGAGATACATCTTCGGAAGATACGAACGGGATATTTCCAGTAGCTTTAATAACAGAAACATCCTTGTCATTGTTCAATCTTTCCATGGTGGGATATGTAAGGTTTTCGTGTGTTTCAATAAGACAATTGTCTTTGTTATAGACTTCAGCTTGCCAACTGTCATTGTTTTTGTTGTCTTTGATTTTTGTGATAATTGCTGTACAAGCTTCCTGTTTTGAGGGCATTAGTTTTGTACCAAGCATTGCATTAATCAATGTAGATTTACCGGCACTCATAGTGGCAACTACACAGACTTCAAAATCACTGCTTTTTTCATGCTGGAAAGCACTAATGATTTCTGTGTCTCTCAACTCGTCAAAAGGTCCTTCTTGAATTTCCTTAAATACCTCATCAATTAAAATTTCCTTATCAGAAGTTTCTTTCGCTGGAATTCTGTCAAGTGTTGCTGTTAATTCACCACGATTAAATGCTTGGGTGAAAGCGTCTTTTAAATCTTCAAAATCCAGAAGAGTTCCATGGAATACTACATCGAAATTAGTGTCGTTGTATTCCTCAATCAAAATTTGTGGAAGATCTTCAACCCATTCCTGCAAGCGGGAACCGGGAAGGATACGTTCGCCAATTTGACTGTTTTGAGCAGGCTTTTTTTCGTCAACAGTTAATTCTGTTTCTAAATTATAAGGGTTATATTTTATGAATACCCTTTTTACCTTTTTTAATTCCTCCATGATTTACCTCCATATATAATTTTTTCAAGTCCATATAGTCCTGCATGCTTACTTAATTCAATTTCTTCTGAATCAGTGGGCAAACACTGTACTCCTTCATAGTAATGTGATAAGTCATAAGAAGATCTCTTGAACTTTTTGGAGTATACAATATATTCGTCTGCTTCATCTTCCGAGAAAACTTGTCCTGTCATTTTTAGTTTAAGAAGATAAGAAAAATACGCTGAGATTGGACAAATGACAGGGGAATCAAATCCGATTTTTATCAGATCTTTTTTAAAAGTGAGTATGCTATCTTCAATGCTGTCAGAAAAATCGTGGTAATTATCAAGTTTGTTTAAAACGAAAATTATTTTTTCTTTCTGTAAATTTTGTGCCACCCATCGTAAATGTTTTTTCTCTGCATCAGTTCCTAAGCGTGTCGGGCTTACAACATAAAGAACTATATCATAATTGTTGTTGAGTAATGCATCGTAAGCACGTTTACTATGCTCTTTATGTAATGCGGCATCAACACCAGGGGTATCAATGATACAAAGACGGGGAGAATCCGGCATGATTTTGTGAAAGTAAGAGGAGATGGAAACTTGTTCACTCCAATTATAACTGTGTAGATCGGTTTCGGTTGCATTTAGTTTAAGATCTTGTGTTAATAAACAGATAGCATTATCTTCATATGCTTTATTAAATAAATAACACATATTCCCAGTACAAACTTCTTGAGAAGTCCGAGCAACTGGCTTTCCAATAAGAGCATTTATCAATGTAGATTTACCTGCACTCATATTTGCTGTAACAACTATTTTTCTTTCTTCTTTTAAGAAAAAATCTCTATTTGCTCGATACTGATTTATCAATGCAGAAGCAGGAAGATATTTTTTTTCAATTTCCTGTTTATTTTGTAGTAGCGAAATTATTTGGTCAACCTCAACTTTTCGTTTGATAGATAAATTTTCTTCGATAATTGCCATAGCATAAAGCACTAAAGGCTTTTCGAGAAGGATTAAAGCTATATCACAAATGAGCATAAAACGATATTTGCTTCGCCAAGGCCTTGCAAATGCTGATAAACAACTTGTTCTGTATTTTTTACTGTTGTTTGTCATGGAAATATCTGAAAATAACTGATTTTGATATAAATACAGACGCTTGGTTATGTATATCCTCGCATTATTCTGATGAAAATTGGATTTGCTGAGGGCTATTTCAACAATGTATGTAAGAGCAGTAATGTATTTTTCTTGAGTTTTCTTTTTTGCTTTTTTTATTGGATGCTCTCGCATATTAAGAGCTTCTATAAAAAATGGATTCATGTCTATGGTACCCTCCTTTGTAAGCTTAGAGTTTTGTAATAGGTAAACTAATATATGTGCTTTTTAAAAGAATACATTTATATGTCAAACACATTATGACGTATTCATTGCCTAAAAAATATTTTTCAATAGTGAACACTATTAACCACCACTATCCTCATTATATCATATAATAGATATGATGTCAAATAATATTTACCATATCTTCAAATGAGGGAAACCAATATGTTCAAACTGAAAACCACCTTGGGCACCAACAATATCTGCGGACCGAATCTGATTCGGATCCGGCATGAAAAAGGGCTTTCTCAGCGACAGTTGGCAAAGAATCTGCAAATTGCCGGATATGATGTAGACCACCACTTTATCCGCCGCATCGAAAATGGAGAACGATTTGTAACAGATATGGAACTGGTGGCACTGGCAAAGGTGCTGCAGGTGGAGATCACGGACTTGATTGATCCGACAATTCCCGTGGCGGTGCAGAAAGATTCCCTTTGATTCTATTGTAGCAAACGAGCAGGACAAACGCCTGTCCGTTCAAAGAAATGTTACGGCTGTAATAAAAAAAGGACCGGCTTGTCATGCAGCCGATCCTTTCCATTATGATTTCTTGGGAGTATATTTCCGAATTTCTGCAAAACACGTGTCACAGTAGCCTAATCGCTTTTCCCAATGCAGCTGCTGTTCCGGAACGACTTTGCCGCAGCTTTCACAGCGGCAATTGCCGGAAGTGTCTTTCCAGGGTTGGTTTGGCTTTAGCATTCGCAAAAATCGAAGCTGCCATGTTCCTGGTTGCAATAATGCTCATAAGCCCAGACAAACTGCATCATGTCCATTTCGTCCTGGAAGTTCGCTGAAGAATACTTCATCAGCCGGTTTACATAGAGGTTTCCGGATTTCGGGGACTGATAGAGATAGATGGTAAGCGGTACAAAGCAGGCATTGTGCAGCTCACACAGATCGATCAGCTCATTGGGGTTGTCCTCTTCATAGAGCAGCCCAAGCGTCGCACAGAAGTGCTCGTAATCGCCACGCCCTACAGAGCGAATGCGGTTGATGTAATAGTCCCTGTGTACGATGTGTCCTCTGTCTATGATAGCAACGTAACAGTATAGTGTCAGTTCTTCCGGACGAAAGCGGTCTTTTTTCAGCTGGATCTTTTCGATAAATCCGGCACAGGGGCGATGCAGCTGCAGCGGCGGAAAACGACGGTAGTTTTGGAATAATGCCGGAATTTCCCGTTCTGCCTTTTGATAAGAAACGCTCTTTATCAGCATGAGATCTCGTTTTAGTTGCAGACGCTGTTCCCTGATCTCCGGAGCAAGGTTTGCCATATCTTTCTCAGTGCAGTAGGTTTCCGGCTGAAACCAGCGGATCTTCTCGTAGCAGTCGTCCAGTCCGAAAGCAATTTTCAGATCTGTATCGCCAAGAGGTGTGATGCTTTCAAAGCCACGGTCTGAAGAAAGGACAGCGGTGCAAGGTGTTCCAATGGCATAGTCGAGTTCCAGCACGTAGTCATTTCGATGTTCTGTTCGGTCGGAAAACAGGTCGAACTCCTCGCAGAAATTCTGGAATGCTTCTCGTCCGTTGGTAAAGGGCTTGTTGAAACATTTCTGATGCTTAGCAATCTTGCCGTTGATTGCCAGTGCAGCGGTTACTGTAACACTGGGATACGGTTTTTCCACTGTCTGAATGTCTGTGATGATGCCGATAAATGTGCCGTCTGGGTAGTTGCAAGTGTCTTTCATTGAAAAAATCTCCTTTGTATTGATTTGCAGTTTTTTCTGCCTTTATAGTATACCATGCTAAAAATCCATTTTGTAAAAACGACTTTGCAGGAGGCGATCGTGTGACGGAAGAAGAATTGTACGCAGGTGCAGGTGAGGTTACCAGAAAGTGTTTGGATGACATTCTGGAATCTGAGTATGGCTTTGTGCAGGACGATGAAGAAACTTACACATCGGAGTACCTGCTGACCTATCCGTGCAAAACATTTGCAGAGGGTTTGACAGATACGCTTTTGCAGCATGGATTTTCCGGACAAGCAGACGATGCCAAAGAAAAGATTGCTTATGTTCGGGAATGCTGTAAGCAGCGAGGGGTAACGCTCAATCCGGAAGTCATCAAAAGCTGGTTCTGCGGAACTCGTCCTAACAGTGGCGAACGCAGTCGGGACAGTCTGTTCCGGCTTTGTTTTGCACTGGGATTGAACGACCGGGAAACGGCTTCTTTTTTTCAGAAGGTGTACTTTTCCTGTCCTTTTAATTTTCGCAGTGCAAAAGAAACAGTGATCTGGTACTGTCTGCGAAATGGAATGGGATATCCAGAAATGCTGTCCCTGGCAGAGCAGGCGGAACAGTTGATAAATGGGGAAAGTACGGCAGAGGAAGAAATGTACTATGAGCAGACCAGCCAGCTGGAAAGTGCACTGCTGCAAGTTGGTTCTACAGAGGAATTGCTTTGCTTTTTCCGGGAAAACCGTCTGGATTTTCAGATGCCCAGAAAGACTGCCATTCACTATGCGAAGTGCCTGATACAGGAAGCTACAGAACTTGCTCAAAATGCAGTTGCAGATCAAAATGAAATTTCCCACCAAAAGCAGAAATCCGGAAATATTGATCTGCTGCTGAGTGTGATCTTCGGGGAGAATATGCGGACTTACCAGAAAAAGAGTTCCTTTTCCAAAGCGGCTGTTTTTCCGGAATTGATACGTTCTGATTTTCCCTTGGGAATGAACCTTTCCAGAATCAAACGGGGAGAACCAGTTTCAGATACGATTTTGAGAAAGACACTGATCCTGCTGAACTTCTATTGTTTCTTTGCAGTGCTGTTTGCAAAGAATGACACCTCCGATTTGTTTTGTGCCATTGAGTCTGATTTTCTGGACTTTGTTCATGAAACCAATGACCTGTTGTGCAGCAGCGGTTTGCCGGCTTTGTATGTGCGGAATCCTTATGACTGGCTGTTTCTGCACTGTGCCAATCATCCCTATCCGTTGGAAGAACTGCGGTCTGCCATGCGGCGGTACTATTTTGACCAGGCAGACGAAAAAAGCACATCACTTTCCACACTGTGATGAAAGTGATGTGCCTGGATCATGTTGCTGTTAGAACATGGTTTTGATTTTAGAACTGCATTTGCAGGTGTAAGTAGAAGTCGCCGCTGTTACGGTGTACCATGCGTGCTTCTGTGCCCTCTTCGGTCAGAATGTTTTGAAACATTCGGTGAAATTGAATGCTGGAAATGCTGCAGGGGAATCGATTCTCCCGGCAGTAGCTTAAAAATCCGGCATATACCACAGCGGTTCGCTCTGCTTTTTTGTGCTTGGGTTCTGATAGGACGATGCAGTGATTGTAAAATGCCTTTACCACATTGTGTTCGTTTTTGTAATGCTCCAATGCAGCTTCGCAGGCAGGAGAATAGGTGAAATTGTAATCGTTGTCGATCAGCCGTTCCAGTCCGGCATAGGCAAAATTGAAGATGCCCGGGAGTTCTTGCATCAGATCTCCTTCCAGATAAATGTTCTTGTAGAGAACACCCTTCTCCGGTTCTTGATTGGGAGCGAGGTCGTGGAAACACTGTTCAAAGGGAATGATCAGCAGCCGGCGATAGAACCCGTCGCTGTAATCCTTGGTCTGGATCATATCATTTGCAAGGAGAATAAACTTGCTGTGGATCTCTGTGGTATAGGACTTTTCAAATTTTTCTTCGATTTCAATAGAATCGCCGCCGGTCAGTGCCTTTAGGTCAGCTGTGCTGTACAGCTTTTCTGTCTTGGTCTCAGAGGAAATGTTCAGCAGCTTTCGGTCCAGGTTTTGCTTGCCAAATCTTCCGCTACTGATCTGATCCAACGCAACAGCAGATACATTCCGTTCTCCCAGCATATGCTTGATCATGTTGGATAACAGGGACTTTCCGTTGGAACCGGAACCCAGAAAGACAACAAGTTTCTGCATAATGTCTTCATAGTATAGGCAGGCTCCCATGATCTCCTGAACCAGATCGATCCGTGTCTGGTCATTGTCAAAGAGTTCCTGCAGAAAGCGGAAAAACTGCGGTGCTTTTGCCTTGGGGTCGTAGTCATATGGGATCTGTACCAGACAGAAAATGTCCGGCGTTGGTTTCTCTATCGTTTCCTCCTGTAAATCGAAGATGCAGTTTTGGAATTGCAGAAGTCCCGGACGCATTCCGTTATCCTCTGCATAGGGAACCTTTCGCTTGAAATAGGGGATGTACTCGTTTTCCTGCTTTCGTTTCCAGATATTGCAGGAAGCTTCTTCAATGATCGCAAAGAAAATCTTTTTGTATGCGTGATCTTCCAGATATTCATAACACTTTGACTTAAAATTGTAGAAGTAGAGCTTTCCGTTGCAGTATAATGCGTGGACTCTTGTCATTGCATACTGAATAAATACGGTGTGGTCGAATTGAATCTTGCTGCCGTTTTCTTGAGTAAATCCACGTTGTGCCAGCATCTTTTCCTTGACTTCTTCCGGCGGCAGACTGCTTTTCCATTGTTCGTTTTCTTTGTCTTTGGCAATGTAGTTTGTTTCCTGAAATGGTTTCATATGATTTTTCCTCCTGTTGTAAATTGGCGGAGAGATTTCCGCATGATTTATTGTATCATAGGAAGAAATGGAGTTTGTAACAATGACTTTTCAAGTGGTTGTTACAAATGCCGTATGGCGTTGTGTTACGATGACAGCCGGGAGGTGATGGGATTGCAGGAATGTGTTTGCCAGGCAATGGAACTGATCTCTGTTTTGCAAAAGGAGTCCGTTTCTCCGGCAGCTTTTTTGAAACAACACGCATCATTTTTTTCAGGTATCCCTTTGTGGTCACTGCTCGCACCGGAATGCAGGCAGAAGGCAGTTTACACAGAAAGCAGCTATGTCTACTTGATCGGCAGCTATTTGTATTTTCAATGGGAGAGAAAACCGGTGACATGGCTGGAGCGAAGACGGTTTGCTGTCCTTCCGTCACACTCGGAATTTTATCAGAAAACATTGTGCAGCAATTGGAAAAGGCGATTTCAGACATTGCAGGAATTGCAGGAATACCTTTTACAGATGCCGTCATAAATCAATATCACAACTTTTGAAAAGAGGAACTTACCATGCGAACGCCACTGCCAGTCGGTACACATCTGACCCTTTCCGCCATTGGAACCCAGCATCAGATCACAGTGCAGATTCAGGAACTGATCGGAACAGGAGCCAGCTGTCTGGTCTATACGGCGGTTTGCAGGGACGGAGAACAAAACGAATTCTATCTCCGGCTGAAAGAGTTCTGTCCGGAAAATCTACACCTGATTCGGCAGCAGGACGGCAATTTGCTTGCGGCAGACGAAGAAGCTTTTCAACGGCAGATGCAAAGCTTTATCTGGGGATATCAAAAGCAGATGCAGTTCCGGCAGTTTCCGGAAAGCTGCAACAGTATCAGCAATGTCCAGGGCATTTTTGCCGGAAACGGCACCCGGTATATTGCTATGAACTGTCAGAACAGCATTCCGCTGGAACAGCAGGAGTTGTCGCTTTATGACACATTTCGGGTACTGCGTGCAGTGGCACAGCAGCTGGACAATCTGCATCAGCATGGCTATCTCTATCTGGACTTAAAGCCTGCCAACGTGCTGCTCTATCCGGAAACGCCGGAACTGGTGATGCTGTTTGATTTTGACAGTGCCATTGAAAAAAGCCGGCTTTCTGATGCAGTGATCTCCTGTACGGCAAAGTGGGCAGCACCGGAAGTGTTACAGCAAAACCGCAGAAGGATCGGCGTTGTGTCCGATGTCTATACGCTGGGCGGATTGTTGCTGTACCTGTTGTTTCGCCGTGCTCCGGAAGTAAAGGACAGGAGAAATCGTGCGGTATGGGATACGGAGTTCCCGGACTCGGTGCTTGCCGGAACTTCTCCGGAAATCAGACGCATGGTCACGGAGCTGCTGCGAAAGACCTTGGCTGCCAATCCGGAAAAGCGGTATGCCTCCTGTGCGGAACTCCTGGCACAGATCGAGCCTTTTCTGGATTCGTTTCGACAGCCAAAGCCTTATCTGCAAACCAAACTGCCCTTAGGTAACAATTACTTTTGCGGACGGGATATCGAATTGCAGGAGATTCATACCCTTTTGCAGCAGGAAAAGTTTCTGCTGCTCCACGGTGTCGGCGGTATCGGAAAAACAGAACTGGCAAAGCACTATGCTATGACGTATGCGGAGGAGTATGATGCCGTTGTGTTTGTTCGGTTTCTGGATAGTATAGAGAGCACCATTCTCAGCGATACCAATTTTCCCATAGTGCATTGTACACGCTCTGAGGGGGAAAGTGATGCGGCATATCTGGAACGGAAATTGCAGGTACTGCATCAAATCTGTACGCCAAGGCATCTGATCCTGCTGGACAATTTTGATACTGGTGACTGCGAGAACCTGGACTTTCTGACAGAACTGCCTTGCCCCATTCTGGTGACCTCCAGAGTGGATTATGACGGTATTTTTCCCCAGTATGAGGTGGACATTTTGTCTGACGAATCAGCGTTGTATCAGATGATGGCGTACTATACAAAGCGAGAGCCGGACTTGTACACCGATGCCATATTGAAGGCACTGAACGGACATACCATGGCAGTGGAACTGGTGGCAAAGCAAATGGCACTGCATCAGCTCACCTCCCGTGAAATGTATGAGAAACTCTGTGCAGAAGGCATTTCCGGAGATGACGGTAAAGTGCGTCAGCTGAAAGACAGTACACTTCGGGAAAAAACAGCGTTCCATCATATGGAGATCCTGTTCTCGGTGCTGGATTTGTCCGAATCGGAAAAGCAGGTGCTTCGCTGTGCTGCCCTGGTCGGTGCAACGTCAATGGAACGGCAGTATTTTGAAGTCATCAGTGACTTGAACGAGGCAGAGATCAGCAGCCTGGATCGGCTGATTCAAAGCGGCTGGATCTCCGAAGTGTACCAGAATGAAATGTGCACTCTTTCCACCCATCCACTGATCGTAGAAGTGCTGTGTGAAAAACTGCGTCCGAACAGCAGGGAATGCAAACGAATCCTGATTATGTCAGGTGCCGTTGCCAGTTACATTGAGAAATCTGAGAATGCAGAACAACGATTTTTATCTGTGCAGTGGCTGGATCATATGGCACATCATATTCAAGGTGATGACCCGGAACTGTCGTATTTCTTCGGCACCATGTGTTATCCGCTGTATCTGGGAGAAGATCGTTATGAGGATGCTCTATGGGCAGCACAGCAGGAACTTCGGATTCTGAGGCTGGAGGAGGATTCCAGGCAACGGCAATTCAATGCACTGTCTTTTATCCGGGATATTGCAGCACAGCTGCATGATACAGAAACCAGTGAAAAAGCGGCGGCAGAAATAGCGGAACTGCATTTATCAGCAGAGGAACAACTCAGCGATCTGAGTGGAATACTGTTAGGGTATATAACCGATCGCTGTGATTTTGAAGGAACGAAATCATGTGTAGAACAGATCATACAGCTTGCGGAAGAAATCGGAGAGCCTATGAAGCTTGCTTCGGCTTATTCCAATTTTATCTTGCTGGAAAATGCTTATTGGATCGATTGCAATAGTGCGGTTTACCTTGAAAAAACATTGTTCTACGCAGACCAGTGCTTTGCAGAACAAACGGCGGAACAGGAGCAAGATATGTCATTTTGGTCAGAACTGGGGGATATTTATCGGGACTGTGAGCAGTTTTCCCGTGCAATGGCGTGTTATCAAAAAGAGCGGGAATTGTTTCAAGTGCAAATGCAGGAAGAGCCTATGGAGGAGAGTACCAAACTGGTGCAATTTCAAACCGCTGTGGCAGTCTGCAATTTGAAAATGAAACAATTTTCTGAAATGGAAGAAAATTACGAGGAGGCAATCGCACTGGCAAATCAGCTCTATGGAGAGGAGCATGAAGAAACCGGAGAGATCTGGGCTACCTATGCCTGTGCATTGATCGACTGGTACAACGCTCAGCCAAGCCGGGAACTGCTGAAAAAATGCAAAGCTGCCATGGAACAGGCGTTGGAAATCTTACTGGAGCATGACGTGTATGGCGAAGTTAGGATTGCAAATTTGATGATGCGGTATAGTTCTGTGCTGTCAGAATTGGGAGAATTCCAGAATTGTGACATCGTTGCAGCTGAGGCGTTGGAGTGTTTTCAGAAGAATTTCGGGGAACTGCATGAACAAATGGAATGGGCATATCTTATGGTAGGAGACAATTACCACAAAGCAGGGGATAAGGAAAATGCCAAGCGATATTATGACCTGGCGATCCGGGTCTTGCGGGAAAATGATTATGAGACGGATGAGCTGGAAGAACGAGTGGAGGAGATATTGCAGGGGATGTGATTGTGGGAAAGGTGTGTCACTTTTTTCACGGTATATAAAGATAAGACCAGCCTGAGGTTCTGCGATTGGGATCTCAGGCTGGTTGTTTTATGGCTTTTTAGGAGTGAGGAAGGTGATGTGCTTTTTGAAAATCTATCCTTAAAATATATTGGAAAATGAGCCAAAGTCATTTTAACACTCGGTTTAACGCACGAAGCGAGCGTTAGCGAGTGTTAAACCAAATTCTATAAATATTCCGAAATTCCATGCTTTTTTCAAATACAAATAAAATTTTTTATCGTTTAACGCTTGCTTTTAACGCTCGGTCGTGTTATAATGAATTTGATTCAATGCTCACCGAGCGTAAAAGGAGTGTTAAAATGAATATTGGATTTCGAGAAAATATGACGATTGAATTCAAGAGCGATCTGAAAAAGTTATCAGATGATGTGATAATTGAAAGTGTAGTCGCTTTTGCGTGCCTTTGTCAATAAAAAACTGAGCCACCTCGCTAATAAAAAAGTGAGCCAGTTGTGATAAAAAAATTTTGAGCCAC
>ENA-USUG01000058-USUG01000058.1-human-gut-metagenome-genome-assembly--contig:-NODE-58-length-126992-cov-11.543766_pt1 | contig 126992 bp, 105 predicted proteins | sample MGYA00250059_ERZ773394 | MGnify/ENA primary metagenome ERZ773394 (study PRJEB29103, sample SAMN06111957) | human gut metagenome | biome: human gut; feature: ankylosing spondylitis patient; material... | reverse complement strand
ATGAAAAATGCGGATTTGTCCGCTCTCACAATATTCCGAATTTCTTTACGGACAATTATGACCACCCAATTTATGAGAGTGGTGTACAGTTAATAGATATGGTATATTTGCAAAGATGTTTATAACTTCCAGTTTATCTCCTTGCTGCTGTACTATACAAGATATGCGCCCCTGCTCCCGCCGGGGTGGCTGCCATAGAAAAAGGGAGGCACCGCCGCGCGGTGCCTCCCTTTTCACATTTTATGCAGAAAGCTGAAAATTAAACGTTAAAAGTCTTATCCTTGATCTCGCCGACAACCTTGGCGGTGAAATCTTCCAGAGACATCGCGGTGGTCTCGCCCTTGCGGTCGCGGACGCTGATGTTGTTGGCTTCGACTTCCTTGGCGCCGAGGACCAGCATATACGGCACGCGGTCGACCTGCTGGGCCTGGCGGATCTTGTAGCCGATCTTCTCGTTGGACTCATCCAGCACGGCGCGGATGCCGGCGGCCTTCAGGCTGTCATTGACGGCGCGGGCGTAGTCCAGCGTCTTCTCGCTGACGGGCAGGACCTTGACCTGCGTCGGGGCCAGCCAGGTGGGGAAGCGGCCCTTGGTCTCCTCGATCATATAGGCCATGAAGCGGTCCAGAGAGCCGAGGATGGCGCGGTGCAGGACCACGGGGGTCTTTTCGGAGCCGTCCTTGTCGATATAGGTCAGGTGGAACTTGGCGGGCAGGCAGAAGTCCAGCTGGCAGGTGGACAGGGTGTACTCGGCACCGACAGCGGGCTTGACGTTGACGTCCAGCTTCGGGCCGTAGAAGGCGGCCTCGCCGATCTCCTCGGTAAAGTGGATGCCCAGCTCGGTCAGGACCTCGCGCAGGGCGTTCTCGGCATGGTTCCACATGGCGTCGTCGTCATGGTACTTCTTCTTGTCGGCGGGGTCGCGCAGGGACAGCACACAGCGGTAATCGGTGATGTTGAAGTCCTTGTAGACGTCGAAGATCAGGCTGCAGACGTCGGCAACTTCGCTCTTGATCTGCTCCGGGGTGCAGAACAGATGGGCGTCGTTCTGGCAGAAATGACGGCCGCGCTCGATGCCCTTCAGGGTGCCGGAGGACTCATAGCGGAAGTCGTGGGCGATCTCGCCGATGCGGATGGGCAGCTGGCGGTAGCTGTGGGGCTGGTTGGCGTAGATCATCATGTGGTGGGGGCAGTTCATCGGGCGCAGCACGTAATCCTCGCCCTCCATCTCCATGGCGGGGAACATGTTCTCGCGGTAGTGATCCCAGTGGCCGGAGGTGCGGTACAGGTTCACGGTGCCGATGCAGGGAGTCATGACGTGCAGATAGCCGCGCTCACGCTCCTTGGCTTTGATATAGTTTTCCAGCTCCTGCCAGACGGTGTAGCCGTTGGGCAGGAACATGGGCAGGCCGCGGCCGACCAGGTCGTCGGTCATGAACAGGCGCATTTCCTTGCCGATCTTGCGGTGGTCGCGCTCGCGAGCCTCCTGCTGCTGCTTCTCCCAGGCGTCCAGCTCCTCCTGATTGCGGAAAGCTACGCCGTTGATACGGGTCAGCATCTTGTTCTCTTTGTCGTTCTTCCAGTAAGCGCCGGACTGCTGGGTGATCTTGAAGGCTTTCAGGGCCTTGGTGTAGGTCAGGTGGGGTCCGATGCACATGTCCACGTACTCGCCCTGCTGGTAGAAGCTGAACTCGGTCTCCTCGGCCAGGTCAGCCATATGCTCGATCTTGTAGTGCTCCTGGCGATCTTCCATCAGCTTGACGGCTTCGGCGCGGGGCAGGATGAAGGGCTTGATGGGAAGATTCTCTTTGCAGATCTTCTTCATCTCTTTCTCGATGGCGGCCAGGTCCTCGTCGGTCAGCTTGGTGTCGCCGAGGTCGACGTCGTAGTAGAAGCCGTTCTCGGTGGCGGGACCGAAAGCAAAGTCAGCCTGGGGGTACAGGCGCTTGATGGCCTGGGCCATGACATGGGCAGCGGTGTGGCGCAGGACATGCAGCTCCTGGTCCTGCGGGCACTCGGCGACGGTACCGTCTTTGTAGATGATCTTCATGATTGTACGCTCCTTTTGCAATTGCACAAAAATGCAATAAAAAATGCTCCATCCCTCGCTTACAAAAGGGATGAAGCATGCAGCTCCACGGTTCCACCCAGATTGCGCTTCTATATAAGGTAAGCGCCGCTCGTGCCGGCTGTAACGGGCCGTACCCGGCGGAGGTTCGCCCCCGCGCTCGGCAGTGGTAAGAACGCAGCTGCGCACAAAACCGCTTGCACCACGCGGGTCTGCCGCGGCGGTTCTCTCTTGTGTGGCTGGGGTGCGTTCCGTTTGTCTGCCTCATGGCTTTGTCAGGATGAAGATAGTTTATTTATAGCACAAGATTTGGGGGAAGTCAAGAGGGGAAACGGTGAAAATGCAGGTTTGAAATGCGGTGGGAAACATGGTATTATTAAAAATAAGATTGCAAAAGAAAACGGAGAGCCGACATGGAAACGACATTTACCCGTACAGATACTAAGGTCATCAAGGGTGTGGCCGTGCTGCTGATGCTGATGCACCACCTGTTTTATTTCCCGGATAACCGCCCTTACTCCATGCCGGAGGTACGGCAGACCCTGCCGAACTTTATGGGCCAGGGGCTGGAAACGATGCTGGGCATCTTTGGCGTCATCTGCGTGCCGATCTTTTTCTTTTTGGCGGGGTACGGCTTGTACCTGCAGACCCGGCGGGACGGCTTCCGGTTGGAAATGCGCATCCTGGCGGTGTATACGCAGTATTGGAAGATCTTTTTCATCTTTATCCCCATCGGGTTCCTGTTTTTCCGCCACCAGAGCGATTATTGCAAGGCGACGGCTTACTGCCATGTATTTGAGCAGCGGGGCATGCAGGAGCTGTTCTCGGCACTGTTCTGCCTGAAAACACCGTACAACTACGAATGGTGGTTCCTGCGTGGGTATGTGGTTTTTCTAGTGCTTGGGTATGTGTACCTGCGGCTGACCGAGAAAATACGGAACTTCTGGGTGGAGCTTGTCGTTGTGCTGGCGGTGAATTTTTACGGCGGAAATCTGCTGCAATTTTTGATGAACGCCGGGCTGCTGCCGCAGGATGGGCCGTTCCTGGGCCTTGCGGCCAGCCATTGGAACGGCGCGCTGGTGCTGGTGGGCATTGTGTTTGCCAAGTACGGCGTGCTGGACAAGTGGAAGGCGCGCAGCGTGGAAAAATATACGGCGCTGACCAACCTGCTGTTCTCGCTGACCATCATCGTGGGCTGCTTCTTCCTGCGGCTGGGCGATATGAGCATGAACTACGACGCTATTTTGGCGCCGCTGTTCGTGCTGGCGGTGGTAACGCTGCTGCATCTGGCCGCGCCGCTGTATAAGGCTGCCGCTTTTGTGGGGCGCTACAGCACCAGCCTGTGGCTGATCCACACCTTCTACCTGTACTATTATGAGCCGGCGGCAAAGCTGACCCATATCTCCGGCAACCTTTGGGTAGACTACGGGATTTTGGTGGTGATGACGCTGGTGAGTGCAATTGCCGTAGAGTGGTTTTGGAAGTGTGTGCCGGTGCAAAAGCTGAGCGGTTTGCTGATGAAAGAAAAGGCTGTGTGAACTGAGAACGCGAAGGCCCCCTCTTGGGGGCTTTTCTGTTTCTCACCGCTAAATTGCACAAAAAGTGGGGGTGCAGGGGGCGCGGGTGGCGGTAATGTGCCGAAGTTTGATTTTATACATTGACTTTACATATTTATGCAACTATACTGTATGCATACCAAGTGAGGGCTTGGGAATTTATTGAATAAGATTCGAGGGAATATACCATGAAAAAACTGACTGCTCTTTTGATGGGCACCGCTATGGTGCTTAGCCTGGCCGCCTGCGGCGGCTCCGCTTCCTCTGCTGCTTCTTCTGAGGCTGCCTCCAGCGAGGCTGCTTCTTCCGAGGAGACCAGCGAGGCTGCTGCTGAGGAAACTACCGACGAGGCCGCCGGCGAAGTGACCACCGTCAACGCCGGCAAGCTGACCATGTCCACCAACGCCGCTTTCCCCCCGTATGAGATGACCACCGACAGTGGTGATCTCGAGGGTATCGACATTGAGGTCGCTGGCGCCATTGCTGAAAAGCTGGGCCTGGAGCTGCAGGTCGATGACATGGACTTCGACGCGGCCCTGCTGGCTACCCAGAGCGGCAAGAGCGACATGGTCATGGCCGGCGTTACCGTTACCGACGAGCGCCAGAAGGTCATGGACTTCTCCGACACCTACGCCGAGGGCATCCAGTCCATCATCGTGCCCGAGGACTCTGACATTGCTTCCGCTGACGATCTGGCCGGCAAGATCATCGGCACCCAGCGCGGCACCACCGGTTACATCTACTGCACCGACGACTTCGGCGAGGACAGCGTCGTTGCTTACGATGACGGTCTGACCGCTGTGCAGGCCCTGAACAACGGCCAGGTCGACGCTGTTGTTATCGACAACGCCCCCGCCAAGGAGTTCGTGGCTGCCAACCCCGGCCTGAAGATCCTGGATGCCGCTTATGCCCAGGAAGATTACGCCATCGGCGTGGCCAAGGGCAACACCGAGCTGCTGAACGCCATCAACGGCGCCCTGGAAGAGCTGCAGGCTGACGGCACCCTGCAGAGCATCGTTGACAAATACATCAAGGCAGAGTAAAATCTGACGTAGGGGCGTTTGAACACTTACTGTCCGAGGAAGGGCACGCCGGGAGCACCGGCGCGCCTTTTGTTTGTTAGGGTGTATCTGAAAAGTCCTCAGCGCTGTTCAATTCTACTAAAAAGCACATCTGCTGCGTTGCTCATCCTTGCAATACATCCAGTATTGCAGCTGTTGCTTTTCAGCGAATTTTCCAGCACTTTTGACTTATCAGATACACCCTAGGAACCCGTAAAAGATCACCGGCGCGGCCGGGAAAGGTTGTGGTGCGATGGAAGCACAGTTTGAAATGCTTTCAGAAATGGCAAAAAACGGCGATAAGCTGAACTTTGGACAGGATTTCTTTGTGAAATTCTACCAGGCGTTTTTGTATTCTGACCGCTGGCAGCAGTATTTTAAGGGCGTGGGTACCACGCTGTTGGTAACGGCCATTGCGCTGGTACTGGGCGTTGTGCTGGGTGCCATCGTGGCTATGGTCCGCGTGGGTTATGCCCAGCAGAAACCCCACCACCGCAACCCGATCCTGGGTGTGCTGAACGCCGTGTGCCAGGTGTATGTCACGGTCATCCGCGGCACGCCTATGATGGTGCAGCTGCTCATCATGAGCATGGTCATCTTTGCCAGCAGCCGCAACTTTACCATGGTCGGCGCACTGGCGCTGGGCATCAACTCCGGCGCGTATGTGTCGGAGGTCATCCGCGGCGGCCTGATGGCGGTGGACCCCGGCCAGATGGAAGCCGGGCGCAGCCTGGGCCTGAATTACATGACCACGATGTTTGAGATCATCATTCCCCAGGCAATCCGGTCCATTTTGCCGTCTTTGGGCAACGAGTTCATCATGCTGCTGAAGGATTCCTCGCTGATCACGGTCATCGGCGGCAAGGAGCTGCTGTATGCGGCCCAGGGCGTTATGAACCGTACCTACGAACCCATGTTCCCGCTGCTGGGCGTTGCCGCCACCTATCTGGTGCTGGTCATGCTGTTCAGCGCGCTGCTGGCAAAATTTGAGAGGAGGCTGGCACAAAGTGATCGACGTTAAAGGACTGAAAAAGAATTACGGCGGTCTGCAGGTGCTGAAAGGCGTAGACCTGACCATTGACAAGGGCGACTGCGTGGTGCTGGTCGGCCCCTCCGGCTGCGGCAAATCCACGTTCCTGCGCTGCCTGAACCGGCTGGAAGAGCCGGACGGCGGCAAGGTCATCTTCAACGGCAAGGCTGTGACCGACCACGACATTGACCATGTGCGCCAGAAGATGGGCATGGTGTTCCAGCATTTCAACCTGTTCCCCCACCTGACGGTGAAAAAGAACATCACGCTGGCCCCGGTCAAGCTGGGCCTGATGAAGCAGGCCGAAGCTGACGCCAAGGCGATGGAGCTGCTGGAGCGCATCGGCCTGGCCGACAAGGCCGACACCTACCCGAACATGCTTTCCGGCGGGCAGAAGCAGCGCATTGCCATTGTGCGTGCGCTGGCCATGAACCCCGACGTGCTGCTGTTCGACGAGCCGACCTCGGCCCTTGACCCCGAGATGGTGGGCGAGGTGCTGGAGCTGATGAAGGAGCTGGCCCGCAGCGGCATGACGATGGTGTGTGTGACCCACGAGATGGGGTTTGCCCGCGAGGTGGCGAGCCGTGTGATTTTTATTGACGAAGGCGTCGTCAAGGTCGACAAACCGCCGAAGGAGTTTTTTGCCAACCCGGAAAACGAGCGGTTGAAGGCGTTTTTGTCGAAGGTTTTGTAAGTTTAGTTTTTATATTGTGTTTTATGTGGTTCACCATTTTGTGGTGAGCCACTTTTTTAATGGGCGGAAAGGAAAATCACAAAAAAGGCAGGCTTAATGGAAGTATGCCATTATAAAAGGCCCTGCCGCAAGGTGGGCAGGGCCGGGGGAATGCTATTAAAATTTAAATCTTACCGCGCGGTATAATCGGCATCCAGTTCAGCCATGAGGCGTTCGGCGCTTTCGCGGGTGTCGGTCATGCGGACAGCGTTGCGCAGCGGCAGCACGGCGCGGGGGGTGACGGAGAGCTCGTCCAGGCCCATGGCCAGGAAAGTCTCGGTCAGGGCCAGGTCAGCGCCCAACTCGCCGCAGATGCCGACCCAGATGCCGTTCTTGTGGGCGTTCTCAGTGACCAGCTTGATCAGGCGCAGCACGGCGGGATGGTGCGGGTCGTAGAAGCGGCCCAGGTCGTTGTTCTGGCGGTCGCAGGCCAGGGTGTACTGGGTCAGGTCGTTGGTGCCGATGCTGAAGAAGTCGACTTCCTTGGCCAGACGGTCGCTGTTGATGGCGGCGGCCGGGGTCTCGATCATGATGCCGATCTGCACGTCCTCGCTGTAGGGGATGCCCTCATGCTTGAGGTCGCGCTTGACTTCCTCGCACAGCTTCTTGGCTTCCCGCACTTCCCACACGCTGGTGACCATGGGGAACATGATGCCCAGCTTGCCGTAGGCAGAGGCGCGGAACAGGGCACGCAGCTGGGTGCGGAAGATCTCCGGGCGGGTCAGGCAGATGCGCAGGGCGCGCATGCCCATGGCGGGGTTGTCCTCTTTGGGCAGGTCAAAGTAGCCGATCTGCTTGTCGGCGCCGATGTCCAGCGTGCGGATGATGACCTCTTTGCCATCCATGTCGGACAAGACATGTTTGTAGGCCTCGAACTGCTCGTCCTCGGTGGGGAAGGTGGAGGAGTTCAGATAGAGGAACTCGCTGCGGAACAGGCCGATGCCGCCGCCGTCGTTGACCTGCACGGCGTGGACGTCCTCGGGCGAGCCGATGTTGCAGTAGATGCGGACGGTCTTGCCGTCCTTGGTCACGTTAGGCTGGCCCTTCAGGGTCTCCAGCAGGCGCTGCAGGCGCTGCTGCTCCTCACGCTTCTTCAGCAGGCGGTCGCGGGTGTCGTCATCGGGGTCGATGACCAGTGCGCCGGTGCTGCCGTCGGCGATGGCCTGACGGCCTTCGTACTCAGGCTTGAGGGCGTCGCCCACGCCGACGATGGCGGGGATGCCCATGGTGCGGGCCAGGATGGCGGTGTGGCTGGAGCCGGAACCGCCTGCCGTGATGAAGCCCAAAATCTTGGACTTGTCCAGCTGGATGGTCTCGGAGGGAGCCAGGTCGTCGGCGGCCAGCAGGACCGGCACGTCGGAGGCGATGCCGCCCTGCACCACACCGCACAGGATGCTGAGGATGCGCTGGCTGACGTCCTTGACGTCGGCGGCGCGGGCCTGCATGTAGGCATCGTCCATGGAGGCGAACATCTCGGCAAACTGCTCGGCGGTGTCGGAGACGGCGGCCTCGGCGTTCATCTTCTGGTTGGTGATGCGGTCCTCGATGGCTTCCTCGTAGTCCAGGTCCTCGGCCATCATCTGGTGGGTCTCAAACAGCATGGCGGCTTCGTCGCCGGCCTCGGCGCGGGCCTGCTCGGCCAGCTGGCCCAGCTGCTCCACGGCGCCGGTCTGGGCGCCCTTGAAACGATGCCACTCGGCATCGGTATCTTCTACGGTATAGCGCTTGATCTCGGCGGTGGCGCGGCGATAGTAGTACAGCGGGCCTACGCCCACGCCGGCGGAAACGCCCTTGCCCTGAATGGTGATCATCGTGCAAAATCCTCCCTTTTCATGTAGGATGCGAAAAAAGCCGCGGCCTCCGTTTGGTTGGGGCTGCCGCGGCCGGGTGGTGCAATAAGGTTTACAGATGCTCGGAGAAGAACTTCTCCATGGCGGGGGCAGCGGTGTCCTCGTCAGCGCCCTCGATGCGGACGGTAACGGTATCGCCGCACTTGATGCCCATGCCCATCAGGGCCATCAGGCGGGTGGCGTCAACGGACTTGCCGTTCTTGTCCACGATGGTAACGGTGCTCTGGCAGGCCTTGGCCTCTTTGGCCAGCATGCCGGCGGGACGGGCGTGGATACCAACGGGCTCTTTGATCGTATAGACGAATTCTTTCATTTTGGTTTCCTCCTAATTCTCCGCGAAATCCGGGCGGAGCTTCTCCATTAAGTCGTTATAATAATAACACACTGCGGCGTGAGCGTCAACCGAAAACAGAGCATTTATCGTCGTACATTTTGGCGATTTGTGCGTAAAATATGCGGTTGAGGATGGGCGGATTCTCCATGCGGGTACAACAAGGGATACGGGTGGGGCGCTGGCTATATATGCTGTTTGGGTCACATATATGCCAAAAGGGTATGCAGCACGTCCTCGGGCCGGGGCGTGTGCAGCGGGTAGCGGGCGCGCAGGGCGGGGGCGGCGCTGTCCATGATGTAGGGCGTGCCCACCAGGTCCAGCATGGCGGTGTCGTTGAAGTTGTCGCCAAAGGCCATGACCTCGGCGGGGGTGATGCCCAGCGTTTTGCAAAGCAGCGCCACGCCGGTGCCCTTGTTGGCCAGGGTGGTGTCGATCCAGTACGGCCCGGCCACGGCGGCATTGGCCTGCTGCCAGCGGGGGACGAAGCGGTCAACGTACTTTTCCACGCCCTCGTGCAGATAGACGCTGACCTTGACGATGTCCTCGGGGATCTCGGCAGGGTCGTGGATGAATTTGTACTTGTTGCCGATGAATTTTACGCGGTCCGCCATCCCTAAGCCGCGGGACATCAGATAGCCGCAGCACTGGCCGGAAAGCATGACCTCGCCCTGACCGTCGCAGCGGTTCCACATGTCCCAGGCAATCTCCTCGGCCAGGGCGCGGGGCATGGGGGTCTTGCCGATGCACTGCTCGTTTTTGTACAGCACGCCGCCGTTTTCGCACAGGAAAACGCAGCAGTCGGCTACCGGCTCAAACAGTTTGCGCAGGCTGGTGTACTGCCGCCCCGACGCCGGGCAGAACAGGATGCCCCGGGCGGAGAGGGCTTTGATTTGGGAGAGGATTTCCGCCTCCAGTGTCTTTTTGCCGTATTGCAGCAGCGTGCCGTCGATGTCGCTGCAGATGAGTTTGATGTTGGTGGGGGTGATGGGCATAATGGGTCTCCTTACAGTGTGAGGGTTATGATAGATATATTGTAGCACAGGGGCGCAGGCTTTGCAATTTTAAGGGCGGAGGTGTATGATGGAGAAAAGCAATTAGGAGGGGCTGTTATGGCGATTTATAAAGTGGATGGCCGTGTGCCGCAGGTGGGTGCGGCGGCGTTTGTGGCGGACAACGCCACGCTGGCGGGGGATGTGACCCTGGCCGAGGAGAGCAGCGTCTGGTACGGCGCGGTGCTGCGGGCCGATACCGGGCGCATCACCGTTGGTGCGGGCAGCAACGTGCAGGACAACGCCGTGCTGCACACCGGCCCGGGGCTGGATGTGGTGGTTGGACGGAATGTGTCCATTGGCCACAGTGCCGTGGTGCATGGATGTACCGTGGGGGATGATTGTCTGATCGGCATGCACGCCACGATTTTGAACGGTGCGGTGATTGGGGCCGGCTCGCTGGTGGCAGCAGGGGCCCTGGTGACGGAAAATGCCGTTATCCCGGCGGGGAGCCTTGTTGTGGGGGTGCCGGGAAAGGTGGTTAGGACGGTTTCGGAGAAACAGAAAGCTTCTATTGCGGCAAATGGGGAGGAATACCGGCATCTGGCCGAGGTGCATGCCGGAGCGGTGCTTAAGCCGTCAGGCGGGAATAAGAAAATCATGCTATAATACCCACAAATGAAGATGTGCGAGGTGCTGAAAATGGCTTTACAAATTGCAGTGTTGTCTACCAGCCGGATCGTGGCGGAGGTAATGCGGGAGATCGGAAACTGGCCGGAGGTCGAGGTGACGGCGATTGTCTGCCGGCCGCAGAGCGCCGAGAAGGCCCATGCCTGGGTGGCGGAGTACGGCGTGCCGGCCGTGTATACCGACGAGGCCGCAGCCTACGCGGCGGGCGGGTTTGATGCCGTGTACATCGGCACGGCCAACCACCTGCATTATGCGGCGGCCAAGCGGGCGCTGCAGGCGGGGTATCATGTGCTGCTGGAAAAGCCCTTCACCGCCACAGCGGCCGAGGCGCGGGAACTGTTTGCCCTGGCGGACGCCAAGGGGCTGGTGCTGATGGAGGCCATCACGATCCCCTACCTGCCGCAGTACGCCTTTTTGCAGGCCGAGCTGCCCAAGATCGGTGAGGTGCGCGGCGCGATGGCCAGCTTCTGCGCCCGCAGCGCCCGGTACGATGACTACCTGAAGGGCATCTGGAACACCACCTTTGACCCGGCTTGTCTGGGTGGTGCGCTGAACGACATGAACGTTTACAACCTGCACCTGCTGTGCGGGCTACTGGGCGTGCCCGGCAGGGCCGAGTACCGCCCCAGCTGCGGGCCAAACGGCATAGATACTGCCGGTCTGGCGCTGCTGGACTACGGCGGGTTCACAGCAGCGGCGCTGGCCGCCAAGGACAGCGAGGGCCGCAACGGCATGGTTTTGCAAGGGCCGGGCGGTTACCTGGTGGTGGAGGGCGGCACCAACGCCCTGCCCGTGGTGTACAGTGTACTGGGCGGCGTGCGCGGCGGCGGCACCCGCGTGGACGGCCCCAAGCCGGAACGCCACCGTATGGCCTATGAATTTGCGGAGTTTGCACGGATCATTGCGGAAAAAGACGCGGATGCCGAGGCTGCAGCCCGGATGCGCACCATGCGGGTGATGGAACTTTTGGACGTGCTGCACGAGAAATAAGGCGCGACCCAGAGCAGCCCCCTCGCAGAGGAGGCCTTTTGTGTACAGTCCTACAAAATGTGTGAATAAACCCATCGTCCCCGGTCCAAACTAACGGCATACACAAATTTTGCCGAAAGGACCGGGGACGATGGAGCATTTGAAGCATTTTTTTAAGCAGAAGGGGCTGTATCTGGCCTGTCTGGCGGTGGTGTTTGCGGCCACGGCGGCCGGGGTGCTGGCGCTGCGCAGTGTCTTGAACCATGTTGTTGAGCTGACCGGCACCGCACAGGAGGAGACCCCATGGCAGGACGATACGACCGTAAACAAACCCGATACGACCCAGCCCGAGCCGGTGCGTACGCCTGCGCCTGCCTCATCGGCATCGCCGTCCTCGGATGCTGCTTCCGGTGTGCCCGCTGCATCGCCCACACCCGCCGCTTCTGCCGCGCCGTCCGGTGCTGCGGCAAAGTCTTCGGACTTCTGGCAGGGTAAGGTGCTGGCCCCCTACAGCGGCGACGAGCTGGTGTACAATGCAACCCTTGGCGATTGGCGGACGCACAATGGCGTGGATGCTGCCGCTGCTGCCGGGGATGAGGTGCCCGCCGTGAAGGGCGGGCGGGTCTCTGTTGTGGAGGACGATGCGCTTTGGGGCGGTGTGGTGGAGATCGTTGATGCAAACGGCTGCACCTGGCGGTATTGCGGGGTTACACCCGGCTGTGTTGTGGGCGGCGATGTGGCCGCCGGGGATGTGATTGGGGTGGTCGCGGCCATCCCTGCCGAGGCGGATTTGGCTTCCCATGTGCATCTGGAGTGTTTGAAAGATGGGGCTTGGATGAAGCCGGAAATTTGATTCTTAATATTGCATTGCGGTTTATCGGCCCTGCCTACCTTGCGGCAGGGCCTTTTATCATGGGATTCTCCCGTTAGGCCTACCTTTTTGTGACCCAAAAAAGGTAGGCTTGCCGGTGGATGCTGTTATAAAAAAGAGGGGCCGCGTGGCGGCCCCTCTTGCAAGGTGGAAATATAAAAGTTATTCATCAGAAACCTGATAATTGCGGGTATTCAGCATGCGGGTGGCGTTGAGGACGGCCAGGACCATGACACCGACGTCGGCAAAGACGCCCCACCACATGTTGGTGATGCCGAGGGCCGTCAGGACCAGGCAGGCGGCCTTGACCGCCAGGGCGAAAACGATGTTCTCGTAGGCGATGCGCATGCACTTGCGGGAGATGCGCATGGCCAGGCTGATCTTGGCCGGGTCGTCGTCCATCAGCACGATGTCGGCGGCCTCGATGGCGGCGTCGCTGCCCAGGGCGCCCATGGCGATGCCGATGTCGGCACGCATCAGGACGGGGGCGTCGTTGATGCCGTCACCCACGAAGGCCAGCTCGGTCCTGGGCCTCTTTGCAGCCAGCAATTTCTCGACCCATTCCACTTTATCCGCAGGCAGCAGGCCGCCGTGGACCTCCTGCACGCCCAGCTCCTTGGCCACGTACTCGCCCACGCGGGGGGAGTCGCCGGTCAGCATGACGGTGTGCACGCCCTGCACGATCAGGTTGATGATGGCCTGCTTGGAGGTGGGCTTGACCTCGTCGGAGATGACCAGAATGCCGCGGAATTTGCCGTCCACCGCGATGTAGACCACTGTGCCGAACTTGCCGTCGCCCTCGCCGTTCTGGTACATGTTGACGTTTTCAGCGTCCATCAGCTTTTTGTTGCCGGCCAGCACCCAGTGGCCGTCGACCTTGGCCTTGACGCCCTGGCCCGCGATCTCTTTCGCTTCGGTCACGCGGCGGGGGTCCAGGTCGGGGCAGGCCCGCTGGATGCTTTTGGCGATGGGATGGTTGGAGACGCTCTCGGCCAGGGCGGCGTACTCCATCATCTGCAGGTCGTAGGCCTTGCCGTTGATGGGGATGACCTGGGTGACCTTGAAAACGCCCTTGGTCAGGGTGCCGGTCTTATCAAACACAGCTATGCTGGTTTTGGACAGGGCCTCGAGGTAGTTGCCGCCCTTGACCAGGATGCCGCACTTAGACGCGCCGCCGATGCCGCCGAAGAAGGTGAGGGGGATGGAGATGACCAGCGCGCAGGGGCAGCTGATGACCAGGAAGGTCAGGGCGCGCATGATCCAGTCCAGCCAGTTGCCCAGGAACAGCGGCGGCACAAAGGCCAGCACCAGCGCGCCGATGCAGACGGCCGGGGTGTAGTAGCGGGCAAACTTGGTGATGAAGTTCTCGATGGGAGACTTCTTCAGGCTGGAATTTTCCACCAGATCGAGGATCTTTGCCACGGTGGAGTCGTCGTAGAGGGTGGTGGTCTCGATGCGGAGGATGCCCTCCTCATTGACGCAGCCGCTGATGACGTCGTCGCCGGGGCGCACGGTGCGGGGGCGGCTCTCGCCGGTCAGGGCGGCGGTGTTCAGCGTGGATTCGCCGGAGACGACCTTGCCGTCCAGGGGGATCTTCTCGCCGGGTTTGACCACGATGATGGAGCCGATCTCCACATCGTCAGGGTCGACCACGCTGACGTTGCCCTCGGCGTCCTCCAGGTTGGCGCTCTCGGGGCGGATGTCCATCAGGGCGGTGATGCTGCTGCGGCTCTTGCCCACGGCGTAGGACTGGAACAGCTCGCCGATCTGGTAGAACAGCATAACGGCCACGCCCTCGCTGTACTCGCCGCAGGCGACCGCGCCGATCGTGGCGATGGCCATGAGGAAGTTTTCGTCGAAGACTTCGCCGTTTTTGATGCCCAGGAAGGCTTTGCGCAGGACATCATGGCCGATGACGAGGTAGGGCACCAGCCACAGGATGAGCTGGACGAACCACGGCAGGGCAACAAAGTGGAAGAGCAGCGCCAGGGCCACCGTGAGGATGGCAGCAATGATGATGCGCTGCAGCGTCTTTTTTTGCTTTTTGTTCATGGTGTGGGACCTCCGTTTGGGGTATAGAAAAGCCTCCCCTTTGAGGGGAGGTGGCCACGTAAGCGGCCGGAGGGGTGGCTGCTTTAGCTGAGTATTTTTAGGGGGATGCAATTGCTCTACAAGGGAGCCACCCCTCACCCGCTGCGCGGGAGCTCCCCTCGGAGGGGAGCCTTTAAGCGGAGTTTACAGCTCGATCTCAAAGTCTGGTTCGACTTTCTTGGCGACCTTGACGGCTTCCTGCAGGACGGCATCGAACTTGTCGTCGTCGGCTTCCAGCATCATTTTCTGGGCCATAAAGCTGATGCTGGCGTTGGTGACGCCGGGCAGCTCCTTAACGGCGGTCTCGATCTTAGCGGCGCAGTTGGCACAGTCGACTTCGATAGCAAACTTCTTTTTCATGGCGGTGGACTCCTTTATAATAAAATTTAAGTTAAATGGGAAACGGGGCTAAAGGGCGGCTGAAGCAGCCACCCCGCAAGGGGAGCCGATCACTCCTCGACGTGGTCCATGCCGAGGGAGATCATGCTGCGGACGTGGTCGTCGTCCAGCGAGTAGTAGATGGCTTTGCCGTCCCGCCGGAACTTGACCAGCTTGCTGGTTTTGAGCACCCGCAGCTGGTGGCTGACCGCGCTTTGCGAGATGCCCACGACCTGGGCAATATCGTTGACGCAGAGCTCACTCTCGAATAAAGCATACAAAATTTTGATGCGGGTGGAATCCCCGAACACCCGGAACAGCTCGGCCAGGTCGTAGAGGATCTCATCGTCTGGGAGATCGTTTTGCAGCCTGGCGATGGCGGCATCGTCCAGAGGCTGGGTGGATTGGGGATTTTCGATGGGGGCGATGTCTGGCATGGGGTGATTCATCCTTTCATATGTTTATCTGTTCATATGTTAGCATGATGACGAGGCGTTGTCAATAGATTTTTTGATATTTTTTTGGCGGGCGGCTGCGGGCACACTGCTTTTAACAGGCGGCTTTCGGTGTCCGCCACCCTGCGGCGCTTCACTTGTTTTGACGGTATACCGATTTTTTTGCGTCTCTTTTGGGTCTCCGAAAGGAACACAGAAGGGCAGTATGCCGTAATAAAAAGGGCCACCGCAAGGTGGCGGCCCTGGGCGGGCACGCGCTTTGCGGTGGCTCTCAAATCATTTGGCTTACGCCTGCACAGGCGGGATAAAGCCCGGTTCGCCGGGGAGAATGACATTGCTGTTGGCAAGCATCCGGCGGAATTCTTCTTCGGGGAAGTCGAAGTAGACCTCCTTGAACATGGTGGTATCGTTGACCAGAATCTTCCAGGGGGCACCGTCCGGCTGCTGCAGGAACATGATGCCGGTCACACCTTCCAACTCACGGATGGCTTCGTCGTTCCAGAAATTGGGGGACGGCGTGACGAAATAGTGGTCCACCATGCGGCCGTTGTGGAAATCATGCTCGATGGTGGCCGGGAGTTCGCCCTCGGCCTGGGTGGAGAGATACTGCAGGTGCAGGTTGGTGAAATCTTCGGCAGTCATGGGAAACCTCCTTATAAAAGAAAAGCTCCCCGCAGAAGGGAGCCTTTCTCAGAAGAACATGGGAAATCAGACGCGCAGGCTGGCGCTTTCGGGCTCGTTGCTGCCCTCGTCGAACTGGTAGTCGTTGCCGGGCAGGAGGGCGTTGAGCAGGATGCCCGCGATGGCGGCGATGGCCAGGCCGGACAGGTTGATGCTGACGCCGGCGATGGCGAAGGTGATGCCGCCCACCGAGTTGAAGCCCAGGGCGCAGACCAGGATGACGGCGGCGATGATCAGGTTGCGGCTGTTGGAGAAGTCGACGCGGTTCTCGACCACGTTGCGCACGCCGATAGCGGAGATCATGCCGTAGAGCACGAAGCTGATGCCGCCTACGATGCCGGAGGGGATGGTGTTGATGATGGCCTCAAACTTGGGGCAGAAGCTCAGGATCATGGCAAAGACAGCGGCGATGCGGATGACCAGGGGATCATAGATCTTGGTCAGGGCCAGAACGCCGGTGTTCTCGCCGTAGGTGGTGTTGGCGGGGCCGCCCAGCAGGCCGGCCATGGCAGTGGCCAGGCCGTCGCCCAGCAGGGTCTTGTTCAGGCCCGGATCGCGGATGTAGTTTTTGCCGGTGGTGGCGCTGATGGCGGCGATGTCACCGATATGCTCCATCATGGTGGCCAGGGCAATGGGCACGATGGTGAACACCGCGCTGATGAAGGTCTCGCTGCCGTCCATGGCAAACAGACCCATGCTGTCCTTATGGATGGGGATGCCGAACCAGGCGGCGTCACCGATGGCCTGGTAGTCCACCGCGCCGGTGACGAGGGCCACCGCGTAGGCGACCAGCACGCCGATGAGGATGGGCAGGATCTTGACCATGCCCTTGCCCCAGATGTTGCAGACGATGACCGTTGCCAGGGCCACAAAGGCCAGCAGCCAGTTGGACTGGCAGTTGGAAATGGCGCTGGGGGCCAGGATCAGGCCGATGGCGATGATGATGGGGCCGGTGACCACCGGCGGGAAGAAGCGCATCATTTTACGGATGCCGAAGGCGGAGATCAGCGCGCTGAACAGCACGTAGACCAGGCCGGACAGGGCGACCGCAGCGCAGGCGTAGGGCAGATTCTCGGGGTTGGCACCGCCGTTGGTGACGATGGTGAAGCCGCCCAGGTAGGCAAAGCTGGAACCCAGGAACGCGGGCACCTTGCCCTTGCACAGAAAGTGGAACAGCAGCGTGCCCAGACCTGCGCAAAGCAGCGTGGTGCTGACGCTCAGGCCCGTCAGCAGCGGGACCAGCACCGTTGCGCCAAACATGGCAAACATGTGCTGGGTGCCCAAAATCAGCAGCTTGGGCGTGCCCAGGGATTTGGCATCGTAAATGCCTTTGGAGTAATCGATCTTTTCGCTCATGACATCCTCCTGTCAGTTGGCGGCGCTGCAGGTCCTGCCGCAGGGCGGACGCAGCGCACAAAGGCCGCAAAAAAAGGGAACAGCTGTGTGTTTAACAACTGCTCCCTCGCTTTCCTATATAGTATAGCGGGTTTTGCGGGGAATTGCAAGATGGAAGAGGGAATTTGGTGAAATTTGGTGCGGACGGCCCGCCGGGGCGATTGTGGCGGGCCGGGGGATGTGGTATAATAAGGCGGCAATTTTTGGGGCCGCGGAAAACAGGGGGCGATGCCTGCATCGCTCCGCCATCAGGCAGGCGGCCGGCGGGCCGATGACGAGCATCGGCCCCTACATGTGTGATGTGGCTTGATTATAGGAGGATACCATGATACAAGTTGGATGCAAAGGGCATGCAGCGCTGCGGGTGACCACCGAGAACACCGCCCGGGCGATGGGCAGCGGCGAGCTGCCGGTGCTGGCGACCCCCGCCGTGGCGGCGCTGGTGGAAAAGACCTGCTGGCAGGCCATCGCGCCAGAACTGGAGCTGGGCATGACCACCGTAGGCACCAGTTTGCAGCTGGCCCACACCGCGCCGACGCCCATCGGGATGGTGGTGCAGTGCGATTGCGAGGTTTTGGAAGTGACCGACCGCCGGGTGCGTTTTGGGTTCCGCGTGTATGATGATGTGACCGAGGTGGCCGGCGGGGAACATGAACGGTACCTTGTGGATGCCGAACGGTTTTTGAAAAAAGCCGAGAGTAAAATTTGATTGTTTTGTTTTAGTTTGTTTTAGTATGTTGCTATGCGGGCGTCACCACCATGCGGTGACGCCCCTTTATAATGGGATGTTTCCGTTAAGGCAAGAGCGCGGCCGCGGCATAAAAACATGGATCAATAAATCGCGTCTTCCCGCCAGTGGGCCAGGCGGTGGACGGTGTCATCGGATTCAACGAAGCCGTCTTTATCATCGGCGTGGGCATCGGGGGCGTAGGATCGCATCACGCCGGGGGAACGACCCTGCAGGTATTCTTTGGCCTGTTTTTGGCGGCAGGGGACGGTGTGGGCCAATGTTTCCTCGGACATAATATGCTTCTTTTTCATCGTGATTGCTCCTTTCACGGGCAGGCCGATGACGAGCATCGGCCCCTACGGTGGGGGATACTTTCCATAAAGTAAGTGTTCCCGCAATTCCACTGGCCATCCCCGCCAAAATATGGTATACTGTTTCCTATGCCAAACAAAGGAGCGAACCAAATGGAAGTCACGATCAATCAGGTCATCCTGCACCTGCTGGACCCCGGCGCGTCGGAGCCGATGCTGTCCGACCGGGCCATGGAGATGGATGCCGACCTATTTGAATATTTCACCGCCGTGCTGGAGAAGGCTTTCGCCAGCGACGAGGTCAAAAACTGCCGGTTCCTGCCGGACTCTGCCTTTGCTGCCGAGATGGCCCACAACAACGATTTTGTCGATATTTCGCGTAGAATTGCGGGCGTCATCTTTGAGCAGATGCTGCAGTATCCCACCATCCCGGCGGGCGATCTGGCCGTGGTGGATTTTAACTACGGCGCGGTGCCCCACTACGGCGTGCTGAAGCTGAACTACCGCCCCGGCTACACCCACAACACCCAGGTGCTGGGCAACGGGCAGGTCAGCAGCATGGTGCCCCAGCGCACGCTGCTGCCCGGCACCCCCAAGGCCGACGAAGCCGCGCTGATCGACCGCGCCAACGGCGTAGTGCGGTTGATCGAGAAGAAGTACACCATCGACGACAAGAAGAATTTTTACCTGTCTACGCGGGTTTTTGGCTGCACCGAGGCCATGCAGGAGAAGGCCAAGCTGAAGGCCGTCTGCGAGACCGCCGTGGCCGCCGTGAAGGAAGCCTACCCCGAGACCGACGACCTGGACGATGTGCCCCCCTTTGACGGCGGCACCGAGACCGCTGTGGAGCTGCTGGTGCGCAACCAGGCCGTGGACAACCAGATCGCCGTCGAGGATGTGCGCAGCCGCATCCGGGAAAATTTCCCCCTGGCAGCGCCGAAATTTGAGGAGGCTTTGGCCGAGACCGGCGTGCGGGAAGACGACCGCATGACCGTAAGCCCTGCCCGTATACGCAAGCTGGAAAGCCGCAGCTTTAAAACCGAATCCGGTATCGAGATCAAAATTCCGGCAGAGTTATGCAGTTCCGACGATGCCGTCGAGTTTATCCACAGTGCCACCGGCGGGTTGAGTTTGCTTATCAAAGATGTGCTGGTGTAAATTTTGCATAGGAAAAGGGAGTCTCCCGTGGATGGGAGGCTCCCTTTTTTATTGGAAATTTAAGAGATAAACGATGAGAACACCGGGCAGAGGATGGCGGTCATGACGCCGGCGACGGCGACGGCCAGGCCGCTCATGGCGCCTTCGACTTCACCCATCTGGAGGGCTTTGCTGGTGCCGACGGCGTGGGCTGCGGTGCCGATACCGATGCCCCGGGCGATGGGGTGGGTGATGTGGCAGACCTTGCAGACCGTCTCGGCCATGAGGGCACCCAGGATGCCGGTGAGGATGACGATGGCGCCGGTCAGGGCTGCGATGCCGCCCAGCTCCTTGCTGACATCCATGCTGATGGCTGTGGTGACCGACTTCGGCAGCAGGGTGATGTACTGGCTGTGGTCCAGCCTAAGCAGCAGGGACAGCACCAGAACACTGCCCAGGCTGGCCAGTGTGCCTGCCAAAATACCCATGACGATGGCAAGTACATTTTTGCGCAGCAGGTCCCATTTTTCGTACAGGGGGACCGCCAGGCTGACCGTGGCCGGCAGCAGCAGATAACTGACCGGCGAGGCGCTGGCCTTGTAGGACGCGTAGGGGATGCCGCAGACGCTTAAAAACACGATGACAAACACCGTGCCCAGCAGCAGCGGGTTAAAAACAGCTTTACCCGTTTTGTGGTTGATGAGGGTACCCAGGGCAAACGCTGCCAGCGTGAGCAGCACGCCCCAGGTGGCTGAGGTGGACAGAAAATCATTGAGCATCGTCATTTGCTAATTCCTCCTCCAGTTCGGGCTCGGCCTTGGCGAACCGCTGGGTGACACGGCCCGCCGTGGCCATGACCAGGAAAGTGACCGGCACCAGCGCGATGAGCACCGGCAGCAGCATGGCGTGAAGCTCCGCCCACAGGTCCATGACGCCTGCGGCGGCGGGGACGAACAGCAGCGGGAAGATGCCGATGAGGAACAGCGCCGCCGTGCGCACCTGTTCCAATTTGACCCACCCCAGTTTGAGGGCGGCCAGCAAAAGCAGCAGGCCGTAGACGCTGGCCGGGATGGGGAGGGGCAGGAAGTTATAGCAGAGCTCGCCGGCGGAGCAGAATACCATAATGCGGAGAAATTGGAAAATAAGATCCATTTTGGATACCTTCTTTGTGTGGAGATGAATGGGGGACCATCGGGGAAAATGGGCGCACAAAAGCCGCCATCGGGTGTTTGGAGGAAGTGAGTCCCGACAGCGGCAGTGGATAATTTATTTGTGAGGAACTTAATAAGCAGAGAACGAGAAAGCGCGAAGTAGAGGCCGCGCTAATAAAGGCTAAGTAGAGGTTTATTCAGCGGCGGGCTGGTCGGGGCGGACCATCTCGCGGACGGCGGAGACGATGTTTTCTGCCGTCAGGCCGTAGTCACGCAGGACTTCGGCGGCGGGGCCGGAGTGACCGAACTGGTCCATGACGCCGATGCGGCGCACGGGAACGGGCAGTTTTTCGGCCACGACAGAGCAGACAGCCTCGCCCAGGCCGCCGATGATGCTGTGCTCTTCCACCGTGATGATGCGGCGGCACTCGCGGGCGGCGGTGAGGATGATGTCCTCGTCGATGGGCTTGATGGTGGGCATGTTGATGACCCGGATGGCGATGCCCTGGCGCTTGGCCAGCACGGCGGCGCGCAGTGCCTCGGGGACCATCAGGCCGGTGGCGATGACCGCGATATCGTAGCCGTCGGTGAGCTTTTCGCCCTTGCCGATCTGGAACTGATAGGTCGCAGGATCGTGGAAAACCGGCGTGGCCAGGCGGCTGAAGCGCAGGTAGACGGGGCCGTTGTAATTGTAGGCGGCGATGACTGCGGCGCGGGCCTCGACGTCATCGGCCGGGCTGAGGATGACCATGCCCGGGATGGAGCGCATGAGGGCGAGGTCCTCGCAGCACTGGTGGGAGGCGCCGTCCTCACCGACAGACAGGCCGGCGTGGGTGGCGGCGATCTTGACGTTCAGGTGGGGGTAGCCGATGGAGTTGCGGATCTGCTCGAAGCCGCGGCCCGCCACGAACATGGCAAAGCTGGACACGAACGGCACGTAACCCATGGTGGACATGCCGGCGGCTACGCCGACCATGTTCTGCTCGGCAATGCCGCAGTCAAAGTGACGGTCCGGGAACTCTTTGCGGAAGATCTCGGTCTTGGTGGCGGCGGCCAGGTCGGCATCAAAGACGACCAGGTTGTCGGCGCCCTGGCGGGCAAGCTCCACCAGCGTGTTGCCGTAGCTTACACGGGTGGCAATTTTTTTCATATCAGCCATTGATCAGCTCAAGCTCCTTCTCCAGAGATTCATGGGCGGCGCGCAGCTCGTCCATGGCCTGTGCGTACTCTTCGTCGTTGGGGGCCTTGCCGTGCCAGTCGACGGCATTTTGCATGTAGCTGACGCCCAGGCCCTTGGTGGTGCGCAGCAGGAAGCAGGTGGGCTTGCCGCTGCCATGGCTCAGGTCAAACATCTTGAAAGCCTGCTCCAGCTCCGCAAAGCTGTTGCCGTTGCAGACGATGGTGTTGAAGCCGAAGGCATCCATCTTTTTATCCAGCGGCTCGCTGTTCATGACCTCGCGGGTGGGGCCGTCGATCTGCAGGCCGTTGACATCGACCATGATGCACAGGTTATCCAGCTTGTAGTGGTTGGCGAACATGAAAGCTTCCCAGCATTCGCCTTCCTCGACCTCGCCGTCGCCCAGCAGGGTGTAGACGTTGATGTCGCTGCCGGCCTGCTTGGCGGCCAGTGCCATGCCGCAGGCGGCGCTGACGCCCTGGCCCAGAGAGCCGGTGCTCATATCCACACCGGGGACGGTGTTCATGTTGGGGTGGCCCTGCAGGTAGCTGTTGGAGTGGCGCAGGGTGGGCAGGTCAGCCACGGGGAAAAAGCCGCGCTCGGCCAGCGTTGCGTACAGGGCAGGGGCGCAATGGCCCTTGCTGAGCACGAAGCGGTCGCGGGCAGGATCCTGGGGCTGCTCGGGGTCGACACGCATCTCACGGAAATACAGATAGGTCAGCACGTCTGCGCAGGACAGGCTGCCACCCGGATGGCCGCAGCCTGCGCCGTGGGTGCCCTCAATGACGCCCATCCGCACACGGGTCGCAGTCAGCTTTAACTGCAGCGTTTCCATTTTTGTCATAATCAAGTTCCTCCGGTCCCGTTTGGGGTTTTGTTGGCGGCAGGCTGCCTGCCGGGGGCGCAGAGCTTTACATAGTATTATGTAAAGAGAAACGCGCGGCCCGGCGGGAGATAGTATACCGCAACATAATTCACTACTTTATATTATACACGGTTTCGGCACGGGTGCAAGAGATTTTATGGAAATTGTCGGATTTTAACGGTCTGACAATTTTTGGAGTTTTTGATTTGCAGGGGCGGCCTGGTCAGGGCCGATCCTTCTGCAGGGGGATACGGTCTTGCGAACGGATGTGACCCATGATAAAAGGCCCTGCCGCAGGGGAGGCAGGGCCGGAGCGGTGCTTAAGCCGTCAGGCGGGAATTGTGCGGTGTTGCCTAAAGAAAAACTCAGCACAGCGGGGCCACCAAACGCAGGCAGGCGCTGAGCATGCTGCCTAAAAATCCATTTCGGCAGTCGTCGGGGCCGAGGCGGCGGGAAACGGACTCGATGCCGTCGAGATCGCGGCGGATGTCGGAGAGGACCTCGCCGCCGTAGAGGACGGTGCTGTTCTCAAAGTGGAGATACAGGCTGCGGTAATCCAGATTCACCGTGCCTACCGCGGCCGCGCGGTCGTCAATAAGCCACGTTTTAGCGTGCAAAAAGCCCGGCGTGTAGCTGTAAATCTTTACGCCCGCCTTGAGCAGATGCGGGAAGTAACTGCGGGACAGCTGGTAGATGGTCTTTTTGTCCGGCACGCCGGGGGTGTAGATGCGCACGTCCACGCCGCGCTTGGCGGCCAAACTTAAACAGGTGAGCAGGTCGTTGTCCAAAATCAGGTAGGGCGTGCAGATGCGCAGGCTGTGCAGGGCCTGGTTGATGAACTCCAGATACACATTTTTGGCTACCACTTCCCGGTCGACGGGGCTGTCGGCAAAGGGCTGCACCAGCGTGCCGCCGGTAGGGGCCACGGGGGCGACCTGCGGCAGCAGCTTGTCGTAATCCGACGTTTCATCGGGAAAATGTGCCCGCCAGAACGTGAGAAACACGTTCGCATAGCTGCGGGCGGCGGGGCCTTCCAGGCGGACGCCGCTGTCCTTCCAGTGGCCGAAACGAGTCACTTTATTGATGTATTCATCCGCCAGATTCACGCCGCCGGTGTAGGCGATGCGGCCGTCCACCACCATGATCTTACGGTGGTCGCGGTTGTTCAGCACCAGATTCAGCACCGGCACGCAGCGGTTGAAACTGAACGCCCGGATGCCGTCGGCACGCAACAGATCTACATAGTTGTGGGGCAGCAGGCTCAGGCAGCCGGCATCGTCGTAGATGACACGAACGTCCAGGCCGGCGGCGGCTTTCTGCCGCAGGATCTCGTGGATCTGGCCCCACATCTCGCCCATGCCGATGATGAAGCTTTCCACAAAAATGCTGTGCTGCGCGGCCTGCAGGTCGGCCAGCATATCAGGCAGCATCACATCGCCCACGGGGTAATACCTGACGGCGGTGCCGCCGAAAACAGGCGAAGCAGCGTAGTTTTGCAGGTAATCAGCGGTCTCGGCCAGGCGCGGGTCGCGGCGGGCCAGCTCGGCGCGGGCGGCGGGGTCGCCGGTGCGCAGGGGCGCCAGCTCGGCCTCGGCACGCTCCATGCGGCGGCGCAGGGGGATGGCCGGGCGCTTATTGCCCCACATTAAATACAGGAGGCCGCCCTGCACGGGCATGAGCATGAACAAAATCATCCAGCTGATTTTAAATTCCGGCGCGGTGGAGTCCTTGCGGACCAGCGCCAGGCACATCAGCGCGCTGACGGCGAGCCCCACGCGGGAGATGAGGTGCGAGTAGTCGCTCAGCCAGTAAAACACGCTGAACAGCCACACCGCCTGCGCCAGCACGAGCACGACCGTGACCACGGTGCGGCTGAAAACGATGGACAGGGCGCGGTGCAGCAGCCAGCGCCAATCTTTGGGTTTGTGCAGTTTTTGCATAGATGCGTCCTTTTTGATGAAAAGGGGAACAAAAAGCCCCCTCGGCACGGCCTTGCGGCAACGAAAACCGGGGGGGGGTATTGCAAACAGCTATACCCAAGCTACAGCCGAAAGCAAACACAGAAATTATGCGCAGCACCGTTTGTTGCGGGCTGCCGGGGCAGATCAGGCGTGGAGACGTGCGTCGATAGCGGCCATGCAATCGTCCATGGTCAGGAACGTGACGGCGCAGTCAGAGCCGATAAACCAGCGTTCTTCCCCGTTGCAAACGATCTTGCGGATCAGTTTGCCGTGGTACTCCGTCTGGATGTAGATCCCATTCGGCATGTGGTCAGCCCTCCTTACATTTATATGTATTATGGGGGCGTCCCCCGGATCGAACTTGAACTGATAGTATTATCGCATAAATGAAACGGTTTGGCAAGTGGGGAAATAGACAGATATTGGGGGATTTTGTGGCTTATTTTCTACGCGGAAAGGTATACATTTTGTACGGTTTTACGTGACGTTTTATCGCCTTGGATTGACTTTGGAGGGCTGCTTTCGGTGTTCCGCCACCATGCGGCGGGTGCCTCGATATAAGAGCATATTGCTTTTAGGCCTTCCTTTTTGGACACCCAAAAAGGAAGCAAAAAAGGTGCCCACTACTTGCGAAAGCGCGGAAGGCCCGCCTTAGGGGATTGCGGGGTTGCGAGCAAGGGGCCACAGTTGAGCGTGGCGAAACTGGGGAGCGAGCAATGTTCGCCCCAGCGGGGCGAATAACCGCACGAGCGGGTTTGCGCAGCAAACTGGCGGCCATCGTTTTGGCCGCCAAGCGCTCGCCCCTAAGAACCCCAAAGTTGTGGTCGAGTAGCAAAAAAGCTAAAAAATGCAGGAGTGCTGCATTTTTCTTCACGCTTTTTCGCTCCTCTCCATATTGACCCCTTCGGGGCCGAAATTCCTCTACTCCCATACTGTAGGGGCCGATGCTCGTCATCGGCCCGCATAGGTGGGCGGCTACCTGCGGGGCGATGCAAGCATCACCCCCCTACACTTTAGCGAGACCGTGTGCCTATGCAGAGGAATCGGCGGCGGGCAGCCGCCAGACCAACATTTGTTAAATTCTTAAGAGAAACTGCGCGGAGCGCCGCTCAGACCGCATAGCGGGCTGAGCCGTTTCTCTTAAGCCGGGCTGCTGTGCGGTTGCGAAGCAATCAAAGCCCCGGTGGGGCTTTGAAGCACACGAGCGGGCCCGCTTTGCGGGATGGCGGCGCTCGTTGTGCGCCGCCAAGCGCGCGCTATCGGAAGTAGCGGGGACCTTTTCGGTTCCTTTTGGGTCTCCAAAAGGAACACCTCAAAAGCAGGACGCCGTTGAATCGAGTGAAGCGCCGCATGGTGGCGCGCAACGGAAGCGGAAACCTAAAGAGAAGAAAGAACAATTTATTGTATTCCTCCCGCGACTATGGTATACTTGCCTTGTATGTACTTGCAAAAGTGTACTAAAATTTGTAACGGGCGTGAGCCTGTTTTGGGAGGAAACCCCCTATGAAGTATCTCTCCTACGGTGAGCGGGCGTTTTTGCGCGGGCACCTCAACCGCGTGCGGCATGTTACGCTGGACCCCGACGGGCCGGGCGTCGTGCGCATCCACCTTATCCCCTGCACCAAGCCCGACCGCGATACGCCGTTTGTGGCCATTTTGAACGGCCAGGATATTCTGCCGCTCAACCTCAGCTGGGCCATTCTGCTGACCAACCTGATCGAGGCGCTGCAGCCCCACTCGGGGACTGAGTTAAAGGACTCCGACTGGTCGGCCATCAACGCCCAGGCAGTGGCGGCTACCCGTAAAATTTATCGTAAGACCGAACCTTTGCAGATCGAATCCGATTTGCAGATGATGCTGGATACCCTTATCGCCGTGGCGCAGGGCAAGGAGCCGCCGCTGCACATCCAGCCGATCTCGCTGGCCCAGTACGCCCCCCGCATGGCCGCACCCCACCGCATGGACCTGATGATCTCCACGATGGTGAAGGACAACGCCTGGCATTGCAATCAAAAATGTTTGCACTGCTACGCCGCCAACCAGCCCCTTTCCGCCGTGCCCGAAATGGACACCGACCAGTGGCTGGCGGTGATTGAAAAATGCCGCGGCATCGGCATACCGCAGCTGACTTTTACCGGCGGCGAGCCGACGCTGCGCCAGGATCTGGTCAAGCTGGTGCAGGCTGCGCAATGGTTTGTAACGCGGCTGAACACCAACGGCCGCATGCTGACCAGCGCCCTGTGCAAGGACCTGCGCGCTGCCAGCCTGGACGCAGTGCAAATTACGTTCTATTCTGCCGACGAGGCCGTGCACAACGAGCTGGTGGGCGTGGACGGTTACACCGACACCGTGAACGGCATTAAGAACGCACTGGCCGCCGGCCTGAACGTGAGTTTGAACACGCCGCTCTGCAGCCTGAACAAAGATTATCGCGCTACCGTTGAATTTGCCTACGACCTGGGCATCCGGTACCTGACTTGCAGCGGGCTGATCCCGGCCGGCAACGCGGCGGAGTCGGCCAGCAAAAGCGTGCGGCTGACCCCCGGGGAGCTGACCGAGGTGCTGCGCCCAGCGATGGATTTTGCGCTTTCTCACGGCATGGAAGTGAACTTTACCAGCCCCGGCTGGCTGGACGAGGACACCCTGACCGGGCTGGGATTTACCCAGATCCCCAGCTGCGGCGCGTGCCTGAGCAACATGGCGGTGGCGCCCGACGGCACCGTGCTGCCCTGCCAGAGCTGGCTGACCGGCCACGGCTTGGGCCATATTTTGCGCACCCCGTGGAACCGCATCTGGCGAAGCCCGGAGTGCGGCGCGATCCGGGTGGAGAGCGCCCGGATGAAGCGGCTGTGCCAGCTGGGGGATACCCCGATGCAGGAGGGTTTTTAAATGTTTCAGCGTAAGCGCTGGGGCGGTGTGGGAAAAGTTCCACGCGGCTTCGTATGCAGTTTTCTGTTATTGATTTTTGTTGCAGCGTCCCTGCTGTTCCCGCTGTCTGCCCGGGCGGAGAGCGGGCAGGCGGGTTTGGACAGGCTGGCGCCGTATGCGGACGACGGGGATCTGGATTATATTCCCGACTACTTCGTCACGGTTGACCTGCGGGAGGATGGCTCGGCGGACATTGTCTACGACATCACCTGGCAGGTCATCGACGGCGACCAGACCGACTACCTCTCCTGGGTCAAGATCGGCCTGCCCAACGCCTACGCCGAGGACCTGACCCCGCTGACCGACACCATCTCCGATTTGCAGTACACCGGCGACGGCGGCAGCTACGCCAAGGTTGTGTTTGCACGGCGGTATTACTCGCCCGAGGTGGCCGCCCAAAACGGCGGCGAAAGCCGGGTGCGGTTCGCGTTCTCGGTGCATCAGAGCCACCTGTTTTCCTTGAATAGTGACGGTACAGCGACATTTGAGTTCACGCCCGGCTGGTTTGACGACCTGGTGGTGGAGCACATGCAGGTGCGCTGGCGCAGCGGCGACGGCTTTGTGGCCGACAACAGCAGCGAGGAAGACGGCTACCTGATTTGGGAATTTGGCCCCATGGGCCACGGCCAGAGCGCCAACATCCACGTGACCGTGCCGGTGACGACGGCCGAGACCTTTGACCCCGACGCCCAGCTGACGGCGGCGGATTACGACGACGGCGGCATGACCGCCGACGAGATGATCGGCATCCTGACGGTGGTGATCGGGCTGCTGATTTTTGCCGCAGCACTGATTATTATTTTCGGCTCGATGACACCGGACTGGGGCGGCGGCTTTGGCAGCGGACTGGACCCGGACGACTGGTTCTGGTACACCAACGGCGTACACACCATCCATGTGGCCCGCACTGCACCGCCCCCCAAGGGCTACACCCGCACCGACCCGCCGAAAAATTACCATACCGGCGGCGGTTCTTCCCGCGGCGGCGGCGTGGGGCGGCACAACAGCGGGTGCGCTTCCAGCTGCGCCTGCGCCTGTGCTTCCAGCTGCGCGTGTGCCTGCGCCTGTGCGGGCGGCGGCCGTGCCGGATGCACTGCAAAAGATTTTTACACGTACAAACTGCCCCATAAGGCGGACCGGGAGGATGACCAATGAGCCTGGAAGATCAGTATGATGCCTGGGTGCGCGGCCTGATGGGCGGTAAAAAATACGCCGCTACGTCAAAACAGGCCGAGGAGGCCAACGACGCCGTGCAGCAGATGCAGGCAAGCCTGGACGCGCTGACCGCTGCCCAAAAGCGGCAGAGTGCGGCAGGCTCGGCGCTGGATGCTGTGCAAAAAGCGGGCGCTGCCACCGCCGAGAGCGTGCGGAAAATGAGCAGTGAGCTGACGAGATCGCTGCATCAGGACGGGCTGCTGGGCGGGACCACCGCCGCGCCGGCTGCCGAACCGAAAAACGCGGACAAGCCCGTGAACACGGATTTTGGCGGTGCAGCGGATAAAATTAAAGCGCAGGTGTTGGGGCAGGACGCCTTTGTGTCGGCGCTGGTCAAGGCGTTCCGCCGCCCCTTTGTGATGGGCACGGCGGGGGATACCGGCCGCGCCCGCAACCTGATGCTGCTGTGCGGCCCCAACGGCACCGGTCGCCACTACGCGCTGACCTGCGCGGTGGAGGAGCTGGCCGGCCGGGGGATCTTGCGCAGCGCGGCCATTGAGCGGATGGACTTATCGCTCTATCCCGGCCCGGCCCAGGAAAAATTATTTTTACAGGATCTGTATGCGGCGCTGCAGTCCGATGCCGAGGTTTTGGCCTTTGACCACTACGAGGGCTGCGCGGCCAATTATTTAAATATGTTGTCGACACTGGCCATCGAGGGGACGCTTTCGCTGAGCAGCCGCTATGTGCTGCAGCGGGGCATCCTGGTGGACGTGGGCACCGCGCTGGCGCCCGGAGCCATCGGAGAATTGACGGCCGGCGGTAAATATTTTGTGTTTTTCTCCAACAAGGACGAGGCCGCGCTGGCCGATACCTTTGGGGCGCGGTTCGTGGATGCACTGGCCGGGGACGTCTGCCGCACCCAGGCCTTTACCCCCGAGGCGCTGGCCGCCGTGGCCGCCCGCGAGCTGAACTGGCTTGCGCAGCGTGTGCGCAAACAATGCGGTCTGGCGCTGTCCATGGGGGCCGACGTGCGCGACCTGCTGGCCGCCCAGTACGGCAAGACCACCGGCATGCAGGCCATGCGGGATTACTGCGAGACTGCCTACCGCGCCCTGGCCGAGTACGTGCTGGACGCGGAGGAGCCGCCCGCCGACGGCACACCCGCCGTGCTGACCGCTGCGGATGGAAAATTGCTGCTTAGCGTAAAGGGCGGCGAGCCCTTTGACCTGCTGGCTCTGCTGCCCCAGCAGTACCGCGGTGACGTGGATGCCGTGGAGGCCGAGCTGGACGAGATCGTCGGTTTGGCTGAAGTGAAAAATTATGTGCGTGACATCGCCAAAAATGTGCAGGCCCAGCAGCGCCGCAAGGCCCAGGGCCTCAAGGTGGCCGAGGTCAACATGCACATGATCTTTACCGGCAACCCCGGCACCGGCAAAACCACCATCGCCCGCATATTGGCGAAATATCTCAAGGCCATCGGTGCGCTGCGCGGCGGCCAGCTGGTGGAGGTGACCCGTGCGGACCTGGTGGGCCGGTATGTGGGGCACACCGCGCCCCTGACCAACACCGTGATACAGAGTGCGCTGGGCGGTGTGCTTTTCATCGATGAAGCGTACAGTTTGTACCGCGGGGGCGAGGACAGCTTCGGGCTGGAGGCCATTGATACCCTTGTGAAAGGCATTGAGGATAACCGGGGCGACCTGGTCGTGATTTTGGCCGGGTATACCAAGGAGATGCAGCTGTTTTTGTCGGCTAACTCGGGTTTGGCGAGCCGGTTCCCGAACCAGATCGAGTTCCCGGATTACACCGGCGAGGAGCTGTACCGCATTACCTTGTCGATTGCCAAGAGCAAGGGGTATCATTTGGACGAAAGCTGCCGGGATGTGCTGATTAAATGGTATGATGAGCAGCAGGCGGCGGATGCCGCGACCAACGGCAACGGACGTATGGCCCGGAATGTTTTGGAAAAGGCCATTTTGAACCAGGCAAAACGGCTTATTGCTGACGCTGACGCGGATCTGGCGCTGCTGCTGCCGGGGGATTTTGAATTGGATTGATTTGATTTTAATAGCAGCCTTCAAGAGGGACCACCATGCGGTCCCTCTTTCTATATAACAGCATACTGTTTTTAGGCCTTCCTTTTTTGGTCACAAAAAAGGAAAGCCTTGGATGAGAAGCCGTTATAAAAGGCCCTGCCGCAAGGTAGGCGGGGCCGGAGGGGCGCGGCCTAAAAACCACAAAAAATCGCAATAAAATATTGCATTTTCCCCCGATTCCGTGTATGATAGTGTACGGTATTATCATAGAGGAGTGTGCCCCCGTGTAACTGCTTGCGAACAACCAGAAACCATCTACCTTATTATATAGGGCCGCCAGCCGCTGGCGCAGCCAAACCAAAAAGGAGCAACCAATGGCATCATTGCGCGAAGAAATTGAATCCCGGCGCACGTTTGCGATCATCTCGCACCCCGACGCCGGTAAAACTACACTGACCGAAAAACTCCTGCTCTACGGTGGGGCCATCCAGACCGCCGGCTCCGTGAAGGGCAAGCAGAGCGCCAAACACGCTGTCTCGGACTGGATGGACATTGAGAAACAGCGCGGAATCAGCGTTACATCGTCTGTTTTGCAGTTCAACTACCAGGGTAAGTGCATCAACATCCTGGACACCCCCGGCCACCAGGACTTCTCCGAGGATACCTACCGCACCCTGATGGCCGCCGACTGCGCCGTCATGGTCATCGACGCGGCCAAGGGCGTTGAGGCACAAACCATCAAACTGTTCAAGGTTTGCACCCTGCGCCACATCCCCATCTTTACCTTCGTCAACAAGATGGACCGCGAAGCCCGCGACCCGTTTGAACTGATGGAGAACATCGAGGAAATTTTGGGCATCAAGACCTACCCGATGAACTGGCCCATCAGCTGCGGCAAGGATTTTAAGGGCGTGTACGACCGCACCGCGCGCCGCGTGCTGGCGTTTGAGAGCGACGGCCGCGCCAACGGCGTGAAGATGGTGGACGAGATCGAGGCCGAGCTGGGCGACCCCCGCCTGGACGAGCTGATCGGCGCGGCCAACCACGCCAAGCTGGCGGAGGATATTGAACTTTTGGACGGTGCAGCGGAAGAATTTGACCTGAACGCTGTGCAGCACGGCGAGCTGAGCCCCGTGTTCTTCGGCTCGGCTTTGACCAACTTTGGCGTGGAGCCGTTTTTGAAGGAGTTCCTGCGCCTGACCCCCACCCCGCTGCCCCGCAAGGACAGCGTGAACGGCGAGCTGGTCGACCCGTGCAGTGAACAGTTCAGCGGCTTTGTGTTCAAAATTCAGGCCAACATGAACAAAAACCACCGTGACCGCATCGCGTTTTTGCGCATCTGCTCCGGCAAATTTGAGCGCGGCATGGAGGCTTTCCACGTCCAGGAGGGCAAAAATATCAAGCTCGCCACCGGCACCAGCCTGATGGCCGACGACCGCGCCATCGTCAGCGAGGCCTACGCGGGCGACATTATCGGCCTGTTTGACCCGGGTGTATTTTCCATCGGTGATACGTTGTGTACCGGCAAAAAGCATGTGCAGTTCGCCGGCATCCCCACCTTTGCGCCCGAGCACTTTGCCCGTGTGACCCAGGTGGACACCATGAAGCGCAAGCAGTTTGTGAAGGGCATGGAGCAGATCGCCCAGGAGGGCGCTATCCAGATCTTCCGCGACCTTGGCTCCGGCATGGAGGAGGTCGTTGTCGGCGTGGTGGGCGTGCTGCAGCTGGAAGTGCTGGAGTACCGCCTGAAAAACGAGTACAACGTGGATATTCGCATGCAGACCCTGCCATACGAGCATCTGCGCTGGGTGCTGAATGACCCGGACGAGCTGGACATAAAGCACCTGGACCTGACCAGCGACACCCGCGCCATCGAGGATATGAAGGGCAACCCGCTGCTGCTGTTTGGCAGCCCGTGGAGCATCAACTGGGCCGAGCAGCATAACCCCGACCTGAAGCTGTCCGAGTTCGGCAACCTGACGTTCTAAGGGGGATGCTTTGTGCTGACTGAGGTAAAAAAGCACCTTACACCGAAACAAATCCGGGAAGATGCAGAGTTCTTCTTTCTGCTGAACCTGGGGCTTGTGGCCACTGCCGCAGGCATCGCCCTGTTTAAAACGCCCAACCATTTTGCGTTTGGCGGCACGTCGGGCCTGTCCATCGTGCTGGCGACGCTGTTCCCGCGATTTAACGTAGGTGCGTTCATGTGGGTGGTCAACGCCGTGCTGGTGGTTTTGGGGTTCATCTTCCTTGGCATACGTTCCATGGGATGGACGATTTACTCATCGTTTGCACTTTCTTTTTATGTGTCCGCTTTTGAATGGGCTGTACCTTTACGTGCGCCGCTGACCAACGATGTGTTTCTGGAGCTTTGCTACGCGGTGATCCTGTCGGCCGTGGGCGCGGCCATCGTGTTCAACATTGGTGCGTCCACCGGCGGAACCGACATTGTAGCGATGATTTTGAACAAGTACACCTCCATGCCGGTGGGCCGCGCCCTGATGGTCAGCGACTTAGGCATCGTGCTGGCGGGGGCTTACCTGTACGGGCCGGCCACCGGGCTGTACTGCATTTTGGGCATGATCTTGAAAAGCACCGTGGCGGACAGCGCGATTGAAGGTATTAACCTGCGGAAGGTTTGTACCGTCGTGACCTCACGGCCGGAACCGGTGCGGGATTTTATTGTGAACCAGCTGCATCGTTCGGCCACCATGGAGCAGGCCCAGGGTGCCTACACCCACGAGGAAAAGTGGGTGCTGGTTACGGTGTTGACCCGCGGACAGGCACAAAAATTACGGCTGTTTGTACATTCGCTGGATGAACATGCGTTCATTACGATCGTGAACAGCAGTGAGATCGTGGGTAAAGGGTTCCGGTCTATTTGATTTTTTGATTTTAATAGCTGCCTTACGGGCGTTGCCACCATGCGGCAACGCCCTTTTTTATTGGCTTCTGGCCGGTAAGCCTACCTTTTTTGTGACCAAAAAAGGTAGCGAAAAAAGTCTCGCTGTTGCGAGGCAGCGAACCCCGCCCAAGGGGCTACTCGCCCCTTGGAACCCCAAAGTTGTGGTCAGCCGCCCCAAAAGCTAAAAATTGCAGGAGTGCTGCAATTTTCTTAACGCTTTTGGGCCGTCTTCCATATTGACCCCTTCGGGGCCTAGATTCCTCTACACCAATACTGTAGGGGCCGATGCTCGTCATCGGCCCGTGGGCGGCTCCGTTGCCATCTACTGCAAACCAACGCAGGTAACTGCCTGTACTGTTTTTGCACCCTATATATACCCTAAAACTAGCAAAACACCCCGGTGCTTGCAACTGTTTGTACAGTTATAAAAACAGTTAAAATTAACATATCTATGCAATATATTGAACTGATTATCTAGTTGTAGAGTTTTATCTACGCGCGCGCGGCCTCCAAGGTCAGCTGCTCGATGATGTTTTCGGGGACTTTCTTTGTGTCATACCAAATCGCATAAGCACCTTTATGCCCTTGGCGAATCGTGGCATTTTCGAGGCCCATTTTCTTGGCTGCTTTTCGCAGGATGGATTCACTAATAACCTCCTTTTTAGCGTCGGCAATAGCAATGGATGTCTTCACCCAGCCTGTGTTATTTGTCAGCTCGCCCAACAATGCCACGGCGCGATTCCCAACGACCGGCTCTGGCCCTCTCGAGTTGCCGCCCGCCTGTGCCCGCAAAATCTCATCTGCCGTTAAAGCACATTCGTCCATGAGTTCCACCCCGCCATCGTGGATGGAAAACTTGCGGCTGGGGCCGGGCGGGCCCAGGCTGCTTTTATCCTGGGCAAAGACGCGCAGGCTGCGGTCGTCCGGGTCGCAGCCTACAAAAATGATGCTTCGCGCTGCGTTGCGGAAGTCGCTGGAGCCGAGGATGCGGTCGCTGGCCGAGCCGCCGGACAGGTTGGGCTTGCTGATGTGGCTGACCAGCATCACCGCGCAGTGGTAGCGGGCGGCGAAGTTTGCCAGGTGGTCCATCATGGGGCGCACGTCGGCGGCCTGGTTCATGTTGGCGTGCTTTTCAAGGTAGCTTTGTATTGGGTCGAATACCACCAGCGACGGACGGCATCCGGGGCGGCTGGCCAGCGCGTCCAGACGGGCGTCGCACATGGTCAGCGCCGGGGTGTCGGCCATTTGCTGCATGATAACGATGTTTTCCGGGTCGGCGCCCAGAGATTCCAGCCGCGGCGAAAGCACGATGTGGGGGTCGTTCTCCTGGGTAAAATAATACACCAGGCCGGGCGTACCGTCCTTAGTGGCGCGGCCTGTGCTGATGTCGGCGGCCCATTTCAGCGCCAGCCAGGTCTTGCCCATGCCCGCCACACCGGCCAAAATGGTGATGGCATCCAGCGGCAGATACGGCTCGATCAGGTACTCGGCCTGCCGCGTTTCCACGTCCGCCATGGGGGTGAAGCCAAGCTCCTGCATGGCCTGGCGGCGCAGCGCCATCCGCGCGATCTTCAGGCAATAGCTGGGGTCGGCGTCAAACTGAGATGTATAATTGTCTCGCCGGTCGGCGTACTCCTGCTCGCTGATGCCCAGCTGCAAGGCCCGCGTGCGCAGCAGCATCATGCGGCGCAGGCGCTCCTCATCGGTGGAAACATTGCAGGCATCGAAAAAAGAAAGCGGAGCCAACAGGCACGTTTTGTCCATGCTGTTGATCTTCGCATCGAACATCTGGGCTTCAAGTGTCAATTCATTGGGCTGCATGGGGTCCTCCTTACACAAATGTTGTTGAATACACTACTTATAGTAGTATTATAACGCGCGGGCGCTGTACTTAACAATGAAATACCGCTGAAAATTTACTGCAATCTTACTGCAGAGATTTTTAGCGGATTTTTTGTTTGTAGGTCTTGTTATGGGACTGCAAAAATAAAACCTGCCAAAGTGTATTGACAACTATTGGTAGTTGTACTATGATGGGTGTACTGACAAGGAGAACGGCAAAACAAAATCGGACACTGGAAAGGAGACATTTGGGAAAATGACGTACAAAGAAAAGGTGGCATGGCTGCAGCGATACCTGAAGGCGCGGGAGAAGGCGAACTTTCTGGGGGGCTGCGTGCAGGAGATGGAGGCCGAGGCAGAGGGCATGCGCACCCGGCTGGACGGCATGCCCGGGGCCGGGCGGGACACGGCGCGGCTGGCGCGAAGTGTGGAAAAGGTCGAAGAAACGCGGAAAATGTGGAACGACCAACTGGACCGCTGCGGCGAGCTGCGCATCGAGCTGGTGGCCGAGCTGGCGAAGATCCAGCATCCGCTGGCACAGGAGGTGCTGCGCCGCCGCTACATGAACGGCGAAAGCTACGCCGAGATCTGCGACGCGCTGGCCCTGGTGGAGCGCCGCGTTTACCAGCTGCACCGCCTGGGCGTGAACAAGGTGTGCGAGCCGGAGAACGGCGGGTGAAAGGAATTCAGTAAGATTTCAGCGCGATTTCATTGCAAAGTACAACTAAACGTGGTAGAATGGTAACATCGAAACTCGTGGAGGGGCAGCCGCCCCGCCGCGGGTTTTTATTTTGCGCTTTTTGCCGGAAGGGGGGCAGGAATGGACCGGGTAACAGAGGAAAACGTCATTGCCGAGCTGGCGGGCATTGCGTTTGATAACGGTTGTAATGATGGTTGTGGTTTGGTTGTTAAAACTGCCGATAAGCTCCGGGCGCTGGAGCTGCTGTATAAATATCTTGGCTTGGGCGACCGGGGCGGCGGGGTTGATAAGGTTGTGATTGTGGATGATGTGTGATTTTGGCGGTCGGCTTTCGGTGTTCAGCCACCATGCGGCCCGCCTATTGAAAGGAGTAACGAAACAAATGGACATTCATCTCAAAGAAACAATTCCAAAAGTATTCCAACCGATCCATAAGGCTGTGCAAAACGAAGGCATAAAGGAAGTCGTGGCCAAGGGTGGGCGCGGGTCGGGCAAGTCCAGCTACCTGTCGCTGGAGCTGGTTTTGCAGCTGCTGCGCCACCCGGACTGCCACGCGGTGGTGCTTCGCAAAGTGGCAGGCACGCTGCGCAACAGCGTGTATAACCAGGTGGTCTGGGCTATCGATGCGCTGGGATGTGCGGCCTGCTTTCGCTGCACAGTTTCACCGATGGAATGTACTTATTTGCCTACTGGGCAGAAGATCCTCTTTTTCGGCCTGGATGATGCCGGCAAGTTGAAAAGTTTAAAACTTCCCTTCGGCAGCGTCGGCATCTGCTGGTTCGAGGAGCTGGACCAGTTCGACGGCCCCGAGGAGGTGCGCAACGTGGAGCAGAGCATTTTCCGCGGCGGCAGCTACAGTTTGACTTTAAAAAGTTTTAACCCGCCCGCCATGGCACGCAGCTGGGTCAACCGCTACGCGCTGGAAAAACGGGATGGAAAATTGGTGCATCACTCCACCTATAAGGAGCTGCCCCGCGCCCTGCTGGGTGAGCGCTTTTGGGCCGACGCCGAGCATCTGCGCGCCACCAACCCCGAGGCCTACCGCCACGAGTACGGCGGCGAGGTGGTGGGCAGCGGTGCGGCCGTGTTTGCCAACCTGCAGCTGCGCGCTGTGCCGGACGACGAAATTTTGACGTTCGACCGAATGTATCACGGCGTGGACTGGGGCTGGTGGCCCGACCCGTGGGCCTACAACGCCTGCGCTTACGACCCGGCGCGGCGCAGGCTGGTGATTTTTGACGAACTGACGCGGTTTCGCTGCCCCAATGCGGACACGGCACAGCTTTTGATCGAGCGTGGTGTGGGCGGCGACGAGGGCGGCTTTTTGATCGCTGACGGCGCCGAGCCGAAGTCCTGCGCGGATTACCGCGCCGCCGGCCTGCCCTGCCGCGCCGCCCGCAAAGGCCCCGGCAGCCTGCGCGAAAGCATGAAGTGGCTGCAGAGTTTGGCCGAGATCGTGATCGACCCGGCGCGATGCCCCGACACCGCCCGCGAGTTTGGCGAGTACGAATATGCAAAAGATGCACGTACAGGCGAGGTTTTGGGCGGATACCCCGATGCGGGGAACCATCATATCGATGCGGTGAGGTATGCGGTGGAAAGTGTCTGGCGGAGACGCGGGACCTGAACTTTTGGCTTGTGGCCGGGCGGCTTTCGGCGTTCTGCCGCCGGGCAGGGCCGAGCGGTATGCAACATAAATACAGAAATGGCAAAAGGAGTGACAAAATGCAGACTTATTTGGAGCAGGCGTTTGGAAAGAGCGATTGTTCGTCGGTGAAGATGCGTGGGGCGGTGCGGGAGTGGATGGACTTATATTACGGCGCTTCCCGCAGCGGCGAGGACGGCAGTGCGCGGCTGGCCGTGCTGATCGTATCGAAACTATGCAGAACGGTTTTTGCCGAGTACGACGTGCATCGGGACAAGCACGACGATTGGGCGCAGGAATGTTATACGGACGCCCTGAATAAGGTGGCAAAAACAGCGATGCAGTATGCTTTAATCGGCGGCGAGTGCCTTTTGAAGGTGGTGGACGACCATTTTGTGCCGATCCGGCGCGATTGCTACCTGCCGCTGGGACGCGACGACAGGGGCAATTTGACCAGCGTGGGTATGATGCAGACGCTGTACGAGAACGGAAAAAAATATGTACTTTTGGAGCGCCGCACCGACATAGATGACAACACGCTGATCGAAAATCGGCTGTTTGAGGTCAACGGCCAGGCGTTGGGACGCCGCGTTCCGCTGGACACGCTGACGGCCTGCAAAATGCTGTCGGACGATGAATTTTTGCCCAACGTGCCCTGCATGGGGCTGGCCGTGCTGCGGATGCCCACCGTGAATTGCGTGGACGGCAGCGCCGACCCGGTAAGCATTTACGCGCCCGCCGTGGGGCTGATGCACGCGCTGGCCCGGTGCGAGGACCAGCTGAACCATGAATTTTTGAACGGCGCGTCTAGGGTGTTTGCTTCGGAGGACCTGCTGCGGCCCGATGCCTCCGGGGCGCGGGGGCTGCGGGATGACCTGTTTGTGGGCCTGCCCGACGACCCCGCCAACGTGGGTGTGACCGTGTACAGCCCCACCCTGCGGGAAGGCAGCTACCTGGCTCGCAAGCAGGATATTTTGCGAAGCTGCGAGAGTTTGTTGAGCCTGCGCCGCGGCATTTTGAGCGAGACCAACGCCGAGACACAGCCCCGCACCGCTACCGAAATTACCGCTGCCAGCGTTGACTACGATTTGACCATACGCAGTTTGCAGAAGGCGTGGGAAGATTGCGCAGGCGATGCTTTGTTTATCTGCTCGTGCCTGGATAGAGCCTATCACAAGGATGATTGGTGGCCGACCGAGCTGAGCATCGACTGGGGCGACGGCGTGCTGTACGACCGAAGCCGCGTTTGGGCCGAGCAGCAGCAGATGGTGGCGAGCGGCCTGCTGCGGCCGGAGATCGCACTGGCGTGGTACTATGACCTGCCCGCCGAGACCGAGGCTGATTTGCAGGCTGTGCGCGAAAAGTACATGCCGGCTGCGAAGGGAGGTGAAAAACATGAGTGAAGAAAAGTTTGACCGAAAGCCTGCGCCCGCGCCCTATGCGGCCGGTACCGGCAGTGTGCCTGTCGGCCCCGACCGCGCGGCCTTTGAGCGGATGAGCTACCGCGAGAGGGTGGCGTTCAAGCGGGAGGACCCGGAGGGGTATGCCTTGATGAAGGCGGCGCTTTGAGGGGCTGTTGGCTGAAAGGCGGCTTCGCCAAACGAAAAAACGAAGCACGACAAATCAACAAAGAATCAACACGTACACACAACGAAAGGACAAAAACCATGGCAGATTTTATTACGAAACTTTCCGATATGATCGATCCTGAAGTGATGGCGGATATGGTTTCTGCGCGGATTCCTAAAAAATTGCGCGTAGCACCGTTTGCTAAGATCGACGATACCCTGGCGGGCGTGCCGGGCGATACCATCACCGTGCCCGCCTACACCTACATTGGCGATGCCGCCGACGTGGCCGAGGGCGGCGAGGTAGCTATTGAAAAAATGACCACCTCCACCCGCAAGGCCACCATCAAAAAGGCCATGAAGGGCATCGGCCTGACCGACGAGGCCGTGCTGTCCGGCTACGGCAACCCTGTGGGCGAGGCCAACACCCAGCTGGCCCTGGCTATCGCCGCCAAGATCGACAGTGATTGCATGGACGCCCTGCAGACGGCCAGCCTGATTTACGATGGTACGGCAAAAACCATCAGCTACAATGCCATCGTCGACGCCGTGGACCTGTTTGAGGATGAGATGGGCTGCAGCGAAAAGGTTATGTTCATCCACCCCAAGCAGGTCACGCAGCTGCGCAAAAACCCCGACTTTTTGAGCGCTGATAAGTACACCCCCGGCGTCGCGCTGACCGGCGAGATCGGCATGATCGCGGGCTGCCGCCTGGTGCCCAGCAAAAAAGTGCCGCTGGATGGTGGAATTTACGCCTGCCCCATCGTCAAGCTGGAGGACGACCCCGAGGTCGACGACGAGATCCCGGCACTGACCATCTACCGCAAGCGCGAGGTCAACATCGAGACCGAACGCAAGCCCAAGACCCGCACCACCGAGATCACTGCCGACGAATTTTACGTGGCTGTGCTGTCCAACGAGGCTAAGGTGGTGCTGGCCAAGTTCAAGGCATAAGGAGGAAGAAACAGTGCCGGATTATCGTTACTACGTTGAAACTTACCTGGGCGAGGACATCCCGGAGGCCGACTTTCCGCGATTGATCCGGCGTGCGCAGGCCGAGCTTGCCCGCATGCGGGATATCTACGCGGTGCAGCCCCGCCCCGGCCTGGATCCCGCAGAGGCCGACGCCATGGCGGTGTGCGCCGTCGCTGACGCGATGTACGAGTTTGACCAGGAGGACGCCGCCCGCGGCCTGGCCAAGGTGACCGTGGGCAGCGTGAGCGAGACCTACACCGCACCGCCCGAGCTGTGCGCCGCCACCCTGGCGCTGCGGGCCGCGCACTTCCGCCGCGAGGCCGGGTACTACCTGCAGATTGGACGGTGGGTGCATGCGTAAGCGCGGCTTGTACGGCCAGACCGTGACCGTGTACCACCCGGTGCCGGTGAAAAAGCGCGTTGACAGGTATGTTTTGCGCGACGTGTTTTGCCAGATCGGCAGCCGCGAGGTGCCCGATGCCGCCGGCGCCAAGAGCGGCGCGGCGATGCTGCTGGTGGTGCCCGAAACGGATGCAACACGATATCGTGTTGATTATAAGCTGGCGGCAGGGGACAGGGTGATGCTTGGCGAAGGGCCGGAGGTAGAGTGGGCGGCGTGGCCGTCCTTTGTGCCGGCCGAGGTGGACGGCCTGGGTGCGATAACTTACGTACTGCCGTTGTATTTGCGCGGGGCGGTGCACCATGTGGAAGCCGGGGCCTGGTGGAGTGCCGGTGGAGCGGGCACCGGACGGCTGGCAAGGTAAACAAGAAAGGATGACAAGATGATCGACGAAATGCTGACATTTTTGGCCCGTGCCCCCACTTTGGGGGACCTCTCCCTCACCTGGGGCCAGGCCGGCCCGCGGCTGGGCACCGGCGGTGTGTACCTGCGGGGCGTAAAGGTGCTGCAAACCAAAACCGACCTGCTGGGCTGCCAAAAACAGCGCTGCCGTGCGGAATTTCTGCTGCGGCTCTGCCTGCCGCTGCCAGTGGGGGACACCGACACCGCCCTGCAAAACGCCCGCCGCCTGGCGGCACTGCAGGCGTGGGTCGCGGCCGAAAGCGCCGCAGGCCGCGCGCCTCGGCTGGGCAACTGCGAACCCCTCACCGAGCAGGTCCGCACCGAGGGCGGCCAGCTGGACCGCGCCGACCCGGGCGGCACCGCGCTGTACAGCATCCGCGTGATGGCCGAGTACACCATGCGGTACGACGCATAACAAACTTAACACGAAAAGGAGCAAAACATGAAAATTGAACGTAGATACATGGCGCATTACCTCAATGCCGGATTTGGCGACGCAGAAAACTACTGCCGCCTGGGCGCTGACCTGGAGGAATACAGCCCCGAACTGACCGCCAATGTTGAGAAAAAATCCAACATCCTGGGTCAGACGTCCGTCACCATCGACGGCTACCAGAAGCAGGGCGAGGTCAGCCCCTACTACGCCGAGGCCGGCGACCCGCTGTTTGAAAAGCTGCAGGAGATCATCGACGGCGACCTGGTGCTCGACGACCTGAAGACCGACATCGTCGAGGTGAAGCTGTGGGGCGAGACCGCCGACACCACCTACCCCGCCGTGCGCGAGGAGTGCTACATCGAGGTCGTCAGCTACGGCGGCGACACCACCGGGTATCAGATCCCGTTTAATGTACACTACACCGGCGTGAAGGTGAAGGGCAAGTTTGACGTTAAGACGAAGAAGTTTGTGGCGGACGAAGGGCTTTGATTCGCTTGCGGCGGGCGGCTTCCGCTCGCGGCCACCCTGCGGCCGCTCTCTCGTCTAAACGGCATAATGTCTTTTAGGTGTTCCTTTTGGAACCCCAAAAGGAACCGAAAAAGGTCCCGCTACTTCCGATAGCGCGGGAGGCCCGGCCTAGGGGCTACTCGCCCCTAGGAACCCCGAAGTTGTGGGTCAGGCCCCAAATCGCCTAAAAATGCAGGAGTACTGCATTTTCTTCACGGCGATTTGGAACCTTCCCAGATTGACCCCTCCGGGGCCAAATTTCTCTGCACTGATATAGAATATTTTACGCCCCGAAGGGGTGAATATGGAAGCCGGCCCAAAAGCGTTAAGAAAATTGCAGCACTCCTGCAATTTTTAGCTTTTGGGCCGGCTGACCACATTTTTGGGGTTCTCAGGGGCGAGTAGCCCCTGAGGCGGGGTTGCGGGGTCGCGCAGCGATCAAAGCCCCAGCGGGGCTTTGAACCGCACGAGCGAGCCAGCTCTGCTGGATGGCGGCCATCGTTTTGGCCGCCAAGCGCGCTGCCTCGCAACAGCGAGACTTTTTCGCTTCCTTTTTGGTCACAAAAAGGAAGGCATAAAAACAGTATGCTGTTCTATTGGAAGGGTTGCCGCAGGGTGGCAACCCTGACTAAGCGCAAACCTAAACACAACAGAAAGGACAAAAAATGCAAACCTTAACCATCGATACCGGCATGCAGGAATATCTCATCAATAACCGCGCGGTGCTGCGCTTCAACCCCAGCGACCCCAACCTGTATCACAGGTTCTTCGCTGCGGCCCCGAAGCTGGACGCCCTGGATGCCGAGCTGACCGAACAGCTCAAGGCCCTGCCGGCAAAGCCGGACGATGCCCGCACGGAACGGGGCCTGGCCCTGCTGACTGACTACGACCACCGCATCAAGGCGCTGCTGACCGAGATCTTTGGCGGCGAGAACGACTTTGACAAGGTGCTGGAGGGCGTCAACCTGGCGGGCACCGGCGCCAACGGAAAGCGCGTTGTGCAGAACCTTTTGGACGCACTCACGCCGATTTTGCAGGACGGCGCGGCCCAACACCTGCAAACTACCGCCGCCAACGCCCGGGCGGAAGCCGACGCCGCCCGCGCGGCGCGGGAGCAGGCATGACCCCGAACCTGTGGACGCTGCCCGAGACCGTACACTTTGCTGACACGGATTGGCGGGTGCATGCCGACTTCCGGGATGTGCTGGAGATCCTGCGCTGGCTGGACGGTTCTGCCGACCCTGCACTGACCGACAGCGAGCGTTGGTACGTAGCGCTGGCGCTGTTCTACCGGGATTTTTCGCTCATGCCGCCAGTGCGATACCGAGAAGCCTGTGAAGCAATGGCAACATTTGTGCAGGCGGGCCGCCCCGACGGCGGACCCTGTGCGCCCCGGCTGATGGACTGGCAGCAGGATGCGGCGCTCATCGCAGCGGGCACGGCGCGGGCGGCCGGGCAAGACCTGCGTGCGTTGCCCCACCTGCACTGGTGGAGCTTTTTGGGCTGGTTCGACAGCATCGCTGACGGGCCGTTTGCCACCGTGGTGGCCCTGCGGGACAAGCTGCGTCGCGGCAAAAAACTGGAGCCGTGGGAACGTGAATTTTACCGCGCCCACCGTGCCGAGGTGGACCTGCACCGCCCCGCCAGCCCCGAAGCAGACGCAGAAAAGCAACGTCTGCTCGCACTTTTAAAGGAGGACGAAAGGAGAGGAAGGTAACGTGGAAACGATTTCTTTTGATGAGATGTCGACCCTGGACGTGCCCAGCGCCGCGCTGCGCAGCAGCCTGGACAAGATCGCGTCGGCGCTGCAAAAGGTGGGCGCGGCGGGCACCGACGCCAGCGCCGCCGTGGACGAACTGCGCACCAGCCTGCGGGCGGCCGCCGCCCAAAGCGTGAAAAGCGCCCGCAGCCTGGCCAAGTTTGACGAGATCAACCGGCTGAGCGCCCCCGCCGCCGAGAAAGCGGATGCCGAGAAAACAACCGCTGCAGCGAAGAAAACGGGCGGCTCCACCCGCAAAAGCGGCAGCCGGTCCGGCAGCAGGGCCAAGGCCGAAGCGGACGGGGAGGTGAGCATCTGGCAGGCGGCACTGCAAACCCTGCGGGATGCCTGGGATGGATTTTGGTTGTATCTACAAACCTATTACGGCCCGGCCATTGCGGCGTGGCAGGCCGCGTGGGAGCAGATCAAGCAGACCGCGCTGGCTGTGTGGGAGCCGGTGCGCGCGGCGGCGCTGGACCTTTGGAATGGCGCACTGCAGCCCTTGGCCGACTACCTGCTGACGGTGTTTCTGCCCGGCGTGGCCAACAGCTTTTCCCAGGCGTTCGCGCCGATCCTGAGTGGGACCATCAGCGCGGCCATGACAATTTTGGGCAACCTGTTTGTCTGGCTTTGCGGGCTGATCGGGGAGCTGGTCAACACCGTGGTGCAGCCCGCGCTGGCCCTGCTGCTGGAGATCTGGCAGGGGGTGATGGACGGCATCACGGCCGCGTGGCAGGCCTACGGGCAGCCGATCCTGGACGGGCTGGTGCAGGCGTTTCAGGGGTTGACCGACCTGCTGACCTCCCTGTGGCAAAGTGTGCTGCAGCCCGTTTTAACGGACCTGATTTCACTGATCGGCACCCTGTGGAGCGAGCATTTGCAGCCCCTGTGGCAGCAGCTGACCATGGCGCTGGGCGCTGTGATGAACCTGGTGCTGACCGTGTGGAACACCGTGCTGATGCCGCTGGCTGCCTGGCTGGTCAGCACGCTGGGCCCGGTAGTGGCGCAAGTATTTAACGGTATAGCGTCTGTTGTTGGCGTTGCCATCGGTCTGGTGGCGGATGCCGTCAACATTGGCCTGACCATTTTGCAGGGATTGGCGGACTTTTTGACGGCCGTATTGCAGGGGCGGTGGTCCACTGCCTGGAACGCCATGGCAGCTACCGTTACCACCGTTTGGAGCAAAATCACTTCGACGATTCAAAGCGCGGTCAGCGGCATTTTGTCGGTGGTGCGGGGCATGGTCAGCGGCATCCAAAGCGCTGTCAACGGTCTGCTGTCGTCCATCAGTTCGGTGCGCAGCGCAGCGGGCAGCGCCATCGGTTCCGTGATGGGCCACAGCCTGCCGGTGGGGCTGCCCGTCGTGGCTGGGCTGGAAGATCTGCCGGTCCCGGCGCTGGCGGCGGGCGCAGTCATCCCGCCAAATCGCAAGTTTCTTGCGCTGCTGGGCGATCAGGGTGCGGGCATCAATGTGGAGGCTCCGCTGGCCACGATCCGGCAGGCGATGGCCGAAGTTTTGGCCGGTTGGAATGGCGCAAACGACGGCCAGCCCATCAACGTGTACATCGGTGAGGAGCTGCTGGACAGCGTTATCGCCAACAGCGAGCGGCGCCGCAGCCTGCGCAGCGGCGGGAGGTGAATGATATGGATATTTTGACCATCGGTGGCGTAGCTTTGCCCGCCCCCAACGAGTACAAGGTGCAGCTGAACGATCTGGATAGCAGCGACACCGGCCGCACCGAGGACGGCGTGATGATGCGCAACCGCGTGCGGGAGGGCATTGCCAAGATCTCTGCCAGCTGGGCGGCGGTCTCCACCGCGGATTGCGCGAGGATCTTACATGCGGTAAAACCGGAAAGCTTTGATGTGGCGTACTTTTTTGGCGAAATGCGGACGGCAAGGATGTATGCGGGGGACCGCAGCGCAGATTTGATCGCGGCCCGGGAAGGGAAAGGCGTTTGGGATGTTAGTTTGAATTTGATTGAGTTTTGAGGGTGATGATTGGTCAGGGTTGCCACCCTGCGGCAACCCTTTTTTATAACGGCATCTTGCGAGTAGGCCTTCCTTTTTGGACACCCAAAAAGGAAGCGAAAAAAGTGCCCGCTACTTGCGAAAGCGCGGGAGGCCCGCCTTAGGGGCTGCTCGCCCCTAAGAACCCCAAGGAGGAGGTTGAGAAGCAAAAAAGCTAAACCGTGCAGGAGTGCTGCACGGTTCTTAACGCTTTTTTGTTTCTCTCCGATTGACCCCTCCGGGGCCAAAACGGGCCGATGACGAGCATCGGCCCCTACAGTATGGTTATAGAGGAATTTAGGCCCCGAAGGGGTCAATGTGGAGAAGGGCCCAAAGGCGTTAAGAAAAATGCAGCACTCCTGCATTTTTTAGCCTTTGGGTCTTTCGACCACGACTTTGGGGTTCCAAGGGGCGAGCAGCCCCTTGGGCGGGGTCCGCTGCCTCGCAACAGCGGGACTTTTTTCGCTACCTTTTTTGGTCACAAAAAAGGTAGGCCTATCGGAAGAATCCCATTATAAAAGGCCCTGCCGCAAGGTAGGCAGGGCCGCAAAGCCGCCCTATACAATCCAAACAATCTCAGAAAGGACAACCAAAAATGTACGATGTACCAAAAGAATACACAGCGGCCATACGCGCCCCCACGCGCAGAGACCGCATGGCGGGCAAGCTGACCCTGACCGACGGCAGCACCATCGAACTGACCGACAGCGCCGTGATTGCCGGGTCGGTCAGCGTGGACAACCAGTGCGTGTCCGGGCAGGAGCTGGTCTTCGGCAGCGTGTACATGGGGCAGGCGTCGCTGCAGCTGCGCACCGCGCTATCCAGTGCTGCGTTTTACGATGCAGCGCTGCAAATCGACTATGAGATCCAGCTGGCAGACGGCAGCTGGTACACCCTGCCGGTGGGCCGCTACACCGTAGCCGAGGCCGAGCGCAGCGCCGCCGTGGTCAGCCTGACCGGCTACGACAACATGCTGAAGCTGGAGCGCAAGTTCTCCGGCAGCGCGATTTTGGGCGACGCCTACACGATGCTGACCCAGATCGCCGGCACCTGCGGCGTGGAGCTGGCGCAAAGCGAGGCGGAGATCAAGGCCCTCTCGCCCAACGCCGAGATCCTACGCCAGCTCGACGGCAGCTACCGGGTCTCCACCTGGCGCGACTGCGTGGGGGCCATTGCCCAACTACTGGCCGGGTTTGCCACCATCGACCGACTGGGCAGGCTGCGAATCGTGCAGTTTGGAGAGACGCCCTGCGTGACGCTTTCCAAAAACACACGTACCCATGCGAAAATCTCTGACTTCTCCTGCCACTACGCCGCGCTGGTCATCGAGACCGACACGGATACCTTCACCTCGGACATCGAGGGGGAGAGCGGCCTGGAAATGACCATCTCCGACATGCCGCTGGCCGAAAGCGGCACCGCCGAGGTGCGGCAGGGCATCTGCGACGCGGTGTTTGCGCGGCTGCGTGCGCTGGACTACACCCCCGCCGCCGTGACGATGCCCGGCGACCCGGCGCTGGAGCTGGGCGACCGCCTGGCGCTGCCCACTGCCGATGCCGCGCCCGAAACGCTGGTGACCCACCTGGTGTGGAAGTTCCGCGGAGAAATGACGCTGAAAGGCGTGGGCAAAAACCCCTACCTGGCGGGCGCTGCCACCCACACCGACGCCCAGCTGCGCAGCCTGCAAAAGCAGGCCGGCGCGAACAAAATCATTTATTACAGCTTCACCAACGGCTCCGATATAAAGGTGAAGGACGGCGGCAAGGAAGTCAATGCTATCAACCTGACCTTCGTCACCACGCAGGATACCTCGGCCATGTTTCTGGCGCAAATGCTGATGACGGCAGAGCCAAACACTGAGACCGTCGAGCTGCCTGTGAGCGGGCCCGACCTGGACACAGGGAGTGCCTCAGCGGCCCTGGAGCAGGACGCAGCCCTGACGCTGACCGTGCGGTACTACCTGGACAATGTTCTCATCGACAGCTTTACCCCGGCCCAGCGTCTGGTGCGGGGCGCCCACGCCTTGGCGCTGTTTTACCCCTTCCCGGATCTGGAGGGCGCGGCCAGCCACCGCTGGAGTGTCCGTCTGCTGTGCGCGGGCGGCGGCGTGAAGATCGCCAAAGGGCAGATCCGTGCCACCATCACCGGCCAGGGCATGGCGGTGGGCGACGCCTGGGACGGCACGCTGGAGCTTGAGGAGTTGGTCGGCCGCCCGACCCGGACGCCTGTGGCCCGCAAGGTGCTGGCCATTCAGGACGTCATCCTGACAGGCACGCAGAAGCCCATCGGTGATGCGGCGGCCGAGATCATCACCAGGCTGCTGCGCAAGGCACCGGCAAGAAACATTTTGTAAAACCGAGAGGAGGAACTTTACCATGCCCATCCATGGTCACACCAAAATCGAACTCACCAGCCAAACCACCGGTGAGGTCGAGACGATCGAGAAAGACAACATTGTAACCAACGCTGTATCGCAGATATTTAACGCTTTCAACGGTATGGCCCTCCTGCGGGAGGCCAACGCCAACGGCGAGTACGGCAGCACATCGGATAAGAGCTGGGAGCTGCTGGAAAGCCTCTACGGCGGTATTTTGCTGTACGACACCGCCCTGGGCAGCGACCCGGACACCCTGTTCGCCCCGCCGGAGGCCAACCTCGTGGGCAGCGGCGTGCCCAAGGTGCTTAACAACGGCAAGGGACTGCAGCGCGGCAGCTTTAACACCACCGAGAGCAAAACAGACCTGGAAAACGGCGTTGTCACGTTTGTTTACGACTTCGCCACCAGCCAGGCCAACGGCACGATCGCCAGCGTGTGCCTCACCAGCCGCTACGGCGGCTTCTTCGGTGAGAGCGAGACCGCCCTGCCCGCCGCCGACGGCTCCAACACGTCGAGCTACTACAACAGTGCGCTGTTCGGGCAGGAGACGATCTTTCCCAACGCGCCGGGCAAGAACGACCGCCACCTCTACGGCCGCCCGCTGTACGCCGACCCGGAAAACGACGAGATGGTGTTTGGCGCTATCAGCAACAATAAGCTGGTGCTGCGTTACGCCACCGCTTTGACGACCGAGATCGATCTGTTCAATCCCATCAACACCACCCGCGTCAAAAAGACCGAGGAGCGTGACCTTTCGGACTTTCTGCAGGTCGACCACTTCAGCTACAGTGCCGTAAGTTATGACGTAGATGCGGATAAGATCTGCGTCGTCAGCACCCCCGGCGCCGACCAGCTGAAAACCACCGGCCTGATCCGCGTGCGCACCTACGACCGCAAGACCCTGGAGGAAAAAACCTACGCCTTCACCAACCCCACCGGCGTGACGCTGGCGGGCAACGTGGGCGGCACCTCGCCGGGGCTGCGCAATACCGGCCGTCTGCTGGGCGGCTGCCTGTTCATGGCCGGGTACACCACCTCGCCCTCGGCCAACGCGGTACCGTTTTTCAAAATTCCGCTGGCCGATCCCAGCAACGTGACGGCCATCACCACCCACAATCTGCTGATGCCCATGTTCCAGGATATGCACGACGGGCGCATCTACTTTATGGGCAGCAGGTACACGGCCTGCGGCACCGTGCTGAACACCGCCACCAACGAGATGCACGCCATCGAGGCCTACTACAACTACGAGCAGTACCCCTACCTGGCTGTGCCCGTGCTGGGCCAGCCCGCTGTGCCCTACATGGTGCGTTACGACGCCAACTCCGGCAACAACCAAAGCACCGTGCACCAGGGCATCCGGCGCAACTACCTGGGCACCATCAACGATTTGGACGCGCCGGTGCAGAAAACAGCCGATAAAACGATGAAAATTACCTACACACTGCGCAGAGAGGAGAGCTGATATGCAGGGCATTTTTGCGGGGCGCACCCAGCTGCGCTACCCCTACGGCCGTTACGGATACACCCGCGGCGGCGGCAAAATTTGGCACGGCGGTATGGATCTGATCGGGCTGGACTCGACCGATATACGCATGCCGTATTACAAAAATAAGCGTATCACCGGCAAAGTTGTCCGTGCCCGCCGCGTGACCGACCACAGCAATAAGACTTGGGAGTGGGGCTGGTACGTCTGCGTGCAGCTGGACCCCGGCCAGACCCCCGACGACGTGAACTATCTGTACTTTTGCCACTGCCGCGAGCTGAAAGTGACGGCGGGGCAGGCGGTGGCCAGCGGCGACCTGCTGGCCGTGATGGGCCAAAGCGGCAACGCGGCGGGCGGCTACGACCATTGCCACTTCGAGGCCCGCGCCACAGCTGCCGGCAAGGGCCTGGACCCCAGCCAGTACGCGGGCTGCCCCAACGCGGTAGGCGTGTACGGCGAGGCGCCGGGGCAGGCGGATTCCGGCGCGGAGAATGAGGAAAACGCCGATGCTGCGAAGAAACTGCAGCGTATTTCCATCGGCCCGGTAAGCCGGGGCGACGCCGACGCGGTGTATGCGGTGTGCGTCAGCCGCGGGCTGGTGGCCGCTGGTTTGTACAAAAGTGAATGGAGTGTTTGAATATGAACGGAAATTTGGACAAGAAAAACGGTTTTTTATATGCAAAAGCCGCCGTGGCCGCGCTGTGCGGGGCCTTTACGGCGGCTTTTGGGTGGCTGGGCTGGCTGGTGCTGGCCTGGGCGGCCTGCATGGCGCTGGATTGGCTGAGCGGCAGCGCGGCCGCCGCCAGCAGGGGAGAGTGGTCCAGCGCGGCAGCCCGCGCGGGGATCTGGCACAAAGCCGGCATGGTGGTGGTCGTCTGCGTAGCGGCGCTGACCGATTTGGTTTTAAACGTGGCGGTGGAAAACCTGCCGGCGTTTGGGGATGGTGTTGGGTTTGATTTTGAAGGGGTAGTCCTGCCGGTGGTGTTGGTGTGGTATATTTTTACCGAATTAGGCTCCATTGCCGAGAATGGCGCGGCCATGGGGGCACCGGTGCCTAGTTGGTTGCTTTCGTTGTTGGCCGAAAGCAAGGAGAAAGCCGCTAAGTAGCGGCTGCTTGTGCGGCCCTGCCTACCTCTTGCGGGCGGCTTCCGTTCCGCGCCACCCTGCGGCGCTTCACTCGCATGAACGGCTTTCTTCAGTTGAGTGTTCCTTTTGGAACCCCAAAAGGAACCGAAAAGGGTCCCGCTACTTCCGATAGCGCGGGGGGCCCGGCTTAAGAGCGCTGGGTTCGCTTCGCGAACGCGTCGGCAAAGCCGCCGCAAGTCGCGCTCTTAAGAATTTAACAAAGGTTGGTCTGGCGGCTGCCCGCCGCCGATTCCTCTGCAATGGTGTACGGTCTCGCTAAAGTGCATTGGCTCCCCTAGAGGGGAGCTCCCGCGCAGCGGGTGAGGGGTGGCTACTTTAGTAACGGCCAACTTGGGGCCACCCCTCAGGCCGCTTCGCGTCCAGCTCCCCTCTAGGGGAGCCATTCACCTTATTTTATAGAGGAATTTCAGCCCCGAAGGGGTCAATATGGAGAGGAGCGAAAAAGCGTTAAGAAAAACGCAGCACTCCTGCGTTTTTTAGCTTTTTTGCTTCTCGACCTCATCTTTGGGGTTCCAAGGGGCGAGTAGCCCCTTGGGCGGGGTTGCGGGGTCGCGCAGCGATCAAAGCCCCAGCGGGGCTTTGAACCGCACGAGCGAGCCAGCTCTGCTGGATGGCGGCCATCGTTTTGGCCGCCAAGCGCGCTGCCTCGCAACAGCGAGACTTTTTCGCTTCCTTTTTGGTCACAAAAAGGAAGGCCCTTATGGATGCAACCCATAATAAAAGGGCGTCACCGCATGGTGGTGACGCCCGTAAGGCAGAAACATCGATCAAAAATACTGCTCAAGATCCTTCTTATCGGTAGAGCACCGCAGCGCGGCCTCGCGGGTAATCTTCCCGCAATCCACCAGCCGGGCCAGGTCGCCGTTCAGGCTGTGCATGCCTAAAGCGGCCCCGGACTGCAAAACACTGGGGATCTGGAAGCACTTATTCTCGCGGATCAGGTTGCACACCGCATCGTTGCCCACCAAAATTTCAGTGGCGGCACACCGCCCGCGGCCGGTGGCCAGGGGCAAAAGCTGCTGGGTGATAACACCACGCAGCACCGTTGAAAGCTGCCCGCGGATCTGGCTTTGCGCACCCGGCGGGCAGACGTCGATGATACGGTCAATGGTCTGCGCTGCGCCGATGGTGTGCAGTGTGCTCATCACCAGATGGCCGGTCTCGGCGGCGGTCACGGCGGCGGAGATGGTCTCGTAGTCGCGCATCTCGCCAACGAGGATCACGTCCGGGTCCTCACGCAAAGCACTGCGCAGGGCGGCGGCAAAGCCGGTCACGTCGCTGCCCACCTCGCGCTGATGGATCAAAGCTTTTTTGCTTTTATACACGTACTCGATGGGGTCCTCGATGGTCAGGATGTGGTCGGAGCGGTTCTGGTTGATGTAGTCGATCATCGAGGCCAGCGTCGTGGACTTGCCGCTGCCCGTGGGGCCGGTGACCAGGATCAGGCCGCGGGGCTCGTCCGCCAATTCCTTCAAAACCGGCGGCAGGCCCAACTGCTCCATGGTGGGGATCTCATCGTTTAAAAGACGCAGCGTCGCTGAAATTTTGCCCTGCTGGTAAAACACGTTCACACGGCTGCGGGTGCCGTCCGGCGCGGCGATGGCAAAGTCCGCGTCCAGCCGCTGGGTGTCCAGTGCTTCGCGGTGGCTCTCGTCCAGCGTGCTTTCAATCAGGGCACGGGTGGCGTCCCCGTCAAACTGCACGGGGGCTTCCACCAGCTTGCCGTCAATGCGGAACATCAGCGGCAGGCCTTGGGAAATATGGATGTCACTGGCCTTCATCTGGCGGGCCAGCGCGGTCAGTTCATGGATCTGCATAGGTTATCACTCCTCAAAATAGGTGATCTTCAGCAGTTCTTCGGGGGTAGTCACGCCGTCGCGCACCAGCTGCACGGCGCTCTCCCGCAGGCTGCGCATGCCCTGGTTTTTCCGCGCTGCATCGGTCATTTCTTCAATGCTCGCGCCCTCGGCGATCATGCGGCGCAGCGCCTTGTTGATGACCACCATCTCGTGGATGGCCACGCGGCCTTTGTAGCCGGTGCCGTTGCACTGGGGGCAGCCGGTGCCGCGGGCGACAAAGGGGATGCTCGGCCCCAGCAGCTCGGCTTCGGCCTCGGTGACGGGCACTTTCCTGGCGCAGGCAGGGCAGACGCGGCGCATCAGGCGCTGGGCCACCACACCGGCCAGGGAGTTGGCAATCATGTACCGCTCCACGCCCATATCCTCCAAACGAACAATGGACGATAGAGCGTCGTTTGTGTGCAGGGTAGAGAAAACCATGTGGCCGGTGATGGCCGCACGGACGGAGATGGACGCGGTCTCGGCGTCGCGGGTCTCGCCCACCATGATGACGTCCGGGTCCTGGCGCAGCAGGGCGCGCAGGCCGCTCTCGAAGGTCAGGCCCGCCACGTTGTTCACCTGGGTCTGGTTGATGCGGTCCAGGTTGCGCTCCACGGGGTCCTCAATGGTGGAAACGTTCACCTGCCGCTGGGCTACCTCCTGCAGCACCATGTACAGCGTGGTGGTCTTGCCGCTGCCGGTGGGGCCGGTCAGGTAGACGATGCCGTTGGGGCGGTCCAGCAGCGGGCGGAACCGCTTATAGGTCTCGTCGTCCATGCCAAAGTGGTCGGCATGTTCAATGTGGGTGTTGGTGGCCAGCAGACGCAGCACGGCTTTTTCGCCAAACACGGTGGGCAAAATCGACACACGCACGTTCACGTCCGGCCCGGTCTCCAGCCGGGCGCGGAAATGCCCGTCCTGGGGCACGCGGTGCTCGGCAATGTCCAGGTTGGACATGATCTTGATACGGGCAATCAAAGACTGGTGCAAAGCACGCTGCAGCGTTACATAATCGATGATAACGCCGTCAATGCGCATGCGCACCTTCGTTTCGCCCTCGAACGGCTCGATGTGAATATCGGAGGCGCCGGTGGTGGCGGCACGCTGGACCAGGCTGTTCAGCAGGCGGATGATGGGCGCGTCGGTGTCGCCGCCCTCCTCGGTCATGTCCACGGCGAACTCCTCGCTGCGGGCGGCGGCCATGTCGCTGCTGTTGGCCTTGCTGGCGGCCTTGCGGGCGCGGACCTCGGCGTAATAATACTGGATGCTGCGGCGCAGGGGCTCCAGCTCTGCCAGCACGATCTCCGGCTCCATGCTGGTCAGCTGGCGGATGTCCTCGATGGCGTAGTAGTTCAGCGGATCGTTGGCGGCAATGACCAGGCTGCGGCCGTTGATGGCGATGGGCAGCATGTCGTACTTTTGGGCCAGCTCGCGGGGAACCTTCTCCACGGCGGAAATATCCGCGTTGATCTGTGTAAAATCAATCACCCGCAGATGCAGGCGCTGGGCCAGGGCTTCCAGCACCTGGTGCTCGTTGACATAGCCAAGCTCCTGCAAAGCCTGGCCCACACGCAGGTTTTTGTGCTCTTTCTGGTAGGCCAGGGCGGCCTGCAGCTGGTCCTGGGTGATATAGCCAAAGTCGATCAGGACATCGCCAAGACGGATGTTGTTCAAGATACCACACTCTCCTTATCGCAGAGGATCACATTCAGCTGTACTGTATAGGTGGCGGTGTTGGTGGTGGCACCGCTGGCGTTGGTGTAGGCGGCGTGGTCGATCTGCACGCTTTTCAGCTGTACCGAGGGGTACTGCGCGGCCAGGTCGTCCAGCATGGTGTAGAAGTTGCTATCGCTGCCGGTGCAGCGGAAAGTGACGGTACACTGTTTAAAATAGTCAGCCTGAGCATAGATACGGGTCAGCGGCGGGGCCAGTTCCATCAGCACGGTGTTTGTGTCGGCGGTGGCCAGCATGGGGTCGGCGGAGTTAATGTCCGTCGGCGCGGCGGTGTCGTCGGCCTGGGTGCTGGCGGCGTAGCCGGTCAGGCTTTGGGTGTCAATGGCACTGATGTCCAGCGAGACAGGCCCCAGATCATGCCCCAGCTCTAAATTGGAGACGAGGGTGTCCAGGTCGCTGCTGGAAAGCAGACCGTAGTAGTTGGCGTTGGCCTGCTGCAAAGCGGCCCGGCTCTCGGTTTTGGCGGCGGCGTTGGTGTCGGCCAGGGCGATGGTCTCCTGCATGGCGATCTGCGCCTGCTGGGCCTCGGCCAGGCTTGCTGCGGCCTCGTCGCTGACTTCCAGGGCCGGGGTGAGCATAAATTGCACAAAGAAGAAGATGAAAGCTAACATACCTACGACATAAAGCAGCAGCTTGTCGCGGGCGGTGATCTCGGTAGTCATGGCGTCCTCCTTACAGGGTTATTCCGGTGCGGCCAAGGTGCAGCGCAGGTTCAGCGCGTACCCGGCGGGCTGGCCCCGGCCGTTGGTGGACTGGTAGCCGGTGTAGTCCACGTCCGAAAAGACGCCGCAGTTTTGCAGCGCCCGCACGTAGGCGGGGATGTCGATGACGGTATGGGAGGTGGCGTTGAACTGCAGCACCCCGGAGGCGGCGTCGTAGCTAGTGAACTCCACCGTGATGCCGCTGCCGGAACCTGCCGCGTCGATGCGGTTGAGCAGGCTGCTGGTCAGGTCGGGGTAGCTTGCCAGCAGGCTGGTCACGCTGTTGGCGTAGTCAGTCAGGCTGTGGTAAGCGTCGGCGGCCTGCTGGTCCTGCAGCGATTGCTGGTAGGGCGTAAGGTTTTGTTCATCGGCGCACCAGGCCCGTAGGTCGCAGGTATCGGCGCGCATCATGGCCGTGTGCAGAAACACACCGCCCCAGGCCAGCATGCACCCGGCCACAATGATGGCCCCCGGTGCCGCCTTGCGCAAAAATGCCTTACGGTCGGCATTTTTGCCCGCCTTAGCGGCCAGCTGGTATTGCAGATAAAAGTTGTTTTGTTTTGTTGCCATAAGGATGACCTCTTTTGCTTTATCCTGTGCGCGGTGTGGCAGCCCTGCGAAAGCCGCCACCTTGCGGCGGCTTTCTTTTATAACGGCTTCTTGTCGTTAGACCTTCCTTTTTGTGACCAAAAAGGAAGCGAAAAAGTCCCGCTGTTGCGAGGCAGCGGACCCCGCCCAAGGGGGCCCGCCCCCTTGGAACCCCAGAGGGGAGGTCGGCCAACGAAAAAGCTAAAAAATGCAGGAGTGCTGCATTTTTCTTAACGCTTTTTCATCGCCCTCCATATTGACCCCTTCGGGGCCGAAATTCCTCTATGATTTGTAGAGTAGATGGCCCCCTCTGTGAGGGGGCTCCCGCGCTATCGGAAGTAGCGGGGACCTTTTCAGTTCCTTTTGGGTCTCCAAAAGGAACACAGAAAAGCTAAATGCCGTTTAGACGAGTGAAGCGCCGCATGGTGGCGGCTTCCGCTGAACGCGAACAAAAAATCAACGACCAATCAAATTGCCGGCCGCTAAAGCAATATCCGCCAGCCGGATGCCTTCCGGCAGCTTGATATTTTCCGTCTCCGGGTAGGCGGCGACCTCCAACTGCAGGCCGCGGCAAGCCGGCGTACAGACAGCCAAGTCAGCGGCGGTGCTGCCGCCGAAATAAACGGCCTTAATGGGGTGCTCGCTCTTAGCAGCGGTCTGGAACTGGATCAAGCCGGAAAGCTTCTGCCCGATCTCGGCGCCCGAAGCCTCGGTCCCGCGGGGATTGAACAACCGGCTGCGGGTGGAGTATTTGTACTGCCCCTTTTCGTACAGCCCTGCAATCAGCGAATCACCGTCAAATTGCAGCATTACAAAGCTCTTGCCGGCAAGCTCCGGGGTGGCGCGCACCAGCTTGATCTGCCCGGCCAGCGCCAGGTCGATGCTGTACAGCTTCAGCCCGCAGGCTGCGGCCAGGTTGATGTAAGTTTCGATCACCGCGCTCTCCACGCGAGTGGCCAGAACCGTGTCGGCCTTGGTCTTTTTGTCGGTGGAAAGCAGCATGTAGTCGTCCAGCGGGGCGGTCACGTCGGCGCCGCCGGTGGAAAACTCCCGCGTCAGCACGGCCGCGCGCTTCTTTTCACTCATGCGGGGCAGGGTCAGCACCCGGTGGTTGAACTGGCTGCCGCCCACCGCCAGCGCCACACGCTGGGTGGGCAGCTCGTTGGCGGCAAAAAAGCCTTGCAGCGCAGCGGTCAGCTCGGCCTCGTTGGTGATGATGCCGTTGATCAGGCAGCCCTCCGGCAGTTCGGTCTGGCAGGCCGCCGTGATTTTGGCCCCATTCGCCGTCGGTGAGCCCACCGCCGCATACACGGTACGGTTGCAAAGATAAAGCGAGGTTAAAACGGGCATGGTATGTATCTCCTTAGCTGTTGTTACTGCGCAAATTTTTTTGGGGGATGGCCCCCCATTGACCCCTTCGGGGTCGAAAATACTCTGTAACTTTAGCCGACTGCTATACCCTGCAGAGGAATCGGCGGCGGGCAGCCGCCAATCCGTCCGCTCTTGGATTCTTAAGGGCGCGCTTTGCGAAGCGTTCGTGCGTAAGCACGAACCCAAGCGCCCTTGAGCCGGGCCCCCCGCGCTATCGGAAGTAGCGGGACCCTTTTCGGTTCCTTTTGGGGTTCCAAAAGGAACACATAAAAAGCAAGATGCTGTTTAAGCGAGGGAGCGGGCGCAAGGTGCCCGCGAACGGGAGCCGCAATCTTCCCGCAGGGTGCCCGGTGACGAAAGCCGCCCGTACAGAGAAAAGCAACATCAATACGTCGAACTCGACTGCCCGATCGTGCCGTAGGACTGGTAGATGGGCAGGATGACGGCGACCACCACGAACGCCACGATGAGGCCCATGATGACGATCATGATGGGCTCCAGCAGCGTTACCAGCCGCTTGGTGGCGACCTCCGCCTCAAAGTCCAGCGTCTCGCTGATGGTGGCCAGCAGCTCGTCCAGCTTGCCGGTCTCCTCGCCCACGGCGATGGAGGAGGACATCGACTGCTCGAAGCCGTCCACCAGTGCCAGCGATTCCGACAGGCTGTTGCCGGCGCGGACCTTGTCCAGCACCTCATCAAACTGGCTGATGATCCAGCGGTTGCCCACGGCGTCGCGGCTGGAAATCAACGTAGCTACGATGGGAACACCGCTGGAATACAGGTTGGACAGCGTGCGGGCGAAGCGGGCCGTGCAGATCTTCTGGTTCAGCTTGCCGATGACGGGCGCGTGCAGCTGCATGCGGTCCCACTGGCGGCGCACGGCGGGCTGGGCCAGCGCGATGCGGCCGCCCACCACCAAAAAGGCTGCGACCAAAATGATAAGCACCCAGTTGGCCGAAACAAAGTCCGATACAGCAAACAAAATTACCGTGGGCAGCGGCAGAGAATCCATCTGCTCAAACATGGGCATGAACTGGGGCACCACAAAGCCCATCAAAATAGCGATAACACCCACGATCATGACCGACAGGATGATAGGGTACATCAAACTGTTGCCCACCTGCTGGTTGACCTTGTGCTCGCGGTCGTAGTAGCGGCCCATGCGCAAAAAGCTGGCGTCGATGCTGCCGGTGCCCTCGGCGCTGCGGGTCATGGCGATGAGCAGCTCCGGGAAAGCAGGCGCACACTGGTGCATCGCGTCGGAAAGCGGCACGCCCTTGCGCAGCTCTTTTAATAAGGTGTTGTACAGCAGCCTGGTGCGGGCGTTCAGGCCGCGCTCGTCCGCCATGATGCGAAACGCGCGCACCAGCGGCACGCCCGCCGAAAGCAGTGTGCCCAGGCCGCGGCAAAACTCCGCCAGCTCCGGCGTTTTCAGCGGGCGGTAGACGCTGGCATTGGTGCCGACCTCTTTGGCGTCGGTCATGTACAGGTCTTGCTCCCGCAGGGTGATGTACAGCGCTTCGGCGCTGGCGGCCTCGGTGACACCGTGCAGTGTCTTGCCCGAAAGCGCCGTGGCTGTGTAGCGGTAACGCGGCATGGAAAACCTCCGAAATTACGATGAAACGTTATAAGAACCGGCAGTACCATGCAAGCACGGGATCGCCGAAAAGCAGCGCCAGCACAATGCCGACGCAGAGGAATGGTCCAAATGCGAAGTGGTCTTTTTTGTCGGCCTTGCGGGCGGCCAGCAGATACATGCCGTAAAACCCGCCGCCCAAAATGCCAAAAAACATCGCCAACAGGGTATGCTGCCAGCCCAAAAACAGCCCGGCAGCGGCCATTAACTTGATGTCCCCGCCGCCGAACGCGCCGGGGATCGCCAGGCAGAGCAGCAGCATCGGCACGCTGATGCACACCATACCGATGAGCGCCCCGGCCCACCGGGCAGGGGAGAGCAGCAGGTTGAGCACCGCCAGCACGGCCACCGCGGCGTTGAGCCGGTTGGGGATAAGCTGGGTCTCGGCATCGATCAGCGCGATGCTGAGCAGCACGCCGCAGAGCGCCAGGGCCAGAAGCCCCTGCCACCGCATGCCGAACAGCCCCTCGCCCAGCGTGTAGGCCGTGCCGAACCGCCAACGGCAGCCCAGCGCCAGCACGCCGCCCAGCAGCTCCACCAACAGGTAGCGCACCGGGATGGGCGCCCTGCAGTGGCGGCACCGCCCGCGCAGGAATAGCCAGCTGAACACCGGCACCAGATCCCCGGCGGTGAGCGCAGCCCCGCATTGCGGGCAAAAACTGCGGCCGGTCAACGGATTTTTACCCCGGGGCAGCCGCCAGGCCACGACGTTCATAAAGCTGAACAGCGCGGCCCCCAGCAAAAACGCGATGAGCCCCAGCAAACCTTCCACCAGCAGCATCACGCGCCCTCCGATCTGTCAAAGCGGATGCGCTGCTCGGCCCGCCAGACAGTATAGCCGGTCTCGGCGTCGTACAGCGCGCGCATGTCGCCCTCGGCGTAGAGCAGCTGCTCCACGGTGTAGCCGTCCTCGCTGATCTGCAGCAGAGTCACAGCGCCGGGCAGAGCGCCCAGGGTCTCGATTTGTCCGGCGATGCCCTCAGCGAAGCCATCGTGGGTGGACTGGTCGGCAAAAGGCGTACCGGCAGAGTAGCATTGGGCCGACACGGCGCGGGCGGCCAGCTGGGCGGCCTTGATCTGGGTCAGCGCGGCGCGGGCCTTGCCCTGGCGGTCCAGCTGGGTATAGCCGGCCAGGCAGACAAAGACCAGCGCGGCGGCGCAAAACGCAAGCAGCAGCTTTTCCGCCATCGAGAGCGGCGGAGCATCCTGGGAACCCCGGACTTTCGCGCCGATACGATCAGACAGCATCCCGCCGCCTCCCTTCCGTTGGATTTTACTTTTATGCAGACTAAAGTATACTGTACCTTGCGACAATATGCAAGGCAATTCGACAAATTTTATGTTATATAAGAACGGGATTTTTTGGCCGGCGGCAAGGGGCAGCCCTACAATTAGTGCCCGCCGCCAAGGCAAACTACCATATTTCCTCTTGCAACTTGTAAATTGTTATACTATAATGAACCTACTTATATTGGAAAATTCTGTCGATTTTCGTCGACCGCCCGGATATATACGAGGTACACTTGTGCTGCCTATTATAAAGGAAATCAAACAAAAACTGCGCACTGCCCGGGGCTTCACGATGGTGGAGCTGATGGTCGTGCTGCTCATTCTTGGCATCCTGGCTGCCCTGGCGGGCACCGGGCTGATCGCCTATGTCCGCCTGGCCCGGTTCGAGCATAACGAATCCGGCGCCCGCACCGTGTTCCAGACCGCCCAGATCGCCCTGACCCGCAAGGATACCAGCGGCGATATGGATACATTTTTGACGGAGCTGCGCGAAGTCGGCACGCTGGGCGACCACTTCAGCGCTGATGGATTGAGCGAACAGTTCGGTGACGGAGCCGCGGAAAAAGCCAATGCCTTCAACAGCCAGATCTACGCGTTGTACTATGATAAGGCGAACCCCGACAGCGACGCCAGCAAGATGGTGCGCGGCCTGTTGGACCCCTACGTCTACGATGAGTCGCTTTTCAACGCGTCCATTGTGGTGGAGGTGGACAGCCTGACCGGGCAGGTCTACTCCGCTTTTTACGATACAGCGTCCGATAAGCTGCGCTTTGCCTCGGATGACGGTGCCGACGGCGCGATGCTTATTGACGACCGCAGCTACGGCCACCGCCGCGGTGATTCGCTGGTGGGCTACTACTCGGCCGAGGACACCGTCAACGTGGTGGCCCTGAGCCAGACCCGCCTGAAAGTCAAAAACCTGCAGCTCATCAACAACGAGACCCTGACCTTAAACTGGAGCGGCAACAGCAAAAACGGCGACATTGACACCATTTATGACGCTGAATTCTACGATGCAACGACCAACAAGCCCCTCTTTAAGCTGGAGATCGAGTGGAGCCGCGTCCTTGCCGACCCCACCCACAACAACGCCCAGATCAAGGTGTACCGGCCCAACGCTGAGGGAAACGGCTGGAGCGAAACGTACCAGGACTACACCTTCCCCCTCAGCTACAGCAAGGGCCGCTTTATCCTGACGCTGGACGCCATGTGTGACGCCAACCTGCTGCGCGCCGCCGAAAATGACGGTGCCGACCTGAGCTCCACCAAGACCACCCTGTTCAGCATTACACGCCTGACGGACAATGTTCCTAAAGATGTTTACGTTAAGATGAAAGCACGTCCTAACGCGAACTTTCAGGATCTTTATACCGAAAGCAAACCGCAGCAGTCCAATACCGAAAATACATTGTTTGCCGCAGGCAGCAATGCAGGCGGCGGCACGTTGAAATACTTCCGCCACCTGTACAACCTGCGCTGGGTAAATAGCGGCGAATATGCCTTTACGGGTAAAAGCACTGCCCTGGATTGGACCGACGGCAGCGTCACCGTCTACTGCTCGCCCGAAAAGAAGGACGCGGAGCCTGTGGCCAAGGTGCCCAGCCGCACCGGCGAGGTCGTGGCTTGGCCCACCATCCCCGCCATCGGCAAGGACGTCACCCTCAACGGCAGCACCGGCGGCAGCGGGCAAGCGGTCATCAGCAACCTGCAATTGCGGGGCAGTTCTATCGCTGCCGTGGAGCGGAAATATGCCGGTGAAGCTGCCTACAAGGCCCGCGACCACTACGTAGGCCTGGTGGGTGAAAACAACGGTACACTGAAAAATATCACCCTGCGCGACCCCGATGTGCAGATCAACGCCGAGGTCAGATCCGCAGGCGAGCAAAACGCCGACACCGCCATGGCGATGGATGCCAACGGCACCCAATACCTACAGGCCCTGGCCGATACCGACCCCGACTACCGCACCGAGATCTGGTCGGTGGGCGCGCTGGCGGGCGTGGACACCGGCAGCCTGACCAACTGCACCGTCGACCGCAGCAGCCGCCGCGGCGCTGAGGCCAAAGTCACCGCTGTGCTGACCTTCAGCAGCAAGACCACCGGCGTGAACCGGGTGGACGGCACCTCGTATAAAGACGAACCCCACGGCATCGGCGGGCTCGTCGGCTTTGCCATGCCCAAAACCGGCGCCAAACTTACCGGCCTGACGCTGGACCAGAACGTCACCGTGGCGGGCATCTTCCAAGATGAGGACGCCGCCAACAACAGCGGTGCGGATACCGGCACCAGCGCCGATACAGCAGAAAAAGCACGCTATAACGCCATCGCTAACGAAAACGAGAGCCAGACCCTCTGGCGCGCCGTGGGCGTGGGCGGCGTGGCCGGTGTACTGGACGCTACCAACCTGACCGGCACCCGGAACGCCGAAAACCTCAAGGACATCACCAACAAGTCCACCGTGGTGGGCAATGCCTTCGTGGGCGGCATCACGGGCAACCTGTACTCCACCACCACCGAGAACGACACCGACGCCAACACCCTGACCGGCCTGGCCAACCAGGGCACCGTGCTGGCCGGGGCCAACTACCAGGGCAGTACCGCAGGCCAAAGCCGCGTGCTGGGCCAGTTCTTCGGCGGCATTGCGGGCTATGCGCGCAGCCTTGTACTGGATGAGTGCCACAGCGCCACCCGCAGCGGCCTGAGCGAGACGACCCTGACCAACCTTGTGCAGGCGGGCTATAACGCCGACGGTACGTTGAACGAGAACAGCCCCCTCAAGGGCGACTTTGTCGGCGGCCTGGTGGGCTTTGGCCGCGACGTCCAGATGACCAACTGCTACACCGAGTCCGGGTATGTGCTGGGCCGCAGCTTCGTGGGCGGCTTTGTCGGCGGTTTTGTGGGCAGCAACCTGTACACCAGCGGCGGCACCAACAACAGCTATGTGTTCGGCAACCGTTACGTGGGCGGTATCGTCTCGGTCAACGGCCTGAACAGCACCATCGAAAACATGACCAACAAGGGCCTGGTGGCAGGCCTGGGCGCCAATGCGGCCTACGTGGGCGGCATTGCGGGCGTCAACGATGCTGCCTGGGGCAAGCAGGACAGCGCGGCCCTCGCCAAAAACGAGACCGCCAAACTGGTGGACAGCGTCAACAGTATGTCTACTGTTGAGGTAACGGATAAAAACAAAATTGCGCTGCTGCAGCAGTTGAGCCAGACCGGGGACGGCACCCCCCGCTATGCCGATTTCGTGGGCGGCGTGGCCGGCTGCAACGGCACCCACGGTCAGATCAGCTGGCAGGCAAACTCCGACAAGGGGGCCGTCCTGGGCGCGGTGCTGTACGGCGGCAGCTTTGTAGGCGGCGTGGCGGGCTACAACGACGCCACCGCCACCATCACAAACAGCCAAGCCACCATCCTCAGCGTCACCGGCACCATCGTGGCCACCGGCGACTGCGTGGGCGGCGTCATCGGCCTGAACGGCGCGGCCAGCCTGCCCACCGTGCAGGTCAGCGCCAACCGCATCGAGGGCGTCCACTTTGTGGGCGGCGTCATCGGCGCCAACCTGCCCGCGAACGAATTCAAATTTGTCAACGCCGACGGCGCGGCGGCCAACGCCGCCACCATCGGCACCGGACGCATCGTAGCCGACGGCGTGGCGGGCGGTATGATCGGTTACAACCGCGTAGTCAACGCAGATACGCTGAAAAACGCCCTGCAGAACAAGAACGGCACCATCGCAGGCGACCTGCAGACCTTGTTGCCTGAGTTCAGCAGCGGCAACGCCCTCGACGAGCCGACGCTGAACCCTAGCGGCAGTGCCATCACCCTGACGGGCCTGAGCAACCAGTTCAACATTTACGCCAACGCCTACGTGGGCGGCATCATCGGCTACAACGCAGCCGACACCACCCTCACGCTGGAAAACGCCAGCAACGGCAACCAGAGCCAGGCACAGTCCTACGGCGGCCTGGCCCTCAGCCCCAGGGCTGACGCGGCCAATGGCGGGGCCTACAGGCTGGACAGCGGTGTCTCGCTGGGCGAGCTGGACCCCGGCCACAACGGCTACTTTGCGGGCGGCATCATCGGCTGCACTACGGCCAAAACCACGCTGCATCATTGCACCAACTACGGCGGCGTGCAGCACCCCGTGGCCGCAGGCGGCCTGACCGGCGTCAACAACGGCACCATCACCGACGGCCGGATGGTCAACTCCATGGGCAGCCAGCAGGAGGGCTACCGCTACCTGGGCGGCATCGCGGGCATCAACAACGGCACCATCACCGACTCCGCCCCGGCGGAAAGCAGCAGCATCCGCGGCGGGCTGGACATCGGCGGCGTGGCCGGTTATAACAATAAATCCGGCGTTATTACGCTGGAAAATGCCAACGGCAATGTCTACGGCATCACCGCCACCGGCGGCGTGGTAGGCTATAATCTGGGCACCATCACCGCCAGGAGCGTGACGGTAAAAGTCAGCGGCACCACCCAGACCGGCGGTGTGGCGGGCTTGAATGCGGCATCCGGTACGATTGATCAGGAGCCGAGGACCCCGAGCAGCATATCCATCACCGTGCAAAACGGCACGACCGTTTCCTCCACCACCCAGGGCGGCGGCGTAGCAGGCCGCAACGAGGGCCTGATCCAGAACGCCACGAACCGCGCAGGCTCTATCCAGGTGGTAAACCAGTATGCGGGCGGCATTACCGGCAGCAACAGCGGCCGCATCTACGGCTGCATGCACGCAGCCAGCGGCAACCGTGTACTGTATACCGGCGGTGGCTTTGCAGGGGGCATCGCCGGCTGCAACGAGGTCGGCGGCAAGCTGGAGAACGTTACCATGAACGGCAGCGTTACAGCAGCCAACGGCGAAGCCGGCGGCGTGACCGCCCATAACTACGGCAGCATCACAATGTCCCGGGTCTACGGCTCGGATATTCGCGGCACGTCGGACGCCATCGGCGGCATTACAGCCTGCAACGAAGCCGGTGCAGTGATCAGCGATGCGAACCTGTTCAATATGGCAAGTTTCGGCGGAGACGTGCGCCTGTACGGCCCGGCTACCCGGGTGGGCGGCCTGGTCGGCTATAACGCAGGCTCCCTCAGCAAGGGCAATGTGCGTGCAAATTCCCTCAGCCTTGCCAACCTGACGGCCGGCGACAGCACTGTCACGGCGGGCGGCGCGCTGGGCGAAAACACCGGCACGGCTGAGAACGTGACCGTAAGCACCAACCTGCAGGACAGCATGGCAAAATATCTCAACCTGGGCGGCGTTGCTGGCAGCAGCAGCGGCACCCTAAGTAAGTGCAGCTATACGGGCGCCATCGGTAAGGATAACGGCTTTACCACCGTGGGCAGCACCGTGGGCGGCATCGTGGGCAGCAACGACGTGGTGTATAACACCGACGGCACTGCCGCCGCCACCGGCAAGGTGAAGGACTGCAAGGTCGGCTATATCGAGCTGAAAGTGCAGGGTGCCTCCAATGTGGGCGCCAGCCAGGACGCTGCCACCAAGATGAACAGCGCCGCCCATATCGGCGGTATCGTGGGCCGCAACCGCGGCGAGATCACCGGCAGCACCGTCGGCACCAAAGACAATACGGGTAGTATCATCACCGCCCGCAGCGGCTTTGTGGGCGGCGTGGCCGGCTCCAACAGCGGCAGCATCTCCACCAGCGGCGGCCTGGACACACAGCCCCTTGTAAAACAGATCAACGCCTGGCTGGATGTGCCCTATAAAGACGAGACCACCACCGACGAAAACGGCAACGAAGTCACTGCCCAAGTGGTAGACACCGACAAACAGAACGCCAACCTGAACCAGATGGTCCGCGTACTGACCGGCAAGGCCAGCGGTGATGCAGAGAAAAAACTGCAGACCGACTTTAAGGCCATGCAGGGCTTTGATACCCTGACCTATGGCGATAAAAACTATAATACAGTTTATACCAACCGCAGAGACAATCAGCTGCTGGTCTCGCTGCGGGGCAGCACCAGCCATGGCAACGGCCTGGCCGACGGTTACCTGGGCGGCATCACCGGCTTTAACGATGTCACCGGCCAGATCACCAACAGTGCCAGCGGCCAGTGGTTCGTCTACGCCGATAACATCAACCAGAGCTGGGGCGCCGTGGGCGGCGTCATCGGCCAGAACGAATCCAATGCGGATTCCACCAGCGGCTTGGTCAACTTTGCCGCCGTGCGCCGCTTTGTGCGCGGCACGCGGGGAACGGCGGATGACAATAGCAACGCTAATAATGACCGCTATGCTACCACCAAAGGTGACAATGCAGCAGATAACTATGTAGGCGGCGTTATTGGTACGCAGGAAAACCGCACCGGCGACCGCTGGACGCTGGAAAAATGTATCAATATTGGCACGGTGTTCAACAGCCGCTCCAACAACGCGGGTGGTGTGCTGGCCTACTGGCTCAGCTACGGCGGTACGCTGACCAACTGCTATAACTTTGGCGAGATCACCACCAACTCCAACAACGGCGAAAGCTCCGGCACCGTTGGCGGCGTGGCAGGTTACTTCAATAATCCTGTTGCCGGTACGGCGGCCAACCTGTATCGCTGCAGCAACTATGGCAGCGTAAAGAAGATGACCAATGGTGCAAACGACGTAGGCGGCGTTTTTGGTAAGGTACAGCTGGCGAATGACCATAACAGCGATGCCATGACCATCAACGTGATCGAGTGCGTCAACGGCTCCAATGTCGAACTACAGGCACAGTCGATGTCTGTCGGCATCTTCTGCTATATTGGTCCGTGGGCGGCTATCCCTAACGTTGAGGTCAACATTGACCGCTGCCGTAACTATTGCACCGAAATGTGGGGCCCCGTCCGTTCAGCTGGCATCTGGGGCAACCGCGGCAACGGCAGCACCTCTAACAAGAAAACGACCATCACCAATTGTTTTGCCTTGTATAAAAGCAAGAACAATACGGGCAGCATCTGGTACCCGATTGCCTATCGCCATACAGCCAATGAAAAACTGACCGGTTCCGACAACTACTACATGCAGCTGGATAAGAGCTTCGATGGTTATTCCGGCATTGCTGGGCTGCAAGAGGGCCTGGGCCGCAACAAGGTTACGGGGGGATGGAGCCAGGGTACCAATGAAAGCGAAGAAGGCGGCGGTGCGACTACCGCCGTAAACGCGCATCGCCTGTATGCCGGTGTGGACAGCGGTGCCGACGCCGCCCAGGATGGCGACAACTTCTATCACTTCTTTGCGATGCTGCCAAAGATTTCAAGCGATGGCAGACCGGTCGTCTCGATGCAGGCTGTAAAAAAGAGCAGCTCGTATATTACCACCTTGCCGGGCCAAAACTTCTCGGAAGCTTCGTCTGTGCGTTATATCTTTGCAGCGGATGCCAAGGATCTGACCCAGTATCCTGTGCCGGAGAAATGGAATGTCGGCTATGTCGGCAAGATCCTGCTCCTCTTCGACGACGTCAACGGTGACAACAAGACCAGTAAGGAAGATATTACCGATGAGGTGCTCCAACGCTACTACAGCAATATCCTGGACAACAGCGCCCCGGATGCCCCCACAGGGCTGAAAATCGAACGCAGTGATGCTACCGGTTCTGGCAACGAGAGTATTTACGGCCGTTATAACGTGACCTGGAATGCCCCCACCACCGGCAGCCCGGCCATCTACTACCATATCACCGTTTACGAGACCGATGAAAACGGCGACCGTATCAGCAATACCTCCCTGCTGGAGGCCGATGCCTACGACACCCGCTTTACCTTTGAAAGTAAGGCCGAGTGGAAGGGCCGCTATTTCAAGGTCAGCGTGGCCGGCGTCAACAGCAAGGGTACCGGCACGGCAGCTGCTTCGGGCCGGCAGCAGTTTGTCCGCGCCCTGCCCACGCCGGAGCTGGAGGTTCGCCTGATGCCCACGCCGGAGGAGGGCGGCCATGTTCAGTTCAGCCAAAAGCTGGTGCTGACCAATGCCGATGAATACGATAAGTTGATGCAGAACAGCGGCCTGGCCGATTGGAGCGTCACAGTCAAGGTCGGCGGCGATAACGGCGACACCTACCAGTTCAGCAATGGGAATACCACGCCCAAACGCATTTCGGAGAGACTTGGCAGCAGCCAGCGTATGACGGCGGAAGCCACCAGCAGTGACCCGCGCTGGATGCGTTCCGGCCAGTATGACGAGACGGTGTATATGCCGGTCTCCTGGGTCGTGGTTCCCGGCGACAACACATGGGGCAACAGCAACTCCGGCCTGGCCGAGGGCAGACTTGCTGCCAAAAATGTCGAAATTACCGGCGCTACCATCGACGACCTGACCGTAATGGTTACGCTGAACTTTACCGCCAGCGTCAGCGGCACACAGCCAACCTACCGCGTCATGCTCATGGGCCGCTACCTGGGCGATGAGGCCGTCACGCTGAACGGCGAGGATGTCTCTCTCAAAGACCAGTACATCACGCTGGCTGCACGCCAGAACGTTGTGCCCAACAGCAACACTACTTTTACCTTCAATAACCTGCCGGACGACACCCTGACCAACTATGATAACTGGACGGTCGTGGCTGTGCCGGTCACCAGCGGTTTGGGGGATGTGGTCACCCGTTGGGATGCTGCCGATGCCGAAGCTCTGGCCAAGCTGCAGGCTTCCTCTGCCGCCCGCCCGGCGTCCTGGTACGGCGGCCTGGAAATCGTGCGGGAAAGCAACGGCTACAGCTTTGCCAACCTGACCCCGCTGTATTTTGTAAGCAAGAATCTGACAGACTACAGCAACTGGGCTGGCTATGCCGCGAACCAGGTCATTTTTGAACAAAACAACATCACCGTTGCCCAGGCCCCGAAGTTGACAGGCGTGCCTGCCGACGGCGACCTGTACCTGAATTACGACGCCGACAAGCTGGCCAACGACAACCAGCTGGCCTACACCTTTACCTGGACCCAACCCGGCGAGGCGGCTGCCAGCGGCGGCAACACCAAGTATAAGCTGACGCTGTACGGTGTGACCGAAACCAGGGATGAAAACGGCAATGTAATTTCTACGGCGGAGGAGACCATCACCCTGCCGGATGATGCCAACAGCAAAGTCCAATACAAGGACGGCACCTACAGCTACACCCTCCCTATCGATACCGACCTTGCGGGCGGCAGCAACAGCTGGCGCTTTGATAAAGTGCGCCTGCGCGTCACCCGCGATACCACCGGCACCACCCAGGGCATCGGCGCAGCCGACACCGCCGTCTATACCGTGCTGCGCCGCCTGCAGCAGGTGGGCGAGCCCGGCCAGGTGTTCCCCGTGGATACCAGCAATGCCGAACAGACCCGCTATCAGATCAGCTGGCCTGCCGTCTCGGATGAACGCGTGGACCACTATGAGCTGTGGGCACAGGTGCAGACCACCAACGCCGCCGGCGCCACCCTGGGCGAAGCCTTTAAGCTGCACCCGGCGGATGGCGACAGCACCACGCTCATCAAAGACACCCAGACCATCGTGGACCTGGAAGCTTACCAGGGCGAAACGCTGGTGTTCTACGTGGTGGCCTGCCCGGCAGACGGCGACACCACCGTGCTGCGCAGCCCCAACGGCGAGGTCAGCGACCCGCAGACCATCATCCAACGCACCGAGGCCCCGGCCATCCGCAAGGTGGACTTTACCTGGACGGGCAAGGCCGCCAATGACGCCCTGCCGCTGATGAACGCTTTCTGCAATGACCTGACCATCCGGATGACGGTGGACAAGGCCGACGCCGCCAGCTACTTCTTTACCGGCTATTTGTTTGATGATGAGGCTGGCTACATCGACGCCTGCGCCAAGGCCAAGACCTGGATGGACGACCCCACCAAGGAAAACCTGGACGCCCTGAATGCCGCCCTGCGTGAGGATAAGGCAACGCTGATGATCCCCGAAGCCTCCAAGACCGTGGGCAGCGAGACCCAGGTCAGCGGCGATGGCACCACCGTGTCCTACACGGTCACGCCCAACGCCAACGCTTTTACCATGCAGCCCGCCGACGCCAACCGCTACCTGCTGCCCGCGCTGCGCGCCATGGTGGCCAACAGCGAGTCGGCAGCTACCTCCTCCTCCTGGAAGTTCTACGTGCCGGACGATTATGCCGGGGCCGCAGGCGCTTTGCACCTGCCCAAGATCCAGCTGGACAAGCCGGAAAAAGACGGCGTTCTCAGCGTGACCTCGGTGGAATCCACGGTGGATGGCAAGCTGTACGGCACCGAGGGCGAAGCCTGGAAACCTGACAGCGCAGAGATCACCATCCACCAGTACGCTGTGCAGTGGCCTGCCGTCAACGAGTACACCGATACCGACGGCACCACCCGCAACTTTGCCGAGAAGTACCGCTTCCACGTGACGCCTGCCGCGGATATGCCCGCTGACGACCCGAACAAGGAAGGCTACGACATCCGCTTTACCGTGGCCCCGGCGGATGTGGTAACGGAAAATGACGATGGTACGCAAACCATAACGACCCACCGCGGCGATATTTTGAAGGTGGAAAAACTGCCGTCTGGCTCGGACGAAAACGACCCGGCCAACTGGCTGGACATCACCAAGGCCGCCCGCAACATTGCAAACGAGGGCACCGAGGATGAGTATGTCTGGTACGATCTGAGCATTGTGCAGCTAACCCGCACAGTGACGAATGATGACGGTACGACGTCCGAAGTGACGGAGCTGGTCAGCCAGCCCATCACTCTGACCGGCCACCACGCTATCGACAACGATAACCCCAGCTACCGCATCAAGACCGTGCCTGCTCTGCGCCAGGCCGAGATGACCGATTATTCCCTGGGCTACCGCCTTACCCTGCCTGATATGACCCAGCGCGCCGACGGCGACAACGACGAAACCAGAGCACTGGAGAAGTACACCGAAAAGGTCACCATCTGGGCTGTGGGCAACGGCGAAAAGACCGTCGATTCCGACCGGCTGGAAGTCTCCCTGCGCACAGAGGGCCAGGCCATGACCGAGGATGCCGCCCGCCCGGTGTTCGCTATGGCGGAAGCCGACCCCCGGCCCGCACAAAGCACGGGCCGGGCAGGGGAGACGGACCCCACGCCCCCGGCCAACGACCCCGGGGCAGAGGATACCCCCGTTACCCCCGAAACCGCCGTGATGTAAAGCAGAAAGGAGGGCGCACCATGCCCCCAAAACGCAACCGCCCGCTGCGGGACCAGCAGGGCCTTGCCATGATCTTAGTGCTGTGCCTGGGCGCACTGTTTGTGGCGCTGGCTGCCGCCCTTGTGTATGCGGCCTCGCTGATGATGGCCAACGCCGACCGCCAGCTGCCGGAGCAGGACGTCTACGAGCTGGCCGTCAGCTTCTCCGACGTGCTGGAGCAGGAACTGCTGCATTACACCGGCGCTAAAGAAAAAGACGGCGCGATGACCGAGGAGAACGACCAGAGCATCGGCTACTTTATCAACCATATCTACGTTAAAAAAGGCTCTATCGATAACCCCTACGGCGACGACACCGATCACACGTTTACCCTGCAGGCGCCCGAGGGCATCGACGAGATGACCGTCACCCTGAACAAGCACCCCAGCGACGATGTGGACGAAGGCGGCAACGTGATCGATAACGAACCCATCACAGAGAACCTGAGTAACCTTCTCATCAAACTGAGAAATCAGAGCGAGAACGGGTCCACGATGAATGTGGATGATTATGTCATTCGTGTGACCGTCAAAGTGGTCAAGGGAGACCAGAGCTACAGCTACACCAGAAAGTACAAGCATACCGGCATTTACAGCTACTATTACACGCTGGATAATGAAAACACTCGTTACAGCTTCAATGGTGCCGAGGGCGATACAGCTTTGAGATTGACCAACATGGCAACCAGTGAGGAACGTACCGTCACAAAAAATGATGCTTCTACACTATACCTGCGCTACAGCATGGATACGGATAGTGCGTGCATTTTTACACGCATCAACGGCAATGATGAGTAAGGAGGTGGCACTATGCAAAGATTGAAAAACGCCCTCCGTGACCGCCGCGGCGAAACCATCGTGGAAGTGCTGGTGGCCTTCGTGCTGCTTATGCTGTTTCTGGCGCTGTTTACCGCGTCGCTGCGGTTTGCCCGGCGGGCCTCGGCCCAGGCGCAGACCACCCGCGATAACGCCTACCTGCTTACCGAAGCACTTTACCCGGTCAACGACGATGCGGCCGAGTGGAAAAACGAATCCGGCACCACGACCATGATGAGCTTCAGCCGCGGTGACCGCACGGTCTTTGCCGTCAAGGATGTGGAAATACAGACCATACAGGCTAAGATCAAAGACGATAACGATGAGGCTGCTGCCACGCATACCTTCACCCGTTACTACAAAAAAGTGGACGAAGATAAAGACGACACAAAAGAGGACACGACCCCATGACCACCCCGCTGAACAACAAAAAAGGTACCACCCTCGTGGAGCTGATGGTCTGCCTGGTGCTGCTGGCACTGTTTGGCACGGCGGCGGTCACGCTGGTCAAGCCCTGCGCCGAAGCCTACATCGAGGTGCAGCAGCTGACCCGCGCCCAGAACCTGGCCGATGCTCTCACCGAGACCATCCGGGGCGAGCTGGCCGATGCCGACGGCACGATCTCTATCGTAACCGCCGCAACAGAGAGCAACGCGGATTCGGCAAATAATATTTTTATAGAAGATGCCCGCTTGACGGAAGGTACTGCTCTGCGCTTTACAGTGGAAAGCAGCTATACCGAGATACTTGATGCCGGTTATGTGCCCAAGCTGACCGCCACCACCCTGAACGCCGACAACACCACCAGCACCAAGGTCCTCTACGACCCCGCCGACGACACCTTTGCCGAGCTGAACCGCTACCTGCACATGCGTTTTTACAAGCAAACGGAGGGCAAGGACGGAAAGAAAAAAGAGTACACGACCTACGCTTATACAACGGCCTATCCTAACAAAGATTATATGGGGCTTGTCGTTTCGGATCTTGCGTTCTATGTCCGCGGATGGAAAGAGGAGAAGGAAACCGGGAAGATCTGCCTGACCTCGCTGTCTATGCAGCTGACCGTCGCTAAGCCCGATGGCACCCCCGTCTACACCCAGACCGCGGTCATTCCGCTGCCCGGCGCACCGGAGTTCCAATAAAAAATAGCAAATAATTTGGCGAATAAATTGTTGTATGGGCACTGGACAATCGGGTGAAAAAACAGTATACTTAATTAAAAATAACACCGCAAGGTGTGTCAATCGTGAAACAAACGCACAGGAGAGACCTACCATGGCAGACATTGAGATCAGGATGCTCGGGAAATTTGAGATCCTTATGGACGGCAAGCCGGTCCTAGCCGCACTGAAACAGTCCCGCAAGGCTACGATGCTGATCCAGTACCTCGTCCTGCAAAAGGGCGAAAAGGTGACCCACAAAGACCTGACGGATACCCTGTGGAACGGCGAACGGTCCACCAACCCGGATATGGCTCTGCGCGCCATCATGCACCGCTTCCGCAACATGATCGATGCCGAGGGCCTGAAGGAGCTGGAGACCTGCATCATCACCAGCCGCGGCTACTACCAGTGGAACCCCACCATGGAGTGCCGTGTGGACGTGTTTGAGATGGAAGCCCTGATGGAGGAAGCCCGCCGCCAGCTGAACCCCGCCGCCGCGGTAGCCCGCTACGAGCGCGTGCTGGAGCTGTATGCTGGCCGTCTGCTGCCGATGTCCTGCAACGAACCCTGGGTCGAGACCCGCAGCCTGACCCTGCACGTGCAGTACCGCATCGCGCTGTTCCAGGTGCTGGAAGCCTGCAAGCGCAAGGGTGAGAATGAGCGCATCGTTAAGCTGTGCCGCCGCGCCATCGAGCTGGACCCCTACGAGGAGCGCCTGTATCTGGAGATGATCCAGGCTTTGGAGGCCCTGGGCCGCCATGAGCAAGCGCTGGAGATGACCCGCCGCGGCAACGCGATGGGCTGCCTGCACCATGCCGTCGAGCCGGAGCGTGTGGGTGTGGTCTCCCGCCAGGCCCGCCAGGCTGACCGCAACCTGGAAAATGACATCTCCCGCCTGGCCGAGGAACTGTCCGCCGACGACACCCCCGGCGCTGCGTATTGCAGCTTCGAGAATTTCCGTCAGATCTATCACCTGCAGCGCGGCGTGCAAAGCCGCTTCGGCGTGCCGGTCTACCTGGCGCTGCTCACCATGTCGCCCGCCCAGAATGCTGACCCCGCCGAGACTGGCTCCATGATGGAGCAGCTGGGCGAGCTGATCCACAAGAGCCTGCGCCAGTGCGATGCCATGGCCCGTTACAGCGAGAACCAGTATGTGCTGCTCATCAGCGGCAACAGCAGCGCCGAGAACGGCAGCACCCCGCTGGAGCGCATCAAGGCGGCTTTCTACCGCGTGCCCGCCCATGGCCGTTACCTGCTCAACTACCACATGTACGCCCCCGAGCTCCACGCCCTCTCCGCCGACGCCCGGAGAAGATAATATTAGGCAATACCGCACAATTCCCGCCTGACGGCTTAAGCACCGCTCCGGCGGATCTCCGCGCCAAGAGCCGCCGCAAGCGGCGGTTGCGCTCCGAAGCGCCTCGCTGCGGCTCGGTGTGCGGCACGGCATCTGCGTTGCCAAAATGCTCGATAATACACAAAGTATTATCTGCGCTTTTGGCTTAGCAGCTGCCGCACCTCGCTCGCCGTATCGGCACTTAGAATTATGCGGTACTGCCTTAAAATTGCCGCTCTCTTCTATGTATCTTCCACTCATTCCGTAGGTACGCACATTGTGCGCCCGGCCCCCTCTGTGAGGCGGCTCCCGCGTAAGCGGGTGGGGGTGACATTAAAATCATTGCATCCTTGCCTTTTTGATCCTATGCCACTTCAAGACACGCTCCGCCAAAGCGTGTCTTTTTTGTTAAATCATTGCAACTTGCCCTCCGGCGTGCTACAATACCATTAACAATGTTAAATCCGTGACAATTTGCCCCGGAGCAAAGGAGAATCCCCCATGGGTTTGTTCAATTTCCATTTCGACCGCCCCGGCCCCGGTGTCTCGCCGGACGCCCCCCGCAAAAAAGGTCCCGCCCGCTTTTTCGAGATTTTGGGCCGTGACCTCATGTCCTTTTACCTGGCGGGTCTGCTGGCGCTGGTCAGCGCACTGCCGTTCGTGTTTGGTGTGTGGTTCGCCGTCGATACCCACTCTCTGGTGCCGCTGCTGCTGGCAGGCGTGCTGGGCGGCATGATCGAAGCGCCCCAACTGTGCGGGCTGCTGGATACCATCCTGCGCAGCCTGCGCGACGAGCCGGGCTTTTGGTGGGCTACCTACCGCCGCGCCTGGAAACGTAACGCCAGGGCGTCGCTTTTGCCGGGCGCTATCTGCGGTCTGCTGCTGGCCATGCAGATCTTTACGGTGTTCCATTATGATGTTTCTGCCGGTGTAGTGCCGGGGGCGCTGCTGGCCGTAGGCCTGTTTTTGCTGCTGGGTCTGGGCGAGTTCCTGTTTTCCCAAGTCGTGCTGCTGGACCTGCCGTTTGCGGGGCTGGTCAAAAACTCGCTGTTCCTGTTTTTGGGCTACCTGCCCCGCGCCGCGCTGGGCGTAGTGTGGCAGTTTGTCTACTGGAGCATCATCCTGCTGCTGTGGCCCATCAGCGGCTTTGCCATGGTTCTCACGGGCCTGTGGCTGCCCGCCGTCCTGACCATGCAGGCCATCTACCCCGTCCTGAACAAAGCCTTCGACTTGGAACGCCAGATCAAAGCCATCCGCGATGCGGAACTGGATTCTTCTTCTGATTCTGATAATTAAGTGCAGCCTTGCGGGCGTCACCACCATGCGGTGACGCCCTTTTTTTATGGCATCCTTCCATTAGGCCTTCCTTTTTGTGATCCAAAAGGAACACCGAAAGCCGCACGCTTTCAATGCACGCAAAAAGCCCTCCCCATCTTGCACCAGCTCTATAAAAAGGTTATAATAACATAATAGCCCATCTCTACCCATTCGGGCGAAAAATGTGTACAAAAGGGGGCCTTCCGCGGTGAAAATTCTGCTGGTGCACTGCCATTATCGGCTGCCGGGCGGTGAGGATGCCGTCTTTGCGGCCGAGCGCGCCTTGCTGGAACGCCGCGGCCATCAGGTCATCGTGTATGAGCGCAGCAACGAGGAAGCCGCCCACGGTCTGCCCAAGGCTCTGCTGCCCCTGCATGCCGTGTGGAACCACGCTGCTGCCCGGGATATAAAACACATTATAAAAACACAAAACATCGATGCTGTGCACATTCACAACACGCTGCTGCTGCTCAGCCCCGCGGTGGTCCGCGCCGCCAAAAGCACCGGCGTGCCCGTGGTGCAAACGCTGCACAACTTCCGCCTGTTCTGCCCCAACGGCATTTTATTGCGGGACGGCCGGGTCTGTGAGGACTGCCCCCGCCACGGCCTGTCCTGCGCCATCCGCCACCGCTGCTACCGCGGCAGCCTGGCCCAAACGCTGGTAGTCGCTGCCGCCTACGGTCTGCACCGGCGCTTGGGCACCTGGCGCGGTGTTACCATGGTGGCCCTGACCGAATTCGACCGCCAAAAACTGCTGGAATTCAACCGCCAGTACCCGATGTTCGACGCTGACCGCCTGGTGGTCAAGCCCAACCCGGTCTGCGTGCCGTCCGGCCTCGTCAACCCGTGGGGAGACCGCAAAAATCAGATGCTCTTCGCCGGCCGGCTGGAGGAACTCAAGGGTCTGCGCACCGTGCTGGAAGCTTGGCGGCTGCTGGGCGATGCCGCCCCCGCGCTGCTGGTGGCAGGGGATGGCCCCCTCGGTGACTGGGCCCGCGCCCAAAACTTACCCAACGTGCAGTTTTTGGGCCAGCTCCCCCGCGCGGAACTCCACGCCTGCATGGCCGAAAGCCGCGCCGTTGTCGCCGCCAGCCTTTGCTACGAGAGTTTCGCCCTTGTCCCCGCCGAGGCCCACGCTTTGGGCACCCCGGTGCTGGCCAGCGGTTTGGGCAATGTGGGTGCGTCGGTGCAGCCGGGCTTTGACGGCCTCTGTTTCGCCCCCGGCGACGCCAACGCTCTGGCCGGTGCCGTGCGCGCCTTTGGGCAAATGAGCTTTGACTGCAATGCCATCGCTGCCCGCGCCCGCCGCACCTACAGCGAAGACGAAAATTATAACGCACTGATGCGCTTTTATACAAAAGGAACGATTCAATGAACCAGCTTTACCGCGCTTTGCATATCCCGCCTAAACGGCTGCTGCGCAAGCTTTCGGGCGAAAAAGAGATCTACACCATCGCCGTGCGCCCCGTGCCTAAGGCCGAGGGCACCGACCCGCTGCCCGCCCTGGGCGGCACCCCCTACACCATGCTGCCCGCCCGCCCCGGCTTTTGGTACGCCGACCCGCTGCTCTACCACCGGGACGACCGCCGCTGGCTCTACGCCGAGGCCATGGACCTGGCCACAGGTCTCGGCCGCATCGAGGTCTGCGAGCTGCACGACGACGGCGCGGCAGGGGAGTGGCAGGTCGCCCTGCAGGAGGACTTCCACCTCTCCTTCCCCACAGTGTTTGATTGGAACGGCGAGACCTGGATGATCCCCGAGACCGGCAGCGACCACAGCTTGCGGATCTACCGCTGCAAAAATTTCCCGGCCGAGTGGGAGCTGGTGCAGCGCTTTGCCGTGGACGCCGAACTCTGCGATACGATTTTGGTCAACCGCACCCCCAACGAGCTGACCCTGCTTTGCAGCGAGACCCTGCCTGAAAACCAACTCTGGGTGCGTTACCGCCGCTACACTCTGCGCCGCGCCGAGGCCCCTGTCGACACCGTGTCCGGCGCCCAGGCGGACGCCGCCTCCGCCCCGGCAGGTGCCTTTGCCCTGCTGCCGGACGAAGCCTACAACCTGCAGCACCGGGAAAACGACCTGACCAGCCGCAACGCCGGGCCGCTGTTTGTGCTGGGCGGGCAGGTCATCCACGCCACCCAGGTCAGCACCAAGGTGGATTATGGCGTTTACCTGCAATTTTTTGCCCGCCGCGGCAGCAGCGAGGTGCCCCTTTGCGCCGCCATGCCCCACAACGTGACCATCACCGGCCTGCGCACCGAGGACATCGTCGGCATCCACACCTACAGCCGGGACGAGCGGCTGGAAGTCATCGACGCCCGCTACCTGACCCGCCTGCCCAAGCTGACGCCGCCGGAAAATAAGGAACCGAACAAGGAATGAAAACGATCGCTATACCGCAGTTTTACTGCGGCCCCTCAGGCCAGAAGGGCCTGTATAACCGGCAGGAAGTCGGCCTGGCCCGCGCCTTTGCGGCCCTGGGCTGCCGCGCCGTGGTGCTGTACCCTGCGCCGGGCGCTGCGGCTCCCACGGTGGAAAACCCGGAACCGAACGTAAAGATTTATTACCTCCCGGTACGAAAATTAGGCGCGCAGGCGTTCTTTTCCGGCTGGCAGGTGCTGCTGGACGAGCAGGTCGATGCAGTCCACGTCATGGGCGATAACTCCCCCGGCGTGCCGTCACTCTACCGCTTCTGCCGCAAACACGGCATCCTGTTTTACAGCCAGCTGGGCGCGCTGAAAAGCACCTCCGGCCGCACCGCTGTCCGCGCTGTGATGGACCTGCTGCTGCGCCGCAACCTGGCTGTTTACAAAAAAACACCTACCTTTGCCAAAACGCCCGCCGTCGCCGCCGAGCTGCAAAGCCTGGGCGTGCCCTGCGCCGGGCTGATGCCCGTGGGGCTGGACACTGCCATCATCCCCGACGTGCCCGGCACCAGGGCCGACCTGCGCCGCGCCCTGAAATTGGACGTTGACGCGAAGATCTTCGTCTTTGTAGGGCGGTTGGATGCCTACAAAAAACCGCTGGACCTGGTGCCCCTGCTGGAGGCCGCGCCCGATTGGCAGGCCGTCATCATCGGCCAGGGCACCCAGGGAGCGGAGCTGGCCCGCCTGCTGGCTGCCCGGGGGTTGGCCGCCCGCTGCCGGATGATCCCCCAGCTGCCCAACGAGTCTGTACACGTTTATTATCATGCCTGCGATGCTTTTGTGAATCTGAACGATCAGGAGATCTTCGGCATGAGCCTGCTGGAGGCTATGTTTGCAGGCTGCCCGCCAGTGGCTCGCCACGCGCCGGGGCCGGACCTCATCATCGAGGACGGCCTCAGTGGTTGGTTGTGCAGTACGGTGCCCCAGCTGGCCGAGGCGCTGGGCCGTATCACGCCCGAGATGGGCGCTGCTGCACAACGACGTATCAACGAGCATTTTCTGTGGCAGAACAGTGCCGAGCTGGCGCTGACCCTGCTGCCCGCCAAAGGAAACCGCCATGGATAACGACAACAAACTGGTGCAAAAAGCCGCCGACCTTTACCGCAGCCTGCGCTTTGCGATGAAGTACCGCGGGGTGGAAATCCTAAGTGCCGAGGATGGCAACGATCTGGCCCGCGGATTGCTGGAAAGCGGCAGGCCGTTCCTGTTTGCCCGCTGCGGCGCTACCGAGATGCGCACCGTGGCCGATTACCTGCGCTGCGGCGGTGTGGGCTTTGCCGAAAAAACACGGCAGGACATTCAGAACCTTTCCGGCGTGTTCCCCACGGATGATGCCACGCTGGCAAAGTTCTGCCGCCTGTACACTGAGGCCGCCCATACCGCTGACCTGCTGGCGCTGTGGAATGTGGGGGCTGAGCGTGAGGTCATCCGTGGCTGCGCAGAAACCACCCGCTATGCCAAATTGCGCGCGCTGGAGCCTTACTACCACCCCCACCCCTGGAGTGCGGCGCTGGCCGGCAAGCGTGTGCTGGTGGTGCATCCCTTTAAAACAACGATAGAGCGCCAATATGCACACCGTGCCGAGCTGTTCCCCGGCACCGATATTTTACCGCAGTTTGCCGACCTGCGCATCGTGCAGGCCGTGCAGGGCCTGGCCGGGGCCGACACAGGCTACGCCAGCTGGTTTGATGCCTTGGCCGCCATGGAACAGCAAATGGACGCTGCACCGTATGATGTGGCCATCATCGGTGCCGGTGCCTACGGCCTGCCTCTGGCCGCCCACGCCCGCGACACCGGCCACGCCGCCATCCAAATGAGCGGCGCCCTGCAACTCCTTTTTGGCATCCGCGGCAAACGCTGGGATGACCACCCGATCATCAGCAAACTCTATAACGATGCCTGGGTGCGGCCCGAGGAGACTTTGGCTCATAAAGAAAAAGTGGAGGGCGGCAGTTACTGGTAAAGTGTCCGACGCCCGGAAACCAATAAAAGGATGTATCTATGCGTATTCTTATGATCAGCAACCACTTAGGTGTACAAAGCGGCGTGCAGCGTTATGTGCAAAACCTGCTGCTGAATCTGGATACAACTAAATATAAAGTTGACCTCTTTGTGGGCCTCTGCCCGGCCGACCAGGCAAGCACCGCCCCTGCCCTCATCGCCCATGGGGTCAACATCATCGGTGTGCCGGACCATAAAAAGGACCGCATCCGGGCCCTGTACCGCCACCTGAAAAAGCATAAAAATTATGACATCATCCACTACCACACCGCCAGCAAGATCGGCGCACCCGTCTGCGCCATGATGCGCGCCCTCTGCCCCCGCGCCAAGATCATCGTCCACAGTCACATCGTCTACCCGCCCATAACGCTGACCTGGCGCGCTGCCCACGGGGTCTACCAGCTGTTTGCCGATTACTTTCTGGGCTGCGGCGTCGCCGCCGGGCGGTTCGTCTTTGGCGACCACATCGACCGCAAGCCCAACTTTGCGGTGGCCTGCAACGCCGTCGACCAAGGGCGCTTCCACCCGGATGCTGCCGCCCGCGCCGCCACCCGCGCTGCCTGGGGCGTGGCGGATTCCGACAAGCTGGCGGGTTTCGTTGGCCGGCTCAACCACCAGAAAAACCCGCTGTTCCTCGTCGAAGTCTTCGCCGCCATGGCCCAGACCGATCCTGCCTGGAAGCTGCTTCTCGTCGGCGCAGGCGAGATGGAGCAGCCCATGCGCGAAGCTGCGGCCAAGCACGGCCTGACCGATCGCATCCTGTTTGCAGGGGTACAAAAGGACGTACCTGCGTTTATGAACGCCTTCGATCTGTTCCTGCTGCCCTCCAATTTCGAGGGCAGCCCCGTCACTTTGGTGGAGGCCCAGGGCTGCGGCGTGCCCTGCCTTGCTTCCACCAATGTGCCCAATGACGGCTCGGTGACAGACCTTGTGCATTTCTTGCCGCTGACCGCGCCCCTTACCAAGTGGGCCGCCAAGGCCAACGAGATCGCCGCCCACGGCGACCACACCGACTACTGGCCTACCCTTGCCGCCGCAGGCTACGAGCTGAAGACCGCCGCCCGCCGCATGGAGGAACTGTACGATAGACTGGGGGCGCGCGCATGATCTACGCCGAACTTGCCGGGGGCCTGGGCAACCAGATGTTCATCTACGCCTTCGCCCGTGCCCTGGGCCTGCGCTGCAACGAACCCGTCACCCTGCTGGACCGCCAGGATTGGAAGGACGGCGCCCCCGCCCACACTGTCTGCGCACTGAACGATTTGTCCATCAGCCCGGATGTGCAGATCCTCGCCGACCCCGGCTTTGCCAAGGCCCACCTGCCCCGGCAGAACACCGCCAAAGCGCTGATGATCAAGTACGAGCAGCGCCGCGGCCTGATGGCCCGGGATTGGCAGCCCTTTGAAAACCGCTGTGCCCCGGCATTGAACGCCCTGGGCCTGCACTTTGCCACCGACGGCTATACCCCCGTACACCGCGGCCGTGCCAGGGACTTTCTGGCGTGGGGATACTTCCAAAGTGCGCGGTACTTCGATGATTTTGCAGATAAAATCAAAGCGGAGCTTCGCCCCAAAGCCGCCCCCGCCGGGGAGCTGGCCGCCGCCATCGCGGCCGCCGCTTACCCGGCAGCCGTCCACCTGCGCCGGGGCGACTACTGCCGCCCCGAGAACGAGATTTTGCAGGTATGCACCCCGGCCTACTACGCCCGCGCCGCAGCTGCCGTAAAAGCTGCCCACCCCGATGCAACATTATTCGTGTTTTCGGACGATGTGGATTGGGCAAAGCAAAACCTGAACACCGCCGACTTGCCCGCCGTTTTTGCCCCCCGGGGCAGCGCGGTGGGGGACATGGCCCTGATGGAGCAGTGCCGGGGCTTCGTGCTCAGCAACTCCACCTACAGCTGGTGGGCACAGTATCTGGCCAAGACATCGGACAAATTGGTGCTGGCCCCCGAAAAATGGTACGCCCACACCAAAAAAAGCGCGCTGTATCTGCCGGATTGGCAGCTGATAGAGACCGATTAAAAAGGAGAAGCCATGCCCCAGTTTTCCATCATCGTGCCTGTTTATAATGTGCAAAACTACCTGGCGGCGTGCGTCAAAAGCGTGGCGGAGCAGCCCGGTCCCAGGGATTGGGAGTGCATCCTCGTGGATGACGGCTCTACCGATGCCAGCGGCCAGATCTGCGACGTGCTGGCGGCGGAAATTCCCGGCCTGCGGGTGCTCCACCAGCAAAACGGCGGCCTGGCTAACGCCCGCAACACCGGGCTGGCTGCCGCAAAAGGCGACTGGGTGCTGTTCCTGGACAGCGACGATGCCATGGCCCCCGGCCTGCTGGATACGTTGCGCCGCGAACTGGCCGCTCATCCGGATTTCGACTGGTTCATCGGCAAGCATCTGGAGTGGCAGCCCGACGGCACCCTGACCGAACACACCGGCCTGCGCCTGCTGCCCGGCCCCTTCGACAGCGATGACTACGCTGCCCGCCTGAAAAGCCTGTACCGGGCCGGGCACTGGTCGGTGTGGAAATACTGCATCCGCCGCGCCTGGCTGGCCGACACCGGCGTCCGCTTTTGGGACGACGTGCGCTGGGCCGAGGATTGGCCCTTTGACCTGATGCTGCTCAACCACTGCACACGGCTGTATTTTTTGGACACGGTGTTCACCCACTACCGGGTGGGCCGGCAGGGCAGCTTGCTGACAGACGCCAAGAACCTGCCCAAGCGGTTTGACGCCCTTGCCGCCGCCCAGCGCCACTTGGCCGCCCAGGCCGCCCTGGGCAAAATACGCCCGGAGGTCTACGCTGTGATGCTGGATGCCGCCGCCGATGTGTTTTGGCCCCAGGCCCGCACTGCCGCCGTAAAAGACGCGGCCCTGCGCAAAGCCTGCCTGCCCGGCCTGCGCCGCCTGCGCCCCCTCTACCCCCACGGCACCGAGGTGCAGACCCGCAAGGATTGGAAACTGTTCCAAACCATGATGAAAACCATCGGCCCCCGCCTGACCTTATGGATGGCAAGCAGACGCTGAATCGGTGGCCGTAGGGGCGATGCACAGCATCGCCCCCTACAAACCACTACACAAACGAGGTACACCCATTTGCGCACCAAACGTACATTATTAAATATGGCCTACGCCCTGGGCTCCAGCCTGCTGCTGCTTTTGCTGGGGCTGGTCACGCGGCGGCTGCTGGTCGATAACTTCGGCACGCAGGTCACCACCGCGTCCCAGGTCGTCAGCCAGCTGTTCAACTTTTTCTCGATTGCCGAGTTCGGCGTCGGCAGCGTCATCAGCTACCGCCTGTATGAGCAGATCGCCGCCAAAAACGAGGAAAAGATCAGCAAATACATGTCCATGTACAAGTGGGCCTACCGCGCCGTGGGCAGCGTCATTGCGCTGCTGGCGCTGTGCGGTGCCGCCGCCCTGCCGTGGATCATGCCGGATGTGCCCCTGGCCACCGGCTACACGGTCTACGGCTTAAATGTGGTTTCCACGCTGTGCAGTTACTTTTTGGTTACCCGGCGGCTGATGTACACCTGCACCCAGCAGGGTTACCGCTGCACGCAGATCGACTTCTGCTGCAACGTCCTCACCTCGCTGGCCAAGATCGCCGTGTCGATGTGGTGGCCCAACTATGTGCTGTATTTCAGCGTGTCCATCTTCTTCAACGTCTGCGCCAACCTGCTTATTGCGTGGCGGTTCAAAAAGGACTTCCCCTACGTCAAGGACGTAAAGGTCACGCTGGCGGACTTTAAGGACTTGGGCATTTTCCATGATCTGCGGTACTATTTGGTCCACCGCCTGTCCAATACCATCTACGGCTCGTCGGATACCATCGTCACCTCCCGCTTGGGCGGCTCGGTGCAGACGACCTACCTTGGCAACTACTCCACCATCTCCACCAGCGCCACCGACCTGGGCAACAAGGTCATGGACAGCTTCGCCGCGGCCATTGGAAACATCGTCTACGATAAGTCCGCCGCCGCCAACGACCACGACAAGCAGGTGTTCTGGGGCATGGACCTGTTCAGCTACCTGTTTGCAAGCTTCGTCGCTACCGCGTACTTTTGCCTGTTCCAGCCCTTCATGGGGGCCTGGATGGGCGAGCGCTGGCTGCTGCCCCTCGGCTTCGTGCTGGTGTTCTGCTTAAACGAGTACGTCGGCTGGAACCACCGCATGCTCGGCTCCTACCGCGCGGTGCTGGGCCACTTTGAGCAGGACCAGTGGTTCATGGTCAGCTCGGCGGCGGTCAACCTCATCCTCAGCTTCATCCTGTTCCCGATGTTCGACATCACCGGCGCGCTCATCGCTACCGTCGTGGCCCACTGCATCATGTGGGCAGGGCGCGTGGTGGTGGTGTTCCGCCGGTACATGGCGGGCGGGCTGGCCCACTATCTGGCCGTGCAGGCGCTGCATCTGGTCACGCTGGCGGTGTGCATGGGTGGCAGCTACGCAATTTGCGCCCACATGCCCGGCGGCTGGCTGGGGCTGGTGCCCCGTGTGCTGGTGGTGCTGGTGGTGCCCAACGTGCTTAACCTGGCCGTTTACGGCTGGGGCAGGGATGCCGCTTATCTGCGCAGCTACGCAGGAAAACTGGCAGCCAAACTCAAACGAAAGGGGAAAGCGGAATGACGAAAGTCGGCATGCTGTACATCTGCACCGGCAAGTACACGGTGTTCTGGCCGGAATTTTACCGCACGTTCAACGAAAAATTCCTCCCCAACTGCGAGAAAGAGTACTTCGTATTCACCGACGCCCCCGCTATTGAGTACGAGGACGCCCCCGGCGTCCATCGCATCTATCAGGAACCCTACCCCTGGCCTTACAGCACCCTCAAGCGGTTCTCCATCTTTTTGACACAGGAGACCGTGCTGTCCAAAATGGACTACCTCTTTTTCTTCAACGCCAACCTCACCTGCACCCAGACCATCACCGAGGAAGAATTTCTGCCCCGCCCGGCCCGGGGCGAAAACCTGCTGCTGGTCCAGCAGCCGGGCTTCTGGGATAAAAAGCCGCCCTTTTTCAGCTACGACCGCAACCCAAAAAGCACAGCGTACATTCCGTATAATTGCGGAAAATATTACGTTTCGGGCGGCCTCAACGGCGGCACGGCCCCGGCGTTTTTGGCGCTCTGCCATGAGCTGGAGCGCCGCACCGAGGCCGACCTGCAACAAAATGTCATCGCACTTTGGCATGATGAAAGCCAGCTGAACCGCTATGCGGCCGAGCGCAGCGACTACCGCCTGCTGACCCCGGCTTACTGGTACCCGGAGGGCTGGCAGATGCCCTTTGAGCAGAAGATCACCGTGCGGGATAAGTCCCGCTACTTCGACGTAGCAGCGGTTAAAAACAAACAGGCCAAGCCGCAAAGCCAACTACAGCGCAAGTGGGGGGCGTTCTGCGAGAACTACCTGCCCTACTGGTACTGCCTGCGGGACACCCTGCTGCATAAAACCTTGAAAGGGGGCGGCGCCTGATGGCGCAGACCCGTAAAAACCGCATACTGCCGCTGATTCTGGTACTTGTCTGCGCTGCCGTTATGCTGCGCAGCGCCTTTACGGGGCTGGAGATCGACGAGGAGTACGCTTTGTCCCTCGGCTACCGCCTGGTCAGCGGCGACCGGCTCTTTTATGATATGTGGGAGCCGCATCAATTGTCCAGCCTGCCCGCCGCCGCACTGTTGGCGATGTTCATCGGCATCACGGGCGGCACTACCGGCGTGCTGGTCTTCTTCCGGCTCGTGGTGCTGGCCTGCAAGGCGGGCATGAGCTGCGTCTTTTACCGAGAGTTCCGCCGCGACCTGGGCAAGCCCGCCGCGCTGCTGGCGGCGCTGGTGCTGTTCGCCTTCGTGCCCAAGTGGTTCCTTGGCCCGGACTACACCGGCCAGCAGTTCCACTGGACGCTGGCGGCGTTCCTCTGCCTGCACCACTATGTCACCCGCGGCTGCAAGCAGCTGTGGCTGGTGCCGCTGGGCGCGGTGTGCGCCTGCTTCGGGTATTTGGCCTTCCCCCAAAGCGCGGCGGCCTTTGCCGTGCTGTGGATCGGCATGCTGATTTTGGGCAAGCGCTATGGCGAGCCGAAACACCGCGGCGCCTGGGTACTGCTGGGTAGCTGCGCCGTCTGCGGTGTGGCGTTTCTGGTGTATGCGCTCTCCGGCGTGGAGTTCAGCATCTCGCTGCTGCTCAGCCGCCTGACGTTGATTTTGCACGACCCGCAGTACAATTTTACCACCGCCCAGCGCATGGCCCTGCTGGCCGGCCAGGCATTGACCGTAGCACGGTCGCTGCTCTGGCCGCTGCTGGCCTCCGCCGCCGTCTGCGCGGCGCTCTACCTTATTAAAAAGCAGCCTGTTACGGTGGGGCGGCTGCTCAACCTGTGGGCAGCCTTTGCCACGGTGCAGTGCCTGCTGCGTGCCGTTAAGGACGGCAGCCTGGACGAGCGCCAGTTTGTGCCGGTGGTGGTGCTGGCCGGGGCGTGGGCGTTCTGGTGCGGCCGCGGCAGGCCCGGCAACGCCGAGCTGTTCTGGCTGGGTTATCTGCCGGGGCTGGCGGCCTACGCCATGATCCTGCGGTCGACGCTGCTTGGATTGGCCCCGACTTTTATGTACTTGACATGGCCTGCCGTCTGCGGTATGCTGGCGCTGGTGAACCATGCGGATGGCGGGGACAATGCCGCAAAATCCCGCCGCGCCGAGGGTGTGCTTTGCCTGGTCGCGATGCTGGCGTTTTTGCTCGTCTGTCGCGTCTGGTGCGTGCAGACAACCGGCTGGAAATCGGCTGACATCACCGACACGCCGCTGGTGCGCATCACCACCGGCCCGGCCAAGGGCATCTATGCCGACGCCAAAGCCGCCGACATGCAGGAGTGTCTGTATGAAGCGTTGGCGCCCTACGCGGGCCAGCCGATTTTGCAGGCCATCGGCGAGCAGCACGGCCTGGGCTTTTTAATGGCCGATGGTACGTTGGATGTTGCCCAGGCGTCGGTCATCTCCGGCACCGACAGCGACCCCCGGTTTGAGCAGTATTACACCGACGTCCCCGGCAAGACGCCCCGCGTGATCTTGTACGATGACGCCGAGGTCCGCGATATGGCGGAGTTTCATTCCTGGATCGAAGCTGATTTTAACATTGTGGACCGGTACACGGTGACGCATGGCAGCGCCAGCTTGCAGGTCCTTCTGGTCGGCTGATGCCCTCCCTATAGGGGCCGATGCTCGCATCGGTCCGCCAAACCCCACACAAACAGGAGCAAACACATGGAAAAACTACTTATTTTCATCCCCGCTTACAACTGTGAAAAACAGGTCCCGCGCGTGCTGTCGCAGCTGCTGGACCCGCACGTTTTGCCCTGGGTGGGGGAGTGCATCGTCGTCAACAACCGCTCCACCGATGGCACCGAGGCCGCCGTGCAGGATTGGATGGCCCGCCACCCGGCGGCCCCCGTGCGCCTTTTGCGCAACGATGAAAACTACGGCCTCGGCGGCAGCCACAAGGTGGCCTTCGGTTACGCAGCCGCCCACGGCTACCAGCACCTGGTGGTGCTGCATGGCGACGACCAGGGCGCCGTCGCTGACCTGCTGCCTATCTTAAACGATGGAACGTACAAAAACTATGATTGCTGCCTTGGCTCCCGCTTCATGAAGGGCAGCCGCATCAAGGGGTACAGTGCCTTGCGCGTGGTGGGCAACTACGGCTTCAACGCCCTGTTCAGCCTGGTGGCGGGCAGAACCATCACCGATTTGGGCAGCGGCCTGAACCTCTACGCGGTCGAGCCGCTGAAAACTGAGTACTACAAAAAATTCCCCGATACACTGTACTTTAACGATTGCATGATCCTCGCCCTCTGTCAGCTCAAACAGCGTGTGCTGTTTTTCCCCATCTCCTGGCGGGAGGAGGACCAGGTCAGCAACAACAAGCTCACCAGCTTCGGCATCAGCCTGCTCAAACTCTGCGGGCGGTACCTGGCCGGCAAGCAGAAATTTGTCACCCGCGAATGGCGCGAAAAGCCCATTGAAAATTATACAAGCAGCGTTATTGCGTCCAATTTATAAGGAGGCCATCTTATGAAAGTTCTGGTAACGGGCGCCGCCGGATTCATCGGCGGCCAGCTGTGGCACACCCTGTGGCAGCGCGGGGACGAGGTCGTCGGCATCGACAACTTCTCCTACGGCAACCTCGACAACTTAAAGTTTGACGACCACGATTTCGGCCCCGAAGTCCGCCGCATGGACATCCGCGACCGCGAAGCCCTGCCCAAGCTGTTTGAAGAAGAAAAGTTCGATGTTGTGTATAACATTGCGGGCATCGCGCCCCTGCCGGACTGCCAGAGCGACCCCGTGCAGGCCGTTGAGGTCAACACGATGGGCCTGGTACACGTGCTGGAATGTGCCCGCCGCACCGGCGTAAAACAGGTGGTGCAGGCATCCACCAACGCCATGTACGAGAACGAGACCGAGTTCCCGACCGTGGAGGCAAAGTTCAACCCGCCCACCCTGATCTACCCCAACACCAAATACTGTGCCGAGCGCTTTGCCCAAAGCTTTGCCGACACTTATGGAATGACCGTGACCTGCCTGCGCTTTGCCAACGTCTACGGCCCTCACATCGACTGCCTGCGCAAGCAGCCGCCGTTTGTGGGCTATATGATCCGCGAGCTGTATTATGACCGCACGCCGGAGTTCCACTCCGACGGCAACCAGCGCCGCGACTACATTTATGTGGACGACCTCATCGCCCTGGCCCTGCGCGTGGTCGAGCGCCCGCAGCCCGGCTTTGACGCGGTGAATGTTTCCAGCAACCAGAGCTACTCGGTGCGGGAACTGTACGCCATCGCCAACAAGATCATGGGCAAAAACATCGAGGCCAAGTACTGCCCCAGCAGCCATTACTGGGCCAAGTACCCCGAACTGTACGGCGGTGCCTACGGCATCAAACCGGAGATCCTGGACCACGAGGTCAACAAGTTCAGCCTGTGTGACAACGCCCACGCCCGGGAGGCTTACGGCTGGGTGCCCCAGGTGGATATTGAAACAGGCCTTTCCCGCGTGGTGGAAGCCGAATGTAAAATGCTGGCCGCACTTTAATAGCGAATGGCGGCTGCCGTTCCGCGCCGCCCCGTGCAATTTGGCAAAAATCCGCAAAACAAAAGGAGTCCAAACTATGCCTAAACTCCACCTCATCCTCCCCATGGCAGGCCGGGGCAGCCGGTTCTTCGAGAACGGCTTCGTCTGCCCCAAGCCGCTGATCGAAATTGCCGGTAAGCCCTTTTTCTACTGGGCTGCCCGCAGCATCGAGAAGTACGTCGACTGCGCCGACCTCACCTTTGTGGTGCTGGAAGAGCATATCCGCGATTTTGCCATCGACGCCAAGATCAAGGCGTACTGGCCAAACGCCCGCATCATTGCGCTGCCCGCCGTGACCGAGGGCGCGGCCATCACCGCCCTGCGCGGGGCCGAGGGTCTGCCCGACGGTGAGCCGCTGCTCTTCAACGACTGCGACCACCTTTTCCTCTGCCGCAGCTTCAACGACTTCTGCAACAAGGGCGGTTTCGCCCACGGCCCGGACGGTGCGCTGCTCACTTTCACAAGCGACTCGCCCGCCTACAGCTACCTGCAGTACGGCCCGGACGGCAATGTCTGCCATACGGTGGAAAAGCAGGTGGTCAGCCACGATGCCATCTGCGGTGCGTATTACTTCAAGGATAAGCAGACCTACGCCGACGCCTGCGCCGCCTACCTGAAAAACTGCGAATACAAGGAGTTTTTCGTCTCCGGCATCTACAACGTGCTGGCTGACCGCGGCGCGAAAGTGGCGGGCTTCGCCACCGACCTGCACCTGCCCTTCGGCACCCCGGCCGAGTACCGCGCCGCCGAGGCCCCGGAAAACAAATCCGCTTTTGAGGAACTGTTGTAAATGACTTTTTACCTCGTATTATCGCTGTTTCTTGTGCTGGTGGGGCATGCGTTCCGCCTGCTGCGGTGGGAGCAGTTCATCCGAATTTACGAGCGCCCGCTGCGGGGCCAGATGCTGCGGGGCATGGCCGGCGGCTATGCCCTCAACTTTGTGTTGCCCTTCCACCTGGGCGATGTGTTCCGCGCGGTGTTCACCGGCCGCCGTATGAAAAGCGGCATCGGCTTCGCGCTGGCTACCGTCATCATGGACCGCTTCCTGGATGTCTGGTTCGTGGCGCTGGGCTTCGGCGCATTTTGGGCGCTGGGGCAGGGCGGTGCGGCCGTGCTGGGCGCGGCGCAGTATTACCTGGTGTTCTCGCTGGTGCTGGCGCTGGGCCTTGTGCTGGTGGTGGCCCTGCGGGACCTGCTCAAAAAAGGCTGCCTTGCCTTCTGCGGGCTGTTCAATGATACGCTGAAATTGGACGGCATGATGTTCTTTTGGAGCCTCATCAACACCTTCAAGGACCTGGGCCGCATCAAGATTGGACGTCTTGTCGTTAATACGGTGCTCATGTGGGCGGCCTACCTCGGCTCCTACACGGCGCTGGCAGCGGCACTCACCGCGGCCGGTCAGCCCATGGCGCTGGTGGATGTGTTCGACCTGCTTTTTGGCCGCAACGCCGCCGACCTCAGCGCTTTGCTGTCCGGCGGGGCAATGGGCGCGGCTGCCCCCGCTGCCCGCATCCTGCTGCTGTGCTGGTTTGCACTGCCGCTGCTGGCCATGTGGCTGGTCACGCTGCTGCCGGAAAAAGTGCGCGGTGCCGTCAATCAGGCCACCCAGGCCGCCCCGGCAGGGGAGAGCTACCTCAACCTGCTGCCCCAGGCCGACCCGCAGGACCGTGCGGCGTTTTTAAGCCAGTATTTCGGCCTGCAAAACAAAGAGTGGGTCAAGGGCTTCCTAAAAATGAACCAGGGCATCACCATTTTGCAGGACTATTCCGCCGGTTCCAACGCCACCACCATGCTCTGCATGGACGCAGAAAAGACGTTCTACCGTAAATATGCCTTTGGTGCGGACGGCGACAAGCTGGCCGAACAGCTGGCCTGGCTGCGCACCCAGCAAGACCGCCTGCCCCTGTGCGACATCCTGCAAAGCAGCACCGAGGACGGCTGCTGCTGGTACGACATGGTCTACGACCCGCAGGCTGTCGGCCTGTTCCGCTACCTGCACTCCAACCCTGTGGAGAAAAGCACCGCCATCCTGCGGGAGGTGCTGGACACGCTGGAAGAAAAGCTCTACCGTCCCACCGCCCGTCCGGCGGATATGGAAAAAATCGAGCAGTACATCGATAAAAAGGTGGACGCCAACCTGCAAAAACTGCGGGATGCCCGCTCCCTGCGGGAGCTGATGGCTGCCGACACCATCTGGGTCAACGGCGTCGAGTACAAAAACCTGCACCAGCTGGCCTGGCTTTTCGACCGCGAACGGTTGAAAACTTTGTTCGCTGCTGACCCTGTGGGCACCATCCACGGCGACCTGACCATTGAAAACATCATCTGCCGCCTGAACCCGGGCGCGAACGGCGGCTGGTATCTCATCGACCCCAACACCGGCAATCTGCACGAAAGTCCCTTCCTGGATTACGGCAAGCTGCTGCAAAGCCTGCACGGCAGCTACGAGTTCATGATGAAGACCCCGCGGGTCACCGTGCAGGGCAGCCGCATCGACTTCGCGCTGACCCGCTCGGCCGCCTATGATGCGCTGTATCGTGCGTTAATGGCCGACCTGCAGAGCCGTTACCCCGCCGCCCAGGTGGAAAGCATCCTCATGCACGAGGTCATCCACTGGCTGCGGCTGATGCCCTACAAACTGGCCAAAGACCGCAAGCGCGCGCCGATGTTCTACGCCGGGCTGGTCATGGTGGCCAACGATGTTGCCAACTTTGCAAAAGGAGAGAACGTATGCTGATCTGCGTCGACCTGGACGGCACGCTGCTGGACACTGTCCCCGCCAACGCCGCGTCCTACCGCGCTGCGCTGGAGGAGCAGGGCTTTACCGTCACCGATGAATACTACGCCCAATACTGCAACGGCGGCTATTATAAGCAGTTTTTACGCCCGCTGATGGGCGGCGACCCCGCCCCCGAAGCCGTGGAGCGGGTGCACGACCGCAAAAAGGAGCTGTACAGCAGCTGCCTGCCCATGGTGCGCCCCAACACCAGCTTACTGGCGATTTTGCAGGCGATGAAAGCCGCCGGCCACGACCTGGCCTGTGTGACCACCGGCAGCCGCAAAAACGCCACCGAGGTGCTGGAGTATTTCCACTGCGCAGATTGGTTCGGCGTCTTTATCACCGGCGAGGATGTTGTCCGCAGCAAGCCCGACCCCGAGGGCTACCTGAAAGCCATGGCGCATTTCGGCGTTACCCCGGCGGAAACGATGATCTTCGAGGATTCCGGCCCCGGCCTGGAAGCCGCCCGTGCCAGCGGCGCGACCGTATATAAGGTGGAAGCCTTTTAAAGAAATAGTTGATATTTTTTAAACAGGGCGTATTCTGTTGATTTTCTTTTGGTAATGCCTTACAATATAAAATGACAGAAAATGGGGAATTTAGCTTAAGGCAACACCGCACAATTCCCGCCTAACGGCTTAAGCACCGCTCCGGCGGCTGCGGCACGGCATCTGCGTTGCCAAAATGCTCGATAATACACAAAGTATTATCTGCGCTTTTGGCTTAGCATCTGCCGCACCTCGCTCGCCGTATCGGCACTTAGAATTATGCGGTATTGCCTTAAATCCCCGATAAAAACAGGAGGCAACCCATGGAACATGCCAACCCGATCCTGCTTGGCAATAATAGTCCGCAGAAATTTATTACCATTGGCGAAGTCATGCTGCGCCTGACCCCGCCGAATTATGAAAAGATCCGTATGGCATCCAGCTTCGAGGCCAGCTACGGCGGCAGCGAGGCCAACATTGCCCTGGCCCTGGCCAACCTGGGCGTGGACTCCACCTTCTTCAGCGTGGTGCCCAACAACTCCCTGGGTAAAAGCGCCATCCGCTGGCTGCGCTGCAACGACGTGCACTGTACGCCGATGATCCTCTCCACCAAGGAGGAGACCCCCAGCTGCCGCCTGGGCACCTATTACCTCGAGACCGGCTACGGCATCCGCCCCAGCAAGGTCATCTATGACCGCATGCACAGCGCCCTGACCGAGTACGACCTGACCAAGGTCAATCTGCAGGAGCTATTTGAGGGCTTTGACTGGCTGCACCTGTCCGGCATCACCCCGGCGCTGAACAAGAACTGCGCCGATTTCATCCTGCGCTGCCTGCGCGAGGCCAAGGAGATGGGCCTGACCGTCAGCTTCGACGGCAACTTCCGCTCCAGCCTGTGGACCTGGGAGGAAGCCCGCGACTACTGCACCCAGTGCCTGCCCTACGTGGACGTGCTGTTCGGCATCGAGCCGTATCACCTGTGGAAAGACGAGGAAAACCACGCCAAGGGCGACTGGAAGGACGGCGTGCCCCTGCAGCCCAGCTACGAGCAGCAGGACGAGATTTTCCAGCATTTCATCGACCGTTACCCCAACATGAAGTGCATTGCCCGCCACGTGCGGTACGTACATTCCGGCAGCGAGAACAGCCTGAAAGCCTTCATGTGGTATGAGGGTCACACCTTCGAGTCCAAGCTCTACACCTTCAACATCCTGGACCGCGTCGGCGGCGGCGATGCCTTTGCCAGCGGCCTGATCTACGCTATGATGCACGACTACAAACCCATGGACATGGTGAACTTTGCGGTCGCTTCCAGCGCCATCAAGCACACCATCCACGGCGATGCCAACATCACCGACGATGTAGAGAGCATCCGTAATTTGATGAATATGAATTACGATATTAAGCGTTGATTTTGTTTTAGGCAATACCGCATAATTCTAAGTGCCGATGCGGCGAGCGAGAAGTACAAGCTGCTAAGCAAAAAGCGCAGATAATACTGGATGTATTATCGAGCATTTTTGCGACGCAGATTGTGCTTCGCAGCCGCAGCAGCGGTGCTTAAGCTGTAAAGCGGGAATTGTGCGGTGTTGCCTTAGTAAATAGTGCGCCACCCCGGCCCTGCCTACCCTGCGGCAGGGCCTTTTATAATAGGATACTGCCGTTAAAACAAGGGAACATCCATACAATACCCCGCCCACCTAAACCGAGCCTAAAAAACCACTGCATCTGCCCAAATTTATTGACAAACCGCCCCGTTTGTGGTTGAATACTAGTATCACACGAAACACACAACGGACACCGCCCCAGCGCGAATCTTCGTGCGCGGGCGGTGCTTTGTTTTGATAGGAGATATGTAACGATGGCAGAAGAAAAACGTAAACGCATCCTTTCGGGCATCCAGCCCACCGGCACGCCCACCCTGGGCAACTATATCGGCGCGGTGCGCAACTGGGCCCTGCTGCAGTCGGACTACGACTGCCTGTATATGGTCGCTGACCTCCACTCGCTGACCGTCCGCCAGAACCCCGCTGAGCTGCGCCGCCGCACCCGCGAGCTGGCCGCCCTGCTGCTGGCCGTCGGCATCGATCCCAAGGAGCATGTCCTCTTCGTCCAGAGCCACGTGCCTGCCCACACCCAGCTGTCCTGGGTACTGGCCTGCAACACCCAGTTCGGTGAGCTGTCCCGCATGACCCAGTTCAAGGACAAGAGCGCCAAACACCCCGATAACGTCAACGGCGGCCTGTTCACCTACCCCGTCCTGATGGCAGCCGACATTCTGATCTATAACGCCGACCTCGTCCCCGTGGGCCAGGACCAGACCCAGCATCTGGAGATCGCCCGCGACATCGCCGGCCGCTTCAACGGCATCTACGGCGATACCTTCATCCTGCCCGAGGGCTACGTCCCGGCCTCCGGCGCCAAGATCATGTCCCTGGCCGAGCCAGCCAAGAAGATGAGCAAGTCCGACACCAACGTCAACGCCTTCATCCTGATGACTGACGACAAGGATGCCATCGTGCGCAAATGCAAGCGCGCCGTCACCGATTCCGACGGCTGCGTCCGCTTCGACCGCGAAAATAAGTCCGGCGTTTCCAACCTCATGACCATCTACGGCACCTTCACCGGCAAGAGCATGGACGAGATCGCCGCCGAGTTCGAGGGCAAGGGCTACGGCGACTTCAAGATGGCTGTCGCCGAGGTCACCGCCGACGCGCTGGCCCCCGTCCAGGCCGAGTACGGCAAGATTCTTGCCGATAAAGCGTATGTTGATGAGGTGCTCAAGTCCGGTGCCGAGCGTGCCTCCCGCCTGGCAAACCGCACCGTCAACAAAGTCTACCGCAAGGTGGGCCTGCTGCAGCTGGATAAATAAGCTAAAACTGCCTCGTATCCGGCAAAATGCACTTGACAAAACGGCGCTGAACCGTTTATAATATTACAGTTAGTGCGGCTCGTATTGGGCCGCACAACTTTTACTATTTACACGTTAGGAGAAACTACCATGGCGAAAGAAGTCGTTGTTACCCGTGAGGGCTATGATAAACTGGTCCATGACCTGGACGAACTGCGCACCGTTAAACGTAAAGAGGTTGCTGATAAGATCAAGGTTGCACGTGGCTACGGCGACTTGAGCGAGAACGCCGAGTACGACGCCGCTAAGGAAGAGCAGGCCGTTGTCGAGGCCCGCATCGCTGACCTGGAGGCTACCCTGAAAGTTGCCCGCGTCATCGACGACAGCGAGCTGTCCGGCGATACCGTTTCCATCGGTATGAACGTCACCATCCAGGAGGAGGGCGAGGAGCCGGAATCCTACGACATCACCGGTTCCACCGAGGCTGACATGAACCTGAACCGCATCAGCGACGAGAGCCCCGTCGGCGCCGCCCTGATCGGCCATAAGCCCGGCGACGAAGTCGACGTCACCCTGCCCAACGGCAGCATCGTCACCTACAAGCTGCTGACCGTCACCCGCTCCAAGTAAGCGGAAACCGCCGCATATTCATGATTTAAAAACACGAAAGGACGATCTCACATGGAGCAGAATAAGCCCCAGACCGAACAGGACATCAGCCAGCAGGCAGCCGTTCGCCGCCAGAAGCTGGCCGACCTGCGCGCCGCCGGCAGCGACCCCTTTGTCATCACCAAATATCCGCAGGATTCTTACTCCGCTGATTTGAAAGCCGAGTTTGCCGACCTGCCCGCCGAAGCCGAGACCGGCAAGATCGTCTCGCTGGCTGGTCGTATGATGTCCAAACGCATCATGGGCAAGGCCAGCTTTGCCCACCTGCGCGACCAGAAGGGCGATATCCAGATCTTCGTCAAGCGTGACCTGCTGGGCGATGAGCCTTACGCCGCCTTCAAAAAGCTGGACATCGGCGACATCATCGGTGTCAAGGGCGAAGTGTTCCGCACCAAAATGGGCGAGATCTCCGTCCGCATCTCCGAGCTGACGCTGCTCTCCAAGAGCCTGCTGCCCCTGCCCGAGAAGTTCCACGGCCTGACCGACCGCGAGGCCCGCTATCGTCAGCGCTATGTTGACCTCATCGTCAACCCCGAGGTCAAAGACACCTTCGTCAAGCGCAGCCAGATCTTGAAGGAGATCCGCGCTTACCTGGACGAGAAGGGTTTCCTGGAGGTCGACACCCCCATCCTGACCCCCTTTGAGATCGGCGCCTCCGCCCGCCCGTTCTATACCCACCACAACACGCTGGATATGGACATGGTGCTGCGCATCGAGACCGAGCTGTATCTGAAGCGCCTGATCGTCGGCGGTATGGACCGCGTGTACGAGGTCGGCCGTATCTTCCGCAACGAGGGCATGGACCCCAAGCATAACCCTGAGTTCACCACCATCGAGCTGTACCAGGCTTTCACCGATTTCCACGGCATGATGGACCTGGTCGAGGAGATGTACAAGCGCCTGGCCCTCAAGGTCTGTGGCAGCCTGGAAATCACCTACCAGGGCAAGCAAATCGACATGGGCCACTGGGAGCGTCTGACCATGATCGAGGCCGTCAAGAAGTATTCCGGCGTTGACTTCAACGATTGGAAGACCGACGAGGATGCCATCGCTGCTGCCAAGGAGCACCACGTAGAGCTGCCCGAGGTCCCCACCAAGGGTGCCATCCTGGCCGAGTTCTTCGACGCTTTTGTCGAGGATAAGCTCATCCAGCCCACCTTCATCTATGATTACCCCGTCGAGATCAGCCCGCTGGCCAAGCGCAAGCCCGATGATCCGGCTTTCACCGAGCGCTTCGAGTATTTCATCGACTGCACCGAGTACGGCAATGCCTTCAGCGAGCTGAACGACCCCATCGATCAGAAGGCCCGCTTCGAGCGCCAGGTCGCCGAGCGCAAGGCCATCGAGCCCAACTGCAAGGCCCAGGTCGACTACGACTACGTCACCGCCCTGGAGTACGGCCTGCCCCCCACGGGCGGCCTCGGCTTCGGTGTCGACCGCCTGGTCATGCTCCTCACCGACAGCGCCTCTATCCGCGACGTCCTCCTCTTCCCCACGATGAAGCCCATCGACTAAAAAGCATTGATTCTACGCCTTTTATCAACCGCGTTTGGCTGATTTGACACCACATTGACACCAAACTTGTGCAGAAAAGGCTTTACAAGAAAGCAGAGAGTTATCCTCTTACGGATGACTCTCTGCTTTTTTTGTTTATGTAGTTGTGCATTTCTGCGCGGAAGTAATGAGGTGATAGCTGACGCGAAGGAACAGGGCCGTAAGGGTCTTGTCCTGACCTGCAAGGACCGACCTGTCCACTACTACGCCAAGTTCGGATTCGTGGACGAGGGCGTGACCGACAAGTCCGCGCACGGCAATGTTTCGTGGCATCAGATGCGATTGACATTCTGATGCGAAACGCATGCCGCTTGCAATTCTAGCTTTCGATTTTCCTTATACCCCTGTAACAGAAATGAGCCCCCGGATTTCTCCGAGGGCTCTTGCATTTTAGTGTGTATTGGCTTTGTTTGTGAACTGCTTTGCGTTTGCTTTATGAGCGGTCAAGGCAAATCATAGCCTTCAACACCAAGGTTGTTATAAACAATAAGTGGAACCCACTGCGATTTATATGGGTCATTCGAATCTGCGTTTTTTTCGCAGACGATTTTCCCGATATAGTCTGAATACCATCTTTCATATCCTGTAAGCTCTTTTTCACTATAAGCACTCACTGAACCGTTTGCTTGACAGTAGACACCGTAATATCCTTTTCCGTCTTTGTAAACTACCCACTTAAGTTGGCAATTATAATTTGTAACCGCAAAAAATGAGCCAGTGCCTTTTGCGAGGCTAGGGACTTCCGAAAGCTTTACTATGGCATTATATCGGTCTGCAAGATTCTCCAGCTTTTGCTCATGCTCGGTTACCGGTATTCCATTTTTCGCTGCAGCTGTGAAAGTATTCGTGATTGCATTTAATTGAGCCGCGTACTCGTTTGATGCATACAGTGTAGACATCTCTGTCTGCACAGCCTGCGTCAGCATACGGGTCTCTGCCACGACCTGACTCTTTCTGGCCTTGTCAATGTACCCGGTAAGTGCCGGAATCAGCAGTGCTGCAAGAATAGCCAGAATCACCAGTACAACAATGAGCTCGACCAGCGTAAACCCGCGTTTCGATTTTTTCTTCGCCATAGAATCGACATCCTTTCGGTGCATTTGATGTATTATAACATATCTTTGCAAAAAAGTCTATTCTTCTTTTTGAGGTTGTAAATACAAAACAGCCTCTACGGGAGTAGCCGACATTAGTAAACATCATACTCCTATATGAATGACAACACATGGCACTATGCGGTCTCGGACACAGAGGTCCTGTAGCCGACCCAAATCGAGGAGATGGAAATCAAAACGCCCGAAAACAACTGGGACCTGACATTGTTTACCTGTACCACGACCGGCCAGGCACGGTATGCGCTGCGCTGTGTCCGTACAGACGAGTAAGCATTATTCATAGTCATCGCTTCCAAAACGCAAAAGTATTTCCGCTACACCAACCTTGCAGAGAAAGCTTTACAAAACAAAGCAGAGAGCCATCTTTTTGCGGATGGCTCTCTGTTTTTGTTTGTAAAATTATTTTCCGTAGGTCTTATTCTCCGGCGGGCGGCCCAGCAGGGCGCGCAGGAGGTACCAGGCAATGCACAGGCAGGTGTAATACACGTACACAAAATGCAGCAGCATGGTGGTGTCTTTATGGTGCAGTGCCAGGCGGATGCTGTCTACCAGAGGGCCGACCAGCGTGGCGGCGTACAGTACAAACAGGTATTTGCGGGAGGTGTAGCGGGAGCGCGGCTGCTGGGATGCCCGCGCACTGAAGCCGCTTTCCTCCTTGTGAAACAGGTTGTTGATGACTCGGAACCGCAATTTGGCCAAATACCCACTGAATGTGGCGCGGGTGTGGTGGATGACGTCATCACCAGTAATGCAGCCGCAGCAGCCAGTCTCGGCAAAAATACGGCTGGAGGTAGCGCAGACGAACTGCTGAGTGTTCCAGTCGGCAAAATGCTCTTTGACCCATTGCAGGTCAAACATAGTGGTGGCACCATCACCAATCGGCATCAGGTCACCAGGTGCGAAACGAAGAACGCAGGCATTGCCGTCACGTTCGGAAACGGCGGCTTTAAAAGTGCGAAGAATGTTCTCCTTCTGCCGATAGACAAAGAAGGTGAACGGGTCGCCATAGGTGCAGAGATAGTGCGTGGAGATACCGCCGTTCAAATCGGGGCGCTGTTCATCGCAGACGATGCAGCGGACCTGCGGATGACGGGAGAAAAATTCGATGCGCCGCTCCAGCTGACGAGGATCAATCAGTTCTTCGTCGGTATCCTGCTTTACAACATACCGCCCCTTAGCCCGTTGGATGCCAATCAGCTTTGCCGGTTCCGGCAAACGATGAGGATTTTCCAAAATCACAGCACCATACTGCCTGGCAATCTCACGGGTAGCATCGGTGCTGCCGCCGTCAATGACCAAAATTTCGATTTGGTCAGCAATCGTCTGCATACGGATGCTGCGCAGCGCCAGTTCAATCGTGCGCTCGGCATTGTATGCGGGCATAATAACACTGATTGAGGGAGACATAACCTTACTCCTTTGTAAGTGCAGTGGCAATCATCCGGGCAGGGGACTGCGCGGGTACGATGGGCGGGCGCTGGTAGTCGGGATAGTGGACAATAAAATCATCCACGACCTGCATGCTCTCCTGGTACATGACCACATTCTGGCCAAGGCCGTCGCTGCGCTCGGTATGAGTGCGCAGAATTAAGCAGGGTTTGCCCATGTAACTCAACTCTTCCTGGTTACTGCCACCATCCGTAATGACAAACGCCGCGCCCTCCAGCAGTTTCATGAAATCAAAATACTCCACACGGGGTAAGGCGGTCACGTGTGCATTTTGCTTTACAGTGTCCAGTAGCCCCATCTCCTGCAGCGTTACTTCAGTAGGCTTATGCAGGATCATCACACAGTGCATGCTTTCAGCCTGTTGCAGCGCGCGGGACAGCATATCGCGCACCAACGTTTTGTTGGCAAGATTCTCCTGCCGGTGCATGACAAACACAAAGTAAGGAGCGCTCTGCAATTCTGCGATAACTGGGTCCTTGCAGGGAATCGTGCGGGAGTAGGCAAGGCTGTCGGCAATCGTATTATAAGTGGTGTTTACCACAAGCCCCTTGGCCTTGCTCAGGTTAGCAGCAGCCTCCTGGCCGGGGGCAAAGTGTAGCCGTACACAGCGGCTGGTCAGTACACGGTCAATTTCTTCGGGAAAGGGATTCAGCCAGTTGTGGCTGCGCAGGCCGGCCTCTACATGGGCCACACGCATGCCGAAGTGCTTTGCTAGGTACGCACCCATAACGGTGGAAACGGTATCACCGTGTACGACCATCGTAGCGCCGCGCAGGGTATCTCTGCCGAAATGCGCGGGAATGGCCTTTTTCCCTTTGTGCCAGGTGGCAGCAAACCACTGCATCAACCCGGCAGCCGACTTTTTAATGTCGCTTTCCTTGCTCAGCTCCAAATCCACATGGCCGCCGTTGAGGGCGCGCAGAATGGTGCTTTTTACAATATCGTTCTGCCCAGATGCGATGATATGATAGGGAACCTGCTGCGCCTGCAATTGCAGCATTACAGGAAAAAGCTTGATCAGTTCGGCCTCCGTGCCGATGAAAAAATAAATACCTGACTGTGCCATAGATTAAGACCTTTCCAGCGTATCTGCTTTATCATAGTAATGCAGAATGTGCAAACGATAAAAAATTGCCAGCGTATCGACAAACATATTGCGAATGTCCTGATATCCGATCCGCCCGAAAGAAGCCCGGTGGAACACTACCTCAATCGGTGCGGAAGTGATTTTATATCCGCGTGCATTGATGATAGCCAAAACCTCAATATCAAACGCAAAACGCTTGACCAGGATCTGCCGCATGACCGGCTTGATGACCTCGGCCTTAAACAGCTTCAGGCCGGTCTGGGTGTCCCGCACGTTCAAGCGGAAAAGAATTAACAGCAGAATATAATAACCCCAGCTGTACACGCGCCGGATGGCCGGGTAATCGACCTTGGATTCCGGGTGCATCTTGCTGCCAATGACAACATCAGCATTTTCCCGCTGCATACGATCGATAAAGTCTGCCAGCTGTTCGGGCGCTAAATCCAAATCGGCATCACAGAAAGCAATATAGTCACCCGTGGCGTGGGCCGTGCCCTCGCGCAGCGCGCCGCCCTTGCCCTGGTTGGGCTGGTAGCTGATGCAGCAGATCTTCGGATTCTCGGCTGCGGCGCGCTCGATCTCCGCTTTGGTGCGGTCGCTGCTGCCGTCGTCGATGACCAGCAATTCATAGTCATCCGCCAGCGGGCAGATCTGCCGCGCAGCTTCCAGCGCGTTTTCGTAGATGATGGTTTCCTCATTATAAGCAGGCATCAGTACGGAAAGCTTGCCTGACAGTTTTGCCATGGGGTACCTCCTGCAGCGAAAAGATCACGCAAATCAATAGGGGAAAAGCCGTACTACCAGTACGCCGTTATACCAGGCCCAGCAGTTTTCGGAAGGGAAGGGCTCCAGTGCATCAACAACGGCTGTGAGTTCATCCGCATCGGCTGAATACCCAAGCTCCTGCAAGGTCTCGGCAGCGGCCTCAGGCGAGAACGAATCGTCTTTCGTATTCAGCAAATTCATGTCCGCATTGAGATGCTGGTTGATGTAGGCATCTGCCGCAAACGGAGCACAGTAAGACTGCTCCCAGTAATAGTCGCCGCCAATGCCGGCCAGCGAGTTGGTCGCCTCGTAGGCAGGGTGGCCGGGATAACGGGTGGACTGGTAACCGGTCAGTACGACCGGGGTAACGCTCTTTTCGTAACCGGGGACAGATTCAATGCGCTCTACCAGGCGGGTGGTGTCAGCAAGCGTCATTTGGCTGCGGGCGTAGGCCTTTGTGTAGGCAAGGTTTGCCAGGCGGATACCGCAAAGAACCGTCAGCCCTGCTACAACACAAGCCAGCAGAGAGTAGCCCCAACGCAGCATCTTTTCCAGATCCTTGTGCAGATCCGGGCGGCGGTACAGCAGCTCGACCGCCATTACAAAGAAAAGCCATGGGGTCAGGTAGGCAAAGGACATCAGGGTATGGACCCAGCCGGATACGATGCCGATGACGTTCATGGCCAGCGGCAGGCAGATAATGTCGGCCACCAACAGGAAAACACCCAGCGGGCGCTTCCACAGTTGCTGCTTAGCGAACAGCCAGACGACCAACACCGCCGACAGTGCTGCGCACAGCAGAAACAATGAGTACATGACCCGCTCACCGTGGAAATAGGTGATGTAGGTGCCCGGCAGGAAAAAGTCAAACACCTGTTTGACAGAGGAAACGATATTGTTCAGATACCCTTGCAGCCCCAGCGCTTGGGAATCCTGCACGCGTCCCTGAGTGTTGCCGCCTGTCAGCAGGTTGCAGATGACGGTGGTGGCAACCATCGAGCCGCCGAACAAAAACAGCATCCCGAAATGCCGCGCTAAATTGTGCTTGTCATCGCATTTTTCGTTGAATAACAGCTTTTTTAAGCTGCACAGGAAAAACAAACTCAGCGTCATGCCGATATAAGCGGCATAGCTGCCTTCAGACAACAGCATAAACACAAACGCGGCGATCCAGCCGTGCCGCCATTTTTCGTAGGCATAGGCAGCCATGCAGGCAAACAGCAGCGCCCCGGCGTAGATGTGGGCGCTGGTCAGGTAAAAGTTTGAGGAAATCATCGTCGGGCATGTGACCATCAACCCCGAGACCAGCACCACGCCTGCGCGGCTGGTAATGCCCAGTGCTTCACAGACGAACCAGGCCGCCGCGCCGTACAGCGCCAGCGTGACCACACCCAGCAGCCACGGCGTGCGGATGGTACCCAGCAGATCCCAGTACAATTTGATGAGCCAGCGCGTGCCGGAAGCACCATCCGCCCAGGAAAATCCTTGCGTAAACAGTGCCGAATCATCCGCCCCGGTCAGCATATTGGTGTAGCAGTACATGTGCGCGGCCAGGCCAAACACGAAGGCCGCCAGCATCGTCAGCTTAAAATTCAACGGGATCTTTTTATGCCCCGCCGCCAGGCTTTCCAGCGGCGAGCGGTCCCAGAACGGTTTGGATCGGAGGTTCTCCATCACACAATCTCCCTATTATAAATAAGTATACGATAAAAGTATAACACACCACAGGGTCAAGTTCAATACTCAAGGCCCGCAGGGCGAATAAAACGCGGACAGGAAAGAAACAGGGAAAATAATCAAAAATTCTTAATCCTGCTGTACGGCGGGCTGGAACGGGTGCAGTACGACCAGATCTAAGATCAGTCGGACGAGGCTGACCGCAAAAGCGCGGCGCTGGGATCCACGGCATGTGCAGTGGTGTTTTTGGTGCGCATCCTCATGGGTGCTCTCCCTCATCAACGACGTACTGGACATGAGCCGCATCCACGCCCTGCCGTACCATGCGCTGGCGTCCATCCCCATCGTGGCCACCAGCGAACGCCTTCGCTGAGGACAAATGCGCCGCCCTGGAAGCTGGCATGAACGGCCATATCGGTAAGCTCATCGGGATACCGAAGTTAATAGAAACATTAAAGAAAATTTTGCATTAAAAATGGCAGGCACCTGTAATAGGTGTCTGCCGTTTTTGCCTGGAGCCTCCCTCTGGGAGGGAGGTGCCCCGCAGGGGCGGAGGGAGAGACAAAAATTTTAGCTGTTGCGGATACGAAGCTTTCTCCCTCACCCGCTTGGCGGGGACCGCTTACGCAGCCGGGCCCCTCTGTCGCGCAGAGGGAGCCAAAGAGCGATTACAACTTCATCTCCTGTTGAGCCGTTGCAAAGTAATCAGGATACAATTGAAGCAAAACATTCTTCTCCGCGATAATTTTCCTTACATGGTCGGTCAGTTCCCGGCGCAGGGCGTCGATGTCCCGGCGGCGGATCTGGTCCATCATCACCTCATGCTGGCGCACCGCGCCGTCAAAGGTGGCGGCGTTCTGCACCGTCAGCACGCGCAGGCGGTTGTAGTGCGGGTTTGTGGATGCCACCACGTCCCAGCTTAAATCCTGCCCCGCAAGCTCAAAGAACCGCTGATGAAACTGGTTGTCCAGCGCGATGAACTCCAGCGGCTTCAGCCCGGCAAAACAGGCTTTCTGCTTCTCGATCAAAAGCTCCAGCTCTTTCAGGTCCGGTTCAGTGCAGTTCTGCAAAAACAACGGCAGAATGGCAGTCTCCAGGCTCTCCCGGATGAACCGCTCCTTCTCGGCACGGGTCAGATCGATGTGGGAGACCATCGTGCCTTTCTGCGGTGTGATCTCCACCAGATCCTCTTTCTGCAGGCGGATGAATGCCTCCCGCACCGGCGTGCGGCTGACCTGCAGCTTCGCGGCCAGCTCCTGTGTGCTTACCGTGGTGCCGGGCGCCAGCTGCAGCGAGGTGATATTTTCTCGGATAATGCGGTAGACATTCTCCCGGATGGAATTGTCCTGTGCTTTGTTGGTCGGGCTGGGCATGATGTGCTCCTTACTCTGTAACTGACATGTCAGTATGCCAGATGGCTTACTGCTATTGTAACACATCCGGCAGGGGACTGCAAGCAGTAAATGGAAAAACCACGGAACCAGAAAGACCAACTGCCCAAATACACAAAAATAGGCGCATGCTCGCTAAATACTTAACGATACACTTATGCAAAATGTGCAAAAAACCACCACCGCTTTTGCTATTTTGATGAATTACAAAACAGGTGTTGACATTCCTGACCCGCCATGCTACAATGACGATGTTGGGACTGACATGTCAGCATGTCAGTCCGCTGAATGAGAGAAACCAAGTCATTTCTGTACATGAGAAACCCGGGAGGTTTACACATGAAAGCAGTTCAGATCGTAAAGCCCAATGATCTCCGCATCATCGATATGGATAAGCCGACCATCGACGCCAAGAACAACGTCCTGGTCAAGATCAAGGCCGCCGGCATCTGCGGCTCTGACGTGGGCATCTACCACGGCACCAACGCCGCCGCCACCTATCCCCGCGTCATCGGCCACGAGATCGTCGGTGTGGTTGAGGAAGTCGGCGGCAACGCCAAGAAGATTAAGGTCGGCGACCGCGTCATCGTGGACCAGGTCACTGCCTGCGGCACCTGCTATGCCTGCCGCAAGGGCCGTCCCAATGTTTGTGAGCACCTGCAGGTCCGCGGCGTCCACATCGATGGCGGCTACCGCGAGTACATGGCCGTGCCCGAGAGCGACGTTTATGTCCTGCCCGACAGCCTGAGCTACCAGGATGCCGTTATGATCGAGCCCACCACCATCGCCGTGCAGGCTTGCAGCCGTGCCCAGCTGGAGTTCCAGGACACCGTTATGATCATCGGTGCCGGCGCTCTGGGCAGCAGCATGCTGCGCATCGTCAACCTGTACAGCCCCCGCAAGGTCATCGTCGTGGACATCGACGAGCCCAAGCTGGAGGCCGCCCTCCAGAACGGCGCTACCGACGTCATCAACTCCAAGACCGAGGATGTCGTCACCCGCGCTAAGGAGCTGACCGATGGCTACGGCCCGACGGTCGTCATCGACTGCGCCTGCTTCCATGGCAGTTTCCTGACCGCCTGCAAGGCCGCCGGCAACGCAAGCCGCGTCATCACCATGGGCTTCAGCATCGCCCCCGATGAGATCAACCAGTTCGTCATCACCAGCAAAGAGCTGGACGTTCGCGGTAGCCGCCTGCAGAACCACCGTTTCCAGACCGTCATCGACCTCATCAACAAGGGCAAGATCGACCTGAACGGCTCCATCAGCCACACTTTCAAGCTGACCGACGCCCAGGCCGCTTTCGACTTCAACGACACCCACGATCCGTCCATCCGCAAGATCGCCCTGCTGAACGACTAAGCTTGCAACCGCGTTCCTCGTTATAAAAGCGATTCCTGATACAAAGCACCCCACCGGGGCTGTGCATTGCGTACAGCCCCGGTGGGGTGTTTTTAGGGCAATACCGCATAATTCTAAGTGCCGATACGGCGAGCGAGGTGCGGCAGCTGCTAAGCCAAAAGCGCAGATAATACTGGATGTCTTATCGAGCATTTTGGCAACGCAGATGCTGTGCCGCACACCGAGCCGCAGCGAGGCGCTTCGGAGCGCAACCGCCGCTTGCGGCGGCTCTTGGCGCGGAGATCCGCCGGAGCGGTGCTTAAGCCGTCAGGCGGGAATTGTGCGGTGTTGCCTTAGTTGTTTTATACAATGTCCCACTCGACCGGCGTGGTAAACAGCCGCATGGCCTCGGCGCGGTCGGTGGTCTGGCCCAGCGCCCACATCAGTTTTACGGCCACGGCCTCGGGGGTCATGTCCTTGGCTTCCAGCACGCCGGGCAGCTCTTTCACCGAGCGGCCCACCTCATACACCGCCAGGTCGCACCCCTCGTGGGGGACCTGGGTGGTAAACACAGCCAGACGGCCGCTGGCGCACCAATCCTGCAGGCGGGCGTACATTTCGCCGTGCTCGCCGCCGGGCAGGCCGCCTACGCCGAAGCTTTCCACCACCAGTGCCCGGTAGTGAGGTGCCAGCAGCGGGATGATGTCCGCCCGCATGCCGGGCACCAGCCGCAGTACGAAGACGGCGGGGTCCAGCTGCTCGTAAAACTGCACGGGCGGCATCGGGTCGGGGCGGCGCAGAAAGGGGATGAGCCGCATATCCCGGAACACGGCGGTCTCGGGGTAGTCGATGCTGGAAAAGGCGTTGAAGCTTTTGGTGCGGGTCTTGCGGGCGCGGGTGCCCAGGATGACCTTGTTGTCAAATACCAGCTGCACGCCCCAGGAAAAATCGCTGCTGGCATACAAAAAGGTGCGATACAGGTTGTTGCGGGCGTCCGTATCGCGGTTGTAGATGGATTTTTGGCTGCCGGTCAGCACCACCGGCTTGGCGCTGTTCTGGATCATGTAGCTCAGTGCGGCGGCGGTGTAGGCCATCGTGTCGGTGCCGTGGGCAATGACGAAACCATCGTAGGCATCGTAGTTTTGGCGGATGGCATGGATCAGCTGTTGCCATTGTTCCGGGCCTACGTTGGTAGAGTCCAAACTGAACAGCTGCACCGCGTCGATCTCGCAGAGTTTGGCCAGCTCCGGCACGAAAGAAAGGAGTTCTTCCGATGTAATGGCCGGCGCCAGGCCGCCGGCGGCGGTAGGTTTGCTGGCGATGGTGCCGCCAGTGGCGAGGAGTAATATCTTTTTCATATGTGTTTTTACCTTTCGTGCTGCCTTGCAGCAGCGAGACTTTTTCGCTTCCCTTTTGGTCACAAAAAAAGAAGAACCTTACAGCAGGATGCTGTTATATACGGTTGTCACCGCATGGGGGTGACAACCATCAGCCGCAATCACAAATCCCACAACAAATGCTTTTCCGCCACCAACGCAGCATCTAATTTCTTGACCCGCATCCCCGAGAACTCCACAGTAACAAACCGTCCGTCAAATTCGGTTACGACCCCTCGCCCGAACACCGCATGCTGCACGGCGGCCCCTACGCGGGTCACAGCCGCTACATCCACCGGCGGCAACGCAGGCCCGGCCACCGCAGGCTTATTCCGCCCCAACGCCCGGTTGGTTTCGGCCTTGGCCAGCTCCCGTTCGGCACGGCTCTCGGGCAAATTAAAAATTACTTCCTGCACAAAAACCGAGGGCATCGTCTTGCAATCGAACAACACCAGCTTGTGCCGCGCACGGGTCATCGCCACGTAAAACAGGCGGCGGTCCTCCTCGTATTGGCGGGTGTCCTCGGGGGTGCGGCAGCAGATCTCCGGCTTGGCGGGCAGCACGCCGTCAAAGGCATCCAGCAGCACCACCCGGTCATACTCCAGACCCTTGCAGGAATGGATCGTCGATAAAACAAACGGAACATCGCTGTTTACATCGGCCTTCGCGGCAATCAGCATCCGCAGCTCTTCCAGCCGGTCCAACAGGCGCAGGGCGTTGGACTCCTGCTCGGCCAGCATTTCCAAAATAGCCAGTTTGCCGGTGTCCATGCCCTTCTGGTTCAGGTACGCGCCGTAACCGCAGCCGTGGCGCACGGCGTCCAGCGCATCGGCGGCGTTCAGCTGCGGGATGCGCTTAAACGCCGCGTAAATATCCCCCAGCGATTCCCGCATCCGAGTCTTTGTCTCGGAGTCACGGATCAGCTCCTCCAAAATCGGCCGCCCGGTGCGGGCACTGGCCCCGCAGGCCGCCAGCGCCCTCTGGCGGGAGAGCGCCAGCCCAAACTTGTAGTACAGCCGCAAAAACCGCTCACCATTGGCCGGCTCGTAGGCAAAGCGTAAAAAATCCACGGCATCCAGCACAATTTTGTGGGTGAAAAACGTCAGGTCGGCCTTTTTAAAGCGGTAGGGCACACCCCGCCGCTCGCACAGGTCCACCAGCGGCAGCGCACTCTCGTTGTTGCGGAACAGCACCGCCGTCTCCCCGCCGCCGCGCCGGGCTTCCTCAAACAGCCAGTCGATCTGCTCCTCGCGCCGGGTGATGCGCCGTATCTCAATGGGGCACTGCGCCCCCTGGGTCGCCCGCAGGGTTTTGGGGCGGCGGTAGCGGCTGCGGGCCACAAAGGCGTTGGCGGCGGCCACGATCTCCTCACTGGAGCGGTAGTTTTCCTCCATCAGCAGCACCTGTGCGCCGGGGTAGACCTGCTCAAAGTCCATCAGCGCCTGGGGGTAGGCGGCGCGGAAGCCGTAGATGCTCTGATCCTCGTCGCCTACCATAAACAGGTTCAGACTGCGCCCGGCCAGCAGCCGTATAATTTCGTGCTGGATTTTGGAGGTATCCTGCGATTCATCCACGCAAAAATATTTATACCGCTGCTGGAAATACGCCAGCACCGGCGGCGCGGCCCGCAGAATTTGCAGCGCAAACACCATCTGGTCGTCGTAGTCCATCTGTCCGGCCCGTTTCAGCGCGGCCTGGTAGCGGCGGTACAGCTCCGGCAGGTTGGCTAAATCCGTTTCCAACCCTTCAATTTCCTCATCGGCCAGCGCCATATTTTTAATGTAGGTGATGGCCGTGCGCAGCTCTTTCAGCGTGCTCTCGGTGGGAAACTCCCGGTTCACCTGCTGCCAGATGTCGGTCAGCATCCGGGTGATGTCGCCCTCGTTGGTCAGCAGTTCAGGCTGGCGGCGGCCGTAGACCCGGCTGTAATACTGCAAAATCACCGCCGAAAGCCCGTTAATGGTGCGGAAGGTCATCTGCCCGGCCAGCTCCGCCCCAAAACGGGCGGCAAAGCGGCCGCGCATCTCGTGGGTGGCGGCCACTGTGTAGGTCATCGTTAAGATCTGCGCCGGGGGCACATCGCAACACAGCACCATGTAGCCCAAACGGGTCACCAGCACGGTGGTTTTGCCGCTGCCCGGCACGGCCAGCAGCAGCACCGGCCCATGCACGGCCTGCACGGCGGCCAGCTGTTGGGGGTTCAGTCCCGCCGCATATTGCTTGATAAAGGTCTCTTTCTGCAAAAGGCAGCCTCTTTCTATGCCCCGCCCATAGGCGGAAAAGTTCGATACTACAAGCATACCATGCCGCCGCGGCGGGGGCAAGCGTTACTTTTTTATCACGAAGCAGGGCAGGGGAGCGGTGCTGGCCCAGTTGGCAAACTCACAGACCAGCACGGTGTATTTTGTCAGCGGCAGGGCGCGGAAAAATCCCAGCGCCGCCTGCTTTTCACTGTCACCGATGACCTGTCCGCTGTACAGCACCGCCGCCAGCACACCGCGCGGCTTCAGGGCATCCAGCGCGGCCTGCAGGGCTGGCAGACTGCCATCGGCGGTGGAGTGCACCTCGTGGTCGGCGCCGGGCAGCCAGCCAAAATTGAACAGCACGCAATCCGCCGTGCCGGGGGCGACCAGTTCGGCCAAACGTGCATGGTCGTGCACCAATGCCTGCCCGATGGCCCCCAGCCCGGCGGCGCCCAGCCGTGTGTTGGTGTTTTCCACGGCGGCAGGCTGAATATCCAGCGCCAGCACTCTGCCCGTGGGTCCTGCCAGGCGGCACAAAAACTCGGTGTCGTGGCCGTTGCCGCAGGTGGCGTCCACATACAGTCCGCCCGGCTGGAGGTGGGCTGTCAAAAATTCATGGCAAAGCTGCACCGCCGAAAGATCTGGTACCCGGCGGCGGACCATCTCGCCGCCCTGGGGCAGAAAGCCGAACTTTTTCAATAAGGCCCCGGCGGCTTCGTCAGCGGCAGGGCCGGCGGTAAAGCGGGTCTCGCGTTTGACGTCATACCCGCCGTTTCGCTGCAAGATCTCCTTGACCAGATAGCTGCCGTACCCCCGCTGCCGCCAGGCCGGGTCGATCTCCACCCACAGTCGCCCATCCTCCAGCGCAGCCGTGCCGATGACGGTCTTTTCTTTGTATAATACGTATTTCCCGGCTTCGTGGGTGATTTTCATGGCAGGCACTTCCTTTTACAAACTACATCCAGCATACAGGCCTCAGCACCGCCTGTCAAGCGCCGAAATGGGAGCGTTTTCACATTCTTTTCACCCGGCCGAGAAACCTATTTCACAATTGGCCGGTATACTATAGGCATAGAAAGCAAAAAGGGAACGAAAGACCCAGGGACATTGCCCCGACGCTTCCCAAATCTCACGCGAAAGGATGGACCAGTATGAGCAACGAATACGATTACTCCGGTCTTTACAATAACGGTCAGGGCGGCAATACGCCCGACCCCAATCAGGGCCAGAACAACGACCAGCCCCGGAACGAAGCCAACCAGGATTCTGCAACCCGGCCCGATCAGCCCAGCCAGCCTGAGCAGGGCGGCTACCCCAACGTGGGCAGCAGCGGCATGAACACCGCCAACACCGCCCGCACCGATTACTCGGCAGGCAGCAGCACCAATAACACCGATGCCAACACCTACAACCAGCCGAACAACGCCTACGGCCAGAACAACGGCTACACCAGCAGTTTCAGCGGCGGCAATGGCGGCAGCAACGGCGGCTACAATGGCTACAGCTACGCCAGTGCCCCGCAGCAGCCCCCCAAGAAAGAAAAAAAGCATAACAAGGTCCTGCTGCGCGTCCTCGCCGGTGTCGGCGCGGTGGCCCTGGGCTTCGGCGGCGGCATCGGCGGTGCCGTGGTGGCCAGCCGTGCCGGCCTGACCGGCAACCAGGTGGTCGTGCAGGAAGTCCAGCGCGACACCAGCACCGATGCCTCTAACACCGGCAGCACCGATGGCACCTCTATGACCATGCAGCAGATCGCTGCTGTGGCCTCCCCCAGTGTGGTGGCCATCACCACCGAGCAGATGAGCAGCAGCCAGACCTGGTTTGGCGGCTACTATGTGCAGAGCGGTGCCGGTTCCGGCATCGTCATCAGCCAGGATGGCTACATCCTCACCTGCGCCCATGTGGTCAGCGGCGCTACCAGCGTGAAGGTCCAGCTCAACGGCAGCGACCAGAGCTATGACGCCACCGTTGTCGGCGTCGACTCTACTTCCGATATTGCCGTGCTGAAGATCGATGCCACCGGCCTGACCCCGGCAGTCATCGGCGACAGCGATAAGCTGGCTGTCGGTGAGACCACCGTGGCTGTGGGCAACCCGCTGGGCACCTTGTCCAACACCGTTACCCAGGGCATCGTCAGCGCCCTGAACCGTCAGGTCACCGTGGAAGATAACGATATGACCTTGATCCAGACCGATACATCCATCAGCCCGGGTAACTCCGGCGGCGGTCTGTTCAACGCAAACGGTGAGCTGATCGGCGTGGTCAACGCCAAGAGCAGCTACAGCGAGGCCGAGGGCATCGGCTTTGCCATCCCCATCAACACCGCTATGGACATTGCCCAGCAGTTGATCGAAAACGGCGCTGTGGCCCGCCCGGTGCTGGGCGTCAGCATCCTGGACATTCAGGATGCCTCCACCGCACAGCAGTACGGTGTGTCCGCTTTGGGCGTCTACGTGGCTGATGTCACCAAGGGCAGCGGCGCCGAGGCTGCCGGCGTGCAACGCGGCGACCGCATCATCGCCATCGATGACACGGCTGTCAGCAGCACCTCTACCGTCAAGAGCTACCTGGCCGACAAGCAGGTGGGCGACACCGTCACCCTGCAGGTCGAGCGCGACGGCAAGGTCCTGACTCTCAACGTCACTTTGGGGAATAGTGCGCAGTAAAAGTGCCGCAACCCAAAGACCCCCTTGTGCAAAGGGGGCTCTCCCTACCCCCGCGTTTTCTATAAACATTTCCTCCTTCTTTTTTCTTTCCATATAATCTTCTGATCTTGCAAAAATGTCCTGCAATGCAAATCTTGCATTGTGGGACATTTTTGCTGTTTTATACAGCTTGTTCATAAAAACTTTGTTTGACAGGCCATACAGCCGTACTGTATAATTTAAAATGTACGCAACGTATAAAAAAAGTTCATATCCGGGAAAGAATCTGGACGAAACGCGCACAAGATGCCGAACCGTCCGCGAAACAGGGGAACAGAAGAAAAGGAGGTCATACCCATGAGCGATTACGCTGCTATTGCAAAAGAAGCTGCCGTTTTTACCGAGGAATGTGTCACCAACAACCGCATCGACCCGTCCCTTTTTGGCCAATACAACATCAAGCGCGGCCTGCGCGACCAGGACGGCAAAGGCGTGCTGGCAGGCATTACCAACATCTCCCGCATTGATGCCTTTGAGGAGAAGGACGGTAAAAAAGTGCCCTGCGACGGAAAACTCTGGTATCGCGGCTACAACGTGTATGACCTCATCCGGGGCCTGCGCGGCAAGCGCTATGCCTTTGAGGAAGCCGCCTACCTGCTCCTTATCGGTGACCTGCCCAACGAGGCCCAGCTGGATGCTTTCAAGGACAGCCTGGTCAAATGCCGCGACCTGCCCACCAACTTTGTGCGGGACGTCATCATGAAAGCCCCCAGCCGCGACCTGATGAACTCGCTGACCCGCAGTGTGCTCACCCTCGCCAGCTACGATGACGACATCGGCAAGACCGACCTGCAGACCCAGCTGGAGCAGTGCATCAAGCTCATCAGCGTCTTCCCCATGCTGGCCGTCTACGGCTACCACGCCTACCATTATTATGAGTGCGGCGGCAGCATGTACATCCACCGCCCCAAACCGGAGCTTTCCACCGCCGAAAACCTGCTGCAGATGCTCCGCCCCGACCAGAAATACACCGAGCTGGAAGCCCACGTGCTGGACATCGCCCTGCTGCTGCATATGGAGCATGGCGGCGGCAACAACTCCACCTTCACCACCCGCGTGGTCAGCTCCTCCGGGTCGGATACCTACTCGGTCATTGCGGCGGCGCTTTCCAGCCTGAAAGGCCCCAAGCACGGCGGTGCCAACATCAAGGTCATGCAGATGATGGACGACATCCGCGCCCACGTCACCGACCCCACCGACGAAGCCGCCATGCACGACTACCTGTCCCGCATCGTCGACCGCCAGGCCTTCGACCAGAAGGGCCTGATCTACGGCATGGGCCACGCGGTCTACTCCCTCAGCGACCCCCGCGCCGTGGTGTTCAAAAACTTTGTGCACCAGCTGGCCGATGCCAAGGGCCGCGCCCGCGATTTTGAATATTACAACACCATCGAGCGGCTGGCCCCCAAAGTCATCGCAGAAAAACGCCATATTTATAAAGGCGTGTCTACCAACGTCGACTTCTACTCCGGCTTCGTCTATGACATGCTGGGTATCCCCGTGGAGCTGTACACCCCCATCTTCGCCGTGGCGCGCATCGTGGGCTGGTCCGCCCACCGCATGGAGGAGCTGGTCAACGTGGATAAGATCATCCGCCCCGCCTACCAGAGCATCATGACCCCGCGGGACTACGTGCCGCTGGAAAACCGCTGATGCCCGCCTGACCCCCTTACATGCAAAAGGAGGCCGAATGAACGAAAAACTCAAAGAAAAGACCCGCGAAGCCCTGACCAGCGTGCTGCCCATCACGGTCATCGTGCTGGTGCTCAGCGTCACGCTGGTGCCCATGGAGGTGGGGACGCTGGCCCTGTTTTTAACGGGGGCGGTGCTGCTCATCGTGGGCATGGGCTTCTTCCAGCTGGGTGCCGAGATCTCCATGACCCCGCTGGGCCAGGGGATAGGCGGCAGCATCGTGCGCCAGAAAAAAACATGGCTGGCCGTTGTCATCTGCTTTGCCATGGGCGCTATCATCACGATCTCAGAACCCGATCTGCAGGTGCTGGCCAACCAGGTGGCGGCCATCCCCAACGCCGTGCTCATCTGGACGGTGGCGGCGGGCGTCGGCGTGTTCACCGCCGTGGCGGTGCTGCGCATTTTGTACCGCGTGCCGCTGTCCAAAATGCTGCTGGGGCTGTATTTGCTGCTGTTCGTGGTGTCCCTTTTTGTCCCCAATGAATTTTTGGCCGTCGCCTTTGATGCCGGCGGCGTCACCACCGGCCCCATGACGGTGCCCTTTATCATGGCGCTGGGCATCGGCTTCTCAGCTGCCCGCAGCGATAAGGACAGCGCCAACGACAGCTTCGGCCTCATCGCTCTGTGCAGTGTTGGCCCCATCCTGATGGTCATGCTGCTGGGCATCTTCTACCACCCCACGGAGACGATTTATGACGCCGTGCAGCTGGCCCCAGTCATCACTACCCAGGATGTGGCACTGGCCTTTTTGCAGGACCTGCCCCATTATACGGCCGAGGTGCTGCAAAGCACGCTGCCCATCGTGGGCGTGTTTGTGCTGTTCCAGGTGCTGACCCGCAGCTTCCAGCCGCGCCAGTTGGTGCGTATGGTGCTGGGTTTTGTGTATACCATTATCGGGCTGATTTTGTTCCTCACCGGTGTCAACGTCGGGTTCGCGCCCGTAGGCAATCTGCTGGGCAGCGGCCTGGGCAGAGGCCCCCTGCGCTGGGCGCTGCTTCCTATCGGCATGCTCATCGGCTACTACATCGTCAAGGCCGAGCCAGCGGTGCAGGTGCTCAACGAACAGGTCGAGGAGATCACCGGTGGCACCATCTCCCGCCATGCCATGAACCGCGCCCTGCAGGCCGGTGTGGCCGTGGCGGTGGCGCTGGCCATGCTGCGCGTGCTGACCGGACTTAGCATCTACTGGGTGCTCATCCCCGGCTACGCGGCGGCGCTTATCATGAGCCGCTTTGTCCCGCCGGTGTTTGTGGGCATCGCGTTTGACTCCGGCGGCGTCGCCAGCGGCCCGATGACATCCACTTTCCTGCTGCCGCTGGCCATGGGCGCATGCAGCGCGGTGGGTGGCAACGTCGTCACCGATGCCTTCGGTATCGTGGCACTGGTCGCCCTGGCTCCGCTCATCGCCATCCAGATCATGGGCCTGCTGTATGCCCGCCGCACCCAGGCGCAGACCGCCCCCAACCTTTTGGACGACACCGTGGTGGAACTGGAGGAATACTGATATGGCTGCAACGCAAAAACGCACCCCCTGCCTGCGGCTGCTCCTTTCGGTCACGCAGGCCGAGGATGAGCACCGCGTGGTGGAAGTGCTGCAAAAAAACGGCATCCCCCTTTGTTTTGAAGCCCGCGCCAAGGGCACAGCCCCGTCTGAGCTGCTGGATGCCATCGGCCTGGGCGGCACCACCCGCGTGCTGACGGCGGGCCTGCTGCCCCGCGCCAACGTCCCGGCGGTGTTCGGGGCCATCAACAGGGCGCTTTCTTACCACAAGCGCGGCGCAGGCATCGCCGTGACCCTGCCGCTGACCGGCGTACAGAACAGCATTTTGCAGTTGACCGCCCCGGCGGACTGTGCCGGACCCACTGCTGAAAAGGAGGAACACACCATGAAGGACCATCCCTACGCCCTGCTGTGGGTTTCCGTCAAGGCGGGCCACGGCGACGAAGCTGTGGACGCTGCCCGCAAAGCAGGAGCCCGCGGCGGCACAGTGCTGAAAGGCAGCCGCTGCAGTACCGAGGAGGCCAGCAGCTTTTTGGGCATTTCCATTCGGGAGGAGCAGGATTTTGTTATGATCGTCGTCCCGCAGGAGCAGAAATCCGCCGTCATGCAGGCAGTCACCGCCGCCTGCGGCCTGAACACCCCCGCCCACGGTGTAACAGCCGCCCTGCCGGTAGATGAAGTGATGGGATTAGAATAAGTACCCCTTAAAAGGCCCCCTTGTGTAAAGGGGGCTCCGCGAAGCGGTGGGGGATTGTGATCTTACCCCATACATCGACCTACCCTCGTAAAATCACAATCCCTCCGTCACGGCTACTGCCGTGCCACCCGCTTACGCGTCGGGCCCCTCTGTCGCTTCGCGACATCTCCCCACACTGTGGGGAGTCACCCTTTACACAAGGGAGGCTTTAGGGGCCCGCAATAACGATAAAAAAGGATGCAAGGAACTTACTCCTTGCATCCTTTTATTATTGTTGAATTGTTAAAAATTACCCGGCAATCGCACCAAAGGCCGAGAAGCCCAGCAAACTGACCACACCCATGATGCACCCGGCCAGCAGCACGCCGCCCATGCAGGCACGCACGCTGGATTTGAAATCCATGTCCAGCAGGCTGGCGGCTAGTGTGCCGGTCCAGGCACCGGTGCCCGGCAGGGGGATACCCACGAACAGCAGCAGCGCCCAGGGCAGGCCGCGGCCGGCCTTGGCCTTCAGCTTCTCGCCGCCCTTGTGGCCCTTCTCCAGGCAGAAGGTGAAGAACTTGCCGATGACCGGCTTATCCGCGCCCCACTCCAGCACCCTGCGGGCCAGAAAGAAGATGAACGGCACCGGGAGCATGTTGCCGATGATGGAGATGATGTACACCTGCCACAGCGGCAGGCCCAGCCCCACGCCGATGGGGATCGCGCCGCGCAACTCGATCAGCGGCACCATCGAGACGAAAAATACAGTCAGATATTTAGTCAGCATAATAAACCTCGTTGTAGTGTTGCTTTCTATAAACGATAACTTTCTAATTATACAGGATAACGACCAATTTGGCAAGTACTACTTTAAAGGCTCCCCTCAAGGGGGGCCATCTCTGCTACCGTATGCCTTAACCTTATTCTATATACACATCCTCAAATTTGTCCTGTTTTGTCAAATCCGGCCAATCTTATGAACATGTTGTAAACTTTTATAAAATTGCACAAGGTTAGTTGTATAAAACTAGCGTCCTGCACGAAAATAAGTTAATTTTCTCTAACTGCTTGACTTTTAGGTGTTAGTTATGCTAAACTGCTATCGCAAGCGGTTAGAACGTTCTAACCGCCCACTTTTGCTTGACCTGTTAGCATATGCTAATGGGCGGGCCAAACAGCATATAAAGGGGTGTTTGTGCTATGCCTTTGACAATGGCAAAAGCAGGTGAGACCGTCACCATCCAGAAGATCACCGGTAAGGATGAAGTTCGTCTGCACCTGGCAGAGTTGGGCTTTGTTGTTGGCGAGACCATCACGGTCGTCAACGAGATCAGCGGCAACCTGATCCTACAGGTCAAGGAAGCCCGCATCGCGCTGGATAAGACCATGGCCATGCGCATCATGGTCGCCTAAAATTCGGAAATCCGTCCCCGCGCAAACGGAGGCTAGATTTACAGTATTGAGGAGGAATCGTATATGAAAACTCTTAAAGACGTTAAGGTCGGCGAGACTGCTACGGTCAAGCGCCTGCACGGTGAAGGCCCTGTCAAGCGCCGCATCATGGACATGGGTCTGACCAAGGGTGTCCAGGTCTACGTCCGTAAGGTCGCACCTCTGGGCGACCCCATGGAGCTGACCGTCCGCAACTACGAACTGAGCGTTCGTAAGGCTGACGCCGAGATGGTCGAGGTCGAGTAAAATGGCTGCTTTCCCCGCCTAAAAGCGGGAAAACATAGAAAGGGGTATATGAATGGCAATTAAAATTGCATTGGCCGGCAACCCGAACTGCGGTAAAACCACCCTGTTCAACAACCTGACCGGCTCTAACCAGTACGTCGGTAACTGGCCCGGCGTTACGGTGGAAAAGAAAGAGGGAAAACTCAAGGGCCACGATGATGTCGTGATCCAGGACTTGCCCGGTATCTACTCTCTGTCTCCCTACACGCTGGAGGAAGTTGTCGCCCGCGGCTACCTCGTCAACGAGAAGCCCGATGCCATCCTGAACATCATCGATGGTACCAACATCGAGCGTAACCTCTACCTGACCACCCAGCTGATCGAGCTGGGCATCCCCGTTGTCATGGCAGTCAACATGATCGACCTGGTTCGCAAGAACGGCGACAAGATCGACCTGAACAAGCTCTCCAAGGAACTGGGCTGTAAGGCTGTTGAGATTTCCGCCCTGAAGGGCGAGGGCTGCCAGCAGGCTGCCGAGGCTGCTATCGCCGCCGCCAAAGAGGCCAAGGGTGTTGAGCTGCCCCATGTCTTTACCGGCAGCGTTGAGCATGCCATCGCTCACATCGAGGAATCCATCCAGGGCAAGGTCGATGACCGCTTCCTGCGTTGGTACGCCGTTAAGCTGTTCGAGCGCGACGACAAGGTCGAGGCTGAGCTGAACCTCGGCAAAGACCTGCTGGATCACATCGGCCAGCATGTCACCGACTGCGAGAACGAGATGGATGACGATGCCGAGAGCATCATCACCAACCAGCGTTACGCTTACATCAACGGTGTTGTCGACAAGGCCGTCAAGAAGAAGGCCCGCGCCGAGCACCTGACCGTTTCCGATAAGATCGACCAGCTCGTTACCAACCGTATCCTGGCCCTGCCCATCTTCGCAGCCATCATGTGGCTGATGTACGCCATCGCCATGGGTACCTCTGTTGCTGACGGCGGCATCGGTATCGGCACCTTCGCTACCGACTGGACCAACGATGTTCTGTTCGGCGAGATCGTCCCCAACGCTCTGGGCGGCTTCCTGGAGGGCATCGGTGTTGCTGGCTGGCTGTACGGCCTGATCATGGACGGCATCGTTGCCGGTGTCGGCGCGGTCCTGGGCTTCGTTCCCCAGATGCTGGTCCTGTTCTTCCTGCTGTCCATCCTCGAGGATGTCGGTTACATGGCCCGTGTTGCGTTCATCATGGACCGTATCTTCCGCCGCTTCGGTCTGTCCGGCAAGAGCTTCATCCCCATGCTGGTTGGTACCGGCTGCGGCGTTCCCGGTGTTATGGCTTCCCGTACCATCGAGAACGAGCGTGACCGCCGTATGACCATCATGACCACCTGCTTCATCCCCTGCGGTGCTAAAATGCCCATCATCGGCCTGTTCGCGGGTGCTCTGTTCGGCGGCAGCAGCTGGGTCGCCACCTCTGCTTACTTCATTGGCTTTGCAGCCATCATCATCTCCGGCATCATCCTGAAAAAGACCAAGTTGTTCGCCGGTGATCCCGCTCCCTTCGTTATGGAGCTGCCTTCTTACCACGTGCCCGCCTGGGGCAACGTCCTGCGCGCCACCTGGGAGCGTGGCTGGTCCTTCATCAAGCGTGCCGGCACTGTCATTCTGGCTTCTACCATCATCCTGTGGTTCCTCCAGGGCTTCGGCTTCGAAGACGGCGTTTTCTGCATGGTCGAGGATCAGGACAATTCCATCCTGGCTATCGTTGCAAGCGCAATTTCCTGGATCTTCATTCCGCAAGGCTTCGGTGACTGGCGCGCAACCGTCGCTTCCATCTCCGGCCTGATCGCCAAGGAGAACGTCGTTGGTACCTTCGGTGTTCTGTATCACTATGCTGACGAGCTGTCTGAGAACGGCGACGAGATCTGGCCCGAGGTTGCTGCTAACTTCACCGCCATCTCTGCATACAGCTTCATGATCTTCAACCTGCTGTGCGCTCCCTGCTTCGCTGCTATGGGCGCCATCAAGCGTGAAATGAACAACGGCAAGTGGACTGCTATTGCCATCGGCTATATGTGCCTGCTGGCTTACTGCGCTTCCCTGGTTGTGTACCAGATCGGCGGCCTGATCGCTGGTGAGGTCAGCTTCAACATCTTCACGGTTGTTGCAATCGCCATCGTCGTCCTGACCATCTACCTGCTGTTCCGTCCCAACAAGTACGAGGGCGTCAACGAAGTCAAGTTCGACGAGAAAAAGGCTGTTGCCTCCAAGTAATTGCTGAAGGAATGTCTGCCAACTCTTCAGAAAGGAGCGATTTTTTATGATGGAATTTCTGGCAACCAACTTTAACCTGCCTACGATCATTGTTTCGATCATCGTTTTCGGCGGTACGGGCTGGCTCATGGTTCACGAGCATAAGACCGGCGGCCTTGGCTGCTGCGACGGCTCCTGCGGGGGTGGCGGCTGCGGCGGCGGATGCCATAGCTGCGGTGGCAGTTGCCACGGCTGTGACGGCAGCTGCTGCCACGAAAAATAAGATTCCCAAAGAGTCCTAACGGGGGTGCGGGTGGATGCCCGCACCCTTTTTGTTGTAAAAGGAGGGAAAGCCCTTGACCCTGACCGATACAAACCTGCGGTATCTGCTGGCGATCTACCACCTGGCCAAAACCATGCCGGAGGTCACCCCCCTGGCAGTGGCCCAGGCCATGGGCGTGACCAAGCCTTCCGTTACCAGCATTTTAAGCTGCCTGATGAAACACGATGTCATTGTGCGCAAGCGCTACGGCAAAGTGTACCTGACCGACCGCGGTGTGCTGTATGCCCGCTACTACGACGACCTGCTGCAAAAAATTTTGCAGCACTTCCCGCTGGAGGGGGATTTTACCACCGAAGAAAAGGAAGATGCCGCCCTGGCCATGGCCGCCGCTCTGCCCGCACGGGAAGTGGATGCCCGCTGTGCGGTGTTGTACGGTGAATAAGCATAGTTCTTTGCCGGCATTTGCTTGCAAAAAATTCCATGGCGTGGTATGATAAAGAAAATGAATTCCGTAAACCCGGAAAGGAGGCCACACCTGTGAATATTCACGAGTCGGCAGAAGATTACCTCGAAAAAATTTTGATGCTGCAGGAGCAAAAAGGCTCTGTGCGGTCCATCGACATTGCGGTGGCTATGGGGTACTCCAAACCCAGTGTCAGTGTGGCTATGAAGAACCTGCGCGAGAACGGCTATATCTCGATGGACAGCGACGGCTTCATCAAGCTGGAAGCCCCCGGTATGGAGATCGCAAACCGCATCTACGGCCGCCATCGTAAGCTGACCGCTTTCTTTATCGCCCTGGGCGTCGACCCCGACACCGCCGCCAAGGACGCCTGCAAAGTCGAGCACGACCTGAGCGAAGAAACCTACAGTAAAATGATCGCCTTCGCCGAGAAGAACCACGCGGAATAACTTAAAATAAGTAAGCCCTGCGCCATCAAAAGCGCAGGGCTTGTTTTGTTTGCTTTTACTGTTTCTCCCGGCAAATCTCCTGGATTATCTCCCGCTCCATAAAATGCACTTTTTTGCCTTCGATCAGCTGGTAATCCTCGTGGCCTTTGCCGGCAAACAGGATGATGTCCCCATCCTCGGCCATCCCGATGGCGGCGCGGATGGCATCGCGGCGGTCGGTGATGCAGGTGTAAGGGGCGCCCTCCGGCATGTGGGAGGCAATTTCTTTAATAACATCCTCCGGCGGCTCAAAGTCCGGGTTGTCGCTTGTGATGATGCTGTAATCCGCAAACGCACCGGCGGCCTCGGCCAGCTCCCTGCGGCGCACCTGGGTACGCCCGCCCACCGAGCCGAACACGCAGAGCAGCTTGTGGGGGTTATAGGCCCGCAGGGTCTTCAGCGCACTGGTCAGCGCCAGGCCGTTGTGGGAGTAGTCGACGATGAAGGTCCGGCCGGGCAGTCCCTCCACGACTTCAAACCGCCCCTGCACCGGGGTGTGGGCCAGCGTTTGGGCGGCTTGGGCCGGGCTTACGCCAAAGGCCCCGCACAGCGCAATGGCGCACAGCGCATCCGACGCGCTGAACTCGCCGGGGGAGAGCACCCGCACGGCGGTGGAACTGCCGCCATGCTCGCACAAAAAGTCGATGCCCAGCGCGGTCTCACTGCGGAACTGGGCCAGCGCGGTGCCGTGGTAGTCGGCGGCGCGCTCGATGCCGTAGCTGGTCTGGTGGCCGCCAAAGCCGATGCGCATGAATTCGCTGGTGTCGTCGTCGGCATTGTAGATCATTTCGCGAGCTTGATAGTCCACAAACAGACGATGCTTCGCGTTTTTGTAGTCCTCGAAATCCGGGTGCTCGCCGGGGCCGATGTGGTCCTCGGACAGATTGGTGAAGGCCACTACCTCAAAGGGGATACCGTCCACGCGGTTGTGGCGCAGGGCCTGGCTGCTCACTTCCAGCACCACATGGTGCACGTTGGCGTCCAGCATTTTGCGGAACAGCCGGTGCAGCTCCAGGCTTTCCGGCGTCGTATTGGCGGTAGCCTCGTGCACGCCCGCAATGTCCACGCCGTTCGAGCCAATGTAGGCACAGGGCAGGCCGGCCTCGGTCATGATGGCGGCGGTCAGCAGGGCGGTCGTCGTTTTGCCCTTGGTGCCAGTGATGCCGATGATGTGCAGCTGGTCAGCCGGATTGCCGTAAAAGTCGGCACCAATGACCGCCAGCGCGGCGCGGGTGTCTGCGGTGATGATTTGCGCGGCATCGGCAGGCAGATCCAGCGCATGCTCGCACAAAAAGGCACGGCAGCCGTTTTTGTAGGCGCTGGCGGCGTAGGTGTGGCCGTCCAGCCAGGCACCCACCAGGCAGACGAACAGCGAACCGGCCGCCGCTTTGCGGGAATCGTAGGTGATGGCGGAGATCTCCGCGTCCGAAGCCCCGGTGTGGGGGATGTGCTGGACCAAATCGTTCAGTTTCATAGGAGACATCCTCTTTTCACGTTGTCACAAAAGCACCGCTCCGGCTGCTGCGGCAGGCCATCTGCATTGCAAAAATGCTCGGTAATACACAAAGTGTTACCTATGGCAACACCGCACAATTCCCGCCTTACGGCTTAAGCACCGCTCCGGCGGCTGCGGCACGGCAACTGCGTTGCCAAAATGCTCGATAATACACAAAGTATTATCTGCGCTTTTGGCTTAGCATCTGCCGCACCTCGCTCGCCGTATCGGCACTTAGAATTATGCGGTATTGCCCTATGCTTTTCGCTTGGCAGCCGACACACCTTGCTCGCCGTATCGGCGCTTAGGAATGTGAGCTAAATATGTTAGTGCTGCTTCGGGTAGTAAGTCTTAAACTTCTTGAACTGGCGGCGCAGCTGTTCCAGCACGCAGGCGTAGCGCACCGGGTTCCAGGCCAGATCCGGCTTGTACAGCAGCGAGCAGGCCTCTTTGCCCTCGGCTTTCAACTGGCGGGCGTGCTCCACCAGGGCCTTGTCCTCGGTGTAGGTAAAGGCAACCTGGGCGGGCACATGGTGCCAGAACACCTCGTTGCGGTTCAGCACGCAGTCGCTGCCGCCGTCGTTCCACTTTTCCACCACCAGGCGGGCGATGTTCATGCCGGAGGCGGTGACATAGTAGTTGCTGCGGCCCTGGCGTAGGTTGATCTCAAACACGCGGAAGTCCGTCGGGTCGTCGCCCACCTTGATGTCAAAGTTGGAGAAGCCGGTGTAGTGGCAATCTTCCAGCATCCGGCGGATGTTCTCCACCAGGGGCAGGGCGGTGGTGTCCTCGGTCACGATGGCGGCATGGTTGCCCAGGCCGTGGGGGGTGTGCTCCTCGACCATCGTGTGGCCCAGGCACATGGCGCGGACCTTGCCGTTCTCGTCGGAGAAAGCAGTCAGCACCCGCATGTGGTCGTCGCCGCCCGGCACCATCTTTTGCAGGATCATCTTGTCCGGGTAGCCGCTGGCGTAGATGTCCCGCACAATTTTGGCGGCTTCGTCCGGGCTTTTGGCGGTGTAGACTTTCTTCATGCCGTCAAAGGGAAACTTCCAATAGTCTACGCTGGAAGACGGCTTGACAATGATCGGATACGCAAAGCCCAGCTTGGCAGCGGACAGCTCGCTGGCCTCCACCGGCGCGGTCAGCACCTTGGTGGTGGGGTAGGGGATGCCGAACTTGTCGCACACTTCATAGAACTCGGCCTTTTTCTGCACGGTGGTGTACAGGTCGGCGGCGGGGCCGGGGGCGATATACTCCGGCAGCTCGGCCTTGCGGCGGATGATCATGGCGGCGTAGTCGTCAGTGCAGCCGAACAGATACAGCTTTTTGCCGGTGTGCTGGGCGGCAAACTCGTGCAGGATGCGCAGCATCGTGTCCTCGTTGTCCATGTCAGGCACGGTGGTAAAGTGCACGATTTTAGAATACTTGGTGGGGGCCATGGGGTAGCGGCCGTAGGCGTAGCTTTCCACGCCGTAAGCCTCGTGGAAGGCACGGGCGAAGTTGTAGCAGTTCAGGTCAGCGCCCAAAAATACGGGGATAATCTCGGACATTATTTCCATCTCCAAATGATAGGCGGGGCCGGGCGGCCCTGCTTAGAATTTACGCGTCAAATTTCTCAAAGAACTGTTCGTGCCAGGTCAGGAAGGTGTAGGCCGTCCAGATCTTGCGGCGCTCGTGCCTGGGGTCATCCAGCATGGCCAGCAGCTTATTCTGGTCAAAGTATTCCCCGGCTACGTCGCCAGCAAAACTCTTGCGAACCTTGGCGGAAAATTCCGGGTCCTCCAGCCACTTGGCAATGGGCACGGGGAAGCCTTTCTTCGTGCGGTTGGCCCAGGCATCAGGCAGGGTCTTGTTGGCGGCGGTGCGCAGCACAGCCTTGGTGTCGCCCCGCAGTTTGTAGCTTACGGGGTAGGTCTCGGCCTCGCGGAATACCTCGCGGTCGAGGTAGGGCACGCGCAGCTCCAGGCTGTGGGCCATGCTCATCTTGTCGGCTTTCAGCAAAATGTCGCCGGGCAGCCAGAGGTTCAGGTCAAGGTACTGCTTCTTTTCCAACTCGCTCAGGTCCTTCACGCGGTCATAGATCGGCGCAGCGACCTCGCGGGCCGTGGGGCCGACGCGGTACTTGGGTTTCAGGATGTCGTAGGCGTCCTTTTCCTCAAAGACGTGCGCCTGGCCGATGAACCAATCCTCGGGGCGGCCGCTGCCTTTAATAATGAAGTCGTGCCCCTTGAAGTAGGGCAGATGCTGGCTCACATCGCTGGCCAGATGGCGCACACCGGCGGGCAGGCGTTTGTACTTCTGCATCAGCGGGGTGTCGGCGTACCACTCGTAACCGGCGTAGATCTCGTCGGCACCCTCGCCGGAAAGCACCACGGTGACATGCTGGCGGGCCAGCTGGCACAGGAAGTACAGCGGCACGCTGGACGGGTTGGACTGCGGCTCATCCATGTGGTACTGGATGTCGGCAAAGGCGTCCAGGCACTGCTCCTTGGTCAGCATTTCGCGGTAGTTGTGGATGCCCAGCTTCTGGCTCAGCTCGCCGGCTTCGGTGGTCTCGTCGAATTTGTGGGTGCCGTCGGGGCTTTCAAAGCCGACCGAGAAGGTATCATCGGGCATCAGGCAGGCGGTGATATAGCTGGAATCCACGCCGCCGGACAGGAACGAGCCCAGCTTCACATCGCTGATGCGGTGGGCGGCCACGCTCTCCCGCACGCGGGCGTCGATCTCGTCCGCCGCCTGCTCGTAGGTCAGGCTGGTCTTGTGGCGGAAGTCCGCATCCCAGTAGCGCTCAATATGCATCTGGCCGTTCTTGTACTCAAACCAGTGGGCCGGGGGCAGCTTGTAGGTGCCTTTAAAAAAGGTCTCGTTCATGGCGCTGTACTGGAAGGTCAGGTAGGGGCGCAGGGCCTCGGCGTTGACCTCCCGGCGGAAACCGGGATGCTCCAGCAGGCTCTTGATCTCGCTGCCGAACAGCAGCTCCCCCTCGCTGGTCTGGGTGTAGTAGAACGGTTTGATGCCGAACATATCGCGGGCGCCGTACAGGGTATTCGTCTTGGTATCGCAGACAACAAAGGCGAACATGCCGCGCAGCTTGGCGGCCAGGGCGGTGCCGTATTCCTCGTAGCCGTGCAGGATGACCTCGGTATCGCAGTGGGTCTTGAAAATGTGACCCTTGGCCTGCAGTTCGGTGCGCAGGTCCATAAAGTTGAAGATCTCGCCGTTGAAAACGACGACAACGGTGCCGTCCTCGTTATACATGGGCTGCTTGCCGGCGGCCAGGTCGATGATGCTCAGGCGGCGGAAGCCCAGGGCCACGGCGTTTTCGGGGGTGTCACCGCTCAGGTGGTAGCCCTCCATATCCGGCCCGCGGTGGATGATGCGGTCGGCCATCCGATGCAGGATAGCATCACGCTCGGCGCGCATGCCGGTAAAACCAACAAAACCACACATAGTTTTTATTCCTTTCCCTTAGGGTGTATGTGGATGCTCACTACATTATATTTATAGGCTTTCCTATTGTACCACAAGAAATCCCCCAAGTACAATACAGAACCGCCAAAAACCGAAAAATGCCAACAAAAAAAGCCCCTGCTGCTGAAAAATGCGCAGGGGGGAGCCTTTACCATACAAACTTGAATTTTCAAATTAGTCTTTGCAAATAACCTTTGAACCTTCACCATCAATTACAATTCCCTGACGGTTGTTAATTGG